>Ga0310696_10000613_pt1 | contig 54394 bp, 44 predicted proteins | sample AusTroGonzalo_MG_4_FD_203885 | JGI IMG/M metagenome (GOLD analysis project Ga0310696, IMG submission 203885) | Bovine rumen microbial communities from tropical cattle in Woodstock, Queensland, Australia - Gonzalo_02 (v2) (version 2) | ecosystem: Host-associated > Mammals > Digestive system >...
CATATTTGTATAGGTTTCCTACAATATCCACACAGAAAACCAACCGAATTGTTTTTAAGTCTTCGGATATTATCAAGACGATCCTGTACTACTTCATCTGTATCATTTTTGCAGAAGAGTTCAGAACTGTTTTTCTTTCCTTCTTCCCAATGTTCCCTGTCGTAGTAATCAGGAATACTATATTTAGATCTTTCTTCCATATCCAATTGTTCATTAGATATTATACACTGTTATCGCATCCAAATGCATAAATAAGGGTGCTTAATACTCCTCCGGCACAAAGATATACTCTAACAATGGTCGCTCAAACAGGCGGCTACCAATCTCGTATTCCTCGCTATTGAACCATTGCCCATCTTCATCTAAGGCATATAAAATATCTGTCTCATAATTATAGATATAGAACTCCGCATCGGGGAAGCGTTGCTTGAGGTAAATACATTTGTTGCGGTCATAATACATACTTGATTTGCGCGTAATCTCCAAACTGAACACAAGCCGCTTGTGCTCGTTTTTGATAATGATGTCAGGATAATTATCATTCGGATCTTCGGTAACTAACGCTTCACCCATCAATCGCCAACCGCGACGAGCTATAACTTCCGGCCACATATTATAAATAGTGCCGGATATAATCAGTTGATGTACTTCTCTGGCTCTAGCCAGACCAATTGCTTTTGCGTTTATCATATTGCTAAAATTTTATTCGTTAAAATGCTATCGCCAATCCTACTCCATTAGGCGCAACGCGCCACTGCAGTTGCATAGTCGTTTTGTCGTATTTGGAGTTATAGATATCTATTGCTTTGTTGTATTTGGAGTTCGCTCCAAGACACAATCCTAATCCTATACCAAGCGGCACTAACGCGCAACAATCCAGCGCTATACAAGGAATAGCATCACCGCCGGCAAGCGAGAGCAATCCTCCTATCACCAATCCACCGCCGACACCTGTACAAACAGCACCACCAATTAACAACCCATCGGCATTCTTCCATTGCTTGTAGGCTGCCTTGTCTTCCATTTCGAGAATACGCGCTACTTCTTTCTTGGATACATATCTATTATTATGCATATACTCCTTGCCGTCACGATAGATGCGTCCTGAAGTCTGTGGGGCGGATGCAACAGTTGTAGGCGATTGTTTGGGGCGTGAGATAAGCGGTTCACTCACATTATACGCTTTCACCTGCCCGCTCTTGAAGAGCACTTTCTCTATCTGCGATGCAGGCAAGGTGTTCTCCTTATCGTCCACCACATACGTCACATGATCGTTTTTCATTTCTACAATACGCGCCTCTATCGTCTGCCCTGACAACAGCAGAATATCCGCCAGGCTCTCATCTACAACGGTCGTAACAGGCTTCGAAGTTTGCGCTACTTTCGGCGACGGATTCGACGGCGATGTTGATACTTCTTCCGCCTTGACCTGTACTTGCGCAGGCTCCTCTTTAGCAACCGGCTGACCGTACAATACCACTTTTCCGTTGGCATAGATGATGCTGCTTATCTCATCTGCATTGATCACGAACGTTGGACCATCAAGATAGTCTTTCTCTTTGTAGCGGATTTCCGATTTTGTGACCTCAACAATCTTCGCTTCAATCTTTTGAGCGGAAGTTGTAACAATAATATCTTGCGCGTACGCGCTTATGGATAGCAGCAATGCCACTATACTCACTAAGGGATAAATCAATGTGTGCCTCATAATGATTTCGTTTTTGGGCACAAAGATACGACTTTTGCGGGACATTTGCAAAAGTTCGATTGTTTTATCGAAGAAATCGAATTATTGGAGGATGCGCTCTATTTTTTTTCGTGCATTGTTAACCTTCGTCACGGCTTGGCTTGGGATTGCCTCGTTGAACTGGCTTGATGATGGCACTTTCTTACCTGTCACGTGTACCACCCATGACCGCAAATTGCGCTTGTCTTCAAGGTCAGCTTTTCCCAACTGCTCCAATGCGGTAAGGTGTTGAGCTATAGATGCCATATTAAGATGATCGGGCTTTTCGGCATGCGCAGGAAGTTCACGCAGAAGTTGCTTCACCCGTTCTGATTGTTCAGTAGTAAGGTTGCGTAGCGGTGAATAGCCCTCTATTACCGGCTGTAATTTACTCTCGTTATATTTCTTTATAATATAATCTACATTCTCTTCAAACTCCTCTTCTTCTTCACTCTTAACGAACGGTGACAGACACAGTCGGAATATAATCAGCAACGCCCATACAGCCCCTACGCCAAAGAAGATATGAACCAATATTTGCTTCCAAGGCGTATTGAATGCCGCTGATATAAGCAACACAAAGAACAACACTGTGATAATATTAAATATTTTACCCACAATGCGGTCAATCTTGTATAATCGATTACGTGTTGATTCTTTCATCAGATATAATATGCAGTTACGGTAACTCCGGGTGGTAGATGAGCGGCGTGGTCAGCATACGGTGGTGGATAAACATCGTCATGTATATGGGAGCGTAGGTAATTTGTCCCTCCACCCGTAAATTGTCGTTGCACAATACTATAGCTCGTTGGAGATTGTATTCTTTGTTGGTAAGGATATTGTTAAGCGCCACATGCCGCGGGTAATCCTTGCCGGACTTTACTTCCAGCGGAATAATTTCACTGTCCTGCTCCAACAGAAAGTCCACTTCACCTTGTTTTTTGCTGTTGAAGTAGTAGAGATTCCATCCGTGCGCATGCAGTTCTTGCGCCACTGCATTCTCGTATATCGCGCCGCTATTGATGTTGATGTTGCCTTGCAATATTTGCAGTTGAATACCTCCGGCATACTGCGAAGCCAGCAATCCCACATCGTTCTGGAAGAGCTTGAACAGGTTACGCAGTTCACTGAGCTTGAGCGGCACGCGAGGTTCTTCCACATTGTAAGCGGGCAAAGCCATATCGGCATCACGCAACCAAACGAAACTGTTCTCGTGCCTGGAGAACTTGATATGTTCGTTCAGGTTCTTGAGAATGAACCGCTTGTTCTTGGCATTGAGCTCCGATGGAATCAAATCAAAGATATCGTTAATATACAGTTTGTTTTCCGGATCATATCGGGCAATATCTTTCTTGTACAATGCAAGGATAGCCCTCTGCTCCTGAATCACTTGTTGCAGATCATTCGTATCCACGTAGCGTTGCACGGCTGCAGGCATACCGCCCACAATCAGATACAGGTTGAACAAACGCATCAGTTTGTCATGGATATAACTATCTACCGGATGACATTTCTCCCACGCTTCACGAACGGATTCTATCACCTCGTTCGTTATGCCTATGTTTCTTACGAACTCCTCAAAGTCAAGCGGATACATCTGGTACTCATCCATATAACCGACAGGTATCGAGCGTACCTCTTTCAGTTCCAACCCTAACAGACTGCCGCTTAGTGCATAACAGAACCTACCGTCCTCTACCAATGCTTTCACCCATGTCATGATATCCGGGTAATCTTGCACCTCATCGAAGAAGATCAGCGTCTTGCCCGGCACTAACGGTTGCTCGGCGTAGGCAGATATACGCAACAGCACTTCTTGCACATTAGCCGCACCGCGCGGTATGTTCTGCGTCTCGGGCTGCAGCACGAAGTTCATCTCCACCAGTTGCAATCCCGCCTCGCGAGCATACCTGCGAATGGCATAGGTCTTACCTGTCTGACGCGCACCGGTCAGAAGCAGGGCTTTCTTGCTCAATGAGAAATGCTGCACTATAACACTATCAATATGACGATTAAGCATATTTCGTTATAATTTTGTCCGTTTTTCCAACACCTTTTTCGGCCATTTTGTCCGTTTTTCCAACACGTTTTTGGGGCATTTTGTCCGTTTTTCCACTAGGTTGTCCCCGCCAAACGGGGAAAACCGCCACGGGGAAAGGGGCATAAATTCCACCGCAAAGGTACAAAAAATTTTTGACATTTGCAAGCCTTGATGCATTTTTTTGTCCAAAAGCGTCAAAAAGTTCAAATATTTTTTACTTTTGCAAGAAAAATCAATATTTTTTCAAAAATAATCTACTTTTTTGCACAAAAAAAGTGTCACGTGACGTCACGTGACGTCCTTTTCGTACATGCGTCCTTTGAAAAGGACAATTTTTGTTGTATCTTTGCACTCGCGTTCGGCAAATCGTGCTCACAGATGTCGCTTGGCGACATAAAACGCACGATTGCCTTCGCTCTCCCCAAAACCAATCTGCGATTGCTTTCGGGGACCCCATTTTAATAATTAAACCTTTTTATTATTATGATTAGTACAGTTAATTCCGTTTCGGAGGAGCAGGCTAACCTCCACATCGTGGAAAACATGGATGTAAACAACCTGCCTCAACTATTGAAAAACGTCCTCTCGCTGGCTCAGACACCTGCCGAACAGGACATGTTGCTGCTCTCCTCACTCGTTGCGTGCGGAAGCGTGATGCCTAACCTGTATTGCCGCTACGGCATAGCCGCCAAGCGTTACTACCCGAACCTGCAACTGTTCATCGTCGGCTCGGCAGCGTGCGGCAAGGGAATAGCCAACCTGGCTCTGGAGCTGGTGAAGCCCGTTCATGAGGCTACGCCGCTTATTATCCCGGGCGATGCTACCTACCCGGCTTTCTACCAGACGCTCGCCAAGCAGAATGGCCGCGGTTACATCCACGAGAGCGAGGGCAGCGTGATTACTGAGATCTGGCGTTCCTCTACTGCCAGCTATAACACTGCACTCCGTAAGGCCGCCGAGCATGAGCCTATCTCGCGCAGCCGATGCAAGGAAGCCTCGGTCATCGAGAAACCACAGGTATCGATGGTGCTCACAGGTACGTTCGGCCAATATCGGGCGCTCGTGCCAAGCGCCGAGAACGGCTATTTCTCGCGTTTGCTCACCATGATCGTGGGTGAGCACCAGGCGTTCAACAGCCGCTACGTTGAGCCGTCGGAGAACTCCGGTGAGATAATAACAGCCGCAGCCGAGCAGCTCTATAACCTGTATGTGGCTCTTTGGGCTGCCAAACCCCGTGAGTTCCAGCTGACCGCGGAGCAACGCGAGCGCTTGGGCAAGCACCTCGAGACCGCCTACCCGACACTCATCCGCATGCTTGGTGAGGATTTCCACTCTGTGGTACTGCGTATGGCGGTACATATCGAGAGGATAGCGATGATCCTCTCCGCCCTGCGTATGGCGGAGAAGATATCAGAAATCAGAAGTCAGAATTCAGATTTTCTTTGCGCAGATGAGGACTATCAGACTGCTGAGATGATAGGGAACAAGTTGATACTGCATATGGCGCAGGCATATCAGTTGGTGAAGGGGACGGAGAAAGTGGAGCAACCACAAGTGAGGCCGCTGGATCAGAAGCAGATACTGCTGAGTCTGCTGCCTGAGGAGTTTGAGAGTAAGACGCTATTAGCGGAGGCTCAGACGCAGGGAATACCACGGCGAACCGTATTTAGATGGAGTGACGAGTGGCAGGAACATGGCATCATTATAAAAATCAGACATGGGATCTTTAGGAAAAGCCCTGCTGTTGCATAGCACTTGGTAAGGTCTTGGGAGTATCTACAACTAACGAATATCTAACTTATCATTAACTAATCATTAACGGTTATGCCGTTATTTGACAGGTTGTGTTTACAAAAATGAACAAGAAACATTGAAAAAAATGCATGGCACTATTGGCACTTTTGGCACTATGAGGGTGGAAAGTGCCAAAAGTGCCAATAGTGCCAGAGCAAATTTTTAATAACAAAAAAGGAAATAATATGGCAAGATTTGAAACGAGTGTCGGCATTGAAGATGTGGTCGGCAAGTTTAGCAAGAAGTCACGAATAACCATGCGCAGGAAAGCATGGAAGAGTCCGGATGGAAAGAGTATATTCGGTTACGGTCCGAAAGAGATGTACGGACAAGATCCGCGCGATTACAAGAAGAACCCGCGCACGCCTGCAGAGCAGGTGCAGTATGAGAAATGGAAAGCTGTATGTCAGGAGGCGTCGCGAATAGCGAAGGATGTGAATCATCCCCGGTATCAAGAGATGGTGGAAAGACATATGGCGCAAATCAAAGGTAAGCCGGATGCACTGCTGGGCAAGAAACGGATTTGTCAGTTCGGGAATTTCGTCCGAGCGGTACTGATCAGGGAAGGGGGAACGGATGAATAAATAAAGAAGGAGTGCCTCATAAAAGGGGCACTTTTTCTTACATTTTTCACTTTTTTGTACCTTCAAACAATAAAAATGCACCCTGCTCTTGCAAATGTCAAAAATTTTTCGTAACTTTGCAGGTGATTTTGATTACGAAACAAATGGCATATACTATTGAGGACATACAGACCATGCCGGAAGGACAAACCTTCGACTGCAAGAGCATACAAGTGAGTGCCAAATCGTTGGTTATACCCATCGTTGCCATGGCTAACGCCGATGGTGGCGTGCTGGCTGTCGGCGTATCGGACACGAACCGCCGCATCGAAGGTATCGACCAAGAGCCCAAGCATCTCAACGACTTGCTCGCTGTCCCCATGGATATGTGTAAGCCCTCTGTCAAAGCGACCTTCTCCTACTTGCCTTGCACCGACGAGCACGGTCGAGAGAACCGTATCCTGCTCATTCATATCCCTGCCAGCAGCCGTCTGCATACCACGCAGAACGACGAGTGCTACATGCGTGTGGGCGACAAGAGCAAGAAACTGAACTTCGACGAGCGCTTGCAACTGATGTATGATAAGGGCGAACGTAGTTATGAAGACGAACCGGTCACGGATGCCACGGTGGACGATATCAATATGGATGCCGTGGCGGATTTCGTGCGCACGATCGGTTACCCCAAATCGCCGATAGAATACCTGCGTGAGAATAATAATTTCCTCACCGTCCAAAATGGTAAGGAGCGCGTCAGCAAAGCCTGTATCCTGTTGTTCGGCAAGTACCCGCAACGCTTCTTCCAACGCGCCCGCACCCGCTTCATCCGTTATGATGGCACTGAAGAGAAGTTCGGTCGTGAGATGAATGTCATCAAAGATGTCACGTTTGAGGGCACGATTTTGGAACAAGTACGCCGCACGATAGACTATCTGGAGACCCAGGTGCGTGAACACTCGTTCTTGGGCGAGCATGGTCAGTTCGTCACCAAGCGCAACTATTCCAAGTTCGCTATCCAAGAGTTGGTAGTCAACTCCGTCTGTCATCGCGACTATAGCATCTTAGGCACTGAGATCCAGATTAAGATGTTCGACAACCGTATCGTCTTCGAGACACCGGGCAACCTACCGGGCTTGGTACGACCGGAAAACATCCGTCATACGCATTTCTCCCGCAATCCGAAACTTGCGCTCTTCTTGAAGGCCTACAAGTTCGTCAAAGAGTTCGGAGAAGGCGTTGATCGTATCTGTACGGAACTGGAACAAACCGGTACGCCGTTACTGGTCTTCCATCCTAATCACTTTATATTGCAGACAACTCTGTATGAGGAGGTTATCGACGTGCCGGCTTCTGCACAAACCACCAAAGGAGAAGGAGGTCAGACAAAAGTCTCTCAAAGTGGCCTGAAAAGTGGCCTAAAAACGACACAGAAAAGTTCGGGGAAAAAGTTCGGGGAAAAAGTTCGGGGAAAAAGTTCGGGGAAACGTATTGGAACCACTGCAAGAAAGATTGTTGACTTGATGAGAGTTAATCCTAACATTTCTATTCCGGAAATAGCTATTGAAGTGGAAACATCTGAACGTAATGTAGAGAAGCACACCTCTAACTTACAGAAAAAAGACATCATCCGCCGTGTAAATGGTGACAAGGGCGGTCATTGGGAGATAATTGAATAACTTTCAAGGTCGCAAATTGCGACCATAAAAAATATCGTCACCTGCCCAAGACATTAAATAGGGCACGCAGAGAAGCGTCTCTGTGGACATAATGAAAAATAAATAACAGAGCTTTAGCTCTTATTCTCCAAACTACGAAATCGCCAATTTCAAAAAGCACGTGAGAATAAGCAAGCGAGAGTTCACGCTTTTGGGCGTGGATTATTCGTGCTTATTGACGTGCATGGTGTTTGGCGATACCGGTAGTTTGCAGTAAGCAACAAACGAATAAGACACGCCTTTTTGCGTATTTATATAACTATAACAAGCCATGCAGCAGAACTTTATAGCAGTAGATTTTGAAACAGCCACATTCAATAAGATGGCCTGCCAAATAGGTGTTACGATTGTGGAAAACGGTGAGATAAAAAGCACCGTTGTGGATTATATTCGCCCTCCTGAGAACAAATATGAAATAGGCTGCATAAAAGTACATCATATAACTCCGGAGCAAACAGAAAATGCTCAAACCTTTGACATTCTATGGCAAAGTTATAAAGAACTGTTCGAGAATTATCCAATTGTTGCTCACAATGCACCTTTTGATGAATCTGTTTTGCGAGCCAACTTGGACTATTATGGTATCCCTCATGAACATATTGCTCACTTCATTTGCACTTACAAGATTTATCAACTATCATTGGATAAGTTATGTTGGGCTTTTAACTTGAATGATGACGCACACCACGATGCCGGATTTGATTCTTTGCGATGCGCACAATTCTATAAGTTCTATCTTGATGGAGTGCAACCCGATTTGTCTCGTTTGGCAGATTATGTTCCGGAAGAACAAAGACATCGTAAAATAGTTCTGCATAAGCAATTATGTGGCGATGTCCTACAAAAAGATTTGACTAATGCTGACCCCAATAACCCATTCTACAACAAGAAGGTTGTTATCACTGGCGTATTTGACATTGAGCGAAACGAATTGGCTCAAATACTAAAGTCTTTTGGGGCTGACCTTGATACGGGCATAACTAAACGAACAGACTTTGTTTTTGTCGGATGTGATGCCGGGCCAAGCAAATTGGCTAAGTTGCAATCGCTAATAGACGAAGGCTATCCTATTAGGCAATTAGGGCAGGATGACATAACTCAAATAATGAACGCAAACTTTAGCACAATCTAATAAAATGGAAACGAATTTATTTTTGGGGCAAAAGGAATTGTATGACAATCCTTTTTATGAGAAACGCGTCGCTTATACGGGCAATTTCTCCATCGAAAGTCGTGCACTATCCAAACTATTAAAACAATTGGGCGCAATAGTAAACAATACTATATCCAAGTCAACACGATTTGTGCTTATAGGACACAATCCAAATCCAAATACTATTCAAAAGTTAGACACCCTTTTGCATGATGGCTTTTCTATCCGCCGGTTAGGGCAAGAAGATTTGGATTGTATTTTAAGAGGTGAGAATTGGGATGAATATGCGACATCAAACGAAGTAGTTAAAGATTTGGACTTAACCATTGAGCATTTTAACCAACATCACTTTACATTTGACGAAGGAGTTCGCAATAAAATAGCGGGAAAAGAACTGTATTTCTGTGAAGGATTCCGTAAGGACAAATATGCTATTTCACAAATTACAGGAAACTTGGCAGCTTGGGGCAATTATACGCTTTCCCCGCAAATACAAATCTTTGTATTGAGCAATGCAACCATTGAAAAGTTAAAACAAGGGGAAAAGGATGAAAATATACTTATGATACAGAAATACTACAATCAGAATAAATCTGAGAAGTTTGATTTCTGTTTCATGACAGAGGAGGACATCCTAAATTTTGCCAAGTTGTGGTGTGAAACTCATGGCGACAAAGTTCTATATGCATTATACGAACGCTATATGCAATCAGAATATTAACATAATATTATATACTGAATCCATGAAACGATTATTTTTATTATTTGCAGCGGTAGTAATGACCGTAAGCATAATGGCAGAGTCCGTTAGCGTACAATTAACAGATGGAAGAACAATTAAAGGAAAACTCATCTCCTATGAGGAGGAAATAGTAAGTATTGAACCTAATACGTTTGTCAAATACAAACAGACGTTTTCACCTAACGAGGTAATTTATTTTGATATTGAAAACGTAGGTAGAGTTAATTCCATTAACGGGAAATTCGTACTGGATGAATCAACAAAATCTATTCCAGAAGAGGAACCTATAGTTGCGACCAATACACCGTCAAAGACTCAAATTGTTTTACCGTCGAATCCTAATGTAGTTATAGGAAATGCAATGAAGACATGCGGCGGCATATCAATGGGAGTTGGTATTCCAACCATGGTGACAGGTGCTATACTCGTTGCTATTGGCTTTACAGGTAATTCTATGAGTTATGGGCGATCTGTGTGTGCTACTGCCGGTTGTGTGTTATTGCCTTTTGGGGCGGCGCTAACAGTAGTGGGCGTTCCTTTGTATGTAAAAGGAAAACATATCGCCGAACTCAATTTCAATTATATCGGCAATGGTGCCGGTGTTGCTGTGAGCTTCTAAACGCAACTGATTTTGTTATCAAACAGAATATCAAACAAAAAGCGCTCCACATGGGCGCTTTTTGCTATTCTTAATTTTGTCATTCAGGTATATCATTTTGAGTTTTTTTTATAAACGTTGCCCAAATCCTTTGCATATATCAAAAAAAAGTGTTACCTTTGCATCAGATTTCGTTCCAGCGAAAGTTTCCCGAAAAATTGACTCGCAGTTTTTGTATGATGAAAAAGATTTTTTCAAAAATGAAACACTTATCATCACCCCGACAAAGTTCGAGGGAAACTGCTCTACTAAGTAGAGTAGCGGAACACGCTTTCGATGCAAAAGAGCGTCAAAGGAAAGCGTTAATGTTAGATTACCAATTGTGTAATCTACAAGTAGATAACCAAACTAAAGTACCCGTCATAAACTCGTATGCAGTAACGGGAAATTTGCCAAATCGGACTATTGCGTTCCACGAGGCAATGAGCGTAACGCAAACGGATTATAATGCCATTGTGCATTTCTATGAGAGCGACGAGTTCTTTATGCGACTATTCCGTGATCCAGACAAGTATGTGCCTAAACTTCGGCAATATAGTTATGTGATTTCTCCGGATATGTCGCAGTATATTGAGATGCCTTATTATAGCCGTTATGCCAACAACTGTCATAACAAAGCCATGGCACAGTACTTACAACGGCAAGGCGTAAATATCATTGCTAATGTGACATGGTCACTACCTGATAGTTACGAATATTGCTTTGCCGGAATTCCTAAAGGTACCACGATAGCCATCAACAGTAATGGCGTAAACGCTAGTAGTTATTCAAAGTACCTGTGGTATCACGGATATGAGGAAGCCTTACGCCATTTGCAACCAACGTGCATCATTCGCTATGGGCAAAAGATGGAAGGCGAACGCGAAGACATTAGCGTTTATTACGATAACACGTATTTGAGGAGGATGAAATATGGGCGCTAATGGATCACACGCTTCCGGTGTACTGAACACCGAAGAGGGAAGAGCATATAAGACGCTCTTCAAAATGGAAGACAATATTGTTGTTTTGGAACAAAAAGATCCTAAACACAAAGGAAAATTGCCAGAAGAGAGCCACACCCCTAATAGGATTTATGTATCCTTTATGGCTAATGGACAAGATGTTAAGGAAATCGCAAAATATGGTGACGATGGTAAGAAACTTTGGGCTATTCATACAAACGACCATAAAGGCTTAAAACCGCACTATCACATTTGGAAGGATGGAGCACAGTCTGAAGAAGGTTATTCATTAACACCTAAAATGCAGGAACTTCTTAAAAAAGTCAGGAATTATGGAACTTGAAAAATCAAGAATCGGAGTGATGGGTAGAGATTTGATGGGATATCCCTATAACATCAAGTACCCTCCTATGATGGCCAAGTACGGAGACAAGTACGTTGGCTATTCGACTTGGAACCAAGAAGTATTCTTCTATGAGTTTGCTGTTCAAGGGTTTGATGTCACCTTTGTTTATCATGGCGTGAAGTATTACCTTATGGCAGACGTAGAATACTATTGCACATGCGAAGATATGCATTTTACTCCATCTGACAAGAGTCAATATTTCCCTAACGGCAATGCCCTCATCGAACAATTAGAAATAGACGGGCATAAACTGATAGAAATTATTGACGAGTTGGAAGAAGTGGAGATGTGGTAATGTTTTTCGTACCTTTGCACTCGCAAATGGAAACCGATAGAATCATATTACGCCCATGGCGGGAGAGTGATGCAGAAGCGTTGTACAAGTACGCTTCTGATCCGGATGTGGGATCACGTGCCGGATGGCCACCGCATAAGAGCGTGGAAGAGAGTAGGGAAATCATCCGTACCATCTTCTACAACGACCACACATGGGCGATTGAACTTAAACAGACCGGCGAAGTCATCGGTTGCATGGGGTACTACCTGCCGGGCGAGAGCAATATAGAGATAGGTGAGCATGATGCCGAGATCGGCTACTGGATCGCCAAGCCCTATTGGAACCAAGGGATATGCACGGAAGCCTTGCGCTTGATGATTGATTACTGCTTCCACGAACAGCATTTCAAGGTGCTATGGTGTGACTGTTTTGTAGATAACCCTGCCTCCGAGCGTGTGATGCTTAAATGTGGTTTCCGTGATACAGGCGCATTCAATCTGTGCAGCCATCTTTACCTTGGCGATGACCGTCTGGTAAAGATCATGCGATTAGACAAGCGACTTTGCTAAAGACCTTGCGAGTGAAATAAAAAAGATACTATTCCTGCATACCTTAAACAAAATGTCCGTTTTTTCATAGGATATGTCAAAAAAATGTAGTACCTTTGCACCGAAAACCGTAATAAACGATGAAACACGAAATCAACCCCAAAGAAACAAGTCGGACATACGCTTTTGAGATGTGGATGAAAGCGCCGATGCACACGCCGGAAAGTTTCTGACCGCTCTGCAGGAAGAGATTAACCGATTGTGCAAATAAATTCGGATTATAGCTTAACAAATAAAGACATTATGGAACAGAAATTTTGTCAAAGCTGCGGAATGCCGCTCATAGAAGCAGTCCTCGGTACGAACGCCGATGGGAGTAAAAACGAGGATTATTGCATATATTGTTATAAGGACGGCAAGTTCCTGCAGGAATGTACGATGGACGAGATGATTGAGCATTGCGCTCAGTTTGTCGAGGAAGTTAATAAAGGGCTGCCGCAACCGATTACGAAGGAAGAGTACATCGGACAGATGAAGATGTACTTCCCGCATCTGAAGCGTTGGCGCAAGTCTATTGCCATAAACAACGATGATGCTATGCTTGAAAATCCGGCACTTGCCGGCGTAAAGGAACTGATAGCTACGATGGCCGACACGCTGCCCATCACCTATATCTCGTCAATCGATGAAGAGGGATTCCCCTGCACCAAGGCCATGCTGTCACCACGAGTCCGCGAGGGCATAAAGACGTTCTATTTCACCACCAACACCTTCTCTCTCCGCGTGGCTCACTACAAGGCTAATCCCAAATCCTCGATATATTTTTGTGATGCCGAGGGCTTCAAGGGAATAATGCTGCGCGGCACGATGGAGGTGCTGACGGATGCCAAGAGCAAGGAGATGATTTGGCGCGACGGTGACGAGCAGTACTATCCGGGTGGCGTTACCGACCCAAACTACTGCGTTTTGAAGTTCACCGCCACCGATGGCCGTTTCTATAGTGATTTCTATCCACGTAGTTTTGTAATTGAGTAAATGATGATACTATTCTTGCATGGCTTTTACGCAAGCGGGCAATGTGTGCCGGCACTGGCGTTACGCGAAGCATTCGCAGGGCGTTCGGAAGTGCTGACACCGGATTTGCCCATGCATCCAGAGGACGCGCTACGATTCATCCGTGAATTGATAGACCGAGAGAAACCCGACTTGCTCGTAGGGAACAGTTGCGGTGCGTTCTATGCCCAGATGATTGCTCCGGTCGCAGGTATTCCTGCCTTGCTTGGTAATCCGCACTTCCGGATGTCGGAGTTCCTAAGATTGCGCATAGGTCAGCATGAATACAAATCGCCGCGCAAGGATGGCAAGCAATCATTCATTATTGATGAAGCCTTGGTTGGTGAGTTTGCTGCATTGGAGGCTACTCAGTTCGCCAACTGCGATCCTCTATTCCGCGACCATGTATGGGGATTGTTCGGCGAGCAAGACACCTTAGCGCATTTCGAACCGCTTTTCTTGGAGCATTATACGCATTCTTTCCATTTCCCTGGCGGTCACACTCCCACCGCCGATGAAGTCCGCAATTGGTACGTACCATTGGTGGAGAAGATGGTAATAGAACTAAAACTTACGTAAGTTGCATTTTTCACTTTTTTGTGCCTTCAAGCATAAAAAATGCATCTAACGCTTGCAAATGTCAAAAATTTTTAGTAACTTTGCAACGGAATTTAACAGCAAACTGCCATGTCATTCAATTTTGATCATTTAGCTGATCATATCGTCAGCATCCAAAACACGCTGTCTGCCAACGCAGTACATGCCGTAAATCTATCGCTTACGGCTCGCAACTGGTTAATTGGATGGTATATCGTTGAATACGAGCAAAACGGAGAGGACAGAGCACAATACGGTGAAGCCCTCCTCAAGAATCTTGCCAAACGCATCAATATGCGCGGATTAGGAGAAAGGCGTTTGTACGAGTTCCGCCAGTTATATAATGCGTACCCTCAATTAGGGGAGCAAGTGCTGCCTTTTGTGTTAAAAATCAGCAAGAAGGAAATTTTGCGGTCGGCAACCGCAATTTCTAATCCCATTACATTGGAGCCTTGGCAAACGCCTGCCAATAAACTCTTTAACAACCTATCGGCTACCCATTTAGTGTACCTCTCCAACATTCAAGAGCCACTCAAACGGGCGTTCTATGAGCACGAGGCAATCACCGGCTGCTGGACAGTTAAAGAGTTAGACAGGCAGGTCTCGTCTCTCTACTATGAACGGATGGGATTGTCGAAGAATAAACAATTGCTACATAAAAAAGCTTTATCCAAGGCACCTTTGCAACCACATGACATCATTCGTGATCCGGTGACATTAGAGTTCCTGCAATTGCCTGAGCAAGCAGCCTATACAGAAACGGAATTGGAAACGGCCATCCTAAATAATTTGCAACGATTCTTGTGCAGCCGGACGACAATCCACCGGTAGGTTTGTTGCTTTGTAGCGACTACGGCAAAACGACCGTGCAGTACGCGACAGAAGGCTTGTCGGATAACTTATTTGTTAGTAAGTACCGACTACAACTGCCATCGGAAGAAGACATAGAAAAATACTTGGATGATAGGACATAGTGTGCTAATTATATATCAACTTCGTATTCACAAATAAAACAAAAACAATATAAAATGAAAAAAATGTATAAAGAACCGATGATGGAAGTTGTCGGTGTACAAATGGAGAATCTGGTGCTGGCAGGTAGTCCGGATGGCGGTGCTGCCGGAGCTCCGGGTGTTAACGCAAGTCGTACCGGTTACGGCGATGGCATTGGTGACACATGGGATTAAAAACGAGGAGGACAAAGAAATGAAAAAGATCTATTCGTTTTTGATGGCCATTACCCTGCTGGTAGCAGGTGTAGCGATGACGGGTTGCAACAAGGACAACAACAGCCCTGAGCAACAGAAAGTGGCAAAGACCTATCACATTTCAATCAAGGCATCGAAAGGCGCTGACGACAAAGCTAACGCTCCGAAGAAAGTGCTTGGCTTGGACGGTAACACACTGAACGCGACTTGGGCAGCAGGGGATGAGGTGAAAGTGTATAATGTAGATGCTTCTGATCCCTATGCCCCGCCTACTTACACCCTGCTTGGTACGCTGACCGCACAGAGTGCAGGTTCCAACACAACTCTTTCCGGTGATTTGACGGGAGTTATTGCTGCTGATGACCTGTTAGAGTTCGTGTATAACGGTTACCCGACGGATTACAGAAACCAAAACGGCACTTTGGATTATATCTCCGCTCATTGCGACTTGGCGATCGCAAGCGCCTATGTTGAGGCGATTGATGGGGCAGGCTATATTACGCTCGAAGGCGGTACTGCTGATTTTGTCAGCCAACAGGCGGTTGTAAAATTCACAATCAAAGATAAGGACAACAATGACTTGCCGGTTACTAGTATTACGTTTACCGATTTGAACGGATGGATGCCTAATCGCGTCGACCCAACAAACGAGAGTAACTATTCTAAGGGAAGCATCACTGTTACACCGGCTTCGGCAACCAATGAGATCTATGTTGCATTCTATAATCGGGAAGGTTTTATGGGTTACGAATCGAGATCCTATAGTATCTCCGCTATCTCCGGAGGTAATCCATACGAATACAACAAAACGGTTACGTTCGACGCCGGCAAGTACTACACCGTTACGATGAAGATGGCTCCGCCTATATCAGGTCGTCTGAGCGGTATGTTCACGGTGCGAGGAGAAACAATGTCTACTCCTGCAAAGAAAGTCTATTTCTCGCAGGGTAACTTGCAGAAGAGCGGTGGTGCTTATCAGTTCGCTACCAACCAATGGGATTACCTGGAAACTTCTTCCGGCGCTACGTATGACCTGTTCCAATGGAATGATGGAGGCACAGAAGAGGTAGGTAATAACGCTATCACCAATGGTGGTAAAAGAGCCAATGCCGGTTGGCGTACGCTGACCAAAGCCGAGTGGAACTACCTGATGAACGAAAGAGGAAGTGGTGCACTTTGGAAAACTGCGCGTATTAATCTAGGTGGAGAACCGGCCTATTTTGTGTACGGACTGATTCTCGCTCCTGATGTATTGGAAGGTACTTTCATAGCTTTCCAGAGAGGAAAGTTTGAGACCAGTATGTCGATATCTGAGTGGGAGAACGATTATGCTTCTCAAGGATGCGTCTTTCTGCCGGTAAAATATACTACCGATGACAACATCGATGCAGATCATTCGTTCACAAACGCTTACTATTGGTCTATTACCGATGGCGGTGATGTCGCGTACGCCGCGGAATATTATCGCACATGGAGTGATGGGGAAGGCGACTGGGATCTTGGCCATTTCCGCTCAACGACCATACCATTCAAAACGAACACGCTTCCTATCCGTCTCGTTATTGACGCGAACTAATCGAATCGGTTATTCTATATACCAAAAGCGAAGCTCGTTGTGGGCTTCGCTTTTTTATGTCGGATCAGATGTTATGCCGGCCGATGAGGCGGACGCGGTGCTCGAACTCGTCTTTGCTGTTGAGAGCGGCATTGCGAATCTGGGCGCGGTAGTTGTAGATGGTATTGGGAGCGTAGCGCAAGAGTTCGGCAATCTTGGCGCTGGCATCAATACCCAGACGGATGAGGGCGAAGATAGCGCGCACAACTCACCTCCGACACCCCCTGCAAGCAGTTCCCTAACTTCGTGAGGGCGGTGTTAGTAAGTGAGAAGAGTTGTTTGCTTTAAACAAATCTTAGATCATTAGAAATTCGGCGGAAAGCCAATTCCGCCGAACTAAAGAGTTTAACGTACCTGTGCACCGGTCACATTAAAGAGTTTGCCGTCACGAACGATGAGCAACATACCGTCACGGAGAATCTTGGTAGCCTGTACAGGGTTGGTTTGTACATTTTCAACGGCGGTCGGAGTGGGAGCGAGTTTGTTAATCTGGCAGTCTGCATCCGCCATGGTGAGCGTGTAGGGGTTCTCCGTGCCGCTGAGCGTACCGGTGGAAGCCTCATAGCCGTTGTTCGAACCGCTGAGGTTCAGGCTGATCTCATCGCCGTTACCGCCGTAGAGAACGTTATTGTAGCTGATACCCGTGCCGTAAGAAGTGATACCGCTGACGTTATAGATGGTCGCGCTGCCTGTATTAAGGACCAATACACCCTCACCTGCGGTGATAGCGCGCATCTGCTTGCCTTGATCCGCACTGATAGCTTGGGTGTAGTAGCAATTGGTGAATGTAACAGTACCACCACCATACGCGGCGAAGGTCTTCGAACCGGAGTTACCAATCGTTACCTCTTCCGGATCGAAGACACAGTCGGTAATGGTAAGATAGCTGTCGGCTGTATTGCTTTTCCATCCTACCATACCACCTAACCGACGGTTTTGTTCAGTTAAGAGCTTACCGGTAAAGGCACAACCGGAGAGGGTGGCATTGATGGCATAGCCCACCAAGCCGCCATTGGAGTTCGTAGCGTTAGCGATAATCGTCATGCTGCTGCTGACATTGATTAGCGTAAGGCTGGCCGATCCGTTGCGTCCTACTACACCGCCGGCATGAGTTCCGGTAGCGGTGAGAGTACCTGTGACGTGCAGGTTCTTGATCGTTGCACCGTAGGTGTAAGCGAACGGAGCGCAGCAATCAGCGTCACTGCTGAGCGTAGCCGTGATGGTATGACCGGCACCGTCAAAGGTACCATTGAAGTTATGATCCGAGAGTCCTACCATCGTCGAGATAGCGATGTTATCGGTCAGCTGGAAATACTCTCCGTTGTAAGTGTTACCGCCGTTCACATTGGTAGCCAACTTATTCCAGTCCTCAGCCGATGCAATCAGATACGGACTTGCCTCTGTACCCTCACCTGCGAAATCGGGAGCAGGTTCGTCGCCCTTGATCGAGATAGTCAGGGTGTACTGGAGACCAGTGTCAGTATCAGGATTTGCATAATCTCCCGTTACTGTGGCAGTACCTTCGAAGACGCCCTTAATGGTGATGAAGTCATTATCATTTTCACCGGTTCCTGCCTCTACTTGGTCGCTACCCGATGCATTTATGTTGTTGTTGCAATAATAATAATCATTATATAACTCATGAATAATGTTGTCGAGTTCGTCGGGACCATCCATACCCATCTGCCAATTACATTTGAAGGTGTGCGGGAGGGTGACTGTTCTCTCTACGGTTTTGTCGTTAGCCGCAAAGACAACCGTAACTTCTGCCGGAGCGGGAGCAGCTGCTGCAAACTCAGCCTTGTAAGCCACGTCTTCAGTCATGGTGAAGGTCAGCGGGTTATCAAGGGTGTTGAGAGCGGTTCCGCATTCGGTAAAATCGCACCAGCGATTGCCTACTTTCCAACCGGTGAACTCATAGCCATCAAGCGGGGTGGCGAGGATCGTTACCTCTGCGTTCTCAGGAACGGTGTAGTTACCGTTACCGTTGTCAATGATGTCGCTGCCGAGCAGGTTGGTAACAGCTACCGATCCCTTCTCCTGATCAGCCACGAGTTGCAGGGTGTAGGTAGTCGGAGCGGGTTCTTCGATGGTGCACATTATAGTGATTCCGTGACCCACACCATTAATTTCGCCACTAAACGATACGCTGGAAGCATTGCCTGTCCAAGTCTGGCGTTCAGAATTGCCCGACCAACCTTCGCCTAATGGCATAACAAACTCTCCTGCATTTACTTCAATCTTGGTGAAGTTGCCAAGCGTGGTGCTAAAGGAACCAGGACCTACTAAGTGACCGCTATCCATATTGTCAATCCAATCAGCCGAAACGGTTACACCGTCTTTAGTGAAAGATACGTCCATCCCGGGGAAGTCGTTTTGGGTGATGGTTACCACGCTGGTTGCATACATGCCCACGCTCATGAGCGCGGCACAGAGAAATGTAAATAGTTTTTTCATAATTTTAAATTAATTTAAAATTTTGGAGCTTCGGCTTCATCGAGTAGCGTAAGCGAGCTTACACTCGATTTGCACGAACCTTCATACTTTAAATGATTTTAGTTAATAAATATTAGTTAATTTGTTGCTTTTTCAAAAAACGCTACAAAGTTACTGCTTTTTTTCATATTTGCAAGTAATTTTGCAAAAAAATGCTACCAATTTGCGCCTTTCTGTTATCAAAAATCGTCTTTTTTCGTGCCAAAATGAAATTCTGAACGATAATTTCTTGCATAATTCAATAATAATTAGTACCTTTGCACTCTGAATTGATAGATTCGTGCGCTTATGGCTAAGAAAATAACCAAAAATACAAAAAACGAATTCTCCGGTCTGGTACACCTCGTAGAGCAGAAAGATCTTGTGGTCGAGAAAGAGATCTGCGGTTTTGCCGTGAAAGGCGTTGATATGTCCTTCCCTTACGTCATTATTCTTTTGTGCCTGCGCGGCTACGCGTCTGCAATGTACGACATGAGGGAGGAGCATATTGTCAAGAATATGTTGTCGGTCATCATGCCCGGACATATCATGCGACCGATGGACTGTTCCGACGATTTCGCTTACATGCGTATCGCCATTTCCTCAAAGATACTCGTCGAAGTACGGAACCACATCCTCGGTCATGAATACGACGTCTTCCATAAGTCTCCGACCTGCCAGCTGACGGATGTACAGGCTCTGCGGGTGAAGGCGCTCGCAGAATTGCTGTCTGCCATAGCACAACATGACGTGAACGAGTTTATGCTGCGCAGGCAGATGTTGCAGATCCAAATCGCCATCGCCTATGAGTTTATCAATTATTACCGCCGCGAGCAGGACAAACGCTTGGACAAGACAAAGTACGTGGATGTATATAACCGTTTTACAGATCTCGTCGTGCAGCACTACAAGGAAAACCGCAATGTGAACTACTATGCTGCATTGTTGGATTACGACCAGCAGTATTTTACCAAACTGTTCCGCAAACTGAGCGGCGGTGTTTCGCCCCTGGAATGGATCCAGCAGTACGTCGTCACGCAAGCCAAACTGCTCATCGATGCCGACCCCAAACGAACAATCAAGGAAACCGCTTACGAACTTGGTTTCCACTCCACGGCGGAGTTCTGCCGCTACTTCCGCCGCGCCAGCGGCATCTACCCGCAGCAGTACAAAGAACTGGAAAACAAGTAAATCCCGAGCTACACGCAAAAAAAATGGTTGGAAAAACTATAGCGAAGCTCGTTGTGGGCTTCGCTTTTTTATGTCGGATCAGATGTTATGCCTGCCGATGAGGCGGACGCGGTGCTCAAACTCGTCTTTGCTGTTGAGAGCGGCATTGCGGATCTGGGCGCGGTAGTTGTAGATGGTGTTGGGCGCGTAGCGCAAGAGTTCGGCAATCTTGGCGCTGGCATCAATACCCAGACGGATGAGGGCGAAGATACGCAGTTCGGTAGTGAGGATATCGCCTTGCTTGGGTGTGATGCGTGCCTCGGGGCGCAGCAGGGCGTTGAACTCGTTGATAAAAGTAGGATACAAGGCGATGAAGGTCTGATCGAAGTCGCGGTAGAAGACCGCCATCTCCTTGCGGAGGAACGCATCAGGGTCTTTCTCGGTCTTGCGCGCCATGCGGGTCATGCGGTCGAGCATGTTACTATATACTTCCAGGTAGCGGCAGATATACTGTTCCTTGACCATGTTACTCTCGGCAAGTTGGCTATTGAGGGTGAGGAGCTGATGATTCAAGGCGTGCAGTTCCTTATTGCGCTTATGTGCCACGAACACCGCCGCGATGATGCCCATGATGACTATTATGAGTCCGATGACCGCAGCCCAAAGGCGGAAATTAAATCGCTGCTGCTCTGCTTCGTAGGTTCGACTGATGATGAGCGCCAAAGGCGCTACTTGCTGGTAGCGGGGGTTGGCATTGAAGGTGTTGGCATTACTCACGGAGTAATTGATATACCGGTATGCGCGCTCCAGGTCACCTCGGCCGTACACCTCCTCGGCAACCATCCAGGACGAACCGTTGTCGGTCACGCCGCAGAGCACATCGGTGATCGCCGAGCGGATGAGCCACTGAGCGTAGGACTGCCGGTCACCGGTCTCACGGTAGATGATTGCCCGCTCGAAGGCAATGATGGCATAATCGTGCATCTCGGGCGTAAGACGCGCCATAGCCGAATCAGTATAAGCCATAGCCGTCAGAAAGTCGCGGTGGCTGTTGGCACGCGTGATGCAATGGCGGAAGTACTCCATGGGGCGCACATGATGTGCCTCGCAGAACATGATGAGCGAATCGGAATATGCTTTGGCTGCAGCGGCATAATTGTCGGTATACGGTTGCAACTTGGAAACCATAGCCGACTCATTATACAACCTGTGCATCGCATCGTAGTAGGTTGGTAGCAGATGGGTAGGAATATACCCCAAGTGCTCCTGTTCGCGGAAAGCTGCAGCATAGTTACCTATGGATGCCAGCAGACGTATACGACGGATAGATGCCTTGCAGGTCAGATCGTCGTCACCGGCATTGATAGCCAGATTATAGTAGTGAAGCGCAGAGTCGGAGCGGTAAGGCAGATACATCTCGGCAATCTGCAAGTATCGGGCAGCCGTAGCCGGCAATGCTTCCAACGAATCGATAGCCGCCTGACGACGCGCTACATACTGATCGGACTCAGCTACCATGGTATCATACCGAAGCAGCAGGGAATCGACAGAAGCCGTATATGGCGACGAGGGGGCTGCGCACAACGATAACGAGCAGCCATACAACGCGCAAGCGAACAACAAAGAAAAACGTGCATTCATAGTATCCGTCAATTGATGATGCAAAGGTACGAAAAATTTCGCAGATTTGCAAATGTTTCATTATTTTGCACCAAAATTATCCATTTTTATGCTTATATTGCAAAGTGGGCATATCACTTTTTTGCCACTTTTTTAGGGGTGTTGAATTTGCGCAATATGCTGATTGTATATTAATTGTGACGAAACAGCATCCACTTAACCGTTATGTACGCCTCTCGCACATTTGCATATATGCGATATTTTTTGTAATTTTGCAGTCGATTTCGAACATGTAGGCATTCGGAAGCACACCGGAAAACACACCCAAAAGACACAACAAACAAATCCCAATACAGCGATGAAGCATTCATTTATTACAACTGCTTTGCTACTTATGTTAGCGCTACCATCGATGGCAGCGGTAACGGTAACAGGCACGGTGCTTGACTCGGGCAACGAGCCGATCATCGGTGCCAGTGTGCTGGAACAAGGCACTCAGAACGGAACAGTAACCGACTTCGACGGTCAGTTTGCGTTGGAAGTAACCAATGCCAATGCGACCTTGGTGATCAGTTACGTAGGTATGAAGACCCAAACCATAGCCCTCGGCGGCAAGACATCGGTAAGCATCGTGTTGCACGATGATACCGAGGTGCTCGAGGAGGTAGTGGTTATCGGTTACGGTACGCAGAAGAAACGCGACGTGACCACAGCTATCTCGTCGGTAGATACGGAAGATCTGGAGAAGATACCTATCACCTCCGCTGCTCAAGCCATGCAAGGTAAGGCTGCCGGTGTGACGGTAATCAAGCCTAACGGTCAGCCGGGTACAGGAATGGTAGTGCGCGTGCGCGGTACAACATCTATGAACGCGAGCAACGACCCGCTATATGTAGTGGACGGAGTGCCTATGACAGATATCGACTTCCTGGCACCGAACGACATCGAGAGCATGCAGATATTGAAGGATGCCTCATCGGCAGCCATCTACGGTAGCCGTGCCGCCAACGGTGTGGTAATGATCACCACGAAAGCCGGGCACGCACGCGCAGAAAAGATTAAGGTAGGCTTCTCGATGTACGGCGGTTGGACGAAGGTAGCCAAACGCATGGAGACGCTGAACTTCCAACAGTACAAGGAGTACCTGCAAGACTTGGGCTCGAATGTAGTGCTGCCGGACGGCCTGACCGATCAGACGAACTGGTTTGACGTGACGTACGGTACGGGTTCGACGCAGAACTACCAGGTGAACGTAAGCGGTAGTACTGACAAGACGAACTTCTTCCTGTCAGGCGGTTACACCAACGAGGTAGGTATAGTTAGCACTACCAAATACAGCCGCTACAACTTCCGTGCAGCCCTGGATGTAGATGTAACCAAGTGGCTGAACATCGGCGGCAATGTAGCCTACGCCTACAGCGACAACCAAGGTGGTATCAGTTCGGGTACAGGCGCCAACCGTGGCGGTCTGGTACTGTCGGTAATCAACACGCCGACCTATGCTCCTATATACGACCCCGAGAATCCCAACCGTTACTATACCAACTTCTACGGCGTAAGTAACATCACCCACCCGCTGGAGAACATTGAGCGCTACAAGAACCAGCACAACAAGCAACACCGCTTGCTGGCAACCGCCAAGGGTATATTCACCCTATATGACACCAAGAAGTTCAACCGCGCCGACGAGTTCACGCACTCGCTGAAGTTCACCTCGACCTTCACCGAGGATCTGCGCATCATCAACTACACCTCGTTCCTGGATCCGGAGAAAACCTCGTGGGGACGTAACCAGTACGGTGAGGGCACCGACACCCGCAGTACCGATCTGGTAACCGTGTGGGATAACGTGCTGAACTACAATGGGCAGTATGACAAGAACAATCTGGATATCATGCTCGGATCGTCGTACACCAACTCAATGTACACCTGGGCAGGCATCTACGGCAGCCATTATGCCAACGGCGATATAGAGACGCTGAATGCCGCCAACAAGATCAACCCGGGCAGCACGAGCACCTCAGCTTCGGCTTGGGCTATCATGTCGGCTTTTGCCCGCGTAAGTTACAACTACGACAGTCGCTACCTGCTATCCGCCAACTTCCGTGCTGACGGCTCGAGCAAGCTGGCTCCGAAACACCGCTGGGGTTTCTTCCCCTCGTTCAGCGCCGCATGGCGTATATCCGGTGAGCAGTTTATGCAAGACGTGACCTGGATCGACGACCTGAAACTGCGTGGCGGCTGGGGTCAGACCGGTAATCAGGCAGGTATAGGCGACTACGCGTACCTGGAGCGCTACAGTATCAACCGCCAGAACTGGTGGGAGACGGGCAAGGAGAACAGCGTACCGACGTTCAGCCAGAGCTCGCTGCGTAACACCGACCTGACGTGGGAGACCACCACCCAGACGAACGTAGGTTTTGACTGGACAATGCTGCACAACCGCCTGTCGTTGACCTTCGACTGGTACTACAAATATACAACGAACATGCTCATGTGGGTATCGTTGCCCGCAGGTAGTGCGGCTGTCAGCTCGATCCAACGTAACGAGGGCGAGATGATCAACACGGGTGTAGAGTTCAGCCTGACCTCGCATAACTTCGTAAAGAAAAACTTCAAGTGGGATACGCAGTTCAACATCTCGCACAACAAGAACCGCCTGCAGAAGCTGGCAACCAGCCAAGTTTACTACGACGCCAAGGTAACCGACGTGCTGGCTGAGTACTGCGTGCGCAATACGCCGGGTATGCCTCTGGGTTCGTTCTACGGCTACAAGACGGGCGGCGTTGATCCCGAGACCGGTGAGCTGATCTATCTGGATACGAACGGCGACGGCGAGGTGACTGCCAACGACCGTACGTACATCGGTGACCCTAACCCCGACTTCACCTTCGGTATGACGAACTCGTTCCACTTCTACGGCGTAAGCATCAGCTTCCTGTTGCAAGGCTCGTACGGCAACGACATCTTCAACGCCAGCCGTATTGAGACGGAAGGTATGTACGATGCCAAGAACCAATCGATCCGCATACTCGACCGCTGGCGTCGTCCGGGCATGCAGACGAGCATACCTAAGGCAGGCTTCGACATGCGCGTGAGCGATTACTTCGTGGAGGACGGCAGTTACATCCGCCTCAAGGATTTGACTATCGGTTACGAGTTCTCCGGCGCATGGATGAAAAAGATCGGTATGAGCCGCTTGCAGCCGTACTTCTCGGCACAGAACTTGTGCACGCTAACCAAGTACTTAGGTATGGATCCCGAGGTGAACCAGAGCGGTAACTCCGGTACGGTACAGGGTCTGGATTACGGTACGTATCCGCAGACGCGTTCGTTTGTGTTCGGTCTGAATATTGAATTCTAAATTTTCGACGGATACAGATAGATTTCGATAGTATAAATAGAAAGGAACACACGTATGAAAAAGTACATCTATATAGTAAGTATTGCAGCACTGGCGCTGCTGACTGCTTGCAGTCTGGATCGTGAACCTATCTCCGATCAGTCGGAGCTGAACTTAGGTTCGAGTGAGAACGACTCCGTTCGTATCAAGTTCAAAGACCGTGCGGCGATCTACGCCGTATATAACGATCTGTACAATGTGATGCGCGACCGTCAGGAGCACTGGTACCTGGATTACCTGCTCTTCGGTGAGTCACGTACCGACAACGCGTATGCCGGCACAACGGGTGCAGAGGTAGTGCCCGTAGAGACGAACGCCTTGGATGCCTCGAACCCCGATATAGCACGTGACTGGGATCGTTATCTGGAGGATATAGCCAAGGCGAACGTGGTGATCACGAACATCGACCTGGTGCCCGACCCGACGTTTGCTGACAGCGAGCGCAAGCAGTGGAAGGCTGAAGCCAAGATCTTCCGTGCGATGATGATCTTCGACCTGGCACACTGGTTCGGAAATATCCCCTTGAACCTGACCGAGGCTCCGGATATCACCGCAGCGAACATCGAGGAGGTTTATCCTATCTACTTCCCCAGCCCTGTGACGCAGGATTCCGCTTACCGTCAGGTTATCCTTGACCTCACGGAAGCTATCCCGTTCGCTCCGGCGCTGAATGCGGGCGACAAGACACGCTTGTCGAAGACGGTGGCTTATGCCCTGCTTGCCAAGCTCTATGCCGAACTCAATGATTGGAGCAAGGTGATTGAGTACTGCGACAAGGTGTTTGCCGACGGCATACGTCTGGAGCCGAACTTCGCCGATCTGTGGGGCTTTGACGAGGACAAGAAAGACGCCGTGCTCCGCAACTCGCAAGAGGTGATTCTGGAGATGCAATACCCCACGGGTAGCGGCAATTGGGTGACCTGGATGTACGGTCGCGATATGGCTGACCCCGAGTCGAACTTCACCTGGGCTAAGTGGATCACTCCGAGCCGCGACCTGATCAAAGCCTTTGAGAAGGAAGGTGACAATATCCGCTACCAGCAGACCGTGGTGTGGGATGCCTGCAACTGGAGCAACTACTACCCTGCCAACCACTACCCCTTCATGTACAAGTGTCGCTCGGCTTACAACAGTGTGATCAAGCTTCGTGGCGCAGATATCATGCTGCTCAAGGCTGAGGCATTGGCTCACACAGGTAACCTGGCAGGTGCTGCCGACCTGGTGAACGAGATACGTGCACGTGTCAATCTGGCGGCTCTCGACCTGTCGAAGACCGGCAGCGAGGAGGCTATGCTCAACTCGATACTGAACGAGCGCCGCTTGGAGTTGGCACTGGAAGGTCAACGCCTGTTCGACCTCATCCGCTTCGGCAAGCTGCTGGAGGTGATGAACGGTATCGACCAGCGTGACGAAGGCCGCTTGCGTCAAGCCCGTCCGTTCGTACCCGACCACCGACTGATGCCGATTCCGCAAACGGCTCTCGACAAGAACGCAAACCTAGTTCAAAACCCAGGTTATTAACAATTTGTGTTTTATTTTGGCATCTTTGCGTTTTCGGTTCGGTCATTATGTACCACATAACTTCCTCACCGCAAAACACAAATCTGCTCAAAATAAATTCACAAATATAAATCATTAGATTATGAAGAAAATTTTATCAATAGTAATGGCAGCGTTGCTGATGGCAGCATGCCAACCCGAGCACTACCGTGAGGTATATCCGGCAGGAAACCCGGAGATCAAAGGCGAGCTGCTGACCCAATCCGTATTGTTCGGAACAGACAGTGTACGTTTCCGTGTGACGATTGATGAGAAGCAGACTCCCCTGTCGCAACTGCAAGTGAAGGTGATGGTAGGTCTGCGGGTAGCAGCCACCGAACTGGTGCGCACCAAAGGTTTGCACTACGAAGCCACGCTCAGTTATTTCGTACCGTTTGGTCCGAACATGCCCGAAGGCGAGCCGGTGAAGATTTATCTTACCGCCACGAACATCGAGGGTACTGCCTCCAACCTGATTCTGGAAGGATGCACAGGTCATCGTCCGGCATTCGAAACGATGTACATCATGCCTCCCAGTGTTACGTACGGCGCTATAGGCAAAGGACAACAGATGACCTGGGATGCGGATCAACAACTGTACGTTGCTTATGACCTCAAGTACCCGAAATCCATCCAGTGCCTGCTGGCTGTGGTAGGTACGAAGTTCGGACGCGTAGATTGGAAGTACCCCGTATTCGGAACGATCAACGACGAGATAACCCTGATCACTCAGGAGCAGTTCGAGAGCGAGGAAGCCAAGCCGATCATCCTGGAGGACGACAACTTCGAGACGATCGATACTATCACCTTCAACCCGCTGACCTTCGAGGTAACGATTGGCGGCAAGATTGCGATGCCGGTATCGGCTGTGGATATAGAGAAAGACCTGGTTGAGGAGCCGAGTTATATCGCTTCGTCGGCTGCCAAGAAGGAGTACCGCGGTGCGAAGATCTTCTTCGACAAGGACAGCGAGGTAGAGATCACGGGTGTGGTTGACCTGTCGAAGGCATACAACCTGGATTATATGGAGTACCTGGGCGGCAACAAGGTGAAGTTCCTGGGCGAGAAAGGTATGTACTACCTGTCGTACAAGGTGGCTGAGGACTATCTGGTAGTAGAGCCGCTGTACGACTTGACTGAGCCTGACGTTATGTATCTGTGCGGTGTAGGCATGGGTCAGCCCTCATGGGATCCGCACGCTACGAGCGGTTGGGGCTTTGACAGTCCGAACCAGAACTTCGTGGCACGCACCATAGCACCGAAGACCTATCAGTTCACCGTTTATATGCTCAACGATACCGAGAACAGCGACCATCCGGGCTTCGGTAGCGTGAACTTCAAGTTCTTCCACCAGCACGGCTGGGGTGGTGAAGAGACATCGCTCGATTACTCGCAAGTTGGTCTGAACATTGTCAGCTCCAACGAGGATAGCAATGTGGGTAACTGGTGGTCAAGCTCGAGCCCGCTGTTCGAAGGCGTATATCGCGTGACGCTCGATAAGAATACAATGGAAACCCGTTACGAAAAGATCCGATAACAATGAAAACAACATTATTGATAAGCATCCTCGCAGTCATGATGCTCACGGGCTGCGAGAAAAAGAACGTCAATCCGGGCACTGACCCTCAGCCCACCACCCAGTACGACGTGATGACCTACATCACTACGGCTGACAACACGATGCACTTCGACAAGGTGGGTAAGAACTATGCCGATGGGCTGAACATGAGTCCGGAGATCACGCTCGTGCTCGACCCGCAGACCCGCTACCAGCAGTTCGACGGTTTTGGTGCAGCTATCACCGGTGCCAGTGCCTACAACCTGAAGCGGATGCCGCAAGAGGCTCGCACCAAACTGCTCAAAGAGACCTTCAGCGTGGAGGAAGGAATGGGCTACAGCTACGTACGCGTACCTATCGGAGGCAGCGACTTCAATGCCAAGAGCAACTACGACTACACCTGCTGCGACCAGGTAGGGCTTGAGAACTTCGCCCTCACCTCTGACGAGGTGGATTATATCATCCCTATCCTCAAGGAGATCCTGGCTATCAACCCCAACCTGAAGGTTATGGGTACGCCGTGGAGCTGCCCGCGCTGGATGAAGATCGACGATCCGGACAGGAAGAACCCCTACAACAACTGGGTAGGCGGATATCTCAATCCCGATTACTACCAGGATTACGCCATGTACTTCGTGCTATGGATTCAAGCCTTCGAGCGCGAGGGTATCAAGATCGAGAGCGTGACCGTACAGAACGAGCCGCTAAACTGGGGCAACTGCATATCGCTGTATATGCCCTGGCAACATGAGCGCGACTTCGTGAAGACCGCTCTGGGTCCGAAGTTCGAGGCAGCAGGGCTCAGCACCAAGATCATCGTATTCGACCACAACTACAACTACGACAACAAGGAGGATCAGAACGATTACCCGCTCAAGATCTACAACGACGCAGACGCAGCCCAATATATCGACGGTGCAGCTTATCATAACTACGGCGGCAACGCCACGGAGCTGGAGCAAATACACAAGGCTGCACCCGAGAAGAACCTCTACTTCACCGAGGCATCTATCGGTACGTGGAATAACGGTGACGACATGAGCGTTTCGTTGCTGCACGAGATGAAAAACACCTGTCTGGCTAACGTGTTGCGCTGGTGCAAGGCGGTGATCGTGTGGAACTACATGCTCGATGACAACAATGGCCCTCACGGTGGATCGGGTGCTTGCTCTACCTGCTTCGGTGCAGTAGACGTGTCGAGCAAGGATTACACCACGTTGTACAAGCGTAGCCACTACTATGCTATCGGTCACCTGAGCAAGGCGTGCAAGACCGGCTCCACACGTATCGGCACGAAAGGTTACCAGCCTACGAACGTGACGGTTTGTGCTGCCGAGAATCCCGATGGCTCGTACGGCGTAGTGCTGATGAACGAGAACAGCGACGGACTGAACATGCAGATTGAAGCCGGTGGCAAATACTTTGCACTTACCTTGCCGGGTAAGAGCGTCACTACCTGCGTGATACCGAAATAGTCAAAACAGACTATAATAGTTAACTATTAAAAAACAAAATTATCATGAAAAAGTTATTTACTTTTGCAATGGCGCTGATGGCAGCAATGGCTATCAACGCAACCGATTACTACTATGCCGGCGCAGCTAACGGTTGGAGTAACAACAACGACAGCTGGAAGTTCACGGAAGTAGAAGGTGTATTAACCCTTGAGGTAGCCGACCTGTATGGCGATTTCAAGATTGCGGAGAATGGTGCATGGCATCCTCAGCACGGTGCAGCCGCAGCCGGTGAAGGCGTTGCTCTTGGTGGCTCGTACAACCTCGTTAAGTGCGATGACAGCGAGGGCGAGAAAGATGCTCCGGCTAACTGCAATATCCTTTTCCCAACTGACCAAGGCGAAGGTGATTGGCGCTATGCCAATGCCAAGCTGACCTTGGATGCTTCGAACCCTGATGCATTGGTTATCTCGCTTGTAGCAGGTACTATCTACGACCACAGCGCTGCTCCGAAGACCTATCAGATCGTAGGTGCTTTCAACAACTGGGATGCTGCAGGTGCTCCTTCGTTTGTGGAAGTGGACGGTGTACCTACCGTAACCATCGAGAACTTGAGCGGTACATTCAAGATCATCGAGGATCACGCTTGGACTAACCAATGGGCTACCAACTGGGAGACCGGTGGCGGTCTGGTTCTTGGCGAGCCGTACGTACTCGGTGCCAAGACGGATAAAGAGCCGGACAACCTCGCACTGGCGAACCCGTTCGGTGGCTATAGCAATGCTGTGCTCACGCTCACGAAGAACGAGCAAGAGGAATTTGTACTCACGCTCGTTAGCGGTACGTTCGAGCTGGTTCAGAACGACTGGTTCATCCCGGGTTCCAAGCTGGGGTGGAATTGCAATGATGTTACCAAGTTCTCACCGGTAGCAGGCGAAGAGAATACCTATGAGATTCTGCTTGCCGAGTTCGGTGGTGAATTCAAAGTCGTTTACGGTGAATGGGCTGTTGAGTTCGGTGCACCGAAGGGTGAGACCGGCGACTGGGTAATTGATACGCCGATAGAGCTTGCTTTCCCGTGCGACAATATGAAGCCTGCTGATGCTGAAGCCGTTTATGAAGACGTAACCATCACACTCGTGGTTGACTATGAGAACGTAGCTGCTACGCTGACCATTGCAACCGAAGGTGATGAGTCTGCTGTTGAGAACATTCGCCTTGAGGCAAAGAGCATCAAGCGTATTGAGGACGGTCAACTCATCATTGAGAACAACGGCGTTCGCTACAACGCTAACGGTATTGCACAATAAGCAATCCTACTAAGTCAGGGGAGGCTGATTACCTCCCTTGATTACTACATGTCAAACATACAAAACAGCCATCTTATGAAAAAGATTTCCCTGCTTCTGAGCCTTATCGCTTGCACGATGCTGCAAGCCGAAACCGTAACGCGTACGTTCTATTTTGACTTCGGCAGTCAAGAAGCTAGTCGCGGTGAACTGACTATCGGAGCGGATATTAACGGGCATTATTGGAACAATATTGGTCATCAAGATGTAAATGCCAATCATAAACCCTCGCAGACTCCTGTATATGAACTTGTAGATGCATCGAATACGACTACAAGTCTTACTATACAGTTGACAGGAGCACTGTTCACGTCCAACGGTATGAGCGGTGGCGGCGGCTTGCTCGCTCCGGATGCCGAACTGTTAGGCGACCTGGCTGTAGCCACTGCTACGGAGGATTACCTGTTTGCTTCGAATAGCGAGCATTGTTCGATTAAAATTAGCGGATTGGATGCTCAGAAAGGCTATCAGTTCAAGATCTTCGCCAGCCGTGTAGCCACCGACGCACGCATCAGCGATTATACGTTCCGCGGCGAGTGGGCAATTCAAGGTTCGCTGCAGGCGGCAGGCACAGGTATAGGTGCCAATGGTGAGAACCAGAACACAAGCAATATATATCTTTCGCCCGTGATGCGTCCGAATGCCAACGGCGAGATCACTTTGACCGTTCACCGCCAGTATGCAGGCAGCGGCAACTACTTCCCCATCAACTGCATGCGTATGCAAGAGATGACCGACCTGCATGTAGCAGACAAAGAGATGTACATTGATTGCGGACATAACGACGGCAGCAACGGCGAGTTGACCGCTTCGCCCGATACGCAAGGGAAGTATTGGAATAACCTCTTCGACCAAACCGTTGCTGCGGCGGCTGTTAACCTCGTATATACCGACAACACGGCTGTAGGCGCCAACATTACCATTGCATCCGCCTTCCAGCGCAACGGCTATAACAACGGCGGTAATACCGCTGCTACCTATTCAGATATCCTCGGTGCGTTTGGCAAAAAGACCGTTATGGGTGACTATTTCTTCCAGAGCGGCAGCAATACCGGCAAGATGAAGTTCAGCGGACTGAATCCCGACAAGGCGTACGTATTCTATATCATCGGTTCGCGCGCATACAACCAGAATTTCGGTCAGACGGTTGACAAACTCAAATTGGAGGGCTTGACCACACAAACCTTCACCCACCATACAGGCGGTAATGGTCTGTGTTACTCGGGTGCGACGAATGGCTGGAACGAAGATGCGTTCAGCGTTTCCGAGCCTGTGTTCCCGACAGCCGAAGGCGAACTGACGCTCAGCCTGAGTGCAGAGCGCGGATCGTACGTGCATATCAATGCCATGCGTATTGAGGAATACTCCGATTACGAGAAACCTGCGCCTGCAGAAGAGGAAAAGTACGCCGCCCTGCTGATGAAAGGCACAGCAGTAGAAGGCGGGGAGGTAAGTATGTACCTGCGCGCCGAGGACGGCAAGACAGAAGGCACATCGTTCGAGACATTCTGCCAAATAACCAATGGCGGCACGCTCAGCTTTGAGACAACGGAAGGCGTAGTGCTGTCATCAGCTACATGCGCTTTGGCAGATGGCATCTACCGCATTGTGTATAACACAACGGCTCGTACGTTTACCAGCCTGGCTATTAACCGCGTAGGCTTGGTAGGCAACGTTACTACAGCAGGTTGGGATGCAGCTGGTGTGGCTATGACCTATCGTGGCAACGGTGTTTGGCGCGACACGCTCGATCTCGTTCCGTACACAGCAGGCTCGGATGCTGAACGCGGACAGTTCTGCATGAACAGTTCGTGGGACTACACAGTGAAAGCACGCAACGGAGTCGAGGGTATCGTAGGGTTTACTCCTGATGCGGCTGACTGCGGATTCACTGTTGAGGATATCTATATGCGTCACGGACGCAAGGATGTGATGCTCGATATGCAGCACTTCGTATATAGCATCGAGTGCATGGAGGTGGCCGACAACAAGATCACGTTCTTCGGCTCATCGGTTTGCAACGGACAAGGCGCAGAGGAAGTGGAATATGTAAAACATGGCTACGCTTGGCAATACGGTCAGTTGCTCGCTTCGCGGCATGAGAACATTGATGGAGCAGGGGATTTTGAGTACTCCAACACCTCTATCAACGGCAACAACACCACGAATCTTCTTGCCCGCTACAAGGGTCACTTGTTGGGTGACTGCGGCACGTACGCTGTTATAGGTTTGGGCTTGGGCAACGAAGGGCTGCACGAGGCACAGAACAAACAAGCTATATACGACCAATGGAAGCATAATATGGATAGCTTGATCCGCATCTTTGAGGACGAAGGTAAGATCGTTGTGGCTACGAACAATTATCCTCGTGGAGACTATAATGCTACGGATTATGGCTATGTGAAGCAGATGAATCTGGAGATGCACGAGTGGGATATCCCAACGGTGAACTTCCTCGGCGCTCTTGACAACTGCAAGGGTGACGGTCAGTGGGCTGACGGTTATCAGGTAAGTGGTGACATCTATCACCCTACAGAGGCAGGACATACGGAGTTCATGCACGCCATCGTTCCGTCGCTGTTTGATGCGTTGGCAGCAGGCAAAGCCAAACCGGCGCGCCAGACAGGTGAGGGATTGACCCTGACTGACAATCAGAAGATTGTTCTGACACCGGAAGATGAGTTGCATGCATTCACGCTTGCGCTGCGTGTGGCGAACATCAGCGCACTGAATATTGCTTGGGAGATGAGCGAGGGCGTAGCACCTGCTCTTCCGAGCAACCTTCCCGCTGATGCCGATTGGCACACGGTAGTAATCAGTCACTACTATGCACAAGGCAAGACCTACGTATATGTGGATGGCGTAGCCGGTGAAGCTGTGGATGGAAAGATGATTGTAAGCAATATTACCTTGAGTGGAGAGTGCGGAATCAGCGATCTGCACCTCTGGCGTTCGGGCATGAATGTCGACGAGGTGGCTGCATGGCATAACGGCATGATGCTCTGCTCGTCGCTCGAGCTGTACTGCCCGCTCAACAACGGCAATCCGGACAACTTGGCACAATCGATGAATGTGATCCAACTTGTCATAGAAGAAGACCCCACAGCCATTGACCAAATAACAAATAGTCAAATGGTAAATGCAGGCAATGCTTTTACGCTTCTTGGTCAACCCGCTGACCCTTCCTTTCGTGGTGGCATACTCATCATCGATGGGAAGAAAGTAGTACGATAAAACAATTTTAAATTCTATATATCATGAAAAAAAATAAAATAATTATCATGCTTTTATTAGCATGTAGCATGTCAGTAAACATGTCTGCGACATATTACATCGTAGGCAACGGAAATGATGATCCCAATGGCAAGTGGTGCAACGGCTCCAATTGGGGATTCCAGGAAATGGACGAAAACAACAGTATCACATTTAAGGGCGTAGCCGGTGGTAAGAACTACGGTTTTAAGATTAAGGATTCCAATAGTTGGTCAGAAGGCACCGAATACACCACATTCGATTATGACAACAGCGACCAGCCTCTATATGGTGGTGATGGCGGTGATATGGGATTCAGGCTCACCGAGGATGCGGATGTTACTGTTTCTTTCGTAGATGGAAAGGTACGTGTTAAGGCAACAAAGGCTTTGGCTTATCGTAGTAACTATTATTACATTGCCGGTAATACCGGTGTGATGGGCAGTTGGTCAGAAAATGCGGTTGCGTTGACAAATGACCAAATCACCTTCACTAATCTGTCGGCTGATTGGTATGAGTTTAAAATAACAAATGGCTCGTGGTACAAAACCTGGGGCTATTCCAAACTGGATGTCGCCAATTCATCGCCGATGCATAAGACCTATGGGGAGAGTAATAATATATGCTTCCGTATACAAGCAAACGCGGATGTTACGGTTAAAATGGAGAATGGCAAAGTTGTGCTACTTATTGATCGGGAATATTGTGTAACAGGTATAGGTGGTTGGGCTGCTACTACAGATTATACCTTGACTCAAGGTAATAACTACACCTATACATTTTACAATTTGTCGCCGGGATCATACGAGTTCAAAGTGAAAGAGAAAGTAGCGGCATGGGAAGATGACTGCACATGGGGCTACGACCACCTTGATACCGAGAACTCCAACTCCGGAGAAAATTGGAGTGGTAATATAGGGTTTAACCTTTCCTTGCCGGCAGATGTGACCATTGCGCTTGTCAATAACATGATACGCTTGAATGTTACTCCTGTATATTTCATTGTCGGTAATGGCGATGAGAGCCATGGCGATTGGTGTAACCAAAAAGGCTGGTGGACGGATGATGCAAACTCCCGTCTCGATGCCACTACGCTTAGCAAGACCTACACCGCTCTTCCCGCGGGAACGTACGAATTCAAATTGACCAATGGAAAATGGAAGGGTGATGGCGGAACGGTATGGGCAGCAAATGCTGTGGACAATGAATCTTCATCAAGAGGATATAGAGGAGCCGGGGAAGAGGCTAATATTGAGTTTGACCTTCAAGCTGCAACTGACGTGACTATTTCTTTCAATCCGGAAACAGGTAAGATCTCGCTCGTCAGCTCCAATGGCTATTTCCTGAGCAACGTATATTCCGTTGTGGGAGAGGAAGCTTTAGTTGGATTTAATTGGGATAATATGGAAACATCCACCGAGATGACCAATAATGGTGACGGCACGTATACCTACACGATTAATCATAAATATTTGGCAGCAGATGACTATGATTATAAGATTCTCGGTGGTCATAGATGGGGTAATGGTTGTGAGTACCCGAACACCAATGCTACTCTTTCTATCGCGGAGGCGGGCTATTACACGGTAGTATTTACATTGAATCCTGTTGCTGAGACACAGAGTTGTGTTGCTACCCCTGTAACAAAAGATGTTAGGATCTCACAATATCAGTACAGCACGTTCTATAGCGATAAGGCATATCGTGTGCCGGAAGGATTGACGGCATTGATATTTACAGGCATAGAAAACGATATGCTTGTCATGGAAAGCATAGATGTTATCCCTGCCGAAACGGGCGTAGTGCTCTATGGTGCAGCGAATGCGACTTTCGCATTGGCTGAGACAGAAGCCAATGTAACCTACCCCGATAACATGCTGCACGGTACGCTCGAAAATGCAGTAATAGATAATAGCAATGTGCATTACATCCTTGGTTTGTCATCGGCAGGCGAGTGCGGTATGTTCTGGCCAGCCGGAACAACAGAAGGCGTAGGCGCGTTCACCAACCAAGCCGGCAAAGCATATCTCGAACTGCCTGCAAGTGGTGGAGGATCGGCTCCGGCACGCATACGCGGATTCATATTCTCTTCGCCGAGTGTGGCTACAGGTGTGTATGATGCGGAGATACAGGAGGCTGACGGTGCTTGCTACGATCTGCTCGGACGTAAGGTAAGCAACCCGCAGCAGGGGGGATTGTACATTATGAACGGAAAGAAAATAATCATCTTATAAACCGCAACGGATATGAAAAAGACTTATATGCAACCGCAAGTTGAGTTAACGCTCCTTGCTACAGCCACAGCGCTTTTGGGTATATCCGCTGTGCAGCAATTACACGAAGACTATGTTGATTCCGATTCACCACAGTTGTAAATCGTTTTTAACCCTCATTGCGCTATTACTCATCACCAATGCTTCCTATGCCGAGATCGGCAACTCGGAAGCGTGGGTGACGAGCAGTAGCAAACGGATGGATAACCAACCCGAGCAGGTGTTGGAGAGCAGTACGCGCGCTTCGGTGGAAGTGGCGCTGGACTTGTCGCAGACCGGTCAAAGCATCGACGGCTTTGGCTGGATGCTCAACCAGGGCAGCGCCAAGCTGCTTATGCAACTCGATGCCAACGACCGCGTAGCTATCCTCCGCGAGTTGTACGGCAAGGAAGGGCTGCACAGTTCCATGGTGCGCGTGGCTATCGGTGCGTGCGACCTGAGCGAGAGCGACTATACCTATGCCGACAGCAAGGATGAGACGCTATCGAACTTTGCCATCGCACAACAAGACCTGACGACCGTGATCCCAATCTTGCAAGAGATCCTGACCATCAATCCCAAGATCAAGGTGCTGGCCTGCGCATGGACTGCACCAACATGGATGAAGAGCGGTGCAGCCTGGTATAACAGCTACGTGGACGGCACGCTGAAGACGGATTACTACAACCTGTATGCCGACTACTTTATCAAGTATCTGGAAGCCATGGCAGCGTGGGGTATTCCCGTGTGGGGAATCAGTGTGCAGAACGAGCCGCTGAACGGCAACAACGATCCCTCGATGAAATGGACGAAAGAAGCGATGTACACGTTCATCGCAGGCAGCCTGGGTCCCAAACTCCGTAGTAGCGAGTACAGCAGCACACGTATCATCGCCTACGACCACAACTGCGATGTCACGGATTTCCCGATCCATGTAGCAAAAAGCAAGTACGTATACGGCACGGCTTTTCACCTGTATGCAGGGGATATATCCGCCTTGTCAACGGTATATAACAGCAGCGGCAAGCCCGTGCTGTTCACCGAGCAATATACGGGCAAGGACGGCGATTTCAACGGTGACCTGAGTTGGCATATACAGAACGTGGTGCTTGGTTCGCTCAAGAACCATTCGACAACCGCCTTGGAGTGGAACCTGTGCTCCGACCCGAGTTACAGCATTCATACGTCCGGCGGGTGCACGACGTGCAAAGGTGCGCTGACCATCAGCAACCGACAAGTCAGTGCGCGCAACGTCAGCTACTACATCATCGGTCATGTCAGCCGCGTGATAGATACCGATGCACGGATGATTGCCGCCACGCCATCCGACAACAACATCAACTGCGTGGCAGCCCTGAATGCCGACGGTACGATAGGCGTAGTGGCGTATTGCAGCGGCGATCAGTCGCGGCGTGTGGCGTTCAGCTTCCACCATCCGGTCACGGGCGAGAAGCTCTATGCTACCCACACCTTCCCGGGCAAGAGCGTCATATCCGTACGCATCCGCCCCGATGCCAACACAGCGGTGGAGCAGGTAAGCACAAGCGGCAACACCCGCAAACTGATCCGCAACGGGCAACTGCTCATCGAGCATAACGGCACGTACTATAACCCGCTCGGGCAAGCCGTTATGAACAAATAATTAAATGGTAAATGAAAAAATGAATTGATAAAGCCATGAAACGATTATTCTTTCTTTCGCTTGCTTTGGCTGCAAGCATAATGCTAAGCGCACAAGTGTATCTAGACCCCAATGCCCCTGTGGAGCAGCGCGTAGAAGATGCGCTGAACAGGATGACATTGGGTGAGAAGATTGCCATCATCCACGCGCAGAGCAAGTTCTCATCACCCGGTGTAGCACGCTTGGGTATACCCGGCTTGTGGTGCACCGATGGGCCTCACGGTATTCGCGCGGAGGTCAAGTGGGACGAGTGGGATCAAGCCGGCTGGACGAACGACAGTTGCATGGCTTTCCCGACGCTGACCTGTCTGGCTGCCACATGGAACCCTGAGATGGCGCTGCTCTACGGCCGCAGCATAGGCGAGGAGGCCTTGTATCGCGGCAAGAATGTGCTGCTCGGTCCCGGAGTGAACATCTACCGCACGCCGCTCAACGGACGTAACTTCGAGTACATGGGCGAAGACCCCTGCCTGTCGGCAACGATGGTAGTGCCCTACGTACAAGGCGTACAGGAGAATGGCGTAGCAGCATGCGTCAAGCATTTTGCACTCAACAACCAGGAGGACGGCCGACATGTGGTGAATGTCACGCTGAGCGACCGCGCGCTCTACGAGCTGTATCTGCCGGCCTTCGAGGCAGCTGTCAAGCAAGGCAAGGCGTGGAGCATCATGGGTGCATACAACAAGATCTGGGGACAGTACTGCTGCCATAACCACCGTCTGCTCGTAGATATACTGCGCGGCGAGTGGGGATTCGACGGAGCGGTTATATCCGACTGGGGCGGCGTGAGCAATACCGACGAAGCCATCCGCAACGGTCTGGATCTGGAGTTCGGTTCGTGGACGGACGGCTTGACCGAAGGGCGCTCCAACTCCTACGACATGTATTACCTGGCACAGCCTTACCTGAAGAAGATCCTCAAGGACGAGGTGGGCACCAAGGAGCTGGATGAGAAGGTGCGCAACGTGCTGCGTCTGATCTTCCGCACCTCGATGAACCCCAACCGCGGTTTCGGTGCGTTGTGCTCGGAGGCACATGCTCAGGCTGCACGCACGATTGCCGACGAGGGTATCGTGCTCCTCAAGAACGATGCACCCAAAAAGAAAGCACAGCCCGTGCTGCCTATAGCGGAAAGCACAAAGCAGATTCTTGTTGTGGGCGAGAATGCCATCAAGCAGATGACCGTAGGCGGAGGCTCCAGTTCGCTGAAGGCACAATACGAGTTGTCGCCGCTGGACGGCATCCGGGAGCGCGCTGCCAAGAGCGGTGCTCTGGTGCAGTATGTGCGCGGCTATGTGGGCGACATAGGCGGTGAGTACAACGGCGTGACAACAGGTCAAGATCTGCGTGACGAACGTTCGGCTGCTGAACTGATCGCCGAAGCCGTTCAGGCTGCCAAGCAGGCTGATGTCGTGCTGTTCATCGGCGGCTTGAACAAAGCCGACCACCAGGATGCCGAGGGCTGCGACCGACTGCAATACGGCCTGCCGTACGCGCAGAACGAACTGATAAGCGCACTGGCTGCTGCCAACAAGAACATGGCGGTGATCATCCTGAGCGGCAACGCCTACGCTATGCCGTGGCTCAAGGAAGTGCCCGCACTGGTGCAGGCGTGGTTCAACGGATCGGAGACCGGTCACGCTTTGGCTGACGTACTCTTTGGTGATGTCAATCCCTCAGGCCACCTGCCATTCACCATCATGCCTGCATTGGAAGATTATGCTTCGCATCAGTACGGAGCGATCGGTTACCCGGGTGTGAACAACGAGGTGGAGTACAAGGAAGATCTGTTCGTGGGCTACCGCTATGCCGACCTGTACGGACAAAAGAAAGCGCTGCGCTACACTGCTGACGGCCGCGAGTACGTCATCAATCCTCCTGCACGCAAGCCGCTCTTCGCTTTCGGTCACGGATTGAGTTATACGACCTTCCAAGTAGGCAAGGCTACCCGCAGCGGCAATACGATCCGTGTTGCGGTCAAGAACACCGGTTCGCGTGCCGGCAAGCAGGTGGTACAGCTCTATATAGCGCCCGACAGATCCGGCGTGATTCGTCCGGTCAAGGAGCTCAAGGCGTTCCAGAAAGTAGCTCTCGAACCCGGTGAAGAGAAAGAGTTGTTCTTTACCCTCACCGACGATATGTTCCGCTACTTCGATGCCGACAAGCATGCGTGGGTCGTTGATCCGAGTCCGTACAAAGTGCTGCTCGGCACAGCGGCTGATAATACACAAATAGTCAAGTGATGAAAAGTCTCGTCATAACCTTTGTAACCTGCCTTGTTGTAGCCGGAGCGCTACAGGCAGAGGATGCCCGCGACTGGGCACAGTTCAACCGCTATGCACAGCAGAACGACAGCCTACGTAGTGCCAAGGCCGAGGTCAAAGTCGTGTTCCTGGGCAACAGCATCACGCAAGGCTGGCGTGAGAAACGACCCGAGTTCTTTGCCAAGCACGGCTTTGTGGGGCGTGGCATCAATGGTCAGACCAGCAGCGAGATGCTCGTACGTATGCGCCAAGACGTGATTGATCTGCATCCGCAGGTGGTGGTCATCCTGGCAGGAACGAACGACATAGCACAGAACAACGGCTATATCAGCCTGGAGCATATACTTGGCAATATCATCTCGATGTGCGAACTCGCACGCGTCAATAAGATTCAACCCGTGCTCTGCTCACTGCTGCCGGCACGGCGGTTCTATTGGACGGATCGCATCCCTGATGCGCCGGTGCTCATCGAGAAGATGAACGCGATGATTCGCGAGTATGCCCAAGCCAATGGTATTCCGTTTGTCGATTATTGGTCGAAGATGGCAGCCGAGGACGGTGGTCTGCTGCCCGGATTGAGTGACGATGATGTTCACCCCACCCCTGCAGGCTACCAGATCATGGAACCTCTCATCCTGCAAACGCTGGAGTCGCTCGTCAAATAAAACATGAAAGTGGCGCATCGGAATGATGCGCCACTTTGGTATTTAAGTCAACAATTAAAGACTATTAAAGTCTATTAAATCATTAGCGGACAATTGCGCCAAGAATGTTATAACGTACACCGTCCTTGATGATGACTACTTGACCTGCCTCGATGATCTTGCGGGCGGGAGAGGTAGTAGCGACAGTATTGACAACGGTGGTTGTACTGGGTTTGCCAATCTCGATGCTGATAGCGTGGTAACCTTGACCGCGAATAATCAAGCCACGATCAGCGATGTCCTGAGCAATCTCTTCTGTTGCTACCTTGTAGCCAAAGAAATCCTCACCCTGTGCGATAGGAGCGAGATCCGTCCAAGCCCATTCATCACCGCTCTTGTATTGCAGCGCGAACTGTGCGCCTTCGATAGCCTCTGCATAGTGCACATGGATGCTGTCACCTTCTGCCAAACCGGCAAACATATCTTGCTGTACGTTGTAGGTGTCAAGATCAGCGCCGACATAGACCTCCTGATTCCAGGAGATAGCTACATCGCCCGTCCAAATGGTAGTATAAACGTAAGGCTCTGCGGGTTCTTCGGGATCGATGGGAGTTTCTTCCTCTTTGTACTTTTTCAGCTCAAGCTTTGTAACGGTCACACCGTCGCCACACACCTTGAATCCGGCTGCCAGAGCCTCTGCATCAGCTGCTGTAAGGGTGAACACAGCCGCATAGGGGAACTCGCTGACCTCGTTGAGGAGGATATCCTCGCCTACTTGGTTCGAACTCATGTCGCGGATAAGCACTTTCGGCCAATCAACTGCGCCCTTGGCGCTGACAGTAACTATCAGTTCGTCCTTCTCGGCAAGCAACGCGCCAACCGATGCCGGTTGCTCGGCTACCTCGTTCCATGAGAGAGTTTCCTCGCCTTCCCAGAGCACTCTTTCCTCACCGGGTAAGAGTGTATCCGGCTCTTCCGGATCGATAGGATCAATCGGCTCGCTGTCGGGAGTGGCGATAGCGATCTTGGTCATGTCGTAACCTTGCCCACGGAATACGAGTCCGCGTTCTGCTATCCATTGCGCCATTTCGTCAGAGGTAACGATATAGGTCATCAAGCCGTCGGCAACGGTTACATCTGCAAGATCAGTCCAAGTCCAGTCAGAACCGGCTTTATAGGTGATGACATACTGCGGCTCGTCAATCTGCGCAATGACGGTCACCTTGATGGTGTCGTCCTTGAGTAGACCGCTGAACATGTCCTCTTGGGTGTCGCGGGTGTCAAACTGCTCGCCTGCATAAACGTCACTGTTCCATGAGATGGCTTTGTTACCTTCCCATACTACGCGCTCTGCAGCGAAAAGGGTTGTGGCTGCAAACATGGCAGCGCAAAGAGAAATGAATTGTTTCATGATTGTTGATGATTAATATCAGCCATGTATGGCTGATGGCTTAATTCCAGCCGGGGTTATTACTATTTATTTTGCTATTGGTGTTGATTTCCTGTGCGGGGATCGGGAACAAGAGATTCCGCTCGGTGCGGGATTTGAGCACACCACTGTCGTCCGTACCGCCGATAGCGTTCATGGCATCGAGGTAGATACCCCAACGGATCAGATCCCAGCGGCGGTCGGCTTCGCAGGCAAACTCCTTGGCACGCTCCTCGATGATCGCCGAGCGGCGAAGAGTCTTGTCGCTCAAGGCGTGACTGCCACCCATGGAAGCGCGATTGGCATTACTGCGGGCACGTACCTTGTTAAGCTGCTGTATGGCATCGCCCGGGCGATCGAGTTCATTAAGCGCCTCGGCATAAACGAGCAGCACATCGGCATATCGCAGGAAAGGCCAGTTGGCATCGGCGTTGTCGATGGCATCGTCGGTGACATCCTCGTACTTCGTGGTGAACGCGAGGCACTGGGCATCGGTGGAATAGTAGTAGTTTACGCCGTCGGCAAAGATGCCTTCGGGATCTTTGACCCAATCGCCGTCGAGGTTACGACCGGTAGCCATGATCGTGTATTCCTCGTCCATGGGGTAGTAGAACCCGCTGTTGGACGACTCTTGCGTATATACGCGCCAACGGTGACGCACACCTTTGGTGATGCGGTAGTCATCGTGGTCGAACAGATCGTACCAATGGCGCGTGCAGCCCGTCCAACCGCCCGACTGGATGAAGTCGGAATTTGTAGCTGTCATGTAGCCCTCGTATTGGGTGTGCACCGCGATCTTATAAGTAGCGTTGCCGCTGACTGTACCCACCGAGAAAAGGAACTCCGAAGCGGTAGCGTTGGCTTTCTTCCACAGACCATCGTATGGCAGCAGTTCGTAGTTGCCAAATGTTCCGTCCACCACACTTTCCGCCCAATCGGCAGCCTGTTGCCAGAGCTGCGTGGCGTTCATCGATTCGTAGCCTGCTACAGCGCGTTTGCTGAGGTTGTATGTCTGGAGTGCTGCGTATTGTTTGTTGCCACTGCCATCGGTGGTGTATGGTGCGCCCGAGCGAATGATCACCTCCGTGCCTGCGGGCATAGCGGCGGCAGCCATCGTGGCATAGACCTTCGCGAGCAGACCCGCCGCCGATCCGGCATTGACGTGACCGGCTTGGTAGTCGCTGTCAGTGTTCTTGTACATCAGGCGCGTGGAGGACTCAAGCAGGTTGATGATGGTGTCATACACCTCGGCTACGGGTCGACGCGGCTGATTGAAGTCCGCAGTGTTCTGGATGGGAATCTCGCCATAAGCACGCACGAGCAAGAAGTACGCGAACGCACGATGGAAACGCATCTCACCGATGGCGTTGTTACGCTGGGCGTTGGTCAGGGACTTCATCGCAGCGATGTGCTGCTCTGCATTCAGCGAACGGTTGATGAGGCCATAGCAGCCTTTCCACAGGGCATCGGGCAGGTCAGGTTCGCCTTGGAAGTTACCTGCGCCGAACGTGCCGAACAGCCAGTCGGGTCCGGATATATAGTCGGCATCGAACTCGAGCATGCGGGGGAAGTAACCCCAGCAGAACATGTCGTAGATCCACTTACTGTACGTGCCGGTCACCCACTCGGCGCACGCCTCGGGACTGTCGCCGACACTCGTGTCCGTAACAAGATTACCGGGATTCTCTTTAATCCACGAACAAGAGGTTAGACCGCTGACGCTCAAAGATAAAAGACCGCACGCTATCGTGCTCAAAGACAAAAGCCTAATATGTTGTAATACTTTCATTGTTGCAGAGAGTTAGAAGGTGAAGTTAATGCCAAGCGCGTACGTCCTTGCGGAAGGATAGGAATAACTATCCACTCCCGGGGTGGCAGCGTTCGTGCCACCGGCATTGACATCGGGTTCGAACCACGAGTATTTGGTGAGCGTGAAGAGGTTGTTGACCGTGAAGTTGAAGTTGATCTTCTGTATCCACTTGGCGGGGTTGTACCAGTCGTAGGCCAGCGTCAGATATTTCATCTTCAGGAACGAACCGTCCTCCACATAGCGGTCGCTGATGAGCCAGGTGCGGGTGTAACCGGCAGTGGCTTTCGGCCATGTGGCGCCATTGGGGTTCTCCTTTGTCCAGCGGCCATCGTAAGCAGCCTTGGTGATATTACCGATGTTCGACATCGTGATGTCCGTCAGGTTATAGTTGAAGATATCGTTGCCGTACGAGCCGTACAACATGAACGACAGCGAGAGGCCTTTCCACTCCAGGCGCGTGGAGAGCGAACCCGTGAACTTCGGGTTGGTATTACCAATGATCGTGCGGTCGGCTTCGGTGATCGTGCCATCGCCGTTGAGGTCGGCATAAACGATCTCACCGGTAGCGGGATCAATACCCTCTTCCTTATAGCCATAAAGCGTACCGATAGGGCAGCCGTTGCGCTGTAGGAACACCTGATCGGCTTTCGACCAGAGCGAGGTAGCATATTGGTCACCGTCGAGTCCGCCGATCTTGTTGCGGTTGAGCGATACATTCGCGGCAATGTTCCAACGCCAGTCGCCGGAAGCAAAGACATCGTAACTGAGCGTTACTTCCAGACCTTGGTTTGTTACGTTGCCGCTGTTGACCATCATTTGGCTGAAACCGGTCGAACTCGGGATCGTCACATTCTGCAGCAGGTCGCGCGTGTACTTATAATAATAATCAATGGTGAGGTTCAATCGGTTGTTCAGAAAACCTATATCGATACCTGCGTCTGCCTGCGAGGTCGTTTCCCAACGCAGATCAGGGTTCGTTGGTCCGCGCCAGTCGATCATCGCTACGCCCGACTCGAGCGTGCCGGCGTAGGGATAGTTAGCCGCGTCGAGGACGGTGAGCGTGCGGTAGGCGCCGATGCCTTGGTTACCCGTCTCGCCGTACGAGACGCGCCACTTCCAGTTGCTGAGCACCTGCTGCTCTTGCATCCACGCTTCGTCGATCATCCTCCATGCAAACGCGCCCGAGAAGAACGGTGCCCATTTGTTTTTCTTGGCAAACGAACTCGAACCGTCTACACGCGCCGAGGCGGTGAACAGGTAGCGGTTCATCAGCGTGTAGTTAACGCGGGCAAGGAACGATGCAAGCGACATCTGTGTGCTGCTCGAGGCAATGACCGCACGGTCAAGAGCCAGCTGCATGTTCTCGTCCTTCGTCAGGTCGTTGGGGAAGTTCGTAGCAGTCATCGACTCGCTACTACCCCAGCCGCGCTCGAAGGTTGCACCCACAACGGCATTGATCGTGTGGTTCGGGTTAAAGGTGTGATCGAAGGTGAGCAGCGTCTCACTGGTCAGACTCTTCCAAATGTTGCTTGCCTTACCGGCTTTGCCGTTGTAGGGCGATTTGCCTTCCTGGGTGTGGCGGTCGTAGTACGTGCCACGGTGGCCATCGTTGTAGCCCAAACCTAAGTTCTGACGGAGCTTGAGCCACGGCTGGATCTTGAACTCCATATACGACGACGAGAACCACGATATCTGTTTCAGTTCGTCCTTAGCGCCGTTGACGTAGTTCAGCGGGTTGGCGGCAAGCCAGTTCAGCTCGTCAAGTTGCTCAGTCGAGCTGTGCGGACCATAGGTGGCAGGGAAGATCAGCGAGGAGCGGATGATACCGGTATTCTCGCTGTTCGTGCGCTGGAAATTCGTCTTGGAGTGCGTGAAGTGCTGCGACGTACCAATCTCGAACCAGTCGGTGATATGACGGCCAAGATTGACCGACAGGCCGTACCGCTCGTAGCCGGTGTTCTTGATGATACCTTGTTGCTGCGTATAACTGCCCGAGAAGGAGTACCAACCTTTGTCCGAACCGCCACTGACGTTGGCGCTGTATTCCTGACTATAACCGAGTTGGTAGATCAGTTGCTGCCAGTCAGCGCCGCTGACCTCATCCACATTGCCGTATTTGTCCGTGCGCACGCCCGGATTGAGGAAGTCTTCCGGCGCGGGGTTGTACGAGCCTTGCGAATAGACGTAACCCGAACCGATATACGGGTAGTCCCACTCGCCGCGATAGGGGTCGCGCACGGTGCTGCCCTCGTAGAGGCGGCTGTTCGCAGCGGCTTCGTTCTGGTAAAGCGCGTAGTGGTACGCATCGAGCATCTCCACTCTGCCCGCAATCTGCGAGAGCGAACCTTTGATGTTCAGCTCTACGGTGGGCTTGCTGCCGCTCTGACCTTTGCGTGTGGTGATGATTACCACACCGTTCGCACCACGCGAACCGTAGATTGCCGTTGCGGAAGCATCTTTCAATACCTCAATCTTCTCTATGTCGTTGGGATTGATCATCGACAGCGGCGAGGTCTGCTGGTTGTTGCCCTCGTTTGCGCCGGAGCTCGGCATACCGTTGGGGTCTGTTCCGAACGGCACACCGTCAACGATATACAGCGGTTGCGAACTGGTGGTAAACGAATTGGCACCACGCACCGTGATGCTTGTTCCACCGCCCGGAGCGCCGTCGGAGGACTTGACATCCACACCGGCAATCTTGCCTTCCAGACTCTTGGCTATGTCCGGCTGACCGCCCTGACGGATATCGTCGCCTTTGATCTGGCTGACCGAACCCGAGAGGTCACGTTTTCTCATCGTACCGTAACCTACGACCACCACTTCGTCCATGAGTTGGCTGTCTTCCTGTAGGGTGACGCTGACCGATGTTTTGCCTTTGATGTTCACCACCTGCGTCTTGTAGCCTACCATCGACACCTGTAGGATGAACTTCCCGTCAGGCACATCGAGGCTGAACTGACCGTCCATGTCCGTCACCGTACCCGTTGTCGTGCCCACTACAATCACACTCGCCCCGATTGCCGGTTCATTCAATGCCCCGTCAATCACCGTGCCAGTAATCGTAGTCTGCGCCATCGCAGCCAACGTCAAGCTTGCGCATAAAATACTGAAAAGTAGTTTTCTTATCATGTTATTGATAGTTATTCGATGGTATATATTGTTATTTCTATGGTATATATTGATAGCTACTTTGATGCTATTTCCCAAATTCGATGCAAAGATACAAAAAATCTCGCACTTTCACCGACACAATTTTAGCAAATTCTTCCCCACTAATATTTTTTATTTGATTATTGAACTTTTTTTAGCAAAACTAACCTTTTTTTGTGCTTTTTTATCACTTTTCCGAATATTTATTTGCATATTTCCGATATTTTCACTATCTTTGCAGCCGTAAATCCGCTATAAGTCTCGACACAAACACGAAACAGACACGATAGATATACGATACATATACGTTAGATAAACGATATATTCGGTGAATCACACCGTAAGAATACGCTAATTACACTATATTATGGCATACATCGAACCCGCCCTTCCGTTTGACCATTTCAGTGGCAAACTCTCGCGTAATGAACGCATCGTCTTGCGTACCCGCAACGGTCGTACGCATGCTTATGCTATCCAAAACCCATATACCGGACCTCTTGCCGAAAGCCGCAAACGCGCCATCAGCACCTTCGCCGAAGCAGTGCGCCTCTGCAAAACGGAAATGTCCGACCCCGACTGTCTCGCTTATTGGCAGGACCGTTACATCCAATACCGCAAAGCCGCAAACAAGCATGTAGCCCGCGCCAATGCCAAGTTCCTCGGTACGACATCCGACAAGTTCTACAGCACCCTCCGCGGCTTCATCATTGCCTCTCTTTCTGCCCGGATAAAAGCGGGACAATGAGTGTCTTGTGCTCCAGGGTCTCCATAGGGCTTTGCCTGCATGGAGTGACTTTCGCAAGTTCTTATCTCGCTACACTCGAACGATTCTTTCCATGAGCGGGATGGATTTTGTTCTGCTGTTGCTCCCTATATCTGTCTATTTCTACCTATTTTGCTTACAATTCTCATTTTTATTCTCCGAAATTTGCAAATCTCGTTTTTTTTTCGTAACTTTGCAGCCGAAAGTTGCAAAGGTCTCAAATATGTACTCTATTAACGATATAACAGAATACACCGTTTTGCTTATCCGTAAGTTTGCACAGCGGTTCGGATTGACCGATCGTCAGGCGGCTAATTACATCGAGCGTTACGATGCAATGAGTTTGTTGCGCACCCATTACGATATTATGCACACGCTCAGTTTTGATGACAATATTGAGAGTATAGCGGCTTATTGCCATCGGAAAGGAGGCGCATTGGTATGAAACTCTATCACGGCTCCAATACGGATATTCAGCAGATCGATTTTGCCAAGTCCAAACCCAATAAGGATTTCGGCAAAGGCTTCTATCTCACCGCTGACAAGCACCAAGCTCAGCAATTGGCGGAGCAACGGGCTTTGTTCTTTGGCGGTAGTCCTGTTGTTAATGAGTATCTCTTTGACGAGAAAGTGATGCAAGATGCTTCACTCAATGTAAAGATATTCAATGATTATACGGTAGAATGGGCGGAGTTCGTAGTCGCTAATCGTTTCAATCCAAGCCATCAACCGACACATGATTATGATATCGTGTATGGACCGATTGCCAATGACAAAGTGGGCGTACAGATTGAGTTGTTTACGGACAAACTGATTGACATAGAGACGCTTATCAACCGGCTCAAGTTTATGCAGGGTATCACCTTCCAGTATTTCTTTGGCAGCGAGAAAGCTATCGCTCATTTACAGAAACTCTAAATACGAACGTTATGCCCGTAGATCTTAATCATCTAACAGAAGAAGAACAGCGCAATTTTGAGTTTCTGCGTGAGCGCCGTTTGGCACAGTTGGCTGCCTTGCTGATTGAGGAGCGAGGTATGAGTTTCAATGATGCTTTCCATAAGTTGTATAACTCTGACACCTACGAGAAACTGAATGACCCGCGCAGTGGTTTGTACATCCAATCCGCACGTTATATATACTCCTATTTGGAGAACGAAATGAACAATAAAAAAAGAGAAGATAATTGAATGTATTAGTGAACATCTGTATATCCTCGATACTGTAAGGATTAAGGAAATAGCTAATTCAAACGAATAGTTTTAGAATAAATTATATTAAAGCTCAATAGATGGAATTATCAGTTAGTAATATTTTGAAAGAGGCGTTGCATTCTACATTATTAGAACTAGAAAATGTGATGCAAACAGATGTCCTTGTTTTTACAGGTGATATTTTTTCTGGTCCTGAGAATCAGTTTTTGTCAATAGTAGAACAACTGGCATCGGAACATCAGCATGATACATTATCAGTTGTATTGACCACAAACGGCGGTAGCGCAACTGTTGTGGAACGATATGTTAATATAATTCGACATAATTATTCAAGCGTTATTTTTATTGTCCCAGATTATGCTTATAGCGCAGGTACTATTTTTTGTATGAGTGGTAACGACATATGGATGGACTATTTTTCGGTCTTGGGTCCTATTGATCCGCAAGTTCCCAATAAAGAAGGTAAATATGTTCCAGCTCTTGGGTATTTGGATAAAATATCTGAACTTATTGCAAAAGCTCAAAATAACACATTAACGCAAGCAGAATTCTTAATATTAAAAGATTTTGACTTGGCTGAATTAAAGGGATATGAGCAAGCAAAAGAGTTAACAATTACATTATTGAAAGAATGGCTCGTTAAATACAAATTCAAAAAATGGTTGAGTCATCAAGATGGATCAGTTGTCTCGGATGCTGAAAAGACAACTAAAGCTGCGGATATTGCTAAAGAACTCGGAGACTACACTAAATGGAAAACGCACGGAAGACCTATTAATATTCAAACATTAGATTCTCTTGGATTAAAAATATATGATTATTCGCACGATAATCCAAGACGTGAAATTATCCGCAAATATTATAAGTTGATGATGGAATATGTTAATATCAACAAATATCCATTATTTATACATACACGTAACTTTATTTAATATGCAATAATATGTCTGATTTCGTATCAAAGATAAAGGAACTGCGTATGGATGTTGATCCGCAACAAGTTCGCAATTATGAAGCCGCATCAAGGAGTTTTGATTTAATGATATCGCAGGGTATAACTTCTCCGCGTGGTTATAACATTCAAACAATTGGGCAAAGCATAGTAAAATATGCAATAAATAATAATTAAAGTCACATCTTATAGTGTTATTATTCAAAAGTCATATTTAATCAAATAATAATACAAATGAAGTCATCCATCTTTGATGTCAGAAGACCAGACGAATACAGAAGGTTTCGATGGTTTACCCTATATGGTCACGATAAGTGTACCATGTGCGGTACTGAATTTCAGGATGATGAAGAGTACTTTTATGGAAGGGATTCACAAGGAGATTTTCAATGTACGTGTGCTAAATGTAAGTCGAAACTATCAGATGTCATTTATAGCGTGATTAAGAAGCACGTCAAACAGAATGGAATAGAACATATCCCTCAACCATCTACTCGTTTATGGCGGTATTTGGACTTGGCAAAGTTTGTTTCGCTTTTATCAACAAGAAAGTTATATTTTGCTAGGTTAGATCATTTTTCGGACAAATACGAAGGAGCTTTGTGTTCAAGGTTAGGATATCAAAAATTCAATGAGCAAGACCATTTCGTCCGTACAGTAATGGCAAAAGTTGACCTGAAACGAGAAGGCAATGAGTCGCCAACAGATGAGGAAATAGAAGAACGAAGACGACAATCCAGAGAGGAATTTGATAGCAATCGGCTTTTGAATCGCAAACAAGCTTTTGTATGTTGTTGGAATGAGAATGAAAATGAATCAGAGGCGTTGTGGCGATTATATGCAAAGGATATGAAATGCGGGATAGCAATTCAAACTACGTATCAAAGATTATATAGTGCTTTAGATCCTTTTGAAAATGTTAATGTTAGAAGAGTGCAGTATGTGAATTATGATAGTAATTTTGTCGCTCTTTCTTATCCAGAATGGTATAAACGCAAATCATTGGAGTATGAAAGTGAGGTAAGGGCTGTCATTAGAAAATGTACAAATGATATTGTAGAATACGAGAAATATATCAATGTTGACCTTGATTTACTGATTGAAAACGTAGTTACTTCTCCAGAAGCAGAATTTTGGTTTACAGATCTTGTTAAAGAACTATGTCGGAAATATAAGGTGTATTGTAATGTAAAACCCTCAGAAATACAGATATCGGTATACTATTAAGATGAAATACTCCGCGCAAAGCGTTGCGCTATAACATATTAAATAATAGAGCAGACTATTATTTCGTGTCGTCCTAAAGCGTCAGAAACTTAACGGGAATATTGCACAGAAATAATATTTGGCAGCATATCTATTGGTATGCCTACCAGTTCGTAATAGAAGCTTTCACTCGGTGTGAGTTTCTTAGAACTGGTAAAGGCTCCCTTCTGACGCTGCCTTGACGACACGATAAGAAGCTCGCACTTTTTGTATATTAAACAATAGTAATAATCAAACATACTAATGAAACTTTCTATTGCTAATTACTATAACTGTCGACAAAAGATACTTGATATTATGAAAAGATGTATTTCGCTAATTGTTACTATTCTATGTTTTGTGCATTGCAATGGTCAGCAGCAAACAAAACAACAACAAACTCCACCTGCAAATTGGGTCGAATACCACATACCTAATGTATGTACTTTCGCGATCCCACCATCAATGGAATTGCGCGACAATAATTCTCCTTTTGGGAAAGTCCATACTGCATTACGGGAAAGCTCCTATTGGGAGTGGCTTTGTGATGAATGTGATCTTTTTAATGGTGATTACGATATTTCATTTCAACCACAAGGGATAAATAATATGGATGTTACACGTGACAATCCTTTTTCTACATATGCACGTATTCTAATAAACTTCAATAAGATACCAGATGATCAATTAAACGAGCAAGCCTTGTTAGGACTTAGTGCCAAAGACCAAAATGATTTGAATGAGTTCCTTAAGGCACAGATGGAATATCAAGTAGAGTGTATGCAAAGAGTATCTTCCGATTATATGACAGGCCAGTTAGTTTGGAAGCCCATCGAATTTAAAAATATTGATGATGTATTGTGTCTAATATATGACTTTAAACGACCTGGGCATAGTACTCAAACATGTGTTAAGAGTTATGTGTTTTATATAGATGATTATCAAATTGAATTTATTCTTAGTTATAACTTAAGCGATGAAAAAATATACAAGAATGATTTTGACTATTTTATAAACTATCTCCATTTTGATGAGACCTTTAAACATCACAAATATAGGAGAAGCACGTCTTTGAATAATAAAAAAACTTTTACATCTACCATACATAATATAAGATTTGAGTATGATGGTACTGAATATATTTCAGAAAAAATATATAATGCACCTCATGCACTTCTTAAATTACAATCTCAGAAAAACAACATACGTGGAATTACTTTAGCTGCTTTTGATGATATTGATGTGTCCGGCTATAGTATTTATCATCCAGATATTATCGAATCTTTCACGGTAGAAGACAAAAGGATGGCAGGTTCACGAAATGGGAGTACAAACACATTAATCGAATCATGTGGAAAAATAGTCATAGGAGACAATATCAAAGCTATACGAACAATCATTAAAACAACGAATAACTCATACGGAAACTCCATGTACGTATTAATATATCGTTTTATTAATGGTTCAGAAATTCAAACACTAAATATTTTTCTATCTCATAATGATTATTTAAACTTGTCAAAATTTGAGAAGTCAATCACTCAAGGATTGTCATATATTAATAATTGATACTATTATGAAAAACAAAATGAATGTTAATATCAGCAAGATTCTTGCTGTTGTAATCATCTTTATGGTTTATGGGGCTGGCTTTAGTTCTTGTAAAAAGACAAAGAATCAGAGTGCGAAAGAAATACCTGAAAATTATTATTCAAATCGTCAAGACTTAAAAAACTTTGTCATTCCTGAAGGAACGACTAAAATTGGAGAGGGCGCTTTTAGAAATTGTTCAAATTTAGTTTCTATCTCTATTCCAAGCAGTACGATAAGTATTGGCGATTGGGCCTTTAATCGATGTTCAAACCTACGCACTATTACAATCCCCGATAGTGTTTCATGTATAGGATGGGGAACATTTATGGGATGTTCTAGTCTAAAATCTGTTGATTTGCCAAGGAATCTTAAAAACATAGGAGACATGTCTTTTCAGGGATGCTCACAATTAACAAATATAGTTATTCCCAACACCGTAGATAGTATTGGAAATCACGCCTTTCAAAATTGTGAAAGTCTTAAAGAAATAACCATTCCTCAGGACATCACATATGTAGGCGAGAATGCATT
>Ga0310696_10000614_pt1 | contig 54350 bp, 52 predicted proteins | sample AusTroGonzalo_MG_4_FD_203885 | JGI IMG/M metagenome (GOLD analysis project Ga0310696, IMG submission 203885) | Bovine rumen microbial communities from tropical cattle in Woodstock, Queensland, Australia - Gonzalo_02 (v2) (version 2) | ecosystem: Host-associated > Mammals > Digestive system >...
CAGAACGGAGGCGGAGAAAGCATTTTCCGCATTGATATAGGCAATAATATTCTTATCCATAAATTAAATCGTTCCCTTCGTGGAAAGCACTCCCTGAATCCGTTCATCAATCTGTGTCGCCATGTCCAGAGCCTTGGCGAAAGCCTTGAACATCGCTTCGAGAATGTGATGGTTGTTGTCCCCGGAGATCATGCGGATATGAAGGTTCATCCCTGCGCTGTAGGAGATCGCATAGAAAAATTCCTTGGCAGTTTCCACATCCATCTCGCCGAGCTTGTCCACAGACGTGTTTACGTCATAGACAAAGTACGGTCTTCCGGACAGGTCCACGGCGCACATCATAAGAGCCTCATCCATGGGGAGCAGGCAGCTTCCGTAGCGCTTGATGCCCTTCTTATCGCCGAGAGCTTCGCGGATGGCTGTTCCGATGACGATCCCTACATCCTCAACGGTGTGATGCGAATCCACGTCGAGATCTCCCTGTGCCTTCAGGACAAGGTCAAACAATCCGTGCTTCGCAAACCCCGCCAGCATGTGATCGAAAAATCCGATGCCGGTGTTGATCTCATAGATTCCGCTTCCGTCGATGCCTAACGTTGCATTGATATTGGTCTCACCGGTCTTCCGGTTAACCGTTGCCTTGCGTTCCATAGCGCCTCCTTACGGCTGTTAATATGTCCGTATTTTACCGCAAATCCGTTCCGCGGTCAACAAAATCATGGCCTGCATGCCCTAAGGCATTCCCGACTGTCAGTTTTCATCCTCAAACCGGACTGCCACCGAGTTTGCGTGAGCCGTAAGCCCTTCGGCCTCGGCAAATGTCACGACTTTCTTGTACACTTTGCGGAGTTCCTCGCGGGAATAGCAGATCACACTGCTCTTCTTGATGAAATCATCAACGCTCAGCGGCGAGAAAAATCTTGCCGTTCCGTTGGTGGGCAGGATGTGGTCGGGGCCCGCAAAATAATCCCCGAGAGGTTCGCTGGAGTATTCCCCTAAGAAGATTGCTCCCGCGTTGGTGATGCCTGTCATCGTGTTCCAGGGATCCTTCGTTATGATCTCCAGGTGCTCGGAGGCAATGTCGTTGGCTGCTTCGATGGCGGACTCCATGGAATCCGCAAGGAAGATTCTTCCGTAGTTCTCCAGGGATTTCTCGATCGTATCCTTTCTGGAAAGCATCTGCGTCATCTTCTCCACTTCTGCGCTGACAGCTTCGGCTAACGTCCTGCTTGTTGTCACAAGGATGGCCGATGCCATGACATCATGCTCTGCCTGACTCAGAAGATCCGCAGCAACATAGCGGGGCGTAGCCGTCTCGTCGGCGAGCACGAGGATTTCGCTGGGGCCGGCGATGGAATCAATTCCGACGCTTCCGTAGACCGCTTTCTTTGCAAGGGCAACGTAAATGTTGCCGGGCCCCACGATCTTATCGACCCGCGGAATGCTCTCCGTTCCGTAGGCAAGGGCCGCAATGGCCTGCGCTCCGCCGACCTTGGCAATCTTGGTTGCTCCGGCCTCCACGGCTGCGACAACGGAGGTTGCGTTGGGACCGCCGTCCTTCTGGGGCGGTGTGACCATGATGATCTCGGGCACGCCTGCCACTTTGGCCGGGATAATATTCATCAGAACGCTGGAGGAAAGCACTGCACGTCCGCCGGGTACATAAACGCCTACCTTGGCGATCGGGGTGACTCTCTGGCCGAGGATGATGCCTTCCTTTGTGTCAAACCAGCTGTTTCTCCTTTGGCGCATATGGAAATCGCGGATGTTGGCGGATGCCTCACGGATCACGGTCAAAAGCTCCGGGTCGATCTCCTCGTAAGCGGCCTTGATCTCCGCCTCAGTAACCCAGATGGTATCGGGCTTGAGGTCAATACCGTCAAATTTCTTTGTGTATTCAAAAACGGCTTCATCACCGCGTCTGCGCACATCCTGCACGATCGCGTCCACCGCCTCCTGCTGTTTCGCAAACGAGTCGGTGCTCCGCATCGCAAGGGTCTGCAGCAGCTCTTCCTTGGATTCCTTGGTCAGGGAAATAATCTTCATCTTCATTCCTCCGGTTCCTGTCTCTATCCGTTTTGGGTATTATTTTCCGTCCTCTGTCAGAACTTCGCGGATATCCGCGATCAGTCTGCGGATCCGCTCCTGCTCCATCTTCATGCTTACCTGGTTGACGATCATCCGGGCGGAAAGCGGTTCAATCTCCGCAAGCACGTTGAGTCCGTTCTCCCGAAGCGTCGAACCGGTCTCCACAATATCAACGATAACCTCGCTAAGGCCGACGATCGGGGCAAGCTCGATGGATCCGCCGAGCTTTATGATCTCAACGGTCTGATGCAATACGTTCGTAAAATAATCTTTTGCAATATTGGGATACTTGGTGGCAACGCGGATCCTTCTGCCGCTTCCCAACAGTTCTCTGGCGCTTTCGGGTCCGGCAACGCACATCCGGCAGCGGCCGAAGCCGAAGTCGATCACCTCGTAAAGCTTCCGCCCCTCCTCCTGGATCGTATCCTTTCCGACGATACCGATATCGGCAGCACCGTATTCCACATAAGTCGGCACATCTCCTGCTTTCGCAAGGAAAAACTTCATCTTCAGTTCTTCGTTTGTGAAGATCAGTTTCCGGGTGTTCGGATCATTCATCTCCGTGCAGGAAATCCCGGCCTTCGTGAGAACCTCCATGGCCTTCTTTGCAAGGCGTCCTTTGGCAAGGGCAAATGTCAAATATTCCATACGGCTGCACCCTCCTTCTGAAGTTTGGAAGCAATCTCCGATGCGTTCTCCTCCGTCACGGGGATCAGGGCAACGGAGCACCCTTCCGATCGCTTCCCTGCGGCAAACCGGATCGCCTCAGAGGCTTTTCCTTCGCTGTAGAGGACATACTGCTTCGCAGCTTCATTGTTCGTCGTAAGGTTCTGTCTCTCAAGGGCGATCATCAGCGTGTCCACGGTGATGGACATTCCGATTGCGGGCATCGGCTTACCGAACTGCTCCGCGAGGGTGTTGTATCTTCCGCCGGAGGCAACCGCCTCGCCGGTCCCGTAGGTGATGGCGCGGAAAATGATGCCGGTGTAATAGCGATACTTGCTGAGCATTCCGAGATCAAAGGAAACATACCGGTCGACGCCGTACTCCTTCAGGTATCCGCTCAGTTCGCGGAGACGCTCCAGGGAGGCAAGCGCTGCGGCATTGTCCGTGAGGGAAGCTGCGCGGTCCAGGATTTCCTCGGATCCGAACAGCTCGGGAATTGTCAGGAGAAGCTTGGCCGATTTCTCGCTGATGTTTCTCTCGGTAAGGAACTCCGATACCCCGAAAAGATTCTTGTTCTTGATCCGTCTTCTCAGCTCTTCCTCGTCTTCACCGGTGAGTCCGCACTCGTTGGCGATGGCACGGAAGAAGCCGGCGTTACCGACTTCAATCTGAAATTTCTCAAGCCCTACTTTCTGCAGGCACGCGACCGTGAGGGCGAGGATCTCCGCATCGGCAGCGGCAGAACCGTCGCCGAAGAACTCAACGCCGGCCTGGGTGGTTTCCTTCAGACGCAGCTGATATCCGGAGTTGTTGATGAAGGTGTTACCGCAGTAGGAAAGGCGGATCGGCAGGGAATTCTCGCGATAATACGTGGACGCTGCCCTTGCAACCTGGGGCGTCATATCGGGCCGAAGCACAAGGGTGTTACCGTCGCGGTCGATGAATTTGTAGATATCCTTCGACGGAACGGTCCCGCGTTCGCTGGAGAACACGTCGAAATATTCGAAGGAAGGCGTGCGGATTTCCTCGTAGCCGAACTCCTCGATGGTCTTTTTCAGATCGTCGCAGAGAGCGTTCATCTCGCGTAGCTCATCGCCGTAGATATCCCGAACTCCTTCCGGGGTGTTTAACAATGAAATCATTGGATTACCTCATTTCACTTTAGTGCGTTAACTTGCTAATTTGCTAATCTGTTAGCATATTGAACCGAATTATACAGGGTACAATTCCTTTTGTCAAGCACTATTTTCCGAAAATCATTCTAAATCCTTTTCGTCAAGATAGGTGTTAACATACTCGAGATAATTGATGAAGGGTTCCGCCGGCATGTCGTAGAGGTAATTCGGGTCAAGCTCATCGAAGCGGAAGCTCTTCCGCCCCTCGCCGTTCCCGTTTCCGTCGCCGTACCCGCGATCGTAAAAACGAACCATCTCCTCGCATTTCATGAAATAGATCTTCTCGCGATGGCTGTAGTAGATCAACAGGAATGCGATGCCGCCCTGCTTTTCGAAGTCCTTCATGTAGCGGTACTGATGCTCATGAATATTCTGAAGCGGGAATGTGTCCTCGGCGCACTCCTTGCAGTCAAAGCAAAGGGCAACGCCCTGGGCGATCCCGATATAGTCGACGGTACTCTTCTGCTCAAAATAGGCAAGGGTGATGTGGCGTTCCTCCCGATCGATATCGATGGGCGTGATGGGCGTCGGGATTTTCTGCACAAGGGCAATCCCTCTCTCGCGATAGGTTTCGTTGGTACGGTTGATGATGTCTTCGAAAAGGGAACCGCGAAGTCCCCGGGTTTTCCAAGTAGCCATACGCTCTCCTAACAATATGAATCCGCAAAGTCGGGAAACTCCCCGTGTACGATCTCGGAAAATGTCTCCGGCACGATTCCCGTTATGGTCTCTCCCTCCAGTTCCGTAAGTCCGGCCGGCAAATCCTCCGGGAACGCATAGGAATAGGCGAACAACTGCTGCCCGCGGGAGTGGTATTTCGCATGAAAATAGGACATAACACCGGATCCTTCCGCACCGTATTTCGGATCGCCTACCACGGGGTGTCCGAGGTGCTGACACACGCTTCGGATCTGATGGGACTTACCGGTATACAGCCGGATGCGCGCAAGAGTTGCCCTCCGGTTGCTCACAACAGGTTCGATGCCGGTATGTACCGTTTCTGCAGAAGCTTCCGGCGTTTCGGATATGGTAACCCGGTTTGTTGCCTCATCCTTCCTAAGATAACAGGTACATTCCACTGGCTCCGTGACAGTGCCCAGCAAAAGTGCATAGTAAAACTTGCCGAACATCCTGCCGCGCAGTGCTTCCGCCATTCCCCTTGCCCCTGCAAGCGTTTTGGCAAACCACAGGATGCCTGCAGTATTTCTGTCCAGCCGGTTGCAGATACCAGGTTTAAACATGCGAATGCTCTCCGCAGTGATATCCCCCCGGTCGGCGAGATATTGAAGGATCTGCTCATTCAGTGCTTCTGTCCCGGAATCATCCTTCTGGGACAACACCCCGGCGGGCTTATAGACACACAGAAAATTTTCATCCTCGTAGACGATCTGCGATTCCTCCACGGATCGAAGGGCAAACCGCGGAACCGCTTCCGATACAACAGCCTGGCCGCTCATTTTGGCAAATGTCTCGTCCGAGAGGAACAGTTTTACGGTGTCACCCTCCCGGATCGTCTCCGACCCGTCGGCTTTTGCATCATTTAACGTAATATTTTTCTTCCGAAGCATCTTATAGACAAAGCCGGAGTCTGCGTTCGGAAGCAGCCTTCCAAGATACTTGGAAAACCGTTGTCCGGCGTCTTTTGATGTCACGTGGAATTCCTTCATTGTTTTCTCCGATCAGAGGTGCGGCTACACAAGGATCATGCGTAAAAACTCCAGAAACTGCTCGGAAGCCGGCTCATCCTTCTCTGAAATGCTTTGGATCCTTGCGGCAAGCTCCGACGTTTCATGGAAAATGTGTACGTGGATGTTCTCACCCCGCTTCTTCATGCTTTCCGTAAGGTCATCGACGATCTGCTGTTCCTTTTTGGCGTTCGGTGCCAACAGAAGGCAGGCGGCCTCGGTACGGCTTGCATACATGGCGTCAAGATGCAGCACACGGCCGCAGGGGGTGAATATCATATCGGCATAAAGGGTCCCTGTTGAGCCTGCAGCGTCGGACAGTTGTCGGAAATCATCTTCCGGCAGAGACTTGTGCGGCAGGAACAGGATGAGGCTGACAAGCGCCTTTGCCATCGGCAGGACGCCCAGAAACGCAACGACCGTCAATATATTTTTCGACGTCTTTGTGGCGAGATATCCGCACAGGAACAATCCGACGGAAATCAGGATGACCACGATCAGAATGCATGTCAGAAATATCTTTTTCCTGCGAATATACCCGCAGCTTCCTTTTACGGGATTCATTCCTTATCCTCCTCAAGCAGCTCCGTAAAACTGTGAATATGGTAATCCGACATGGCGATAATCTCGTCCATGCGGTCTGCCGAGTTTACGTCATAAACAGAACAAACGCGCATCCCGGCATTGTGGCCGGACTGGATCCCCGGGATTATGTCCTCGAAGACCATACAGTCAGCGGGGGCAACACCGAGATCCTCAGCCACGAGAAGATAAATGTCCGGGGCAGGCTTTCCTTTTTTGATCTCACACGCCGTGTGAATGCTGTCGATATATCGGTCAAGACCCGTGGCCTCCAAAACGGCGGAGAGAAGCTCCATGGAGTTGGATGTCGCTATCCCTGTTCGTATTCCCTTGCTTCGCAGCAGTTTCAGGTACTGGATCGCACCGTCTTTCGGGAACACCTTTTTACGGTAGTATTCGATTGCCATATTGTTCCACTCGGCCTGGATTTCCTCAATGGTCTCTTCGATCCCGAAGTTCTCCTTGAAATAAACCGCAGTCTCATGAAAACTCAGTCCGTCGATCTTCGACTGGAGATTTTCGTCATAAGGGATCCCGTGGGCGGAAAGATAGTTGATGTCAATGTCTTTCCAAATCCACATGGAATCCACCAGCGTGCCGTCCAGATCAAAGATAGCTGCGCAAAAGTCGTTCTTCATCCTCGTTTTTATCCTCAAAAAGATTTTGTAATAATTCGGCCTGCTCCAGCTCCAGATAATCCCCTTCTGCCAGATCGGCGGGAAGCCAGAGTTCTCCCATACGGATACGCCGAAGTGTACGCACTTCGCTTCCCGCTGCGGCAACCATCCGTTTTACCTGATGGTATTTCCCCTCCTGAATGGTAATTGCGAGAACGGTTTCCTCCGGCTGTGAGACAAGCCTGTTGACTCTTGCCGGCATTGTAGTGAAATCCTCCAGCGCAATTCCCTCCCGAAGTCTTTCGCAGGCTTCCTCGGATACGCCCGGAGAGCACTCGGCCAGATAGGTCTTCGGCACATGCTTCTTCGGGGAAAGCAGCTCATGAGCCAGCGGACCGTCGTTTGTGATTAAAAGCAATCCGGTCGTGTCGCGGTCAAGCCTTCCCACCGGAAAATACCCGTCCCCTGCCTCGGGGATCAGATCGATCACGGTCTTTGCTTTCCTGTCGTTCGATGCGGAAAGCACACCGGCAGGCTTATTTAACAGAAAATATCGGTATTTACGATACTTCAATACTTCTCCGCGTATAGTTACCGTGTCCTCCTCGGGCGCGATCTTTTCTCCGGGGTCGGTGCAGACTTTCCCGTTAAGGGTGACAGCACCGGAACGCAGCAGGTCCTTGGCGGTTTTTCTTGTAAGCGAGGCGTCGCATTCGCATAAAAATCGGTCAAGTCGCAGCATTGGTTTTCTCCTGCTTTAAAGCATTCTCCATCCGGAGAGATAACGGTTCTTGAAGGAGTCCTTCTTGATCCTTGCAAAGCCTAAGGGATAGGAATCCACACAGATTAAAACGTTTCCTTCGGGCATGTCTTCGGTTACCTCAAGCGTCTCGCATTTCAGATACCGCACCGTTCTCGGATCCTCAGCGGACATGTTGTAAACCGCAGGATACTCGCTCGAAGCGAGCCCCATGGCAAACGCCTGACTCGGCTCAAATCGGCCCTTCTTCGCATCTCCCAGATACCAGCCGCTTCGGAGAACACGCATGCCGTTTGTTGCAGGCATATCCTCCGGCATCGCATATACTCTTTCGTCACGGATCACAATACGGTTTTCATCGACACGCCCGTTGTGGAAGTTGACCTGAGAAAGAATATTCCAAAGTTCCTCCGGGATCTCTGAACGCTTGCAGTATCCACGGAACGATTCGGTATGACCCGTGTCCGAAGCGTCCTCCTTCTTCCGGAACAGCGCAACGAAATGTCCTTCTCCCTCCAGTCTGTGGGGGAACAACCGGACACATTTTCCGACTTCGGGGAGAGGTTCCTCCATCCAGTCCGGACGTCCGGTCATAAACCCGTATTCCGCGTATCGGTCGGAAGCTCCTTCGGGAATTGCCGAAACAAGCTCCATCTCGGGGCATCGGTTTAACAGATAGGATACCGTTTCCTCATCCTCCAATGCGGAAAATGTGCAGGTGGAGTACAGAAGCATTCCTCCCGGGCGAAGCATGGAAACCGCCTGCGGAAGGATGGATTTCTGAAGATTATTGTAGTATTCCGTTCCGTACTGCTCCCAGTTTTTCATAATGGCAGGCTGTTTCCGGAACATTCCCTCACCGGAACACGGGGCGTCCACAAGGATCTTGTCAAAATATCCGGGGAACCGTTCTGCAAGCTTTGACGGCTCCTCGCTGACGACCAGGATGTTCGTTGCACCGAATACCTCAAGATTCTTAAGAAGCGCTTTCGCCCTTGTCGCAGAGATGTCATTGGCGACCAGCAAGCCGGTCCCCTGCAGCTTCGCCGCAAGCTCCGTGCTCTTCCCGCCGGGCGCTGCACAGATGTCCAAAACGCGGTCTCCCGGTGCAATCGGGAGAAGGTTGGCCGGTGTCATCGCAGAAGGCTCCTGAAGGTAATACAGGCCTGCATAGTAATACGGATGCTTTGACGGAGCATCCGTATCATCATAGTAAAATCCATTGGAAATCCAAGGCACCTGACGCATGGTAAACGGCGAAATCTTCTTCCAATCCTCGACGGAAAGTTTACCCGTGTTGACACGCAAAGCCGAGCGTGCCCTCTTCTCAAGGCATGCCTCATACGCCCGGTATTCCTCCTCCCCGAGCATCTGCTTCATCCTCTCAACAAACTTCTGCGGTAACTGCATATTCTCTTCGCCTTGTCATTCAATATTCCGCGGTGGAAATCCGCCCGTTACGTCGTTGTCTGGGCACGATAGCCCTCGGCAATAATGTCAAGCTCGTTCGCAAAATACCGGAGCTTGTCCATGTTTTTCTCCTCGTAGATCCGGAAGAACTCTTCCTGGATGCGCACAGCCTCTCTGCGGCTTGCAAAGCGGTACAGGTTCTGGATTGTAAGAAGGATGTCGTTGACGATCCGCTCCTCCTCAAACCGCTGTTCCCTGGCCGCCTTGATCTCATCCCGGATCTCGGAGAGTTCTCGGTCTGTCTGAACCATCTCGTCGGCGACATGCTCCAGACGGCTCCGAAGTTCCTCCGGGATATTGCCGCGGTATTTGTACTGCAAGGAGTGCTCGATGGTTGACCAGCAGTTCATACCTAACGTTCTTATCTGGATCTCGGCATTTAACGTCTTCGGACCGTTCACGGTCTGTACCGTGTAGCGGATCTTCATGTGGTAACTGCGATATCCGCTGTCTTTGGGCTTTGCGATGTAATCGCTCTCGCTCACCACAAGGATGTCGGTGCGCTTCTTTATCATGTCCGCAACCATATAGCAGTCCTCGACGAACTGACAGATCAGACGCACGCCGGCGATATCGGTCATCTCCTCCTCAAGGTGCTCGAGAGGTATCTTCTTGCGGTTACATTTTTCGACGATGCTCGCGATGGTTTTTACTCGTCCCGAGATCAGTTCGATCGGGCAGTAATCATCCTGCTTCCGAAGCGATTTTTGAATGTGGGTGAACTTGATCACAAGCTCATCTACCGCCAGAGCATAGGGCTCCAGTATTTCCCTCCAAAGTTGTATCTCCATATCTCCTCCTGCTTTTGCGCCGTTACGAACAAAAACTAGTTTTTAAAGCTGTGGATCGGCGCAGGGATTCTTCCTGTCCGATTGACAAATGCGTCACATCCGAACGGGTTGACCGGCATGATCGGCGCATACCCCAAAAGTCCGCCGAATTCCGCCTGCTCTCCGACTCCCTTTCCGATCACCGGAATAAGACGAACCGCCGTTGTCTTCTGGTTCACCATTCCGATCGCCATCTCATCGGCGATGATCCCGGAGAGGGTTGCGGCACTTGTATCACCGGGAATGGCGATCATGTCAAGCCCTACCGAACATACGCAGGTCATGGCCTCGAGCTTCTCAAGCGTCAAGCATCCGGCGTTGACCGCGTCGATCATTCCCTGGTCCTCACTCACGGGGATAAAGGCGCCGCTCAATCCACCGACGTAGGAGGACGCCATAACGCCTCCCTTTTTCACCTGATCGTTCAAAAGGGCAAGCGCTGCGGTTGTTCCGGGAGCGCCCGGATACTCCAGACCGATCTCCTGAAGGATTTCCGCAACGGAATCGCCCACCGCCGGAGTCGGAGCCAGGGACAGATCAACAATTCCGAAGGGAACGCCGAGCATCTCGGAGGCTCTCTTTGCAACAAGCTGACCGACTCGCGTAATCTTGAAGGCGGTCTTCTTAATCGTCTCACAGAGCACCTCAAAGCTCTCTCCGCGAACGGATTCGAGCGCTTTCTTGACAACTCCGGGGCCGCTGACGCCGACGTTGATCACGGCGTCTGCCTCGGTAACTCCGTGAAATGCTCCCGCCATAAACGGGTTATCGTCGGGAGCGTTGCAGAACACCACAAGCTTTGCACATCCGATGGAATCGGCGTCTGCAGTCTTCTCGGCGGTCTGACGGATCACCTGACCCATAAGCCGTACGGCGTCCATATTGATACCGGTCCTCGTGGATCCGACATTGACGGAACTGCACACGCGCTCGGTATTGGAAAGAGCTTCCGGTATGGAACGCATCAAAAGCGCATCGGCGGAGGTCATGCCCTTTGCAACGACAGCGGAATATCCGCCGAGGAAATTGACGCCCACATCCTTGGCAGCACGGTCGAGCTCCTTTGCGATCTCTACGAAATCTTCTTCCGAGCGGCATGCGGCGGCGCCGATAATCCCGATGGGCGTGACGCTGATCCTCTTGTTTACGACAGGGATCCCGTATTCTCTTCCGATCTCATCACCGGTATTCACAAGGTTTCCGGCAAGACCGAGAATCTTGTCGCGGATTTTCGTGCACAGCTTTGTACGGTCTGCGTCAATACAGTCCAACAGGCTGATGCCCATGGTGATCGTACGAACATCCAGATTTTCCTTTTCGATCATCTGGTTTGTTTCCAATATTTCACTTCTGCTGATCATAGTAACTCCTTCAGAGGATTTGTTAATGAAAGTCAAATCCTGTGCATCATATCGAAAATGTCCTCAAGCTGGATCCGGATCACGCATCCGATGGTCTTTCCGACTTCACCAAGCTCCTCGGAAATGGTATCGAAACTCTTCGCCGATGCTCCGACCTCAACAACCATCATCATGTTGAAATATCCTCCGACGATCGTCTGGGAAATGTCAAGGATGTTGATGTTGCTGTCCGCCAGGTAGGTACATACCTTTGCGATGATGCCGACACAGTCTCGTCCCACTACCGTAATGATTGCTTTTTTCATAACACTGCCTCCAGTTTTATACTTCGATCGCATCCGTCGGAAAATCCCGGCGGGCAACAATGATCTCAGGTTTTTCGTCCGGATACTGCCAATTCTTCCGGACCACATCCAAAGCGTTTGCCAAAGCAAGCTCCGGATAATTATTTTCCTTGCTCAGATGAGCTAAAATGATATGCCGCAGTTTCCTGTGGAACACGGAAACCATGAGGCTTCCGCAGTCATCGTTGGAAAGATGTCCGTAGGCGCCCATGATCCGCTTTTTCAGATGATAGGGATACGGGCCTACAAGCAGCATGTCACGGTCGTAATTGGATTCCAATAAAACCGCGTCCGCGTCGGAAAGGTGTCGCACGATCGTATCATCATAGCATCCCAGATCCGTCGCCATCGCAAAATACCGTCCGCAGGATCGGATCCCATAAGCCACCGGTTTGGCGGCGTCGTGCGAGGTGTAGCAGGAAGATATTTCCGCATCCTTCACCTTTACGATCACGCCCGGCGTGATCGAATGAAACAGCTCGGTGGAAAGCGGTTTCCCGGTGTTCGAGTTCAATATGGCCTGCAGCGTCTCGTGGGTCCCGTACACATCGGCCCGGTATCGTCGCAAAAACACGGGAAGCCCTGCAATGTGATCACAATGTTCGTGAGTGATCAGGATCGCGTCTATGGTCTCGGGTTCGATCCTGAAGCTGCACAGACCCTCGACAATCCTCTTAGCGGAAACCCCGGCATCGATCAGTATGCGCGCCTCATCCGTGACAACGCAGGTACAGTTACCGCTGCTTCCGCTGGCAATACTAATGATCTTCAACTTGTTCTCCCGGCAATATGATTTCTTTTTCGGATATCGTCAAGGTAAAAGCTTACCTGACGAAGGATCCCGATCTGCGTGATCGCTGCATCATTATCAAGGATCCGCTCGCAGTAATCAAACATAGCGCTCTGCGGGACCTGTGACGCAAACAGCGAGGCAATCCGCTCGTCGGAATATCCTCGTGTCTCCCGAAGTCTGCGGGCGCGGGTCTCATCCATTGCAAAGACAAGCCACAATTCATCGCAGAAGGAACGATATCCTGCTTTCTCCGCAAGCGCCGACTCCACGAAGACGAACTCGGTTCCCGCCTGACGGTATTCCGCTAGCAGTTCGTTGATCCGGCGGATCGTGGCGGGATGCGAAAGTTCGTTTAGCTTAAGAAGCGCCTGTTCGTCGGAAAATACGACCGAAGCAAGCTTTGCACGGTCGAGCCGTCCCTCGGGATCAAGAAAACCGTCTCCGAATTCCCGGCGGATCGCTTCGAACACTTCTCCCCCGGGCTCCTGAAGTTTGCGGCATTCCGAATCGGAATCGATCACAGGGATGCCAAGAGATTGCCGTATGCAATCGCACACGAAACTCTTTCCGCTTCCGGCACAACCGGTGATACCGATCACATACATGGCGTTCTCCTTTCGTTATTTCGCTTCAAACCAGGATTTTCCGCAGTGGATCTCCGCCTCCAGCGGAACAGAGAGGTCTGCGACATGTTCAAACGCATCCTTTATCATTGCGCATACGGTTTCCTGTTCCGCCACCGGAACTTCCAAGAGAAGTTCGTCGTGAACCTGCAAAAGCACGCGTGACGCAAGGCCCATCTCCCGAAGTTTCCGGTCCACGGAGAGCATCGCAAGCTTCATGATATCCGCAGCGGTTCCCTGGATCGGCGAGTTCATTGCAACCCGTTCCCCGAAGGCACGCTTCTGGAACTCGTTGGATGACAGTTCGGGGATCGGACGGATCCTGCCGTAAGCCGTGCGTACGAATCCGTTTTTCCTGGCGCTTTCCACGGTTTCGTCCAGATAGTGTTTCACACGCGGAAACCGCTCAAAATAGCCGTTGATATACTCTTCCGCAGTATTTCTCGTGATACCGAGATCCTGCGCAAGGGAAAACGAACTGATTCCGTAGAGGATCCCGAAGTTGACGGCCTTGGCTGCGGTACGCTGCTCGGACGTGACATCATCATAGGGGATCCCGAACACTTCGCTGGCGGTTAATCGGTGGATATCCGCAGCCTTATGGTAGGCCTTCTGCAGTTCGGAGTCTCCGGAGAGATGCGCCATCAGACGCAGCTCGATCTGCGAGTAGTCGGCGTCGACGAAGACACAGCCTTCCGCAGGGACAAACGCTTTTCGGATATCCCGCCCCAGTTCTGTTCTCGCGGGAATATTCTGAAGATTCGGATCCGTGGAGCTCAGCCGTCCCGTTGCGGTGACCGTCTGACGGAATGTCGTATGGATCCTTCCGTCCTCCGCGATATCATCCTCGAGAGCATCCGCATAGGTGGAATACAGTTTCGCATATTGACGGTAACGAAGCACTTCCGGAATGATCGGATGCTTGTCCGTAAGCTTTTCAAGGATTTCCGCAGAAGTGGTATATGCCTTTTTGGTCTTCTTCGGATACGGGATCTGCAGTTTCTCAAACAGTACTTCGCCAAGCTGTTTCGGGGAATTTACGTTGAATTCGCAGCCCGCAAGCTCCTGCACTTTCGCCCGGGCATTTTCCATCTCCACGCTGAGTTTTGCGGCAAATGTCCGAAGCGCACCTCGGTCTACCAGAATGCCGGTCTGCTCCATATCGTGAAGTACCCACAAAAGTGGCGTTTCAATATCCCGGAACAGGCTTTCCATGCCGGCATCGACAATCTTCTCCGACAACAGTTTGCCGGCTGTCAGGGCAAGGGCCGCGATCTCGGCGGTATCTGTCTCCGCGGATTCGCCGGGGAGCCACTCACTGCAGATATCGGCGGCGCTGTGCATCACCGTGAGGGGCCGAAGCAGATAATCCATCAGGGAGACATCACAGAGTCGGCTGCCCCGTCCGAAAATGCCGCACCAGTCCTCCTTTGCCCGGAAGCAGAACACGTCGCGATCCGAGGCAGTCTGACGAAGGAATCCGTAAATCTTCTCCTCCGTGTCCTCCTGAAGAGGAAAACGGTAGATCACCGAACCCATGGCAACGGCGAGCACGCGGTTTGAGGAAGCAATTCCAAACGCAGCCATCCAGTCTTCCGCGTCATTTTCAGCAGTGGTAACAATACCGACAGGCTCCGTTGAGGTCAGAATCTGCTTAGTCACAGCATCCATCGTATCGTCGGAGACCGTAACCGTATCGAACTGCATACGAGGAGCCGTACATTCCGGAAGCGGAATCGAACGGATTTCCAGTTCCTGCAACACCTTCGCAAGCTCCGGATAATTTATGTGAACCTTAAGGTCTGAAATCTTATCGTCAATGGGAATGTCCCGCTTGATCGTCGCAAGGTCGCGGCTTAAGCGCGCCGCACGCTCTCCCACAAGGGCATCCCCGTCCTCCTTCATAAGGGTTCCTATGGGATTTTTGTGGATCCCGAGACTTTCCTTGTAAAACGCAGCCAGTGCTTTCTCACCCTCCGGACCGGCCTCATGGATCGCGGAATACAGCGCATCCACGGTCTTGTAATGCACGATCAGCGAGAGTGCCGTCTTTGCACCGATCCCGGGCACACCCTTGATATTGTCGGACGTATCGCCTTGAAGGCCCTTAAGCTCTGCAATCCCGGCAGGACCGACGCCAAACTCGGAGCGAATCCGGTCGGGCGTCATGGGGAACGTCTTCTCGGGAACCCTGGACTGTTCCTTTTTGTTCCCGTACTTGGCAAACAGCTCGTCAGCTTTCTTTTGTGCCTGCTGCAACAGCCAGATGGTGGTTTTCTCATCGGCCAGCTGCAGGTAATCGTGGTCTTTGGTGAGGATCCTGACCGGCATCTCCCCCTCGAAAAGCGCAGCGAGGGTTCCGCTGTAATCGTCCGCCTCAAACTCGGTGGACATGTACTGCTTCACGCCGATCCTCTTCAGGATATCCTGACAGAGGGCAAACTGCTCCCGCAGAGGAACGATGGTCTCCGACCGGTTTGCCTTGTATTCCGGGTACATGCGTCTGCGGAAGGTCTCGCGGGTGAGGTCCCAGGTAACCGCAAGACAGGTCGGCTTCAGCTGGCGCAGGACCTTCAGCAGATACCGGATAAATCCGTAGATCCCGTTGGTATAGACGCCTGCCGACGTCTGCATGATCTTCGGAAAATACTTCTCCTTCTCCTCCGTAGTCTTTGCCATCAGAACAGCCGGCGGAAGATTTCCGTAAAACTGTGTGGACAACAGGCTGGAACCGTCAATGATCAACAGATATTCATCGTCCATTGTCCTCACTCCTTTCCTTATCCAGCTCCCAAAGCTTTGTGATCGCTTCCTCGTTGTACTCCCGGATCGCCTTCTTCACGGGGTCGGACTCCTCCGGGATCCCGTAATGCTTCAGGGAATACGACTCGGTGCTTCCCTCCGGCAGATAATACTTTGCGGTTGCATAGGTGCTGGCAGCGGTACAAGGGATCGCAAGCAGCATAAGCGCCGCAACGATCGCCCTTTTATAGTGCCCTTTTCTCTTCTTCCGCAGGAGATACTGCCGCGAACGGGCAAGCTCCTGCATCAGCTCCTTGGAATAATCGGTCGAAAAATCCTGATCCCGGTTGATCTGCTCGATCGCCTTGGTGATCGAGTAATCCGTCATCAGATTATCCCTGCAGGACTCACAGGTTTCGATATGCGAAATATACTCGGAAAGCACGTCATCCGACAGTCCTTCGGCAAGATAACGGTCATTCAGTTTCATAACAGTACGACAGTCCATCATGACGTCTCCTTTCCGAAAAATGGGCTTGCATTTTACGTTTTACCGTGGTACAATCCACATTGTTCGCGGATGTGGCGGAATGGCAGACGCATCAGACTCAAAATCTGACGGGCTTACACTCGTGCGGGTTCAAGTCCCGCCATCCGCATTGCCGGGGGAATTCCCCCGGTGTTTTTTTGTCTTTAATCTCCTAGGATCCGGTGGTACATCTCCATGCCGTATCCCGTTACGCTGGGCTCGCCGGAAGATATCCGGTATGTCCGCTCACCCTCCGTCGTGATCTCCGCCTGCAGGAACTGCGTGCGGGGATAATGCAGATCGTATGCCTTCTTCGCGTAGGTATAGATGTGCGTGACAAAGAAGCAGGTGACGTTATTTTCCGTAAAAGCACGGATGATGTCCTCGGCGATCTGCGCAGCTTCCCGCTCCGATGTCGTTGCAAAGGATTCGTTCAGGAAAATGATGGACCCGGCTTTCATATGATCCACAATCCGGGATAGGCGTCTCAGTTCCTCCTCAAGCTTTCCTGCAGTCATGGAGGAGTCTTCCCTTCTCACAAAATGCGTGTACAGTCCCTGGAAGACCTGGGTTGTCATGGCCTTCGCGGGGACAAACATCCCGCACTGCGCCATCAACTGGGCGATCGCGGCGCTTCGGATGAAGGTTGTCTTACCACCGTTGTTTGTTCCGGTGATCAGGTACAGAAGCGTGTCCTCCCCCGTGATGGTGTTTACCATCGGGAGCTTCAGATTTCTAATGGCGATGCCGAGATCGTAAATATCAGTTGCGGCGATGGAATGTTCGCCGTTCACGATCTCCGGGAAGCAAACCGGATAAACCATGTTGATCATCTGGTTGTGCAGGTTGCAGCAGCCGTTGTAAAACGCAAGCTGGACCCGCAGGGAATCAAACAGCTTGATCAGCTCCCTGGAGAACCCTTCAAAGCAGGATGCCACATGCAGAAGCCCTGCGGTCTCCAGGTCAAGACAGTCTCTGTTCAGCTGCAGATCGTCATAGGAGATCCTTATCTCATTCTTATGGACCTTGGTCGCAAAAAGCGACTCCATAATATCGAATTTTCGTTTCGGCTGATACTCGGACAGCGAGTTTACGACAAACCCGTCCGCCTTTAAGCCCTTTCCGATACTGCCGCTGATCTGGATCTCACCGCCCTCACTGATGGCGCGGAGCATCGCGGTTTTCTCGTGGACAAGAGTCACAAAGTCCGTGTTGAATTCTTTTAAGAAATCGTCGTAGAAATCACGGAAAATAACTCCCGTAAAATGTCCGTAGGTGTTGACGATCTCCGTCTTCAGCCGCTCCAATCCCTTTGCGAGAAGGTCCAGCTGTTCGATTGCCTGAATGACGCGGACCGCGGGCAGCGGGTTGCCTTTCTTCCGGTTTGTGCTCCGGAAGTTCGTGACATCCGTGACCACCTCCGCTATGGTCGCATAAAGAGACAGTATCGTCTTTTTGTTTCGGATCGCATCGCGCAGAGCGCTCTGCCGATGCAGTATATTTTCCCTGTCCGTCATCGGTGAGAGAAGTATGTTGCGGCACTGGGTATAGATGAAATTGTCATTTTTCGCCATGCTCTGGAGCACCGGCTCCAGCATCAGGTCATCGACAAGATCGGATTTAAACGGCGCAATATCTTCCTCAGCGACATACCCTCTTCGGTTTAACAGATAAGCTTTCATGTTCGAATCGTACCTTTCCCCCGTCGGAATTCCATGCCTGTCTTAACGCTTGCGCAGCCGGTAGTTGATGTGGCTGAAGTCAAGCTTGTATTTGCTCACGATGGAATTCGCGTATGCGACTCCGTCGGCCTGCTTCCGCACGATGCGGAAGGTTCTGCGGTAGCTGCCATCCTCCACAACTGTTGCCACAAGGCTGACGTAATCGTCGGAATCAAACGCGATCTCAAAGGTATGCGTCACGTAGAAGCAGATGGCGCCGCGGGACAACAGCCGCTTGAGTAAGTCGCGGCTCATCTGCAACGCATCCGCAGTCGGTGCGGATGTGAACAATTCGTTCAGGATCACGACGCTGCGGTTATCGATCCCGTTCAGCATATCGCCGACGCGGACGATCTCATTGTACAGGCGTCCCTCCAGACTGTCGGAACCCTCGTCGTTCGAAAAATGAGTAAAGATTCCCGTGCAGTACGGCAGTTTACACACGCCTGCGGGAACGGGAAGCCCCATCATCCCGAAATAGAAGCACTGTCCGAAGGCACGGGCAAGGGTTGTCTTACCGCCCTGGTTCGGTCCGGTAACGATGATCGCCTTCTCAAAGTTTGCCTTCATGATGTCGTTGAGAACGACTTCCTCGTTGGATTTCATATAGTTGAGGGCAAGGACGATGTCGTAGCAGTCATCCATATACAATTCCTTGTCCTTGACCACAAGAGGCATGGTAATCGGCACTCCCCAACTCTTCACGCGGTCCATGTAGTCGAGATTGGCGATATAAAACCGCAGCTCCCGGATAAGGTCCAGAATCTCCTGCGAGATGACGTCCGGTCCTTTTGTCCCGAAGGCTTCCAGCTGAAGAAACAGCTGGCGGTTCTCCCTCTCGAGCTGCTTTAAGATAAACGTCTCGAGAGGCGACAGATCCATGGACGGGAACGGCGGTTCGCGGAACGGAACATAGTCCTCATACTGCATGGTCTTGGCTAACGCGGCGCGGATCGGCGCGCAGTAATCCTCAAAGCTGTAGGCGAGATCAAAGGTTGCCTTCTCCTTGTTGAGGGTCAGGTGGAACCGAAGCTTCGCAAACTCCCGGTTCAGTGCGATGGCCGATTCCCGAAGACGCTTTACGCTCGAGGAATTCAGACAGTGAAACAATTCCTGATGCAGTGCGTAAAATGCCCGGGACTGCGGAGGCGTCGTGTTAAACTCCACACACAGATCCTCCATCGCCTGATAATAGGATGTCACACAGTCCACATACCATTTGCATTTCTGGATCGTGGATGTGACGGAATCCGCGCTCTGCCGGCAGATGACCGCCTCCCCGATCTTCCCGATAAATGATGTGATCGCATCCCTTACCGAAGGCGTCAGCAGGTCTTTCACGATCTCCTGACGGTATTTTACGCCCTCGTATGTTCCGCAGAACAGCTTAAAATACGGCTTCAATTCCGGTTCTTCGTAAAATTCCGCAATCCGGTCCGCGTACTGGTCCAGATTCAGATCGCGGAAAAATCCGGGCTCTGCCAGCTCGGATATCTCAGCGTACGATAATGTCTGTTCCGGATCAAACAAACTAACCATGGCGGTCCTCCCCCGCTAATAATCTTTCTCTCATCGAATCTTCATCGTCCCCACATGGGAAAGATTCTCATGGGTATTCATGGAAGTGTCGCTCCACTGAATGATATAATCTCTGGAGCCTTCGGTGTGCGAATCATTCACACGGATATCCAGACCGAAGCTCTCTCCCCGGTCCTCGGGTGCCAGAGACCAGGAGATTGAAATCTCCATGATGTACCCATCCTCGGTTTCCGTAACCGCGGACTCCGCGAGACGCAGATCCGCTCCGCTTCTCTCCACACAGGATCCGTTCCGAAGGAAAATGTAATGGCTGTCCCCAGCGTGGTACTTCTCCGGTTTGGAGCCGTCCTCGTTCAGGTAGATTTCCACGCTGTCACACCGGGTCGGGACTTCATTGCTTCGCATCGGAGTGTCATCCTTCACCTCGATGCAGAGATAGAGTTTATTCTTGTCGGAAAATGCCCGGAATTTGGCGGATGCCCCGCTCTCGCCGTACACGGGATTCTCCAGCGCATATTCTTCGCAGACGTTCCATGCGTCCTCGATCCGTCCGTCCAGCCGGATCGCCGGCAGCCGGGTCGCGCGGACTTCCTTGTCGGATTCCTCGGGCGTATATTTCTTCGGGAGCTCCTTCGGAGCAATTCTCTCGTACGGCGTCGGAGTCGGCCCGTCTTCCGGTGCGCGAAACGCTTGCTTCTTCCCGGAATCGAGTTTCGCTCCCGCGGCAGGCATACGGAACAGGACTGTCCCGATGACGCAGAAAGCTGCCAGGAAAGTCAAAAGCAGAAAGATTCGATTGTCACGATCGTGTCTTCTCATAGTTCCCCTTAATCCATCGTCAGAATCCCGACGCCCTTCAGCGTCGCATCCGTATGACAGTCGCTGTCCGCCCATTGCAGAATGTGCTCTGTCTTACCTTCCTCCGCGTTGTTTATCCGGATATCGAAACCGATCTGCCGGTCAAATCGTCCGGTGACGGTCATCAACGGGATCCGGGCTTCCACATAATATCCCGGCGTTGCCGGATCCTCATAGGCTTTGCACACAAAACCTGTTCCTGTTGCACCGGAACCGAGATACCCCAGTCCGTCGCGGTCAACGGCGTAAAATGCATCCCCTACGGAGTACACCTTGTTCTTCTTCGCATCCTCGTTGATGAAGAAAAATACGCTGTCCCGGTCGTATACGGATTCCGCTTCGGTATCCGGCGTCTTGTCAAGAATATGTACCCGCAGGTACAGACAATCCTCGTCCCACAGAACGCGGAACATGGCCTGCACCGAACCGGCGTCGCCCTGAACGCAGTTCTCCACCCAGTAAGCCTGGGAAAGGTTCCATAAGTTGGCGTTCTCACCGTCAATCTGCGGGATACCTGTCTCGGCATAGCCGTTGACATTTTCCACGGAAGGGTCACGGAACCCGAATGTCGGCGTCGGGGAATTCACCGGTTCAGCCTCCCCCGGCGTTGCGGATACGGCTGGTTCCTCGGTCTTGTTCGTCTTGGTACAGGAACACAACAAGAGCGTGAGCAGGCATAAAAGCACCGCACACGCTGTGATCCGTTTCCGTTTTCCGTAGTTTTGTTTCATACTCTTTATCTGTTATTCTTCCGTTTGATCGCGGTCCATACGCATAATATCACCGATCTCCGCTTTCTCCGATAGTTTCATTCGGACAATGCTGCTGGCATGAGGACAGGAATCCATCGGATTTCCGTCCCCGTCGGTCATGGATAAAACGGTTGCCGCAACATTTCTTCCGTCCGGTTTCATCAAAAGGATCGTGTCGGCGACACAAAACTTGTTTTTCTGCTCAAACACTACCGTATCATCGGGCGTCACTTCGGACACCGTTCCGAGATATACCGACTCGCGGCTCTCCGGACCGGCGTCATACGCCTGTGCCTCCGCACCGGGTCTTCCGAAGAAAAATCCTGTCGTGTACTCCCGTGCCGCACTCTTTTTGATCTCGGCATGAAGCCTCGGCAGTATGCTCCGGTATTCCTCCTCGCTTCGGAGGCATGCGTTGATGGCTTCCCGGTAGGCTCTCGTCACGATCGCAACATACAGCGCCGTCTTCATCCGGCCTTCCACCTTGAAGCTGTCGATCCCGGCTTCCAGAAGCTCCGGAATATGGTCGATCATACACAGATCCCGGGAATTGAAGATGTACGTTCCTCCCTCATCCTCCTCCACGGGCATGTATTCCCCGGGCCTCGTCTCCTCCACCACCGCGTATTTCCAGCGGCAGGGATGGGTGCAGGCGCCGAGATTCGCCTCTCTTCCGGTCAGGAACGCCGATAGCAGGCATCGTCCGGAATAGGAAATGCACATTGCGCCGTGTACAAACGCCTCAATCTCGGCGTTCCGCGGTATTTTCCGACGGATTTCCTTAATCTCATTAAGGGAAAGCTCCCGTCCGCAAACCACACGTTCCGCCCCGAGTCCGTACCAGAACCGAAACGTCTCCGCATTCACATTGTTGGCCTGGGTACTGATATGAATGGCAACTTCCTTCGGAAGCACTTCCTTTGCGACGGAAAATGCCCCCGGATCGGCGATGATCACGGCATCCGGCCGGATCTCCGCGATCCTTTTCAAAAACTCACGGAATGCATCCATGGACCCTTCGTGGGCGATCACGTTGGTGGCCACATATAGTTTTCTTCCGTTTTCATGGCAGAAGGCAACCGCTTCCGCGAGTTCGGAACCGGACAGGTTCTTCGCCTTGGCGCGCAGTCCGAACATCTCGCCGCCGACGTACACCGCGTCGGCTCCGTAACGCACGGCAGTCTTAACAACGCTGAGCGATCCGGCGGGGATCAACAACTCCGGCATAGCTACCTCCTGAAATCTACGTCATACTCTGTGATAAACGCTTGCGGTCATCCCGTCTCCGACGGGGATCATGGTGCTCACAAATGAGGGATCCTCAAACAATACCTTCACAAATTCCCGCATGCGCATATGGATCGTACGATCCCTCCGGCATACCGTGAATTTGGATTCCGCGACGCTTCCCTCCTGCAAAACATTGTCTGCGATCAGCATTGCGCCGTCCCGAAGCAGCCCCCGCAGCTTCTCCAGATACACCGGATACTGCGCTTTCGCGGCATCGAGGAACACAAAATCAAAGGTTCTTCCTTCTGCGGCAAGGATGTCAAGCACCTCTGCGGCGTCCCCCGTAAGAAGGGTGATCCCCGACAGTTCCGGCCGAGACCCGAATAGTTTTTTTGCTGCCTCGATCCGTGTAGGCACCTTTTCGATCGTCGTCAACGGAACCGTGAATCCGGTAAAATACTCCATAAGCGAAGCGGAAAATCCGACAGCGGTCCCGATCTCCAAAATGGCTTCCGGCTTCCGCATCGTCAACAAAAAGCGAAGAAGTCCCTGCGCTTCTTTACGAATGATAGGAACTTCCTCTTGCTTCGCGCGGCGCTCAATCTCCATGAGCCATTCCGGCCAATCGGGGACCAGAGAGCGCAAGTATTCTGAGATATGCGGATTTGCGATAAGCGAATCGTTCAAATTCGATGTCGCAGAGGGAAGAAAATCATTCATCGATATAATCCTCTTCTTCATCCAGGACTTCTGTGGATACCGCTATGATATTCAAAATCTCGTTATAATTCATGTCCGTCCGCAGTTTGTAGGTGCCGGGCATGATATTCAGCTTGTTGATCTTAACCTTAACATAGAACGAAAGCTCATTGACGATGATCCCCTCGCGCTCGAGACGCTTTCCGACATCTCTTGTGGAATCACCAAGCTCGATCAGGATCTCCTTCTCCACGCCGTGCTCGTAATCCGCCACCTGCACGTTGCCGAACACCTGATAACAAAAGCTCTTTGCGTACCGGCTCAGTTGTACGATGGCAACTGCCACAAAAACATAGAAAAGAACATCGATGATCAGACGAATGATAATGTTCGATCCCGACAGGACATATCTTCCCGCTTTCGATTTTCTCTTTTTCCTGCTCATAACTCCCTCACTTGTGCGTCACGGGGTATCAATACGCCTCCGTAATGATCGGAAGGATCATCGGTCTTCTGTGGATCTCCTTCCAGATAAACTCACTGAGCTCATTTCGGATTTCCGACTTCAGGCGGTTCACATCGCGCCCGTCGGACAGCTCAAATTTTTCCATGCACTCCTGAACAATATGCTCTGCACGGGCGATCAGCTGCTCTGCATCCCGAAGGTACACAAAGCCCTTGGTCTCGATCACCGGAGTGCTTAAGAACCGCTTGGAATCGTAATCCAGACATGTGGATACGATGAAGATACCATTTTCCGAAAGATACTGACGATCTCTCAGAACAATGTTGCCCACGTCTCCGATCCCGAGACCGTCCACAAGAATGCCTCTTGCGGGAACCGTCTCCGTGATCTCCGCCTTTCTGCCGGAGAGCGACAGCACATCGCCGGATTTCAGTATTACGACTTTTTCCTTGTCCCATCCGAGGTCAAGGCAGAGGTTGCGCTGTGCGATGCGATGGCGGTATTCGCCGTGGATCGGGATTGCGTATTTCGGACGGATCAGGCTGTACAAAAACTTGATCTCATCCTGGCATGCATGTCCGGAAACATGCGTATCCTGAAAGATAACACGCGCTCCGAGCATGGACAGGTCGTTGATCAGACGGAACACGCTCTTCTCGTTGCCGGGGATCGGCGTCGAGCTGATGATCACCACATCTCCGGGGAAAATGTTGATCTTCCGGTGTGAGGAGGAAGCGACGCGGGACAATGCCGCCATCGGTTCTCCCTGACTTCCCGTCATGATCAGCACAAGCTGTTCCATGGGATACCGTCCGATCTCCTCCACTGGGATCAGAACGTTCTCGGGCATCTTTATGTAGCCGAGCTCCACCGCGGTATTCACGATGTTGACCATGCTTCGTCCGTCAATGGCAATCTTTCTCTTGTAGCGCACCGCACAGTCCACGATCTGCTGGATGCGGTCAACGTTGGAGGCAAAGGTCGCCACGATGATCCTGTGGTTCACATTCTCGGCAAAAATGTTGTCGAAGGTCTTTCCGACGCTTCTCTCGGACATGGTCATACCCGGCTTCAGGGCGTTGGTGGAATCGCAGAGCATTGCGAGCACGCCCTTGTTTCCGAGAATGCCCAGGCGCTGCAGATCGATGGTCTCCCCGTACACCGGAGTGAAATCGATCTTGAAGTCGCCGGTATGGATCACGGTTCCTGCCGGCGAGAAGATCGCCAGCGCTGCGGAATCCGCAATGCTGTGATTCGTGCGGATATACTCCACGGACAGTGCGCCGCAGTTTACCGTATCGCCGTAGGAAACCACATTGAGCGGTACATCCACGGCAACCGGCGCCTCTTCCAGTTTGTTTGCAATGATCGCCAGCGTAAGCTGGGTTCCGTATACGGGCACCGGAACTTCCCGAAGCACGTACGGAAGGGCTCCGATATGATCCTCGTGTCCGTGGGTAATGAAGAACCCTCGGACGAGGTCCAGATTTTCCTTCAGATACGACACGTCCGGGATAACCAGGTCGATACCGAGCATATCGTCGCTCGGGAACGCCAATCCGCAGTCAACAACGATGATATCGTCGCCGTACCGGATGGCGGTGATATTCATTCCGACCTGTTCCAGACCTCCCAACGGAATGATCTTAATTTCTTTTTTCGTACTTTTCGAACTCATAACATCCTTTCTGACAATCACCCGGCTAGGCAGATCACTCTTCCTCGTCGGGAGCTATTTCAATATCCACGTCCTCCATGAGTTCATCAAACAAAACGCCGAGGCTGCGAAGCTCGTTATCGTCGGAAACCATACGGTACGTCGCTGTCTCGTCATCCTTGTAGGTTGCTTCAAGGATGTACGCAAGGTCATCCTCCGGTTCCGCAACCAGCAGGTATTCCTTATTGTCCTTCGTGGCCTGTGCGATCACCTCAAAGGTGATCAGGTCGCCGTTTTCATCCGTGAAATTCACGGTAGTGATCGTGGAATCATTCATATTCTGTCTTTTATCCTTTCCAAAAGGGTTTTTTTCTCCTCCGGATTATTCGTCAGATAATCCATATACGATTGTAAAATGAGAGTCGCGGCAAGCTTGTCCACCACGGCATCCTTCTGATCCTGCCGAAGTCCTGCGGCTCCGAGCACGCGGTGTGCCTCCACGGTCGTAAATCTCTCATCCCACAAAACAACGGGCAGCCCCGTACGCCGTTCCAGGTCTGCCGCGAATTCAGTCGTCTTTTCTGCCCTGTCTCCAAAGGAATTGTCGAGTTTCTTCGGCAATCCCAAAACAATCGCGTTGCATTTCCGCTCGGTGACAATTGCTTCAATCTGCTGGAATGTCTGGCGCAGTTTCGTCTCGTGCTTTCTGCGGATTACCGTCACGGGTTGTGCTGTCAGAAACAAACCGTCGCTGCAGGCAACGCCAACCGTGGCAGCACCGTAATCCAGACCGATCAGCCGCAATTCATCCATGAAATCTGTGCCCTCCGTTGTTCCGAAACCTTCGTCTGCGAAGAGAACCCTTACAGCTCGCTCAGGTAAAGGCGCACAAGCTCCTCGATGATCTCGTCGCGCTCCACCTTCGCAATCTGGCTTCTCGCATTCAGGTAGCTGGTGATATAGGTAGGGTCACCGCTCATCAGGTAACCGACAAGCTGGGAATTGGGATTGTATCCTTTTTCGCGCAGGGCAACATAAACATTGCGCAAAATCTCGCGAATGTTGTTGGTGTGCTCCGCAATCGGATAATTCATGGTGTTGTTGAAATCAACCTTGTTGTCCATAGCTGTACCTCACTCTCTATACCTTCGGTAAGACCAGTCGCTGCACCGCCGGCAGCCCCCCGAGCCACCCGAACTCGCGCAGGAATCGCGCGCGCAGGCGCACGATAAAAATCCATCACGTCTATAATACAGCAAAACCTCTCAAATAGCAACAATTTCTTCAGAAAGCATTGTTCCGTCCGACAGCATCCGAACGCCTTTCACGGTGACTTCGCTGCCCGCTCTCGCGGCATCCGTACACACGGCGTAAGGCACATATTCCCTGCTGAAACCGGTCATGCAGGAAATTCCGTCGATCACGGCAGGTTCCTCCAGCAAAACCCGGGCTTCCAGTCCTATTTTCCGCTGGCGGTACGCTCTCTGTGTCTCCGTGGCTGCCTCGGAAACCGCTGATGCTCTCCGCTTTTTCTCCGACTCCGTAAGCTGACCGTCCATGCGGTCCGCGACCGTACCCTTTCTTCTCGAATAGGGAAATACATGTACCTGGGAAAACCCGATCTCGCGGACATAGTCAACCGTTATTTGAACCTGCTCTTCGGTCTCCTGCGGAAATCCCGCAATGATATCCGTTGTGATCGAAGGATCCGGAAAATGCTCCCGCAGACGCCGAACAACCTCCCGGTAATCCTCCGTGGTATAGTGGCGGTTCATCGCCTTAAGGACCTCGTCGCATCCGCTTTGCAGGGAGAGATGGAACTGCGGGCAAAGCTTCGGTATTTCCGCGAGCTTCACAGTGACTTCCTCCGTGAGGATACGGGGCTCCAGCGACCCGAGCCGGATGCGGGTAATGCCCTCAATCCCGGAGACGGCGCGAACAAGTGTGATCAGGGGCAGTTCGCCCTCCTTCACGGACAGGGACGCCTGTTCGGAGACGCTGTGCTTCTCCAGTCCGTAGGAGGAAAGATGGATCCCGTTGATCACGACCTCCCGAACGCCGGATGCGGCAAGGGCGGAAACCTCCGAGACCACATCCGGTATCTCCCTTGAGGAAATCCTTCCGCGGGCAAAGGGTATGATGCAATAGCTGCAGAACTGATTGCATCCGTCCTGCACCTTGACAAACGCTCTGGTGCGCTCCTGGGAGTGGGTCGGCGGCAGGTTTTCATACCGGCACAGCCCGGCGTCCCCGTCGACATAGACGAAGGGTCCTTCGGTCCGCTTTTTCCCTGCCTCGAACAGCTCGTTGAGGATGGTCGGGATCTCGCCTTTTCTCCGGTTCCCCACATAGATATCCGCAATTTCTTCTTCGCCTGTTTTGGCAGCATTTTCCTGTATGTAACAACCGGTCGCAAGGATCCATGCATCCGCAGCCTGTGTGCGGGCGCGGTGCAGCATCTGGCGGGATTTCCGGTCGGCGATGTTGGTGACGGTACAGGTGTTAACGATCACGATATCGACGGCTTCCCCGAAGGGTTTCTCCACGCACCCGCAGGATCGCAGCATCTCTTTGATCGCCTCGGATTCGCATGCGTTGACCTTGCAGCCGAGGGTATGTATGGAAAATGTCCGGTTCAACAAAGTGTTTATCATTTTATGCACTCTTTCTGCATGGAATTTCAATGTTTTTCCGCAAACGAGTTGACAATCCCGAGCGGAAAATGTACTATGGAACTACAGAAAACGGTTGTATTTTCCGGTTTCACCCAATTGAGGAGGGATTGTCATGAAAACTGTTACCATCACGTTGAATTCCATCGACAAAGTGAAGAATTTCGTAAATGATATCACTCGCTTCCGTTCGGATTTCGACCTTGTTTCCGGCCGTTACGTAATCGACGCAAAGTCCATCATGGGCATCTTCAGCCTTGACCTCTCGCGTCCGATCACGCTGAACATCCATAACGAGGACGAGATTGATACCATTCTCGAGGTTCTCAAGCCTTACATCTGCTGATCTGTCGTGGATTTTTCGTTACAACAATAAGTTCAATGGGCATTGCCATAGCGGCTATGCCCATTTCTTTTATTCCGGCATAATGCGGATCACCTGTCGTGTCGTCATGGCACGCTCGATCATCTCGTCGATGTCATCGGCGAGGATCCGCTCGGACTTCTCCATGGCCTTTACTAACGGTTTCGTGACCGGGTGCTTTGCCACGTAGATCGTACAGCAGTCCTCATAGGGCTGGATGCTGGTCTCATATGTCCCGATCTTCTTGGAAATCTGAACGATATCCTCCTTGTCAAACGCGATCAGCGGACGGTAAACCGGCAGCGTACAGACGTTGTTGGTAGCGTTTAAGCTGTGCATGGTCTGGCTCGCAACCTGACCGATGCTCTCACCGGTGACCAGCGCAAGGCAATCGTATTGCAGGCCGATCTTTTCTGCGATCCGCATCATATAACGGCGCATCAAAATCGTCAGTTCATCGTGGGGACAGCGGTCATAGATGGCCATCTGGATCTCCGTAAAATTCACCACATTCAGATGGATCGGACCGGTGTAGCGGCTGATGATCCTCGCGAGGTCGATCACCTTCTGAAGCGCTCTCTCACTGGTGTACGGCGGCGCATGAAAATACGTCGCGTCAATATAAACGCCGCGCTTTGCGATCATATAGCCGGCAACAGGGCTGTCAATCCCTCCGGAAAGCAAAAGCATCGCCTTTCCGTTGCATCCGACAGGCATTCCGCCGGGTCCCGCATAGCTGTCTGTGTAAATATACAGTCTGCCTCTCACTTCCACGTTGAATTTGATCTGCGGATCATGGACATCCACCTTCATCTCCGGGAAACACCGAAGAAGATGCTCTCCGACCGCGGCACAGATCTCCGGCGACTCCTTCGGGTAGTTTTTATCCCCTCTCTTACAGAACACCTTGAAGGTAACATTTTTGTCCTTTATATTTCTCTCCACGTAGGAACGGCAGGCTTCCAGGATATCGTCCCACTCCGTGCTTTTGCAGATGTCGACGGGACAGTATTCCGCAACGCCGAACACACGGGAAATCGCCTCCACGGTATCGTCATAATCGTACCCATCCGGGCACTCCACGAAGATCCGTCCGGGTTCCTTGCGAACCTGGTATCCGTCCCCCGCTGACTTCAGTCCGTACCGGATCTGCTTCACAAGACAATCCTCAAAATAGGACCGGTTGTTTCCCTTCAGTCCGATCTCCGCATACTTGATCAAAAACGCCTGATACATGTTTCTTTTCTATCCTTCCGATTTCGAAATATCTGTCAACTTCTTTTGTATCTGCCGAGCACCGGCACGAGCTCCTTAATGGCTTCCGCAGCAAGCCGGATATCCTCCTCCGTTGTTTCATCGGAGAAACTGAACCGAAGCGTGGAGTCCAGCAGCGCATTTTCCACGCCGATGGCCTTAAGGGTGCCGCTGATCGCAGGATGGTTGGAGGAACATGCGGATCCCGAGGAGACATAGATTCCCTTGTCCTCGAGAGCATGTAAAAGGACTTCACTGCGGACACCCCGGAAGCTTACGCTCACGATGTGAGGCGCTGTCTTTCGTATGCGCTCCGCAAGGGTCTCTGTTGTAACGTCGGAAAATACGCCGTTGACGGTCGCTCCCGGCACCTCCGAAACCAGCGTGACAAACTGTTCCTTCAGCTCATACAAATGCGCCCGTTTGCTTTCCGCATCGGCAAACCAGTTGGAAACCGCAGCCCCGAGTCCTGCAATCCCGGGTACATTTTCCGTGCCGGACCGAAGGTCCTTCTGCTGGCCTCCGCCATAGATCAGCGGCTTTATCGCAAGTTTCTCCCGAACGTACAAAAAGCCGGTACCCTTGGGGGCGTGAAGCTTGTGACCGCTCACGGAGAGAAGGTCGATCCCCATGCGTTTGGGGTACAGCGGAATCTTTCCGTAGGCCTGAATAGCGTCCGTATGAAACCATGCGTTCGGTGTCTTTTCATGGACAAGCGCTGCAAGCTCCGCAACCGCTTCCACGGCTCCGATCTCATTGTTGACCGCCATCACGGAAACCAGGATGGTATCATCCGTGAGTGCGGCCGCAAGGGTTTCCGGAGAAACGATCCCGTTCGCATCCACCTCAAGGAAGGTTACGCGATATCCCAGATCCTGCAGGTGCAGGATCGGCTGATAAACGGAGGCATGCTCGATCCGTGTGGTGATGATATGGTTGCCGTATCGTTTTCTGGCATCGGCGCCGCACAAAAGAGCCATATTGTTGGATTCGGTGCCGCCGGAGGTGAAAACGATGGTCTCCTCCGGTACCTTAAGGCTTCCGGCGATGGCTTTTCTCGCATTTTTCACATACTGCTCCGCCTCGAACCCCTTGTGATGGAGGGACGAAGGATTGCCGTACTGCTCCCGCATTGCGGCGGACGCAGCGTCCGCGGCTTCGGGTAGCACCCGGGTAGTCGCGGCGTTATCAAGATAGATCTCTCTCATAGATTTTCCGTAATCTCCTCTGCGCGAAGCATCAGTGCAGACAGCACCGCAAGGCCCGCTGTTTCCGTCCTAAGGATCCGTCTTCCGAGACTGATGGTGCGTGCTCCGGCCTTCTCGGCAAGCTCAACCTCATCTCTGGCGAAACCGCCTTCCGGGCCGATGAACACAGCGATCCTCCGAACATTCATCGCCTCGTCAAAGGCTTCCGTTGTGGCCTTCATTCCAATCGCATTCTCGTAGGGAAGCAGAATGTAGCAGCCTCTGGCTTTTGCATCCCCAACGGCCTCGGCGAAACGCATGGGCTCCGTCACCTCCGGAAGGATTCCCCTTCCGCACTGCTTGGCGGCGCTCTCCGCGATGGCGCGGAACCGCTCCGTCTTCCTCTGTTCCTTCTTCGGATCCTCGAGCTTCACGATGGTGCGCTCGCATAATACGGGAACGATCCTCACGGCTCCCAATTCCACGGACTTCTGCAGGATCAGCTCCATCTTATCCTTCTTCGGGAACCCCTGATACAGCGTTATCTCTACAGGAAGTTCAACAGCGGACGGAATACGCTCGTTGATGTGCAGATGACATACCCCGTTGTCAAAATCCTCGATGGCACAGGCATAGTCCCATCCCTGCCCGTCGCATACCGTAAGGGAATCGCCGACACGCATGCGCAAGACGTTTCGGATGTGATTGTAATCGCCCTCGGAAACCGAAATGGTGTCGCCGCTTACGCTTTCCGGGCTTACGAAAAATCTCGGCATACTGCCTCCTTTTACTGCGCAAGGACCGCGGTCAGGCTGACCCAGTCGTTGCGGTGTCTTCTCTCGGTGACGCGGTACCCGCACCGCTCAAACTCGGCGACCATCTCCTCCTCGCGGGACGCAAGGATTCCCGATGTGATAAAACATCCGTCATCCGCAAGGAAGTTCCTTACAACGGGCATCAGCGGTTTGATTACGTCGGCAAGGATGTTTGCCACCACAACCGGGTAGCGTCCGCATACACATTCTTCGGCAAATACACTGTCGGATATCACATCTCCGGCGAAAAAGGATACTGCCCCCGGAACAATCTCCGGCTTGGGCCTTTTCGCAAGCACAATTCCGTTTTGTACGGCATTTTCCTCCGATACCGCTACGGCAATCGGGTCAATGTCAACGCCGATGCAGCAGCCACATCCGATCTTCATGGAAAGGATGGACAAGATGCCGCTTCCGCAGCCGATATCAAGCACATGATCTCCCGGACCTACATGATCGCGAAGGGATTCGATGCAGAGCCATGTGGTCTCGTGGGATCCCGTACCGAAAGCGGTCCCCGGGTCGATCTCGATGACGATATCGCCGTCCCTGACCTCGGAATTCTCCTCCCATGTCGGCTTGATCAGAATATCCCCGCCGATGCGGAAGGAATGAAAATACTGTTTCCAGTTGTTGATCCAATCAAGGTCCTCCGTTACGGAAGTCTCAATCGCAAGTTCTCCGAAGTCTGCCAGCCCGTCGTACTCCGCGATCGCCGAACGGATCGCGTCGATGCGTTCCCGGATGGCAGCTTCGTCATTTTCCGAAGATGACTCATCCTGCTCGGTATAGCAGCGGATTGTCGAAGTTTTGTCAGCCGCGTCGGTCTCCAGCGGAATATCGATAAACTGCGCCCTGGCTTCCGCCTCCGTGAGCGGCACGTTGTCGATGATCTCAACGCCGTCATACCCAAGCTCCGCCAATGCGGCGCAGACATAGTCCTCCGCGTCCACCGTTGTCTTTATTGTAAAAACCGTCCACTTCATGGTTATCCCTCTTTTCAGGTTGTGCACACAGTGCTAAGAATACCACAAACCGTGCCTGTTCACAAGTGAAAATGCTTCGTTCCCAACGGAAAAGCGTGTGTCACATAAATGCAACACACGCTGTTTCTATACATATTTACCTGACAAAACGGGAACTCATTTGCCGAAGAACTTCTTTTTCTTTCCGTCATCCCCTCCCGGAGTCTTTCCGTTCAAGGAATCGTCGAAAGCCTTCAGGAGTTCCTTCTGCTGGCTGGTGAGTTTCGTCGGAACCTGCACAATCAGCGTGACATAATGGTCGCCTCGCTGGCTCTCATGATGCAGGTACGGAACGCCCTTGCCGCGGAGACGTACCTTCGTGTCCGTCTGTGTGCCGGGCTTTAAGTCATACAGGACATCGCCGTCGATGGTGTGGATACGGATATCCCCGCCAAGCGCTGCCTGTGCATAGGAAATCGGCATAGTGGAGTAAAGGTCGAAATTGTCCCGTTGGAAGATCGGATGCCTCGAGATCTGTACATCCACCAAAAGGCTTCCTCTCTCTCCGCCGTTTACGCCGGGTTCGCCGAGATCCCGCATGCGGATGCTCTGACCCTCATCGATACCGGCGGGGATCACAACCTTGATGTTCTTGCGGGTTGCGATGTAACCGGTGCCGTAGCAGTCTTTACATTTTTCGCGGATGACCTTGCCGGTACCTTTACAGTCAGGACAGGTCTTCTGATTCTGGATCACGCCGAGTATCGTCTGCTGTGTATAGATGATCGAACCGCTTCCCTTACACTTGCTGCAGGTTTCCGCGTTGGTGCCGGGCTTTGCGCCGGACCCGTTGCAGGTCTTGCAGGTGTCTTTGAAGCTGAGTTCGAGTTCCTTCTCACAGCCGAACACGGCCTCCTCGAAGGTGATCCGGATTGTAGCCCGGACGCTGGCACCGTTCCTGGGTGCGTTACCGCCGCGGGACTGTGCCCGTCTGCCGCCTCCGAACATATCTCCGAAGCCGAACATGTCAAAAATGTCGCTGAAGTCACCGGTAAAGTCGTATCCGCCGCCTCCGCCCTGTTCAAAGGCCGCATGTCCGAAGCGGTCGTACTGGGCGCGCTTCTCCGAGTCGCTCAGTACGGAATACGCTTCGCTTGCTTCCTTGAACTTGGCTTCTGCGTCCTTATCCCCGGGATTTACGTCCGGATGATACTTCTTAGCGAGACTTCGATAGGCCTTCTTGATCTCGTCTTCCGATGCTGTCTTGGAGACGCCCAGGACCTCATAGTAATCTCTCTTATCTGCCATACGCAGCTCCTACCCGTTTCCTGTGCATTCAAAAGATACCCAGAAACGATTTATACTTCTCTGTAATCTCCGTCCACAACGTTGTCATCGTTGTTACCGCCGGACTGCTGCTGGAAACCGCTCATATCCGGACCTGCTCCCTGAGCGCCCTGCTGTTGCTGCATCTGCTCATACATCTTGGTAAACAGCTGCTGAGCGGAATTCATCAGCTTCTCCTTAGCGGCCTTGATGTCGTCAACCTCGCCGTCGCTCATAACCTCAGGATTGGTCTTGGCGATCAGATCCTTCAGATGAGCAAGGTCAGCCTCGACCTCAGCCTTCTGGGTTGCGTCTACCTTGTCGCCGACCTCCTCCAGAGCCTTCTCGGTCTGGAACACCATGGCGTCGGCGTCATTTCTCGCCTCAACGGCTTCCTTGCGCTTCTTGTCCTGAGCCTCATACTCGGCAGCTTCCTTCACGGCACGGTTGATCTCGTCCTCGCTGAGGTTCGAGCCTGCGGTGATGGTGATGTGCTGCTCACGGCCGGTTCCGAGATCCTTGGCGGATACGTTCACGATACCGTTTGCATCGATGTCGAAGGTAACCTCGATCTGCGGAACGCCGCGGCGTGCCGGCGGGATACCGTCGAGACGGAACTGTCCGAGGGACTTGTTATCCTTGGCGAATTGACGCTCACCCTGTACGACGTTGATGTCAACTGCGGTCTGGTTGTCAGCTGCGGTGGAGAACACCTGGCTCTTCTTGGTAGGGATCGTTGTATTTCTCTCGATCAAATGGGTTGCAACACCGCCCATGGTCTCGATGGAAAGCGTAAGAGGCGTGACATCCAGAAGAAGGATATCGCCCGCACCGGCGTCACCGGCAAGCTTGCCGCCCTGAATGGAAGCACCGAGTGCAACACACTCATCCGGGTTGAGGGACTTGCTGGGCTCATGACCGGTCAGCATACGAACCTTCTCCTGCACTGCCGGGATTCTCGTGGAACCGCCGACCAGCAGAACCTTGCCAAGCTCGGAAGCCGTGATACCGGCATCCTGCAGAGCGGTCTGAACCGGCTTTGCGGTACGCTCAACAAGATCGTGGGTCAGCTCATCGAACTTCGCTCTCGTGAGGTTCATGTCGAAGTGCTTCGGGCCGTCTGCCGTAGCGGTGATGAACGGAAGGTTAATGTTGGTCGTCATAGCCGAAGAAAGTTCCTTCTTCGCCTTCTCAGCGGCCTCCTTCAATCTCTGCATGCTCATCTTGTCAAGGGAAAGGTCAACGCCTTCCTGCTTCTTAAACTCATCGATCATGTAGCGGGTAATTCTCTCATCAAAGTCGTCGCCGCCCAGACGGTTGTCGCCGGAGGTTGCCAATACTTCGATAACGCCCTCGCCGATCTCGATGATGGACACATCAAAGGTACCGCCGCCGAGGTCGTAAACCATGATCTTCTGCTCTTTCTCGTTGTCAAGGCCGTAAGCCAAAGCAGCCGCCGTAGGCTCGTTGATGATACGCTTTACATCAAGACCTGCGATCTTTCCGGCATCCTTGGTTGCCTGTCTCTGTGCATCGTTGAAGTATGCCGGAACCGTGATGACGGCCTCGGAAACCTTCTCGCCGAGATAAGCCTCCGCATCCGCCTTCAGCTTCTGAAGGATCATAGCGGAAATCTCCTGCGGCGTGTACTTCTTGTCGTCGATGGTTACACGGAAATCCGTACCCATGTGTCTCTTGATGGACGAGATGGTCTTGTCCGAGTTTGTAACAGCCTGACGCTTTGCAGGCTCGCCGACGATACGCTCGCCGGTCTTCGTGAATGCAACAACCGAAGGTGTCGTTCTGGAACCTTCCGTGTTGGCGATAACGGTGGGCTGTCCACCTTCCATTACAGCTACACAGCTGTTGGTAGTACCTAAGTCAATACCGATAATCTTGCTCATATTCGTTACCTCCGATTCTATTAATTTGCTACCTTGACCATGCTGTGCCGAAGCACGCTGTCGCGGTATTTATATCCTTTTTGGAACTCCTCGACGACCACATTCTCGTCTGCGGAGTCATCCTCAACATGCATCACTGCGTTGTGCAGCTCCGGGTCAAAGGTCTGACCGACGGCCTCGATCGGGGTTACCCCGGCCTCGGCAAGGGCTGTCAACAACTGCTTGTATGTCTTGTCCATACCGCTTGCGAAGGGCGTCTCGCGCTCCTCGTCGGTAAGACTTGCAAGTCCTCTCTCAAAATTGTCAACCACGGGGAGGATCTTCTCAAACGCGCTCTTCGCACCGACCTCGAACATCTGGGCCTTCTCTTTGTCCGTGCGGTTTCTGTAGTTGATGAACTCCGCCTGCTGACGGAGAACGCGATCCGAAAGCTCCGCGATCTTCTCATCCCGAGGATCTTTTTTCTCGTTCTTTTTCTTCTTCACGGTTTCGCCGGCTTCCTCCGAGGCTTTCTCCTCGGCACTTTCAGGTTCCGCTTCCTCCGTTTTTTCTGTCTCGGGCGCCTCGTCGGCTGCTTCTTCCGCTGTTACGGTTTCTTCTGCGGTTTCCGAAGCGGCTTCCTCCGCCGTTTCCGTAGCGGTTTCTTTCTCCCCTTCACCGCTGAACAGATCTACGGTCTCATCCTCCGGCGGTGTTCCCGAGTTCTTTGTCTTGTCCTTCATAACTGCCTCCGTTATTTCTTCGCGCTTTTCTTCGTCACGCGGAAAATGCTATTCCTTGTCCTTTCGGAAAATCTGATCCAGCTCTGTCATCAGATTTCGTAAAGTCCCCACAACCTTCTCGTAATCCATACGTCTCGGACCGATGATACCGATCTTTCCGTACACGCCTTCCTCGATATGGTAGGTGGCGGTGACCACCGAACAGTCCTTCGTTGCCTCGATCGGCGACTCATCTCCGATGTACACCTGAATGCCGCGGTCGGAATCGCCTTCCTGATACATCAGTTCGGTGAGTTCCTTCTTCTCCTCCAAAGCGCTCAAAAGCGTGCTGGCCTTGGCGGAATCGTTTAGCTCAGGATATTTGAAAATGTTGGTCGAGCCGCTGGTGTAGGCTTCGACCTCCTCGCTCTCAAGGCTTGTTGCGATGACGTCGAGGATGTCGGAGATCATTGCCGAATATCCGCCGGATTCGTTGCGCATCTTCTGCATGACGCTGGCGTTGATCTCCTGCAGATCCAGCCCCTGCAGGAAGGTGTTGAACATCAGGTTAAACTTGAGAAGCGTCTCCTGTGTCAGCTCTTCATCGATGTGGATCAGGTTGTTCTTTACGATGTTTCCTTCCAGGATGATAACCGCCAGAAGGCTCTCCGGATCCACCTGCGTCAGCTGGATAAACTTGATGCGGTGTTTGTGATATCGGGGCGCCGTGATCAGCGAAGCATAGTTCGTGTTGACGGCGATCACCTTCGCAGCCTCCTTAAGGATTCTGTCGAGTTTCTCCGATTTCGCATTGAGTTCCAGCTTGAGGTCGTCCATCTCGGTCTGTTTGTCCTGCATCAGCATGTCGACATACAGACGATACCCTTTGTCCGACGGAATTCTTCCCGCCGAAGTGTGCGGCTGAAGGATGTATCCCATCTCCTCGAGATCCGACATCTCATTTCGGATTGTCGCAGAGCTTAGATTCAGGTCCGTATACTTGGAAATCGTACGGGAACCTACCGGTTCGCCGGTTTCCAGATAGTTCTGAATGATAGCCCGCAGAATCGTCATTTTGCGTTCGTCCAATTCCACCGTTCGTCCCCGCCTTTCCAAATTATTAGCACTCATATGGTCTGAGTGCTAACATCTAACCAAAGAATACACCCGTAGAACGGTTTTGTCAATACATTTTTTGTAACTAATTCGGAAAATGTCGATGACAATTACGCTGCTTTCCGCACACAAAAAACGCCGGAAAGCTCCGGCGTTTTCACGCTAAATCATTACGTCCGAAAGAATGGAATTGCTTACCAGAAGGCCCTTTACCTTCAGAAAAATCCTGTCTTCCGAGAAACCCGCAAGCCCTGCTTCAACATATTTCTTCATCCGGTCTGAAAAGTTCTCTTCCGCATCCCTCCCGAACCGGCTTTGAAACTCCGAAATGCCGATTCCTTCGTTCATCCGAAGGCCGAGCATGATGGTTTCATTGATCACATCGGTTTCGGAAAGCTCTTCTGTTGAAGCATATCGGCATTTTTCGAGGTATTCCGAAAGATCTCCAGTGACAGCGTATCTGCGGCTGCCGATCAGGCTTGCAGCGCCGAGTCCGACTCCCAGGTATTCCTCGCGCTTCCAATACCCGATGTTATGACGGCACTCTCTGCCTTCCCTTGCAAAATTCGAGATCTCATATTGCCTGTAACCGCAATCCGAGAGAAATTTCACTGCGGATTCATAGGTCCTGCAGGACTCCTCCTCATCCGGAAGCAGGTCCGGACGGGACTCGTATCGTTCGTAAAATGCTGTCCCGGGCTCCAGGATCAGGCTGTACGCGGAAATATGTTCCGGATTAAGATCGATCACAGCCTTCAGTGACTCGAGAAAACTGTCCTGCGTCTGCCCCGGCAGATTCATCATCAGATCGATATTGATGTTGTCAAACCCGGCTTCTCTGGCCATTGCCACGGTCTCCCGGACATCCTCAAAACGATGGATCCTGCCGAGGCTTTCCAGCTCCGGGTCCTTCGCGGACTGGGCTCCGAAGCTGATCCGGTTGATCCCGCAGCGACGGTATTCCGAAAGCTTCTTTCTCGTCGCTGTGCCCGGATTGCATTCGATGGAGATCTCTGCAGTATCTGCTACATCAAAAGACTCTCGGACCCGTCTCATGAGTTCCTCGTAAAATCCTTCGTACATGAGGGACGGCGTTCCGCCTCCGATATAGATGGTTTCCACGCGGGGTCTTCCGCTCAGGATTCCGCCGCGGCTCTCAATGTCCCGAAACAGTGCCGCCGCGTAGTCCTTCTGCAAGTTCTCACATCCCGCGAAAGAAAGGAAATCGCAGTAAGCACATTTTCTCCTGCAATACGGAATATGGATGTACAGTTCCATAGAGTCCTCTTCTTATTCCTCATCCAGCTTCAGGACGCTCATAAACGCAGCCTGCGGAATCTCTACGTTACCGACCTGACGCATACGTTTCTTTCCTTCCTTCTGCTTTTCCAGAAGCTTCTTCTTACGGGTGATATCACCGCCGTAGCACTTTGCAAGCACGTCCTTTCGCATTGCGCGCACGGTCTCCCTGGCGATGATCTTGCTTCCGACAGCAGCCTGGATCGGAATCTCGAAGAGCTGTCTCGGAATCTCCTCCTTGAGCTTTTCGCACATTTTCCGACCGCGCTCGTAGGCGGTCTCCTCATGTACGATGAAGGAAAGTGCATCGACCTCCTCATGGTTGACAAGGATGTCCAGCTTGGCCAGCTTGGACGGAACATACTCCTTGAACTCATAGTCGAAGGAAGCGTATCCCTTGGAACGGGATTTCAAGGCGTCGAAGAAGTCGTATATGATCTCATTGAGAGGCAGTTCATATCGAAGCAGCGCTCTCGTCTGTTCCAGGTACTCCATTCCGAGGTATACGCCGCGCCGGTCCTGGCAGAGTTTCATGATGGAACCTACAAACTCCGTCGTAACCATGATCTCGGCGCTCACAAAGGGCTCCTCCATATGATCGATCTCCGAAGGATCCGGCAGGTTGGCCGGGTTGGAGATGTCGAGAACGGTTCCGTCAGTCTTATATACCTTATAGATAACGCTGGGCGCTGTTGTTACCAGGTCGAGATTGTACTCCCGCTCCAGCCGCTCCTGGATGATCTCCAGATGCAGAAGTCCAAGGAATCCGCACCGGAAGCCGAATCCGAGGGCGATGGATGTCTCGGGTTCAAACTGAAGCGACGCGTCGTTGAGCTGAAGTTTCTCCAATGCATCCCGGAGATCCGGATATTTTGCGCCGTCGGCCGGGTACATACCGCAGTACACCATCGGGTTGACCTTCTTATAACCCGGAAGCGCCTCAGCGGCCGGACGGTTTGCATCCGTTACGGTATCGCCGACACGGGTGTCCCGTACATTCTTAAGGCTCGCGGTAATATATCCTACCATACCGGCACTGAGTTCGTCACAGGGGATGAATTTGCCGGGGCCGAGAGTTCCGATCTCCACAACATCGGCCTCCGCGCCTGTCGCCATCATCCTTATGCGCGTATTCATATTGATGGTGCCCTCTTTGATACGGCAGAAAATGATAACGCCCTTGTAGGAATCATAAACCGAGTCGAAAATGAGTGCTTTCAGGGGGTTCTTCGGGTCGCCGACGGGTGCCGGGATCTTCTTCGTGATCTGCTCAAGGACCTCCTCGATATTGATGCCGTTTTTTGCGGATATCAAGGGGGCATCCTGCGCCTCCAGACCGATCACATCCTCAATCTCATGGATCACCCGCTCCGGCTCTGCGCTGGGAAGGTCGATCTTGTTGATAACCGGCATGATCTCCAGATTGTGGTCAAGCGCCAGGTAAACGTTGGCAAGTGTCTGAGCCTCAATACCCTGTGCCGCGTCCACGACCAAAACCGCTCCCTCGCATGCCGCGAGTGAACGGGAAACTTCATAGTTAAAGTCTACATGGCCGGGCGTGTCGATCAGATTAAAGATGTACTCCTCGCCGTCTTTTGCCTTGTAGACCGTTCGAATTGTCTGCGCCTTGATGGTGATTCCGCGCTCACGCTCCAGATCCATATTGTCCAGAACCTGCTCCTGCATCTCTCTCGATGTCAACAGGCCGGTCTTCTCGATGATACGGTCGGCAAGCGTGGATTTGCCGTGATCGATATGGGCAATGATGCAAAAATTCCGTATTTTGCTTTGATCCGTGTTCGCCATTTTCGTTGCATTCCTTTTCGAAAGTTACCCCTTGCCAAATCCAAGGTAGTATAGTATAATACAGCCGTTGCTTTGGAGGAGTACCCAAGTGGCTGAAGGGTCTGGCTTCGAACACCAGTAGGTCGGTAACACCGGCGCAAGGGTTCAAATCCCTTCTCCTCCGTAACATTTCAGGCGGTGCATTCGTGCACCGCTTTTTTGCGCGCTAAGCGAGAGCAATCCCGCCGCCTTAGGGCGGCGATGATTCGAGTCCGTGCTCATGAAAGCAACGCTTTCATTGAGATGGATGAGCAGCATCGGGAGCGTACGAAGTACGCGTCCGGATTGCCGAGCGCACGTACACCGAGCGAACGTTGTTCGCGAGGGAATCGATCCGCCTGAGAGAAAAAAACGGCGGCCAGATTACTCTGCCCGCCGTAACGTTCAACATTATGCAAACATTATGCCATCTTGTTGACTGCGCGCTGAAGTCTGGAGACTTTTCTCGCAGCATTGTTTTTATGGAAAATGCCCTTCGCAGCAGCCTTATCAATCGCAACGATCGCATTGGTCAGATTGCTCTGAGCAAGTGTCTTGTCGCCGGCAGCCACGGCAGCATCCACTTTCTTCGTCAATGTCTTGATCTTCGACTTGATAATCTTGTTGCGCAAGGTCTTTGTCTCAATCACAAGAATTCTCTTCTTTGCGGACTTGATATTCGCCATCTTCACACCTCCCGTATAAAATCTGGTTTTCGCATGAAATTGCGCTCAGATCCGGACACGGACGCTCTGAACACATACACGAGGATTTTATTACAACTTTTCCTCCGTGTCAATAGGGAAAATCAGATTTTCTCATTTTCCGTAAAGGATTACCGTCAATTGCTTGATTCAGGCGGTTTCGAACTGTTTTGCGAGAAACAACTCCACAGCGACGCGGTCATTGAGATCTCCGTTCTTGACCTTGGATTCCAGCTCCCTGCCGTACTCCACCGCCCCGGTAACCCGTTCGATGGAAACGTTGGTCCCGGCCTTCAGAAACCTCGAAACCGCTCCCGAAGGGATCTTCAGCTGCTGTGCGGTTTCAAAGGACGAAAGCCCCTTGCGAGTCAACCTTAACACCATGGAAAACTGGTAAAAGTTGTTGATGAGGTTTCGTAAAATGACGACCGCCGGAGTCTGGTCCAGCAGCAGATCCCGGTACAGGGACATCGCCTGTTTCCGGTTTCCCGAAACGATTGCATCGATCATGCGGAACATCTGTCCCTGGGAAAGCACGGAGGTAAGTTCCCTGATATCGGACGCGGTGACCACATCACGCCCGTCGCAGTATGCGATCAGCTTATCAATCTCGTTGGAAAGCGCGGTCAGATCGTTGCCTGTCTGCTCCAGAAGGAATTTTGCGTCTCCCTCGGAGATCCGCAGTCCGAAGCGCTGCAGACGGTTTGCGATAAAGCTCACCGAGTCGGAATCCCGAAGAGGCTCAAAGGAGGCCACATGCCCTTCCTTCTCAATATATTTGTACAGTTTGTTCCGGGAGTCGCATTCCTTCTCCATGAAAAGGATATACGTCGTCTCCGGAAACTCCGCGATCCGGTCGGCGATCGGCGTCGAAGATTTCAAAAAGCCGGTATCCACAAGCGTGATCAGCCGGTGTTCATCGAGAAACGGCGGCGTCATGGCAGCGTCGATAACCTCCAGCGGATCGGTCTTGTTTCCGTCATACAGCATTCTGTTCATGGAAGTTTCATCGGGAAGGATCGCCTGGGAAAGCTTCGACAGATACAATCTTCGCAGGTAGTCCTCCGTCCCGGTCAGCACATAAAACCGTTTGAGATTTCCGGATTTCAGATCGTCCCGGATCGTGTACATGATTACTCCTCCAATGCGGATGAAAGCGTACCGATGCGCTCTCCCATCTTGATCACAGTCTCATACCCATCCTCGGTATTCCTCAGAAGATCGTCATCCGGCACATAACTTTCCTTCGGAACGATCACCAGGATGGTGGATCCGCCGAACTCGAAATGGCCCTGTTCCTCTCCCTGTCGAACCGAAGCGGCGTCGGTGTTGTCGTTTGCAATCCTGCCAACTCCGAGAGCACCGACCTGCATGACGACGCACATCTGTCCGTTGGAATCGTTTCGGATCACGCAGTACTGTCTCGCATTTTCCCGATAGACAGCGGCGTACTTGTGAATGATCGGATGGACCGTCATAAGTTTGCCGGGAATATAGCAGTCTTCCGTCTTTGCTCCCGAGATAGGATAACAATAATGATGATAATCGTCGAGGCTCAGGCGCAGAAGGAACAGATATCCTCCGTTGTACGCCATGGAAGCATCCTTGTCCGCCAGCACTTCCGAAACCGTGTAAGGAACGCCCTTGATCACAAAACCCGAATCCTCGGAAATCCGGTATACGCTTGCCTTGCAGTCGCACGGGGAGACCAGATTGTTCTCGCCGAGGGCGATCGGCCTGCACTCGGGGCGGATCTCACGGTAGAAAAACTCGTGGAAGGACGCATACTTTTTCTTCTTGTATTCCTTCAGATTGATACCGTTCTTCCGGACAAATTTAGTGATGGAAAACGAAGAAAAGAAGGTGCTTAACGCAAACCGCTCCAGATTGGAGAACCAGTGGGAGGAAGCGATCCTCATGATTCCTCGGTAAAATGCGTTTGAAAACATCTTCTCGATCAGCCCATTATTGGAAATCGGGATCGGCACAAGATTGCCGTCCCGATCCTTGTAACATTCCGTATTCAGATTCCGATTCTCAACACTCATAAGGGAATACTCCTGTATCTCCGTTCCGCCGAAGCGAACAGGTAAGTCTTATACCAGCAAAACTCCGGCAAACAATGCAAGGCAGCACACGATCATGATGATCATGCCCTTCTTATGGGGTTTGCGCACCGGAAAATTATAAACGTACAAAAACGCCACAAACAGCATGAACGCGCTGAAAAAGATCGGAAGTGCAATGGAACGGTCAATGATCGTCGAAAGGAGCTTGCCGACGATATAGGCAACCGGTACTCCGATGGCAGACGCCGTGATCGGCATTCCCTGATAGTAATCCCGACGCTCGGAGGTCTGAGCCTGACGCTCCTCCTCCGTCACATTGAAATACGCAAGACGGATCAGGCCGCATAAGGTGAGGACAAAGCCTGCGAACAATCCGAAGTAACGGGCGTTGCTCCCGCCGTAGATCATATAGGCGATCGTCGCAGGCGTCACGCCGAAGCATACGATATCGCAAAGGGAATCGAGCTGGATCCCGAATTTCTTCTCGGATTCGTTTCTTTTGATCCTCCGGGCAACGGTTCCGTCAAACATATCGCAGAGTCCCGCAAGCATCAAAAAGAAGATTGCCCAGCGGAAATCCTCTTCCCATGCACGGAACATGCTGATAAACGCACAGGTCAACCCGAGGTAGGTCAATATAACCGAAGGATTGTAGAATCCGACAAAACGCTGTTTCTTTTCCATATCTACCGACTTCCTTTATCCATAATCATCTGCAGACGGTCGAAAACCTGCCGCAGATACATCCCAAACCCTTGAGTTATCTTATCATTTTTCGTCACAAAAAGCAATAACCGTAATCCCGTTTCTGCGAAACTCCGTCGTTATCTGGCCCTCAGTCTTTGTGACATAAACCCGCGATCCCACTGCTTCAAGCATTTCCATAACCACCGGTGAAGGATGTCCGTAGTTGTTGTTTCCGACGGAAATCACTGAAATATCCGGTCTGACAACATCGTAAAATACCTCGTCAGCCGAATATACCGAACCGTGATGCGCCACTTTCAGATAATTACATGTCGTCAACGCATCCCTGTTTTCCTCCGCCAGCTCCCGCAGCGTTTCCTTTCCGCAATCCCCGGTAAAAAGTGCTTTGCACTTCCCGTCGGTAAGGCAGACCACGAGACTGTTCTCATTCTTGTCATCGGTCTCCGTATATAATTTGGGATGCAGCACGGACAAGGTGATCGTTCCGCCGTACAGTCTTCCGCAGGAAACCGATACGGAATTCCTCGCGGAAAGATAATGGAACCGGTCGGTTTCTTTGTTCTCTGACCATCCGGATTCCCCTCCGGTTTTCAAAAATTCCCTGCTGAATGGTTCTCCCTTCTCGTTTGCCGGTAACACGACGGGAACATCGCTCCACTCTTCTTTCATCAGTTCCGTCAGACCGTTGACGTGATCGGAATCGGTATGGGAAACAACGATCACGGTGGGCTCGGCAAATCCGTGATACAGAAGAAACGGAACCAGGATACGCTCCCCTGCAGTCTCCTTCCCCTGTGATCCGCAATCGATGACAATACAGGCATTTCCGTGAATGATAACGCTGCAATCCCCCTGTCCCACCGACAGATTGCAGATGGTAAGAACGCGGGACCGGATCGGAAGAAAGCACAGAAACCCGAAAAGTGAGATCGTCAAGGCCGTTTTCATCCGTTTCCTTCGTAAAGCCTTGACACAAAGGAAAATGATCCCGTAAAGCACATAGTTCCATACCCTCGGTTTTCCTGTCACAACAGCCCCGAAGGGCAGTTTTCGAAGCCATTCTGACGCGGTGTCAAGCAGGACAAACCCGTAATGGACCGAGCCTCCCGCAAACTGCCCCATTCCAAACTGCAGATGTGACAGGATCAGGGAGACTGCCGCCATCGGCAGAAGCAATCCCATCATCGGCAGTACGAAGCAGTTCATAATCGCCGATAACGGAGAGACGGTATAAAACATTCCCGCCTGCATCGGGAGAAGAAAAAATGCAAGGCGGATTCCCGCAGAGGCAGCACTTCCTGTTTTCAACCGCAGGGTTTCCTTCGCAGAAGAATCCGGTTTCAGGACTCTGTTCTCCGCCTCTTCCCGTTCCCGGGACAGCCGAAGCAGGATATATGCACATCCGAAGGAAAGCCAAAAGCCCTGTTGAAGCACTAGAACCGGACGGTACATAAGAAATGCGGCAGCGGCTGTCGTAATCCCGGTCAGACGGTCCGGAGTCTTACCAAGGGATCTCCCGATCCCCTCGAACAATGCGGTAAATACCGCCCTTGTACAGGATACCGGAAAGCCGCACAATGCACCGTAGAAAAACATGACGACTGCACTTGCCGTCTCCGCATGGGACCTTCGTAAGAACAAGAGGAAAAATGATGTGAGCACGCCGCCGAACACGGAAACATGCAGTCCGCTTACCGCAAGGATATGGGCAATCCCGAGTTCCCGGTACCGTTTTGTTACCTCGTAATCCAAACCGCTCTTCTCACAGTACAGGATTGCTTTGACAAAAGCTGCCGTATCCTCAGGATACAGAGCGTCAATCTGTTTTGACAGAGCTTCCCGCAGGCGATACAGGCGCATGCGAACAGAAAGCTTCGCTGAGCCCGCCGGTTCCCAGGCGGTAACGAAACCGATACATACGTTTGACCGATAATAGGAATGTGCGTCCCACTCCCCTTCGTTGGAAGCAGCCGGGATCGGACTGATGGGTTCCGTCAGAATGACCCGATCCCCTACAGACGGCATCAGGTCTTCAGAATACACCAAGATTCGGAAGGAATCCCCTCCCGCATTGTCCGGGCATACAAGGAAAGAGGATTTTCCCGTCTCAACGACTATGGACGGAATCCGTTGCATGGCAGAAAAGACCGCAGTACTCTCGGTCTCCGCGGACAAAAACCGCAGGCATGCGAGCACTCCGATCAAACCGCCGAGCGGTATCACGACTGCTATTCGGGGAACAGAACGAAGGGCAAGAAGAACGCCCATCGCAAGAAGGGACAGTGCAACAACCGCAACACAGACTGCGCGGTTTCGGGAGAATGCGCAGAGACTGCCGGCGATTGCACCGACGGACGCCCAAAACAAAGGGCGTTTCATGACTGATCTCCGGTTATGATGATGTTATGCCATTACTGGTTCTTCGGCTGAAGCAGGTCCGCTGTTCGGAATATCGAAGGCACTTCCGTATCGCGGTATGTCGAGAGGACTTTTCCCTCCACGGAAATAACGACGCCGTCAATATAATCGAAATTCCGGATCAGCGTATCCGCTATGCTGTGAAGAATATATACCGGAGCAATGGATTTATCACTGTCCATAAACTCTTTCGACAGATCGACATAACATGTGGATTTCCTGGTTACTAAATGAAGGATTTTCGTGCCCGACGGGATCCCTGACAGAGGCTGCAGCTCCGTCTGCTTCTCGGCGGATATTTCCTTTTCGGTAGGACCTGCGATCAAAAACTCCAGGAGATACTCCTCCATGGGTTTGTAATCATCGGGAAATACAAGGCGGTCTACGGCTACAAGGCCGTTTTTCGCACCGGACAGGAAACAGAGGGTGACATTTTTCACCTCCGTAGGCTCCCCGATGTGATTTGCAAACATCGCGGCCACCATAGGCCCGACGGGTTGGTCATGCTGTACTAACGGTTCCCCGTTTACCGTGAAGGAAACGCTGCGGACATTTTCCAGCTGGGTAAGCGTCAGTACGACACCTGCCCGCAGCACCGCCTCCCGAACGGAGGAAAGCGCGTAATACTCTCCGTTGAAGGAAAGGTTCAGTTCTCCCTCCTCCGACAAGGTCCAGTCTTCGATACGGATCGATCCGGGAACAACGGCATACTGCCCCGCATCACTGTTATCCTCTGTCAGTTTCTGCAGAAGCTCCGCGATCCGGGCTTCCTTCGAAGCGGATTGATAGGTGTATTCCACGCGGGTCATGGCAGTGGCGTTCTTGTTTACCACACAGTAATACACCGGATATACGCCGTCAGTGCCGGGAGTTTTCGGCGCAGTCCGGGTGCAGCCGGCAAGAACCAACACGAGCGCCGAAACAGCGAGGATAAGAACAGTTTTTGCAAATCTTCTCATGCCTTACCTCCGTTTCTCACGGGCTTCGCAAGCGGTACCCGCACGCTGAACGTAGTGCCTTCGTTGATCTTGCTGTACACCTTGATCTGTCCGCCGTGGGCGTTGATAATATCTTTTGTGATTGCCAGGCCGAGGCCCGTTCCGCCGGTCTCACGGGAACGATCCTTATCAACACGGTAGAAACGTTCGAAAATATGGGCAATCTCCGACTCGGCAATACCGTTTCCGGTGTCGCGCACCGTGACGAAGAAATAGGTCATGTTGGCGTTGAGGGTAACATAAACGCTGCCGTTCGGACGGTTGTAAAGGATTGCATTTTCCACGATATTCGTGATCGCCGTGATCATCTTCGGCTCGTCCACGTCGGCATAGATATCACGGTAGCTTTCGCAAACCACCTCTACCTCTTTTGACTCGGCAAGGGGTGCGACGCGGTTGAGGATAACGTCGAGGATCTCGTTGATATGGGTTCTCGCGTACTGAATGGTATCCGTCTTGCGGTCCATACGGGCAAGTGCAAGCAGGTCGGAAATGATATGGTTCTCGCGGTCGATCTCCGAATTGATATCCGTTAGGAACTCATGAACCATCGGCGGCAGTTCCTCTCCGGAATTCAGCAGGGCATCCGCGAGGATCTTCATGGACGTCATGGGCGTCTTCAGCTCGTGGGAAACATCCGACACGAAATTCTGACGGTTCTCCACCATCTCGTGGGTTCGCTCCAGGATCTGGTTTACAGAGTCCGAAATATCCGCCACCTGACGGTTGCTTCGCACCTCGACACGCTCGTCAAACTTGCCGTTTCCGATCTCCGTTAGCGCACGGTTGATGCGTCGGAGCGGCCTTGTAAACACAACGGCAAGCACGATTGCAAGTGTGAAGATGATGATGGAAAGGCACAGCGCGATCATCATGATATATCTTCTGCTTGTCTGATACCGGCTCCACTCGCTGCTCATGTCGTAGCGCATGAAAAAGATGGTGTTTTCCTTGGAACCGGTCACCGACGGAAGAACCCGCACATACGTTGCGCTCTTCGACTCCTCATCATACGAAAAATGGGTTTTCTCCGCCACAGCCTCCAAAATCTCCGGTGCAACCACCGTTTTCCCGTTCTTGGTCCGATACGAATCAAAACAAACCTGAAGGGACCCGTCAAGGATAAGAACACGGCCGTGATAATTTTCCGCAAGGAGGTACAGCTGCTCGGCCACAGTGGTGTCGGAACCGCTGGGGAATCCGGTGCGCGCAATATCATAAGAAAGCCCTTCGGAGTAATCCGAGAGCTGTTTTCTGGTGACATCAAAAAGATGACGGTCATTATAAGAGATCAGAATATAAGAAAGAAGGACACAAGAAACAATTCCGCAGAAAGCAATTCCGAGGAACAGAATAAAAGACATACTGATTTTGCTCTTGAGTTTACTCATGATCCGAAAAATAATACCCTACGCCCCATTTAGTCTGTACATAAATCGGCTCGCCGGCATCCGGCTCGATCTTCTCGCGAAGGCGGCGCACATGGACATCCACGGTACGGGCATCCTTCAGATAATCATACCCCCACACAATATTCATAAGACTCTCGCGGGAATACACCTTGTTCGGATGCGTCAGCAACAACTCCAGAACATCGTACTCCTTGACGGTGAGCCGGATCTCCCGGTTGTCAACAAAAACCTGACGGCTGTCGGGCACAAGGCGCAGGCCCTTAAACCGGATCTCACGGGATACCGGTTTCATAACCTCGTTCGGAACCGACTCGCTGCGGCGGAAGATCGCCTTGATCCTTGCTTTTACCTCGAGAATATTGAAGGGTTTTGTGATGTAATCGTCGGCGCCGTATTCAAGTCCGAGGATTTTATCCATATCGTCGCCCTTGGCAGTCAGCATGATGATGGGAACCGAGGAAAACTCCCGCACTCTGGTACATACTTCATACCCGCTGAGTTTCGGAAGCATCACGTCCAAAAGGATCAGGTCAAAGTGAGACTGTGACACCTTGTTCACGGCCTCTTCCCCGTCATAAGCACAGTCCACAAGAAAGCCTTCCGCTTCGAGACTGAATTTAATCCCCTTGACAATCAGTTTTTCATCATCTACAACAAGTATTTTCTTACTCATCCCTTCTGACCCCTCGCAACATACTCAATATTCTATGTACGGAACACCGAAGCGTTATCGGACCGCTATCAGGTTTTTTATTTTTTCAAACACCGCATCCTTGATCCCGCTCACTTTCTTGATGTCGGATATGTCCGTAAATCCTCCGTGCTCTTCCCTCCACGAGATAATGTCTCTCGCTCTGCTCTCGCCGATCCCCGGAAGCGTCATCAGCTGCTGAAGCCCGGCTGAATTGATGTTTACCTTTCCGCCGTTCCCATCCTCCGACAAGTCGGGAACGAACCCGCTCGCAGTCTCTTCGAGAGACGGGATATAGATCTTCATACCATCGGAAACCGGTTCCGCGAGATTTCGATAGGAAGTATCTGCATCCTCGGTAAAACCGCCGGCGGCATCCACGGCGTCGGCCACACGCATACCTACACTCAGGAAGAAGACTCCTTCCCGCCGAACCGATCCACACACATGGACGCAAACGGAAGTATCTTCAGGATCAGCAGGAACGTTTTCCCCGCCGCCTTCCCGAGTTTGATCACCAGCCGGATCAGCATCCCCGGAACGGAGACCTTCTTCGATTTCTTCGCTTTTTTGTCGGAAGCCAAGGTTCTCCTCCTTCCCGTATTGACACAGAAAAACAACGCCGGCCGCTGTAACAGCAAGCGCAATCACCGCCATCGGAATCCATCGTCGCAATCGTACCATACCCGATCCTTTCCGACACGCAACCACACAGCACGTTTATTATACCCGAAAACCAAGATTGAAACAACAGAAAAAGCACGGAAAATGTATACAAATTCCGTGCTTTATTTTCTACATGTAAAACGCAGGGAAAATCTTTTGCGGATTCCTCTACGCCTGAGCAGCAGACGCCTCGGCGATCGCCTCCCGAAGGATGCCCGCCATCTCGTCAATCTGCTCCTTGGAAACAATCAACGGAGGAAGGAAACGAACCACATTTCCGGCCGCTGCGATCAGGATCAGTCCCCTCTTCAGGGCAGCCTTCACGATATCTCCGGGCGCAACGGTGAACTGCAGTCCCTGCATCAGACCGATGCCGCGATGATCCACGACACACGGAAAATCCTTCGCAACCGCCTCGAGGGTCTCCCACAGATAAGGGGCAGCCTCGTTCACGTGCTCAAGAAGCTGCAGCTTTTCAAACTGCTCAAAGACAGCGGTCGCCGCCGCACACACAAAGGGATTGCCGCCGTAGGTCGAGCCGTGGTCACCGGGCTCCAGTGCCTCTGCAGCTTTGCCTTTGGCTGCGAAAGCGCCTACCGGCACTCCGCATCCGAGAGCTTTTGCAAGCGTGACCACATCGGGTGTTACGCCATATTTCTGATAGGTGAACATCGCACCGCTTCTGCCCATACCGCACTGGATCTCATCGAGGATCAGAAGCGCGTCGTGCTCGTCGCAAAGCTTGCGTACGCCCTCGATAAACTCAGGATCCGCGGGATGGATCCCGCCTTCCCCCTGCAGCGTCTCCATGATCACAGCCGCAGTCGTATCGTCAAAAAGGGCCTCCACGGAAGCAAGATCATTGAACTCGGCGAATTTCACGCCGCCGATCAACGGCTCAAAGGGCTCGCGGTACGCAGCCTTTCCGGTAACGGAAACGGCACCCAGGGTACGGCCGTGGAACGAATGGTCCATCGCAATGATGGTGCTGTCAGCCTTGCCGCGTGTCTTGTAATAGTACTTGCGCGCAACCTTGATGGCGCCTTCCACCGCCTCCGCACCGCTGTTGGTAAAGAAAACGCGGTCCATTCCGGTGGCTTCGCAGACACATTTTGCGGCAGACAATGCCGGCTCGTTGTAAAACAGGTTGGATGTGTGAAGCAGCTTGTCGATCTGCGCCTTCAACGCATCGTTATATTCTTTATTTCCGTATCCGAGCGCATACACGCCGATACCCGACCCGAAATCCAGATACTTTGTACCGTCGGTCTCGTACAGGTACATCCCCTCACCGTGGTCAAGCACCATGGGGAATCTGTTATAGGTATGCATGAGCAGGGATTCCGCTTCGCGGATCACTTGTTCTTTCATAGTCATTTCTCCAAAAATCAGTTGATGTCCGACTGCCATCCCTCGCGAACGTCGTCGATGATCGCAGTACCGACGCCCTGTTCGGTGAAGAACTCAAGGAGCAGGCAGTGCGGTCTTCTTCCGTCGAGAATATGTACGCGGGACACGCCGCAGTTCACGGCGTCGATGCAGTTTTTAAGCTTCGGGATCATTCCGCCGCCGACATAACCGTCAGCGATCAGCTTCTCGGCATCGGAAAGCGTCAAAACGGAAAGCAGCGTCGACGGATCCTTCGGATCCTTGTATACGCCCTCGATATCCGTGAGAAACGCCAGTTTTTCCGCGCTCAGCGCCTCCGCGATCGCGCACGCTGCGTCATCTGCGTTGATGTTGTAGGTCTGGTATTCATCATCCATACCGATGGGTGCGATAACCGGAACGTAGCCGTTCTTGATCAGCGTGTTGATCAGGTTGGCGTTGACGCTCTTCACCTCGCCGACGAAACCGATGTCCTGTCCGTCCACGGTCTTTCGTCGTACCGTGAGCATGTTGCCGTCCTTGCCGCTGATACCGGCAGCACGGACACCGTTTGCCTCCAGAAGCTGAACAAGGCTCTTGTTGACCTTGTTTAGGACCATCTCGGCAACTTCCATGGTGTCGGAGTCTGTCACGCGGAGGCCGCTGACAAACTGCGGCTCCTTGCCCATGAGACCGACCCATTTGCTGATCTCCTTGCCGCCGCCGTGAACGATCACGGGGTGCATACCTACAAGCTTCAGGAGCGCGATATCCTGGCTTACCTTCTTCTTCAGGTCTTCATCCAGCATGGCGCTGCCGCCGTATTTTACGACGACGGTCTTGTTGCTGAACTCGCGAATATAGGGAAGGGCCTCGATCAGGGTCTGGGCCTTATCCATCATTGTGTCCATCTTGTCTGCCATAAATCCTCCGAAATGTCTGCATGTATTTTCCGATTTAATCATCCAAAGATCAGGAACGGTAATCCCCGTTGATCTTTACGTAGTCATAGGTGAGGTCGCATCCCCACGCCGTCGCCTTCTCATAGCCGTCGTTGCAGTTGATGCGGAACGTCATCATCTTCTTCGAGAGAAGCTCCGTCGCCTTCTTCTCGGAGTAGTCGATCGCCATGCCGCCCTTCACGAGAAGGTAGCGGTCATCGCCGTCCTGCAGGTAGATGTCCACCTTGTCCGGATCAAACTCGCCGCCGGAGTATCCCATGGCGCACAGCACGCGGCCCCAGTTGGCGTCGCTTCCGTAAAATGCCGCCTTCACAAGGTTCGAGGAGATCACGGCCTTGGCAATCTTCACGGCGTCCTCGTGGGTTCTGGCATGACGCACCTTAACCTCGAGAAGCTTCGTGGCGCCCTCGCCATCTGCTGCCATCTTCATGGCCAAATCCTTGCAGACGATGAAAAGAGCGAGCACGAAATCATCGTACACCTTGTTCTTCTTTGTGATCTTCTCGTTGCCGGCAAGACCGTTGGCGAGCACGATGAAGGTGTCGTTTGTGGAGGTGTCGCGGTCCACGGAGATCATGTTGAAGGTGTCCGCAACCACAGTGGAAACCGCTTCCTGCAGAAGCGCCTCGTCAATGTTGATATCGGTGGTCACAACGGAAAGCATGGTAGCCATATTGGGATGGATCATTCCCGAGCCCTTACTCATGCCGCCCAGGGTAACCTCAATCTCGTCCTCTGCGGTGAACTGGCAGGCAACCGTCTTGCACACCGTGTCGGTGGTCATGATCGCCTCGGCAGCGTCCTGACCGTCGCTCTCGCTTGTTCCGAGCCGCTTGGCAGCGTCCTCGATCCCGGGCACGATGACATTCATTGGCATCGGCTGACCGATAACGCCGGTGGACGCGGTAAATACCTGATCCGGATGGCAGGCAAGTGCCAGCGCTGCAGCGGAAGCCATCTCGTAGTTGTCTTCAACGCCCTGCTGTCCCATGCACGCGTTTGCGATCCCGGAGTTCAGGACTACCGCATGCTTCGGCTTCCCGTTCTTAAGGATCTCCATATCCCAGACGACCGGAGCCGCCTTCACTTTATTGGTTGTAAAAGTCGCACCTGCCACGCACGGCGTCTCGCTGTACACAAGCGCGATATCCTTCTTGATTTTCTTGCGGATCCCCGCCATTACGCCCGTAGCGGAAAATCCTTTCGGTGTTGTGCAGTTCCCCTTGAATTTTCTCATGGTTTTCACCTCATATGTCTGCTCTGTTTCATCGGCCCGGAGCATCCTGTCGGATCACTCCGTCCGAATCTGTTCGATGTTCGCTATGGATTATACTCCGTCGAAACCGAAACTTCAATCGCGCATTTTCATCAAATCGGATGTCAAAAGCGATCACAAATTCAGTCCTTTTGCCTCATCGCATCCAAGCATGATGTTCATGCACTGGATCGCGGCGCCCGACGCGCCCTTGCCGAGATTGTCAAACCGGGATGCAACCACGATACGATCACTGTTGCCGGTCACCAGGATCTCCATCCCGTCCCAGCCGGCGCATGCGTTGGAAAATAATGCTCCGCCCGCCACGACGTCCGCTCCGAACGGCAGGACCTTAATGAATTGTTCGTCCTTATAGTATTCCGCGAAAAATGCCTGCAGTTCCTCGGGAGTGACCTTCTTCGCCAAGCGGTCGGTGAAAAGCGGTACCTGAACGATCATTCCGCTGTGGTAATTGGTCGTCATCG
>Ga0310696_10000615_pt1 | contig 54321 bp, 92 predicted proteins | sample AusTroGonzalo_MG_4_FD_203885 | JGI IMG/M metagenome (GOLD analysis project Ga0310696, IMG submission 203885) | Bovine rumen microbial communities from tropical cattle in Woodstock, Queensland, Australia - Gonzalo_02 (v2) (version 2) | ecosystem: Host-associated > Mammals > Digestive system >...
TCCCTACGTAGCCCTTCCCTTTTTCACCTGCATATAAAAAATTTTTTCTGTACGGGGTTGATTTATGTGTACTTTTATTATATAATATAAGTATGATAAATAAAAAGATACCGACATCAAATCACTTCTCACATTATTTATCTAACACACGTTGTGTGTTCAATAACAGTCTTATGACTGAAACACGTTGCCGTGTGCAACAACAGGAGGCCTATTATGGCTACAACAAAAATCACATTGGTTGATGAAAAAATCAACGAACTCAAATCTGCTATCGAGGTTATGAAACGTCGAAATGTAGAAGACCCAACAGACCCAACTTACATCAGCAAGAACACTCGTTCAACACAGCTGTATCACATGGGTCGTGAAAAGCGTGTCCTCGGACTTATCAAAGCACTTATTGCTGCAAACCCTGACATCAAGCTCAGCACCGAAGACCAGGAGACATTCGTGCTTATTACCACACTCGCTTCAGAACGCATACTTACCAAGTATCAGTTCGCTGTAGGCGACAGTCTCTTGGACATTATGACTAAGTACGAGAATTTGTCACGTAAGGACTTGGATGCCAAGCTCGAAAAGCTCGGACTCAAAATGGATTACGCTGGTACCAAGAAGGTAGTTAAGGCGTAAGTCGTACACATACCACTGCCCGGTGTACTCTTGGTGCGTGTTCCTTTAATGCATGCCTAAGGACATCGGGCTTTCTTATTACCATAACGGGAGGCTGCAACCATGCAGACAACAATCAAAACATTCAAAGGTGTTCCGTACACCTTATCATTGGACAGGGTAGACAATGGGTACAGGGTAATGTTCACTGCTCAACGTCTTTTCGCCACACCACAGACTATCACACGTCTGTATGAACTTTACGACGACGCCTGGAAGTACTACGCATCAATCGTTCACTACTACAATTATGTCAGACTCGAACCAGTGCCCGAGGAACAGTTCTTAGGATTAAAGAAGGGGACACTATATGCTTGACCTAACAAATAACGAGCTCAGTCTCATTATGCAGGCTCTCGACGATGAGGCCACCGTCCTGGAGTCATCGCTCAAGGACTTGACAGACCCTGACGAGAGGTATGAACACAATGATGTGACGAACCAATTATTGGCTACACGCCAATTATATAACAAAATAAAGGAGGCACGAAATGTCAAGACCCGTATTAAAAGTAACCACCAGTAAAGAACCGTTACCACCTCATGAACAGTCTATTCTCAATGGGCTGGTGTACACAGCACTATGTACTGAAGAAATCTTCAGTATACTGTCTAAAGTTGGGGTACCCCAGAGGGAACAAGCTTTACGCGACGCGTTGGACTGGTCATTTACACATGACTTGGTAAGCGATGAGAGATAACAAGTAACTCTGCCTATGGGTCCGTGATTACGGGCCTATAGGAGGGTAATCCCGCCCTCAGGGGAATGGTACAAATCTTGGAAGTAACCGTCTGAACAAAAAAGCTAGGAGAATGAACAATGAAAAAAGAAGCGAGATACAAACTGAACGCGAAATCTCAAAAATCCGAATTTTTGACGATTGAAAAAATCAGCATGATTTTTAAGGCCGATTTTTTATCAATTATACACACATCCGCTTCATTTTTCTTTCAGCACTTCTGCTCTGAAAATCGTTACACTTTCATTAGCATTTCGGTACACTTTCATTACCATTCAACCCCGCCATTGAGCATTTTGAATGAACAATTATATTTAGTAAATTGCTCTTTCGAACTTGACCTCCGGTTTCAGAGGTCTTCGCTATACCGAAAGACAATTGCTCATTTACATTTCATTCAAACCTATTATTACGCACAAGCGATTTATGTCACAAAACACTTGCATTTTCTTGAAAAAGCAGTTATAATGAACAAAAATCATAGAACCATAAAGGAGGAACGCTATGACTGAAGAAATCAGAACACGTGCAAACGAGTTGCACAAACAAATTGAGACTACACAAGCCCGTCTCAACATTATCTTGGACATGCGTGACAGTGGTAATGTATTATCGCTACACGATTCAGAGGTAGGTACAGTACAAATCCCAGTAGAACACGTACTGAAATACGACATCTTAGATATAGCAGAACACGCATTAACAAAAGAGTTACTAAATATACAAGAGGAGTATAAGAAACTATGAACTTATTAGAGTACATCAAAATGCATCGCGGCTACGATTGTTGTTGGGACTGCCCAGACAAGGTGTTCGACGCAGTAATTACGGTTGACTGCAGCGTGGGTCAAGACGGCCACATAGACATAATCGATGACCGAGATGACGAATTCCCGAATATGCCTCTCTTTATTAAGGAGTTTGTCGGTAAGGTAACAGTCGTATCGTTGATGAGCGACGGAACACCTATTATCGACGCTGATGGCTTATTCCGCCGTAACATCACTGAGGTTAGGAAATGGGTTAAGAAGAATTGGACCATGGACCTTGAGACATGGGACGACGACGACATTATCTATCAACTCGTCCAGGAGATACATTTGGGTATAGCCGGCTACAAGACTAACACCAGTTATGGTCATTACTTGGAACTATTAAGAAATTGTGATATAGGAGTTTAACATGACACGAGAATGGTTTACAACATACTGCCAAAACGCAGCAGCTAATGTGTTGGATAAGGACGGTTTAATCCGTTTCACTTACAACGAGCTTAAGTCAGCCTTAGATGCAGCGTCTAGGCACTGTGCTCTTGAAATCCCAAGCGGCATCCTCAACTTGGATGATAACATTCAGAAGCTATGCAATAGTAAACATGGGGCTCAATCATCATCAGAGAATGATAACTATACATTGTTGCTTACTTTAGCAAACATCCACGCAGCATACCTGATGATAAGTGGATTATGGAAAGAAGAACCGCTTAAGGCGGAAGGAGGAACTGATGAGTTTGGATTTGAAATTTTCTAAGCGCGTGATTAAAACGCATGGTATGCGATGGGTTAAAAAGCATTGTAAATATCGTGTAATTGAAGGCCCTATAGGTCGATTTACTATATCAGATAAGGTAGGTATTTTGTGGACTCCCTGTATGAATCGTAGAATCTGTGGCAAGATATTTACAGTTGTAGCGGACCGGGGAGACTTTATAGATGTCAAAGGAACGGACTATAGTATACCACGTTGGTTATTGACTGAAAAGAGTCAAAGGAGATTAGCGAAATGATTATAACTACACAAGATGGTGTTCAGGTGCCTTCAATAAAAGACCAGACTATAGCACATTGGGAAGATAATCTTAAACGTGTTAAAGCCATGAGTTGGCGTAGCTGGAAACATGCACACGATATAACACGAAGAGAAGTATTGTTCGGTATAACAGGTAAGAAATACCCACACATAAGTGGTAATTCGTGTCCTTATTGTACACGTTATCACCGGAGCTGCAGGACGGGAGATGGCTATGTACAATGCCCATTAAAACAAGAAGATGTTCCAGGAGGATGTTGTGTAGCTTGGCTTAACGTCAGGACAGCATTACTTTCACCTTGGACTAAGGAACAGACAATAACAGCTATCGAAAAGATGATTGAATATATAAAGGAGAAAGGCTGATGATACGAACTTATCACAACTTCAAACAATGGGTCAACAGGCATTACCCAGACATTACGGTAACTCCTGTTTATGGAACTGGGGCTTACACATTAAATAAGCCAATGAGTCCGGAACATATGTACGAATATATGGTACAGCAATTACCGAACGGACAGTACATCGTATTTCCTGGGCTAACAGCAGAACAGGTTGCGGAACAATTCACATCGATTGTTAAGGATGGCGTACCGCGACGAGTGACTAAAGTACCATCAACCTTTAGTTCATTCGAATCGTGGCTCGCACGTAACAACGTTAAACCATTGCATCGTACGCACGTGACCGATATCTCTGCAGCAGACGCCTTACACGATGACACATTAGACCACGTTAAAGGTAACTGGTACCTGTACGAATTGGAAGCTGCATCAATTAAGACTGAAGACATTACGGCACCGTATGTTAAGACTGAAAACGGTACAGTAGCTATTTTAATTAAAACATCGTCATCAGGGTATGTATCGAAGAGGCAGTTGTTCATGCGTAAGTTTGCAACTATGCAGCCGTTATATGAACAGTTGGTAGCTGCGATGGCTAAGGAAGATTACGAACAAGCCGTACAATTGTGTTCGAATTACGCATCGGTTCAGTTTGAGAAACAACTGAAGGTTAAAGATATCGAAATGATGAAGGAGGCTTACGCAAATGGCATACTCAGCTTGTTTACACGAAATATTGAAAACTTTGAAGTGGAAACATCAGACACATCATTTTAGAGCCAATTACATTAAAGTATGGCAAGGCGATGAGTTTCAGGTATGGCTTAGTAACGGTAAATATGCCTTAACTAATGCAGAAGGCGAATGGGCACCAGCTCCAGCGTTTATAGTCAACACGATACGGGGACTTATATTTGAACGAACACGTGGACCATTCGTATTTAAGAACGGTTTCGATGAAACGGATGAAGCACATTACTTAATACAGATGCTACAATACCCTACCTTGACTCATACAGCTCTTAAGAAGATAGACAGTATTGTACACATGTATAGTGATTGGATATCGTATGATAAAGAAGTTAGAGATATATTGAGGAGGTATGTCAAATGGCTTTAAGTTGGAAATCGTCAACACCTACAACAAATAGGCGTTATCAGCGTAATTTACGTTTAATCGTTAAGTGGTTGAGACGTGTTATGTTACGCTATGGAATGGGTTACGTAGATATTACCATCATTGGCGATAGCTACTGTAACTTGGTATCTAAGGATGGAGACCCTTGTGAAGGGAATTATGTAGTCAATGACTACTGGAATTAAGGAGACAGCGATGCGCAAAGAAATAACAAAACACGAGATACCAGTGGCCGAAATTGATAGGCTATTGGATAAAGGCCCAGTGTATTTTTACGGTGAGATTAAAGGATTCATCAAAGATTGTCAAACGTTGTTTGAACGGATGTTCGATTTGTATAACGAATGCACACCTGCACAGATAGCTCAAATCAGTGTTCGCGTGACTATAACAGTCAATGATGAATTTCACAAGAAATTCTTATCGAAGACTAATAAACCGGAATTATGTGATTGGACATTCGGTAGCAGTGGTCCATTAGACAAAGAAGAAGCTGAAAAGGAGATGCAATTATGAGTGACTACTCTCGTAAAGTAACACAATCGTGTGAAGATTTAGACTTTGAAGATTGGACCATTGACTTCAGGGCTACAGCAACCTATGTACATGAAGACATGGTTAGGTACTATAAGGACGGCACAGGACATCCAGGCTGCGATGATATCGAAGATGTTAACTGGACTATTGGAGCTGTAATTGATGCTGAAGGCAACGAACTCACCTTAGGTAAGGATAATTACCCAGTTAGTTGGGACGAAGAAACCAAGAAACGTTGTGAGAACGCGCTTAACTCCTACCTGGATGACCACGACTGGGAGTGATAAGATGCAATTAACTCAGTTAAGTGATAAGGTTCAAGAGATATGTCACGAAGGGCATGCTCTAGCAAGTGTTCACTTTGCCGTAGGTAAAGATGAATATAGATTAAAGTCGGTTGATGTAACTCCTACACGCGTTACGTTCAATTTACAGCTTGTTGAAAAGGAGGCGGAACACGAAGGATTTCTTGACCGTTACTAATCAACCAAAAGTTAAAATATTTTTAGCGCAAAAGGGTTGATTTTTCAAAAGTTTCATATTATACTTTAAGTATAATTAGTTCTTTTATGGTAATAGGTGCTTGTGCACCACATAGTTAGTTCCTTTGGTACCTGGTCTCGACCCTCCCACCAGAGACTAGGTACCTTCTACAAGAGCTTGACAGCCTTATTTGCCGAGGCGTCCGAAACGAGCCGGATAGTCAAGTTCTTATAGAAGGTACATTGGAACCGTCGGTTACCGATGACTTTCAGTTACTTGTTAGTCATACGACTTTATAACCACAGCTGAATCGTTGATTACAGCTCGGTACGAACGTAAGGTTGATGAACAGGCAGTAACAACAGGAGGCAGAAATATGTCTTTACTCGATAACGCTAAAAAGGAAGCTCAGGTTGAAGGAGAAGTAGCTACAGAGGCTACACCAAAGAAGAAGTCAAACAGCGAGTACCAGAAACGTCAGCGCCAGCTCGCAGCTGAATATGGTCAGAAGCTCAAGGCTTACTTCGGAGACAAAGTTCCTGAAGAACTCAAGGAAGTTGTTGCATTCTTCGCAAAGGAAAAGAAAGCTGGTACAGGTGCTGCATTCGGCAAACCAGTTATCTACAAAATCTTCGGCGATGCTCCTAAGAAGGGCGCCAAGATTACAGCTACAGCTGTTTTCGAGAACACTGGAAAGGGTTTCGCAGAAATGCGTCAGCTCATGAAAAAGTGGGCTAAGAACAACATCGTAGTTAAGTTCGATGAAGCTTCAAAGTCTTACATCCTTGACTCAGATGTTCCTGCATTCCAGGCATAGTTCCTGATTATAGGGGTCGTCACGCAAGTGGCGGCCTCTTATTTTATTTGTAAGGTAGGGTCATAAATATGAACAACCCATTAGATAACTGCAAGGTATATACAATGAACGGTATCGAAATGATACACATCGCTGAGTTTGCGACCATTACAGGTCGTTCAATTCAGTCAACACGTAATCTTATCGAGAATCATATATCAATAAGAAAGATGAAGTTCTTCCGTGACCGCTCACGTCTTATGATACCTGTTGCGGAGCTTTATGGTTTTCCATTAACAGATAAAGGACCTAAGGTTGGCTTACCTAACATCTATCACTACAAGTTGGTAGATGGTAAGTTTGTTAAAACGTTATGTCAGACTTGTACATATGGTACCGAATGGTGCCCTGAACGTACTAAGGCTGAAGAACTTATTGTTCCGGAAGGAGACAAATGAAAAAGAAGCGATATTGCTGCTTATGCGGCAAGAAGATGAAGCCTGGAGAATGGGGAAATAATCCAGAGCCGATAAAGCCATACTCAGAAGGCACTTGTTGTGACGAATGTAACCTTGACAAAGTGTTACCGGCACGACTCAAAGCATTAAATGATGAGGAGTCTAAGGATGAAAGCAACCGATAAGGCATTTCCTTTACACGCAGAGAATTGTGCAGGCTGGCTCCATTGCGGCCTTGAAGCACGGGATTACATCGCAATCCAAGCTATGTCAGGATTACTAGCAGGCATCGCTGCAGCGTATAGTGACCGGACTATGCCTTCTTATGAAGCAATTGCCAAAGATTGTTATAACATGGCTGATGCAATGATTAAGCAGAGCGAGGTAAAAGATGAACAATCCGTATAAACATCAGGAGATAGCACTTGAACGTTATCGCAACGCGAAAGAGATACCACTATTCTTCGACCCCGGTACTGGTAAAACACGTACAGCACTGTTGATAGCTGAAGCTAAGTTTAATGCAGGCCAAATCGACGCAGTCCTCGTTATTGCACCTAATGGAGTACACAAGCAGTGGGCAGTTGAAGAAGTTCCGAAATGGCTCAGTCATGTGGACACGACTGTACAGTGGCGTAAGAATAAGAAACTGTTTTTCGTGGAGGGCAAGCTTAACATTGTTTGTACCAACATTGAACAGTTTAGTACTAAAGAGCGTTATTTGGATTACGTTAATTGGGCTACATCCCATAAGACATTCATCATCTTAGATGAAGCAACACGCATTAAAAATCCTAAAGCAATAAGAACACAGAGGTTGTTATATGAATTCAATACAGTTGTGCGACGTGGTAAAACCATACTTAAATCCGAACCAAAGACAGTCGCTAGAGCGATTCTTACAGGAACACCGGTTACGAACGGCCCGTTTGACGTGTGGCCTATGTTCGAATTTCTGCGTCCAGGGTATTTTGGAGTTAACTGGTACGGTTTCCAAAACAGGTACGGGATGTTCCACGCAATCCAAGTCAATGGGCGCGTCATACGCATTCTCATTAACGAAGATGCATGGTCTCAGATTCGTAACTGCACTTCCTTTGAAATGGCCAATGCTCTTTATGGAGTTTCTTTATCAACATACGACACGATTAGAGCGCAAGACCATTATGAAGGACCCTTTCGCAACGTCGATTCACTTCGTGATAAAATGCTCGAGATAGCAATGTTCGTTCGCATTGAAGATTGTATCGATATGCCGGACAGAACATACAATAGAAAGTTGTTGGACATGAGCGCAGAACAGTCCCGTGTTTATCACGAGATGGAATTGTACTTCATAACTCAATATAAAGATGAAAAGGTTGAAGCTAAATCTAAGTTGACAGCTTATATAAGACTTCAACAGATTGCATCAGGCTTTGTTTCTAGCGAACAGTTGCCTGAATCGGAGGTTGAAGACCCTCCACCAAACAAGATAACTTGGTTCGATGACCAACCTAAGATTGACCAATTGTTGTGTGATGTCGAAGAAATTACTGACGTAGAAGGTATCACAAACAATCAGGTTATTATCGTATGTCACTTTAGTGCCGAGGCTGAACGTATTTATGATGCGTTGACCGCAGAAGGCTATAAAGTTTGTCTACAGACAGGTTGGAAGAAGGTCGGTTCCATAGATGGTTTTAAGCGAGGCGACTACAAGGTAATGGTTGCCAACATACGTGTTATTTCGATGGGATTCAACTTACAGGAACACTGTAATCATATGATATTCTATTCGAACACGTTTTCGCTTGAAGACCGTATTCAGGTTGAGGCTCGTATCTATCGTGCTGGTCAGGCTCATCCATGTATCTACCTTGACTATGTAATGAAGGATACGATTGATATGAAGGTATATGCAGCATTGAAGCAAAAGAAACAGTTAGCTGACTATATCCGAGATACTAGCGTTGAAGATATGTTAACTAAACCGGATGAAATATTCAATGAGGAATATACAATTACAGCAGTTGACGGTGAGGTCGTTATATTCTGATGAAACCTATTGTATATTTAGTATGCATTTGCGCCTGTTTATTTATGTTAACTGTAACAATAGGGCTTTGTGTCTGTAGAATACAGATAATAAACCTAGAAAAACAACAATTACGCATTGAACAAGAATATCAACGCGTAATTACACAGAATGAACAGCTTAAACGAATAAACGAACAGAACCTAAGGCTTATGGCAGAAGGAGGATGGTAATGTTATTCTTATATTACGCTCCACTTATTTGTTTCGGTGGTTGGATTATAGGTATCATAATCGGAGCTATCATTGATAGTGAAAGAGGAGGCTCAAGTTCGAGTACGCTCAATATGAAGAGCAGTATGCCTGACCCACTTCCACCAGAACATGTTGAAGGTTATCACGATGATAGGTCAATCGCTGATAAAATCGATGGTCGCTTGACCAATGTTGTTAAGAACCCATGGGAGGGGGTATTATAATGGGACTTAAGTTTACTTACGAAGTAGTTCGTATGGATGGTTCAGGGTATAAAGTATTCCATAATCAGTTGAAGGCTGAAGAATATGCACGTACTCTGAAACGTACAGACGAGGAAAAGGTTCAGATTACTCGTACAGCGAAAGGAATGGCTCCTTATGTCTACTACATCTAATCTGAAAAAAGTTCCCGCTAAATGCGGTTGCGACGGGTGTTACTTCGATGAACATGATGGATGTCCTATCGATGAACACATAGAAAAGAATGGTCTACCTCTCCCACCTAAGGAAAAGTGGGATTGTGTAGGTATGGACGGCACTTATATCTTTAAGGAGGATATCAATGGCTCAGAATTATGAATTGGATGATGTCACAATTGAACAGACATCAGGTTTGATGGCACAGATTCGGGAACACGTCAAGAAGTTACGCGACCTGAAATGGAAGATGATTGAGGCTGAAGAAGCCCTGAAGAAGGCTACTGAAGCTTATGACGACTACAGTCAGCATGTTATGCCAGATTTGTTTAAGATGAACGGTTTGGATATGTTGCAGATGGAAGACGGTTCCATTGTTCGTGTTATAACTACAACACGATGTTCAATCAATAAGAATGACGCGGATAAACAGAACGTTGCAAAGTGGTTGAGAGACCATAATGGTGAAACACTTGTTAAATCAGAATGTATCTGTCCTTCTTCACAGATTGAAGCATTGAAAGCAAACAACATCATTTTCGAAGAAGAGACAACTATGAATACAAACGCTGTCAAAGCGTTCCTGTTGGACCAGCTTGGACAAAAAGGTTCTCCTGCTGTTATCACTAAAGAAGACTTACCGAAGGGTCTTAATTTCTATCAGTACGATGAAATGGAAATTCAGATGAAGGGGTAGCATATGAAAATAATTTTTTCTAATGCTATTATCAATATAGATAATATAGCTGCGATTTATAGTAAGGGAGGCTATTTATGCTTCGAAACGACTACGGCTGTATTCTATTGTAGCGATAATTCGAATAAGGGTTTACAGCAGATTGCTGTTGCGTTGGCTGAAGGTAAAACCTTCATTGAAATAGATGATGTACTTACAGGACTCGAGGAGGCGTCAGATGACATTGGGTCAGATATTGAATAGCATTCAACTCGGTAATGAAATGACCGAGGAAGAATTGCTAAATACAGAAGTTGTATTCGACTTAGGCGATACAACGGGTACATTCCGTGCTACAGGTACTAAAGTACTTGACGCTAAAATGGAACGTAAGATGGTTTGGTCTTGTATGGCAGGAGCATTAGTTCCTGACTCTCAGTTCCCTAAGCCACGTATCGTTCTTAAAGGCGTATTGGTATCATAAACTCATAATAAGGAGGCAGAAAAATGAGTATTGAAAACACACAGATTCCAGAAGCAGAACAGATTAAGAAACCTGACCCATCATTTGAGGAAGGATTATCACCGGAGATGCGGCAGAAGATGGACAGATTCGACCGAGCAATGAATCTTGGCCTCATGGTGGTTAAGAAATGGCTTAAGGACAAGAAGGGGGTTGAATTTACCGTGGAACAAGAAGAGGAATTCAATAAGGTGTATCAAACTTCGTTTGCTCTTAGTTCATTGGCTATGTAAAACCTAGGCTGACACGCCGCCTTAAGAAGCGTCGTCTTATAAAAGACCCTAATGGTAGTAAACGAAAGTGAAGTACAAGCTAGTAGCTACCTGTCCTCGTAGGTTAATGGTAGACCGCTACCTGTAGATGGTAGTAGTGCTGGTTCAAGTCCAGTCGAGGCTCAATAACACAGCGACCTAGCCGCTGGGTAAATATTATTTAGGAGGTGCTTATATGGCATCATCAAAAGTTAAACGATATTCATTTATCGTAGTTGTGTTGGCTGCATTGAGTGTTACAATGCAGATAGCTGCTAACCTGGTATCAGGACGTCTTGGATTCTTTGGTCCTTGGCTTGCGCCAATGGGTGTATTCTTCTTCCCATTTGTTTACATCATCTCCGATGTAACTTCAGATGTATATGGATACAGAGTATCACGTTGGATTGCATGGCTTACCATCCTCGTTCAGTTATTGTTCGTTGGAATGATTCTTATCGTTATTAATGCAGTAAAGCCAGCTCCATTCGTTCTTAATATGGATGAAGCTCTTCGTTTATTGATTATTGGTACAGATGGAACAAGTGGTATGTTACGTGTTATGTGTGCAGGTGTTGTAGCAGCTGTTCTTGGAGGTTGGGTAAATGACATTATCTTCCAGTTATTCAGACATGTCGATGGAGAAGGTAAATTCCTTAAGAGAAAGCTTATTTCCAGTGCCGGAGCAGAATTGGTGGATACAACAGTTTTCATCACGCTCGGATTCTTCGGAACACCATCTTGGTCAATCGCAATGTATATCGTTCAGTTCTGTCTCAAATACGCAGTTGAAATTATTACCTCCCCTGTTGCCAAAGCATGTTCAAGTAAGCTCCGTGTAATGGAAGGAACAGATGTATTTGAAGACCGCAATAAGTTTAATATTTTCGGTTTTGAGAAGAAAGCCGTAAGATAGGACTCCTAATGGGAAGGGTTTCGAGTGGCATCGAGACAGGTCAGCTGTGTGACCGGAACACAGTAAGCGAAAGCGAGTCTACCTGATATTGAATCGCTCGTCAGGTAGGCGATTCCCGGCAGGATTAAGACAGGTGTTTGGGCGGAAAGGTATCGAATACGCCTCAGGGGTTCAATTCCCTAACCTGCCATAGCCGTAAGGCGAGGAGTACACATGAAGAAGTGTTTAATTAATGTAGACGGAGGATTAGGTAAGAATGTAATGCTTACCTCAATCCTTCAGGAATTTAAGGATAAATGCGGTTATGAAGAAGTATATGTAATCAGTCCGTATTTCGATGTATTTAAGGCATGTCCCGCTGTAACAGGCGCATTCCCACCAGGACAGGGTACTTTGTACCAGGAACTCGTTTTGGATGATGATTGCGATGTTTACTGGAAGGAACCTTACAGTAATCAGAAGTTCATCAAGAAGCAGTGCCATTTGTTTGAAGCATGGGCTGAAGAACTCGGTTTCGAACTTGATAATCCGACCGAGTATACACCTCGGTTAGATAAAATCGAGACTGAATTTCCTCAGGTTAAACAGGCTGCTGATAAGTACTTAGATGAATGGAATCACAACTTCTGTATTGTTCAGTTTAACGGAGGTCAGTCGCCTCTTGGTCCTATGAGAGACCAGAACGGTAATCCTATGCCATATAATGACCATCAGGAAGCTATTAAGCGTAATTACTTCAAAGGTGAACGCATCGTACAACTCTTAAAAGAGAAGTACCCTGATACAACAGTCGTTCATTTCGCTTTACCGAATGAACCTTCTATTGAAGGAGCAATCAAAATCGAAGTTCCTTATTTAGCATATCACTTGTTAGCTAAAGAAGCAAAGGCTATCGTTTGTACTGATTCATCCCTTCAGCATTTGTCAACAGGTGTTAATGACAATGTCACAGTCATTTGGGGCGAAACACGACCTGAACATTTTGGCTATAGCTGTAACCGTAATATATGTGCTAAACACGTACTTAACAGTCAACCTTATTTCAAACCGCTCGGCATTAGCCCATCAATTGTTCGTATGCCGGAGCCTGAGGAGGTAATGGAATGCGTGTCTTAGTATTAGCCTCGGGAGGCTTGGATAGTACAGTACTCCTGTATAAGGCTGTTAAAAGAGTAGGTGCAGAGAACGTATATGCATTGAATATGTTCTATGGTCAGCGCCACGCTAAAGAAGCCGAATGTTTCGCTTGGCAGGTAGAACACCTCGGTATTGAAAACTATCGTACCTTAGATGTTAAACAAATCTACGATAGCGACGTAAACTGTACGTTATTCAAAGGCAACGGTGAAGTGCCTCACGGTACTTATGCTGAACAGAAACCTAAGGGTGGTGCAGTATCTACATATGTTCCTTTCCGTAATGGCTTGTTCCTGGCTATTGCAGCTTCAATTGCTGAACAGTACGGTTATGACGAAATATGGTATGGAGCACACAGAGATGATATTGCAGGTGACGCATATCCTGATTGTTCAGCTGCATTCATTCGCAGTATGGACGCTGCTATATTTAACGGTACAGCAGCTAATGTCGTAATGCGTGCTCCTTGGATGGATTACAATAAAATCGATATTGCGCGTGCGGCAAAACGATTGGGTATGACCCAGGAAGAAATAGCACATACATGGTCTTGTTACGAAGGCGGTGATAAGCCATGTGGTAAATGTGCGACCTGCATTGATAGAGCACATGCATTATCAGATGCGGGATATGAAAATTGTTAACGTTAAAAGCTTGAAATAAAAAGAGTTTAATGTTATAATATTAAGTATATCAACTGCCATTGATATGAACTCCGGGGAACTTACAGGCGACGCCATCACTGTAAGTTCCTCTCTTGAGATAAACTACACAGTTTGTTGTATGACGAACTGACTTTCCCTAAAGGAGCTTCACCCACTCCTTCGATTCTACCGCCGTAGTTTATCTCAAGAGGGAAACTTAGGAAGTACCTCGGAAGAATATCTTATTATCTAAGGAGGCACAATATGAGTGCAGAAAAGAATGAATTGGATGTTGAGTATCTCAACGAAGTAGCAGGACAAGGATTTGAGAACATGGGTACTGATGAAACAGCTGTACCGCGATTGTTAATCGCACAGGCTCTTTCTGACGTAACACAGAACGGTAAAGTTCCAGCAGGTCACTTCTACAACTCAATCACAGGTGAAGACTACGGCGATTCAATCAACGTAATCGTTTGTCACTTTCAGAAGGTTTGGGTTGAATGGAAAAAGAACCAGGGTGGTTACGTTGGTACTTATCCAGTTGGAGGTCTTGAAGGTGTTACTGGAGATAACTTCAAAGGTATGGAACACAAAGACGCTGATGGTAACATCAATGATGTTATTGAAACTTGGGATTACCTTGTTATCCTTCCAGAACACAAGGATGCAGGCTTCATGATTTTCGGTTCAACACGCGGAAACCTGAAGTATCTCAAGGGTTGGAACACTCAGATGAGATATCTGCGTACTCCTCAGGGAAAACCAGCTCCATTGTTCAGCGCTATCTGGAACATGACTACTGGTAAAGACACCAACAAAAAAGGCAACCAGTACTATTCTTGCAACATCGAAGGTAAATCTTCAATCAAGTTTGCAGAATGGGTTGACAAGGAGACATATCTCGAATATGTTGCTCCTGCTCGTCAGGTTGCAGACCAGGCAGTAATGCTTGCAGACAACAGAACACAGGCTATTGAAGCTCCTGCAGAAGAAGCTGAAGGCGAGTTCTAATTAAACGGGGTCTCGAATTGAGACCCCTACTTTCTCTTTAGGACAGTATGATGGCGTATACTCAGAATGATATATTAACGTTTAGTAATTTATTTAATGGAAATACAGAAGCATACGGAATAACAGAAGTAGGCGAAATAGTCAATGGCAAGGCTGAAGCTAAATCACGTTTACAATATGGACAGGTAACACCTGTAGTTTTCCAAAAACATCTCGAAGGACAACTCTCAATTGGTATAGCTCCGATACAGCAAGATGGCACTTGTTATTTTGGAGCTATTGATATTGATGACTATAAATATGACATTAACGATGTAATAGCGGCTATCTACGATTATGATATGCCATTATGTCCTTGTTACAGTAAATCGAAAAAATTACATATATACATATTCTTCAGTGACCCAACTCCTGCCGCTGATGTACAGGAGATACTTAAATGGTATGCTAGAGCATTTGCCTGTGATAAGAAGGTTGAAATCTTCCCAAAACAGGCTAAAGCTAGTGATAGTAATAAGTTCTATAGTTGGATTAACTTACCGTACTTTGATGCTGATAGTGATAACCACAGAAAGTTAGTTAACAAGGACGGACTTGTTGAATTAAGCGATGCATTGGAATATATGCAATCAAAACAATTATCTTATAAAGAACATAAGGAGTGGATAAATGAGTTTGCGTATAACGACGCGCCACCTTGTATCTTGTCGGGACTCTTACTTCGAGATATTGGACCGGGCCAGCGTAACAACTGGTTATTTAGTTGTGGCGTATACCTCCGACTCAAAGACGAAAACTGTGACTTACGCACGCTTCTCACCGATATCAATCACAGTCTTCATGAACCAATCCCTGATGATGAGCTTAATGCGACAGTTATCAAAGGATTCAACAGGAAGAGCTACTTCTATATGTGTGCAGCTCTTGAACGATGCGATAAAGCAACTTGCAGGCAACAAGAATATGGTATTGAGAGCAAAGCATCGACCGGGCTTGACTTTGGTGACCTTACGCAATACATGACTGACCCACCGTACTATGAGTGGATAGTCAATGGACAGAAGCTAACATTCTGGAACGAACAAGAAATCTTAGGACAAGGTAAGTTTAGGGCTTTATGTTTACGTCAACTTCACTTAGTACCGAGGACGGTACCGGATGATAGGTGGTCGAAGATATTGACACGTGCCTGTGAAAATATAACTGTTATACAACCGTCAGTAGATGCAGGAGACTTCTCATCCGGTTCTACATTCTATGATTTAACTTGTGCGTACTTCAATGCAAGACGTAAGGCAGATAACATAACACAACTGGCGATGGGCCGTGTATATAAGGATGAGGTTGAGAAGGAGTATATCTTCACAGCTAAATCGTTCATCGACTTCTTAGTACATAAGAATGACTTTACACAATATAAACCTATAGAGATGCGTGTTAGGTTACAACAATTGGGAGCTTACAAGGAGGGTGTTTATTGGCATATGCCTATAAGCTCGATACCGGAACAGGAAGAGAAGCCTATTGAAATAGACTTTAGGGATAAGGAATCAGGAGAGGAGGATTTCTAATGCATAAACATATAATTCGTAAGTTAGATAAGAAGGCTAAACGTACACACTTCAGAAACATTGGTGTTACTTCGCTTAGTAAAGCAGCACGTCGTTTAGAGATACTGGACAAGGTATTAGCTTTGTTCGGTATGAGAGTTGGAGCATATCAGACAGCAGACTTAGATATGCAGGGCGACCGTATAGTAGGCATACGCATGACAGTGTACTTTGTGGAGGGATGATATGACTATCATTTATTACCCTAACCCAGAGGTATGTAGGTGGCCAAGATGAAGACTTTTAATGGAACACTCGATATATATCTTGCTTCTGCAGGATGCGGTAAAACACATCAATTGATGAACATTATAGATTATCATCTTAAGAACGGAGTACCTATCGATAGAATAGCATTTGTTACATTTACAAAGAAGGGTGCTGAAGTAGCTCAGTTACGTGTAGCAGAACAATTCGGTCTTGATTTAAGACACCTGAAGAACTTCCGTACTATACATAGTCTAGCATTTAGAGGTTGCGGGGCATCACGTGATAGAATGATGGACTACGCAAAGTATAAAGACTTCGGTGAAAAAGCAGGCTACGACTTCGGTAGACTAGGTCTAGATGCAAACGAAGGTAATGACTGGCGTGAGATGCAGGACCAACAACTTGTAACAATTGAACAGTTGTATAGAACTAATCGTAAGTACTGTGAACAGATTATGGATGACAGAGTTAGTTATTCAGAACTAACACGTTATATTCAACTGTATCAGAAGTATAAGCATACATTCGGTTATATGGACTTCACAGACTTGTTGGAACAGTATATTCAGAAGGGATTAACTGAAGACGTTGATATAGTATGTTTAGACGAGATGCAGGATTCAAGTCCATTACAATGGCAGCTTGTATTCCAGGCATTCAGTAAAGCTAAACACGTATATGCGGTTGGAGATGTTAAGCAGGCTGTATTTACGTATAGCGGAGCATCAGCAGACACATTGTTGAGATTAAAAGGTACACAGCATATGTTAGATAAATCGTATCGTGTACCTTCTCGTATATTAGATTTCGCACAAACAATTGTTGACGAAATGGAATTAACAGACCATAGTAAGTGTAAGGCGGTTAAGGATGGAGGATTTGTTGAAGACATCACCAGTCTGGATGAACTCACTGAAAGATTCGACATTAACAAGACGTACTTTTTTCTGGCACGTAACAAGAAGTTTTTCAAGCTGTTCGAAGACTGGTGCAAAGAACAAGGAATTCCGTATTGTATCAAAGGAGAACCCATTTTTAGTGACACAGACAAAATGGAATTTAGAGATGGAAAGACTGACGAGTGGGACACGGCAAAACTTGATTTCGCAAGAGCATGCCACTCTCACGGGCTATTTTATCCACACCCAAAAATCAACATAAGCACAATCCATACTGTAAAGGGTGATGAGGCGGATGTCGTCGTGTTGTTGTCCGACATCAGCCGTGCGGTTGATTCACAATTAGAGATGGACCCTGATAGTGAGCATCGAGTATTCTATGTTGCTGTTACAAGAGCAAAAGAAAAATTAATCATTGTTCAACCTCAAACTCGTATGTACTACCCTTACCTTTTAGTGTAGGATTTGTTATTCGAAAGGTACGAAAACGTTAAAATTGAAAATATCTTGATAAAGATATCAAGCAAAATTAAAATAAGTTCAAGTACACATCGCTTGAAACTTAAGGAGGCAGAATGATTGAAGAAGTTTACTGTGACCGAAAGGGCTGCGGCAAAGTAGTTGGGGCTCGACGAATTGAGAACAACAAGGTTGTTGAGGAAGAATGGGCAGAAGGGCATTGTACTGAAGAAGAGGTAGATGAAGAAATGAATGTTATCGGAACAAAGCATTTCTGTTCTATCGAGTGTGCGAACAAGAAGGATGAATTCGTAACACCGGAGGAGATGGAAGATGATAGCAGCAATTGATATTGAAACAAACGACCCTCATCTCAAACAATGGGGACCAGGAGCTTGTAGGAAAGATGGAGAAATCTTAGGTGTTGGTATCTATTACCCTGATGAAGGTATAGACGCATATCTCGCACCGGACGATACGGTAGTTGCTCAGATACTTCGAGACCCTGATATAACAAAAGTATTCCATAATGGAGTATATGACCTTGACTGGTTAGTTAATGGTTATAGTCTCAAAGTATATGGTACTATTGAAGACACGATGACACGCGAGACATTGTTGGATTCTTATGCAATGAGCTATTCATTAGATGCTTGTTGTCATAGACGCGGTGTTGAAGGTAAGAACAAAGATGATACAATCGATAAATGGTGGGCTGAAAATGGAGGCAAGGGTAAAGCTATTGAACATCTTAAAGAGGTACCTGCAGCTGTAGTCGGTAAATATTGTAAACAAGACTGTAAAGCTACTTACGATTTATATATGGCTCAACAACCTTTGTTGGAACAACAGAACTTGTTGAACGCAAACGATATTGAATGTCGTCTGTATCCATTACTTATGCAAATGAAGGGTAATGGTATTAAGGTCGATATGACAAACCTCTTGAAGTTAGCTGACCAGTTTGATGAAGAATATGAAACGGGTATTCACGAATTGGAACAGCAGTATGGTTTCGAAGAGGATACCTTATCACTTAACTCGGCTAAGGATATTGAAAAGATGTGGCGGGCCGAACACTTACCTATTGAATATACGGCAACCGGTAAACCTTCGTTTGCAGCTGATGTATTGGAAGATTGTCCGCATCCATTAGCTGAAAAGATTCGCCACTTACGTGGCTTAACTAAAACACAAGCGTTCTTTAACTCGTGGGTTGATTATGCAATCAACGGTTATATACATCCTTGTTTCTATCCTGCAAAACGTGATGATGCAGGAACAGTAACAGGAAGATGGTCATCAGGTGACCCAAACCTACAACAAGTACCTGCAAGAGCAGATAAACACGGTAAGGAAATCCGTTCGTTGTTTATACCTGAGGAAGGTTGTATCCTTGGTGCATTCGATTATAAACAGATTGAATATCGTGTATTCATTCACTTCGCACAAGGACCAGGTGTTGCTGAAGCACAAGCACAGTTCCATGACCACGATGTAGATTATCACCAGATGGTACAAGAGATGATGGGATGGGTTACAGGTGATAAGGATAAAGATAAAGAGATGCGTCATATTACGAAGAACCTGAACTTCGGTTCATTGTATTGTATGGGAGCACGTTCATTCGCTCAACGCTTCAAACGTCCTTTGTTAAAAGCTCATCCAGGTGTTGATGCTGATAATCTGTTTCCATTAGCTGACTCGTTGATGAAAGAATATAAACGTAAAATACCGTTTGTAGATACAACAGGCCGTGCTATTATGACAACAGGTGAACGCCGGGGTTACGTTCGAACACTGAGTGGTAGACGACAGAGAATGCCATTGGATGGTGGTTCATATAAGCTCGTTAATTACCTTATACAAGGTTCAGCAGCTGACCTGTTAAAGAAGGGATTGGTAGATGCCTGGGATGCAGGAGTATTTAACGTACTTAAGTTACACGCTCAGGTACACGATGAAGTTGTATTTAGTATTCCTGATACAAGAGAAGGATATGAAGCTTGTCTCAAGTTGAAGGAATGTATGGCTAACGCTTATCCACTAAAGATACCTTTAGGTGTAGATACGGAAATCGGACCAGATTGGGGACACTGTACAATGGAGAATTGGAATGCATTCGAAGCAAAGTACAAAGTATGATGAGAAACGTATTTATGCAGTACGTTGTCCATCGTGTAAGAATTTTATGAATGTACCAGGTGTTACATTGAATAATGATAAATACATTCGATGTAGGTGTGGTGTAATTGGAAGAACAGACGTATGGATTAAAGGAGGACAATTGAATGTCAGTCGTAGTAACTAGTGGAGGTTTCGACCCTCTACACGTAGGTCATGTAGAGTATTTACGTAAAGCCAGGAAGATGGCCGATGTACATATCTGTATCGTCAATAGTGATGCTTTCCTCGATAAAAAGAAAGGTTATCACCTTATGGATTGGATAGATAGAATGACTATCATCAAGGCCCTTTGGTGTGTTGATTCTGTCATTCCTTGTATCGATAGCGATGATACAGTATGTCAAACACTCAAATATATTCGGGCAGAATATCCTGATGATGTTATGTATTTTGTTAAGGGTGGTGACCGTAAGAGAGACGAGATACCTGAAGCTAAAGTGTGTGGCGAATTAGAAATTCGTATAATAGATGGGTTAGGTGATAAAATCCGTTCATCATCAGAATTAGTAAGGAGGATAAAAGATGAACATACTCGATAAAAGAACAGCCATACTCGATAAAGAGTACAGTAAGGAATTCGATGAAAAACGTAAGAACGCAATTATCGTATCGTTCCACAAGTACGGACCTTCGAAAGAGAACTTTCAGAAGGGTATGGTAGATGCTATCGGTAGTCTTAAAAAGAATCTGAAGAAGTTCGAAGAGACCGGTAACACAGAATATCTGGTAGATGTTGCTAACTATGCAATGTTCAGGTATATGTATCCACAAGAAGGCGAAAGCTATAGACCAACGGATAGTGACCAATCAGCAGGCGTTGATGGTATGACTATAAATGAAATGAAAAAATTCCAGGAGGAACACAAGTATGAGTGACTTAAATGTATGTACATTCATCGGTCGCGTCACAAGAGACGCAGAAATGACAGTAGTAGGAGTAAAGAACACTACTATTGTTAAATGGGGTATTGCCAATAACACAGGTTTTGGACAGTACGAGAAAACAAACTTCTTCAACTGTCAGATGTGGGGTAAAGCCGGCGAAGGTATCAAACAGTACCTTGTTAAAGGCAAACAGATTGCTGTAACAGGTGAACTTGAAGACACGTCGTGGACAGGCAGCGATGGTGCTAAACATCAGCAGTGGACACTTACAGTTAGTAAGATATCATTGTTAGCTGACTCGAAGAGTTCTGTTCAAGACCAGGTCAATGCTGTCGCAGAAGGTACAGATGACCCTGAAAAGGTAGTATTCTAATGAAAGTACACGTTAAACAGATAGGAGCTATTAACAGACCTATTGACAGATTGGCGAGATGGTTTTATATCTATTTTCTCGAAGCAGTAAATGGCGCAGTGGCTGTAGAAGAGAGTGAAGATATAATTGAAGAAGGGGATTATGAGTTACCAGACAAGGACTGGACTTATGATGAAAATGAAGATTATGGTGAGGATTTGGTAGATGAGCAAGATTTATTGGGCCGCTCCGCTTCATGACGAGAGCGACAGACAGCGTAACGCAAAATATGTCCAGAGGTTAAGAGCTGAAGGACATACTGTATATGTACCACAGGAACACGGTATATGGGAACAGGAATTGGAAAAGTTCCACGGAGATGTTGTAGCAACACGTAAACATTTCTATGAACTTGATTTGAAGGCCTGTAAGGAAGCAGATATCTGTATTGCATGTGCAGGAGATAAGATGAGTCCTCGTGGACCTTCAGAAGGAATGCTTTGGGAAATGGGCTATATGTCAGGTTGTCAGAAGACAGTAATATTGTTCAACGAGTTTGATTACTGGGATTATAACCTGATGCCACAGTTCGGAAGTACATACTTCAATGACTTTGGTAAGATATTGAAGTTCCTTCGTGAAGAGGAGTTCCAATAATGTTATCATACCGCAATGAAGCTGCGTTCAGTAAAGCCTTATGTGCCGCAATGCGTGCGAAAGGAATCTTTGTACAACGCATCGAAAGCGGTGAAACAGGTAAAGGTATCCCCGATTTGTTCGTTGTTACTCATAAGACGCCGATGTGGATTGAGCTTAAGCGAATCCACACCACGTGCTCAGGTAAACGAGAGTTAGATATATCTTGGCGCCCTGGTCAACAAGCCTGGCTAAATGATGTAACAATGAGAGGAGTGTTGTGTATAACTTTAGCTTGCTATGACGATGGCATTGTTAGAATAGACCACGACCACATCTATCAAGCAAACAGGGTACCTACTGGTTTTGGGTTCACAAGATACTACAAAGACATAAAGGAGTTACTTAAATGAACGATTGTTACATAGTTAAGTTAAGGGACGCGTTACGTGAAGAGTTGGATGCAACGAACACGTACGATAAGTTGTTGGAAATTGCCTCTGAAGAAGATAAGGCGGTAATTGAAGAAATTAAGAAGGATGAAATCAATCACCAGGGTAGGTTGCTCAATCTGATTATGAAACATGCACCTGCTGAATTGGAGCCCTTCAATGCCGGATTAGACCAAAAGGAGTAATATATGCCAAAAAGCAAACATACACGAAACGGTGTTGTTCGTAAGCACGTCAAACGTACTAAATATGTATTAGGTAAAGGACGTTCACGAACATTCAATTCAGGCCGTCAGTAGATAATAATAGCCACCAATCGTAATGAGAGGTGGCTATTATTTTGCTTACTTGCTTTTCTTTTTAGCAAGGTCACTGGTAGCTTTGATGGTGAAGTTTGCACAAACACCGATGACGCAACCCTCTACAAGAGGAACTGAATCGCAGATAGCCTGTACAGGCCCCTTACCAATGAACTGAACTACACCAATTACTACTGCACATACAGCAGAAGTGATAATAGTTACCAGGTTAAACGTTTTCTGTGACATTTGTATCTCCTGTTACATTGTAACGAACACTGCCTTGATTTCGCAAGTATTGTTACCTGATGGAATTGTGAGCAATGCTACCTTGTCAGTAACAATTGCTCCCGTCTCGTCAGTGACTTCAACACCGTTGATGAGCCACTTAGCGAACTGGAAGCCTTCACCTTCAATAGCAGTGAATACAAGTTTCGAACCTGCTATGATTGTGTACTGTTCTGGTGTTACAGAACAGCCTGTAGGGATTGCGGTAGCACAGTAAACTTCTGCCGTGAATGTTACGATGTTCTCAGGAAGAACACACATAATATTCTGTTTTACGCGCTGCATCTGTACAGGGTCAACTTCCTGCTGTCCCTTGTAAACCTTGCACGCAGTTTCCATATCAGAAGCAACGATTGTGATAGCGTTACCCTGAGGGTCTGTACCTACGTACTGGTTTAATGTTCTAGGTGCATTCATAATACATCCTCCTATTCTATTGTATATGCTTGTGTATTAATAATAGAATTACCGTATCCTGAGGCTATAGCTATAGCCTTGATTATACAAGACTCACTGATGGTAAATGGTCCCTCGTACAGTGTACTTTCCTCTGTAGGTTCCGTACCGTCTGTAGTATAATAAATCTGTGCATTATCAGGGTGACTAACTGAAATAGATATTTCCTGAGCACTGTCGTATACGCCTCCTGGAGGAGTAAGTACAGGAGTGGTAACACGACCTGAAGCACCAATAGATATAAATATACGAGGCTGAGGGGCATATACAGAATTAGCTACACCATTCAATACTGCGTAAATATGTAATGGGTTAGCCCAATTTTCCATAGAACCCATATCTAGATATACATCACCAGGTGCTCGGTCTTCAGGGATATCATCACCTTCCATAAAATAGAATCTATAGAAAGGAGTAATAGGTCCTAAGTCGAGCTTCGTTAGTTCGGCACATATATCATCTAACAACATCAAACTACCAATCTCGCCTTCACCGTTGTCCCATGCTCGTAACAAAGCGCGATAATGTTCAGTATTCAATGATACGTTGTGACGGTTATCACCTGCTGACAACTTAGAGAAACGTCCACCACCTAGTGCAGGATTTTCCAGGTCACTAAAACCGTGCTCAACAGGATTTTCTGCGAACTCTGTAAAGTAGAAGAAGTCTTTATCCGGTTCGGCGATATTTGGTCGAACAAGCCCTGACAATAGTCCTAACAAAGTTAAATGTGAATCATTAGCCGTATCTACAGATATATTGTTTATATAGTCTAATTTACCATCGAAGATGGTCTTCCAGTATTCTTCGATAGCTTTACATATTCCTGTGATTTGAGGCCCATTAAGTTGTTGCCATAAGTAACGTATAGGTAATATCATTTTATACCTCTACAACGTATATATTATCTACATTAAGATAGAACACAGAAGTAGGTGCAGGAGTCTGTATATAACTATATGTATTATCATCTCCTGTTAAAGAGAGTTCGGCGCCCTGTACTGTGAGGTTAGTGTAAATCGAACTAACAGCCTTAATAACTTCTGTAGATGTAAGAGGCTGACCTATGATAAGTCCTCCTGCGAGAGAACCTATAACGTCTTTAATACCATTTATCTGTTCATATGATAATGTATTGTGGATAAATACGCGAATATGGATAGCCTGCTGTTTAGGAGGAATAACCCATACACGTAACGACTGTCCCGCCTTTGTTACGTAGTCTTGATATTGAGCTCCTGGTACATCTTCACCTGTTGTTTTACATAATAAGTAACGATAGAAGGTTCTTGCAATAGCTGTAGGGTCTGCGGCGCTCCATCCTTGTACTAACACCAAGGCCTCTCTTGGAGGTACCGTAATAGTGCCATCACCATAAACAACTGTTTCCTCATTACGTGGACTATAATTAAAGTATATAGTACACATCGAAACACCTTCAAGGCTCTGAATAGCTGTAGCTGCTTTCTCGATTTGTGTACTATCTACTGTACGTCTTTGGAGACGTTCACGTAACGATGCAATAGTTTCCTGTTCCTGTCCTGGAGTAGAAGCATTGGTAGTCATTAATCTTAAATTCGGAACAGGGGTATCGAATTGTGTAATTGTGTTAGCAGATAAGTTATATGCGCCGTATTGTTCTGCTATAAGAATAATACTTCGAGATTCACCTGTTGGAATAGTAACATCGAATGCAGGATGGAACACGATATCATACCCTGCGATTGTTACTGTAGCTTCTAGGTCTTGTGTAATAACACAAGGGTCTGCTGAAAGAGTATCTGCATATGCGATACCACTTATTACAGTTTTAGTAGCACGTGTTCGTTTGATACCTGCAATATCAGACAAGTTTAACAATTGTCTATCAGAGGCTTCAGCGATAGACATCGAGCAACCTGCGCTGTAGATAAGCTTCTGCATAATTGTTGTTAGGTAGGACAATCCCCTTAGAACCTCGTACAGAGGGTTGGCATCATTAGCATCTATATTGATAACTTCACCCAGGGAGTTACGTATATCATTTTGTTGGCAGTAGTCATTAATGTATGTAACTACGTCGTCAAGGTTTTCATCGGGAGTTTTTACCTCATACTCAATTTCATCCAATAATATCATATTTTACTCCTGGTAGATAGCTAATGCGATTCCATCCTCAGTACTCTTATACATAGGCACATAGGTGCTGTTAGGTCCGTCCGGTGTTGCCGCATTATGTTGAATAGCCTGCTTAATCTCGTTATCTATTGTAACAAGGGTTTCGTCTGTACCTGAATATAGATTTGACCAGTTAATACCTAAATTAGGTTTGCCTGGTACAGTGCCTCTAAACATATAAGCAGATACAGCAGCCCGCTGGTCTTGCGTATTGCGGTCATACTGTACCATTTTGGGTCGACCATTTATAATGTCTATATCGAGGCACCATTCAGATTTTTCCTCAGGCACAATCAACATTACATCTCTCATACTGTTATTATATCTCCATTACACGTTTTTTGCTATGTTACTTTTAGTACGTTTATGAAATAGTGCCTGTACCAGTACCAGAACCGGTGGTAATTGTCGTACCTGTACCTGTAGAGGGGGTAACTTGTACTCCAATACCTCCGTCTACTACAACACTGGTAGATACCTCTGCATTAGCAACTATATGAGCAACTATACAAGTAGCTATTAATTGCCAATTACCTTTTAAGGAGTTACACATATCAGCTTTTTGTGCAGCTGACATATCATCTTTTACACTAGCAGGTATAGCATCATATAAAGCTTCTCCTATAGCATTACCTAAGTTTGTACCATTCATTGCCATATTAGCCTCCTGTTTTAACAGTAGTAGTTTCAGCACCACTTATATCTATGCTTGTTATACCTGTCCAAGCCGGTTGAGTAGAACCATTACCTGCAATAGGAGTAGTAGTTAATGCAGTCCATAATTTCTGCATAGCAGTATTAAGTGCGTCATAGGTAACAAGGCTCTGGTCATCTCCATTAAGATTAATAGTCTTACCATTAATATTCATATTACCTTCGGTGTCAATTGTAATACTAGCTGTTTCACTATCTTGTACTTTTTGAACAAATGTTCGTGAGCCGTTTGCTTCAAGAGAGTCTGTCCATACTACTGACTTATCCTGCGACACCCATTGCTTATGGATACCCGTCTTGTCTATGATATACTGGAGTTCATTACCTAAGCCGTTTAGATACTCAACATATAAGCTACCTTCCTGGTCCATTGTTATACTAACATTACCATCTGTTCGCTGTAATGTAACTGTATCTTCTGTAAATGTTAATGAATAAGCAGGGGAATAAATTGAGAACGCACCAAGCGTACTAAACACGGTCTTAACAGCGTTAGTTGAACCGTTGGCTATAGGCATAACCTTAACACCGGCTTTATCGTATACTGCGGAACCAAACTGTACTAATTGAGATGTAATATCAGGCATGCAGGAACGAGGCATAAATATTAAACACGATGTTCCAGCTACAGCAGATGTATATCCGCCTCCCTGATTACCTGGATATATAACCTCTGCATTTTGATAAACAACCTGCTGGTCTCCAACGAATATATTTGTTCGAACTTCAGCCCGTCCTTCTTTAGATACACTCGTAATAGTACCTATATCTATTAACACGAAAGACTGTAGCGTTTGGGCGAACTGGTCTCTTTCATTGCGAAAGCCTGCCTGTAGTATTCTATCCGATATCATCTTCACCACCTAAATAATAATACATAGCTCGCCAAGCAGGTGCTATATCAGGATAATCGGCAGCATAGTTCTTATATGCATCGCGCCATATATCTTTTATAGTACTAAACCTGCTTCTATTTTCTCTCCATGTACCCGAAGGAAAGACAGGAATATATACAGCCTTATTGGCTTCAAGGAAGTTCAGGTTAGTTAATTTAATCTTCGTCCAGTTATTCTGAACGCCTGCTTCATTATCTTTATAACGTCTCCAATATGTACCTACTGCAATCATAGGCCACCAAAGCGTAGCTGCACCTATGCCCGTGTTCTGTACCTTATCTCCCGCCTTCTTGGATACATTCTTCTCTAGCCATTCTTTAGTCTCATAATAACTACGCTCTTTATTAGTACCTTTGGAACCCGCAGGACCTAATTTAGGTCCATTCTCATATAGATATGCATAATAGAAGGCTATAGATGAAATACAGCTACCCATTGTAGTAGTATCTACAGTTATTGAAGTCCACGAACCTTCCCCTCCCCACTGGGTAATAATATCGTCGTGTTCATCCAACAACTCCATACCTGTCTTAGGTTTCTCTTCTGCCTTACTAGATGCCTTAATATCTTCAGAATTAACATCACCTATATTAATATTACGTTTGGCAGTTGTTTGTTCTTCAGTTAACATACGTGCATAAGTATCTGCTGTCATCGATGTAGTAGCTGTACTCGGTATCTTATCAGCATATTGAGCAGGTACAGCTAGTATAGACATCTTATTCGTATTTTCTACAGACGCGAACTCGACATCTATAGTAATAGCCCTATATAAATTATGCTCATTACGATAGGCTGTAGTAGGTATTATATTCGGTAATTTAGCACCATTAATGAACTCTGGAGGCATAAAGAACAAGTCACCAGGCCTTAAGGTAGGATTCCATGGAGCTATAACTGTTAAAGCTGTTCCATTAAACACAGCGCTTGTTATCATATCAAGATTAATGATACCTTCGAATGACTGCAATTCAGGTTGTTTACCACTAATTGTTAACACTTCGAGTTTACCATCAATGAATTGTACAAACACTGATATTAATCCCCCTGAAGCTGTCTCTATAGCAGAAGACAGTGTGGACTGCAACCAGTTAATGATAGCTAAACCATTTTGCGCATATACAACTTTTGAAGGAATAGTTATAGGTAAATCTAGATAATCTTCATCTACTGCTATATTTACCTGACACGATGGGTGAATACCTTTAGCTATATTTTCAACTAGTTCCGTTAGGGCAATTTCATCCTTATTGAAATGTATCTCATACGTTTTATTCTCTAATATGTCCTCAGCTACGCCGACTGTTAATCCTTCAAAAACAACGATACCATCAGGGTTTGGCGACTCAACATAACTAGAGAATATTGGGCATGTATACTGTACAGAACGTCCAGTCCTATAACCTGCCTTGATTACCATCTTAGTCCAGTTACGTATATCTACCATATCTATATTAAAATTCTTAATACGTAAGGTTGCCGAGTAACAGTTCTGATTTGGTAACAAACTAATCTTAAACGATATATCCGGCTTTAAGCCGTCAGGAGTACATCTTAGATGCAACACGGTTACAGGTGTTCGAAGTTCTGCTTCCTGTACGTTTACAGTCTGGCCACCTACAGTAGAGTATACATTGAAGCTACGCTTCTCATCTATAACATATACCTTATCACCTGTTTGCATTACCGAACCATCAGGTCGTAATCCCCTGCGCATTTCTTCTATAGTACGGAATTTATACACGGAACCAGTAGCTACAATACGTTTGTATAAGGCGTACTGTGTAGTACCTCCCTCGTCGTCTTCGTTAGTATAACCAAGGAAGATAATACGCTCGTCCCCTTCATAGAAGTTTACAGCAATAGGAATAGGATGACTACCTACACCACTAGATAATACAGAAGAATAGGCTATAGGTGTTACCTGTACAGGCTTATAAAGAGAAACACTTATTTCACGGTCATATAGGATTTCCCTAAGCATTATCTACCTCAAACTCAATTGTAACTTTATCGAAATCATCTTTACCGATATAGGTTAAAGGAGAAACAAATCGATATCGTAGTAATGGGTCTTGTGTACGGTACCAGCCTCCTAGTTCAATTAGTCCTACATTAGTCTCATTATTAAAGAATGAATGGAACTGCCACCTTAGTGTCTCGCGATATTGCTTAATAGTAGGGTACAGAGATACACATTCAGCTATTCGGTTCTGTAGCATAGCTAATTGAGATGAACGAGATGCTGTCTTAATTGAATTAGGTAACACGGGATTGGTATCTAACCACTCGCCTAACTCTTCTTCAGTTTTATCGGCTAAAGGCATGTAGTAAGACATATAGTCATAGTCATAAGTAAACGCTCCGTCATCATTAAGAGGGTCGCTCTTCGTTTTCGTATCAAGATATTGCATAATGATATTGTACTGTTCCTCCGAGGCAATGGCCCATTGGAAACGGAATTGTACAACATTAGAGCCTACTTGAATATTTTTATAAATAGTAGTTGCACCAGGTTCAGGATAAGATAACGGAAAAGTATATACAGAACTCATACAGTACCTCTAACACCCATGAATACGGCAATTTCATTTTCGCCCGTAATGGTATCGACGAAGTATGGATTATACTCCTTTAATGAGAGTGTTACTTCAATACCATTATTATATGATGCTTCCTCTACGGTTTGCAAGTTCGTTATTTGGACTTTAACGAACTCCCCACGATTTGTTTTGAAGATTACAGGCCTACGTGACTTAGCACATACATCAAGATAATATATCTGCCATTGCAATGAAGGCTTGATAATAGTTCCGTCATCCAAAGCAGATGCAGGTGTTAAGTAGCCATTGACTGTCCACTCTTTTAATCGAGGTACAGCATTATCTGTCCAATACTGTTTTGAAGCTGTAGATTGAACAATGACCATACTTTCAGCTACTTCGACATCACGGCTTGTTTCGATGCGACCAGAACTAATAGGAATACCCGCTATGTTAGGTTGTACTAAAGCCTGTTCCATCAACGTGGTGGCGGCTGCGAATCCCGAGCCTAACAAAGTACGGGACATCAATGCACCTAAAAGAGGCATTGAGTATCCGCCTCCTGTATTCTTTTTCGTAGAGGCCATGTTATTGGAGAACATTAAGGTATCAAATATACCACGAGTTTCGGGGCTGCTTAATACAGCATCTAATGCTGATATAATTGCTGCCTCTGTAGTATTTTGAACACCTGCTTTGAATTCAGATAATTTACTCCACGGTTCAAGTGTATTCATATATACTCCTTAGTAATGCTGATTACTTTGTGAACGAACATCTACCTTCATTCCCGAACCTGCTCCCGAGAGTGCACTAACACCTGTCATGTTAGTAACAACTCCGTTATTAGTCTGTATAGTAGCTGACCTACCATCAGGCATTGTTATTACTATATCTACTTTACCTGTATCTTTACCTGTTAATGATTTAACGGAGTCGACCAGGATAGTATCCAATGAAGCTAATAACTCTTGTGATGTACGATAAGCTGGTGTATCGTATATAAACTCCTGGCTAGCATGAGAACCCAATCCTGACTTAGCTAATGCGGCCTGTTCCGCATATCCGTATCCCCAAGCACTGCCTGCATACAAAGTGTCAATAATACGACTAATCTCATCAGGGGTCATTTGATTAGGATTATCATACATGATACCCTTACTTGCTAAGTATGCCTGTACCTTTTTCCAGCTAAGTCCGTTACCCATGACATAGTCACCATTAGCATTGAGGGCAGGAATATTACTCATCTCTGTTAATCGTTTTCTGATATCTCCGATGGATGCATATTCACCCAGACCTAACGTGCCTGCTAATCCAATAAGACTAGCCATATCCTTTTTAGCTACTTGTCTGCTGCTATATTGTGATGCTTGTGTATCGTATAATCTAGTATTATCTTCTGGAGTAACAACGTCGGATATAGAACTAAGTCCGAAGGTGACTCCTCCGTTTTCCCACTTAACATCCAGGTGTAGAGTTGATAGGTACGCTATTAATCCTCCTAGTTTTTTGACTATAGCGGTAAATACATCATCCCATATCTTAATGATTCCAGTAGCTGCTGTAATACCCCATTCTTTAATCTTACTCAACCCTTTCTCCAAGCCGTCGCTCAATCCTCCATCCTTATTAAATCCTTCCCATAAACTTTTAACCGTTTCTTTAACCTTGTTCCACATTACTGTGATACTACTCAATGCTGTATCCCAATCTTCGTTAGCTAATGCATCAACAAGTTCATTAAATGCATTAAAGATATCTCTACCGAAGGCGTTCCACATCCTATCACCGATACGCATCTTCGAGTTACTTAACTGCGTTGTTGCAGCTCCCCATTCATATTGTGTCCAACGGAAGTTCGAGGCTTCTCCTTCATCAAGAGGATGCCAGTACATCCAGTTCCTACTCTTCGTAGGGTCCATAAGAGTTCTGATGTCTGTAACACCTAAGGCCTCAGCTGTACGTAACAATGAAGGTAAAGAAGAATCAATTCGGGTAGCCCAGTACATAGTATTGGCTTTCTGTTCATCTGATTGACCCTGCATACTGCGTAATACTTTATTAGCCATATTCATATAAGTATCTTGAGAAGCATTTGGGTCATATACATCATTGAATACTCCTAACATAGAGGCTGCAATCATTCGTGATGTATTAACCTCACCTGTTGTATACAATGCCTTAGCCTGCTTAACATAATCTTCGATAGTAGAATTCATTGTACCTTTATTAAACAACGAAGCTATATCGACCATGGATAATCCCTGGTATGTCCCGTAATCAACACCTGTCATCTCGGTCAATGGATTACCCATCTGCGACATTAAGCCTATACTGTTAGACATAAAGTTCTTGATACGATTAGTTAACAATCCGAAACTACCTGTTAATAATTTAGTAGCCTTATATAACAACTGGAATGGTGTAGCTATCCAAGAGAATAGGGCACCGGTTACATTCAATGAATTCTGTATATCATAGCCTGCTTTTTCCATTCTAGCTTGCTTATAGTTACCATACACCTGTGAACCTGCAGCTATGAGTCCTTTAACACCCATTCCGATAGCCATTCCAGGAACACCTCCTATGGCTCCTCCTGCACCTATTATGGCATCACCTATTCCCGAAGTCCATGTACGTTGTATAGCGTTATAACCTGTTAACTGGGCGTTAACACTGTTGAAGAAAGCATCACCTAAACGCGATGCAGGATTTAACACGAATGAAGGAACAACACCTTTGGCGGCGCTTGTAATACCACTCCATTGTGATTGTGCGGAACGTACATATTGATTAATATCATAAAACTTGATATTACCAATAGCGTTAAGTACGCCTTCCCATTTCGTGCTCTTCTCCGTAACATTTTCAATAGCATCACTTAAATCGTCGAACGTCTTTGTGGCTCTAATTATCTTTTCATCTTCTTCACTAACAAAATGGTGACCCTTTAGCTTATCAAGTCGTCGTTCTTTTTGACGTTCAAATTCAATCATATTATCTCGTTCGCGTATGCCTTTTAATTTAGCTGCCCAATCTCTTACATATTGTGCTTCTGAACCTTCAAGGTTGAAAGTACTACCTATTAAGAGTTCAGCCTCGTCTTGACTTTTCGCTTTAGCTACTTCTCGGACAAGAGCGGATTTTTTCCAAAATGAGAATTGATTAAAGGCTTGTTGCAATTCAGATACGGTATCTGATGCTATAAATCCTTCTACAGTACCACCCTTATGCGTAGCGTTATACTCTTCTTGGGCAGAACCTATAAGTTGCTCTGTCGACATCTTAAGAGGGTCTCTTAAATCGTTCTGGTCTATCACCTGCTGTTCTTTAGAACTAATCCTAATCTTCTTTGCTGACATATAAAGGTCTCCTCTATCGTAATCTCTGTAAATATCCGCATATGTATTACCTGCTTTAACAACCTGACTTAAATCATGCAATATTTTCTGCGGTTCACCATTCTCGTTCGTAATCCATTCAACATCCTTAATCATTTCTTCCAGTGTTCCTAAATGGGTACCCGGATGCTCCATTATGTAACGAATCGCGTCACCTGTAGGTCCTTCCCATTTAATCATCTCCTGAAAGATTAGCATTGTAGCAATAGTATCTGCATTAGCATCATGATGTGAAAGACCGGCTTCTTCCATAGTCTTACCGAAGATACGCTTAAATATATCATCCAGACCATTAGGTAAGTTAGACCATACATTACGCGCTGCAATAACAGTATCTATAACACTGTTCGATAACGGGCCGTTATGGAACAAGGTTGGTAAATCGAAAGATACTATATTCTGACCAATAATAGCGGCGCTTCCAATAAAATCACGTAATGCTTGCTCTTCTTTAGGGTCTGTAAAATATTGCTTACTATAAGTTGCATTCTGTTGAGTTCTTAAAGTCTTAAGTTTTTCAGGGGTAAATGAGTGTATGCCGTGGGTAGAAAGAATGTCTTTTAAGTGTGTCTCATAGTATCTCTGAAAAGACCCAGTGTATTGAAATTGTTTCTCCTGCGTATTATAATAATATCGTTGAGCTATAATAGATATAGGACGACCCCAGTCGTCTGTTTCAATATCGAGTGAAACGAATGACCGAGGACCTATACTACGTTCCCCTTCCTCATTAACAGAATGTAACTGATTCTCTCCAGAGGTTGCTGCTGAAAAGAACCCTTTATTAGGGTTGTCATTATACTGGGTAAGTTTTAATTCTTCTTTATTAAGATTACGGGGACGCATCCTGTTGAGTATTTTCTCAAGACGCGCCATATACTCTAAGTCATTCTCTAAAATACCGTTTTTATAACGACGAGGGTGTCGTTTCTGAAATTCCGGACTATGCAAGAGACTAAACCTTTGCATATCCGTAAAATTACTTGTATTATGAGCCTGAGGAGTCCTATAATCCCTCCAAAACTCAGGACTCTCGTCATATGACTGTCCCGAGTAATCAGTTGGGTCTTGAGGATTGGAGGTATCGCTAAATAGTCCTGTTTTCATTACTTCTCTTCTCGTGCTGACTTAACTATATAATTCTTTGCATCTAAATAGAGCAAGCCGTTTACCATATCTAACATATCCACGGGTCTCTGGTGATACTGACTCATATAGGTATAGTATAAAAATAAAAGACTACCACATGTCTCCTTAATGAAGTCTGCAGTAGTCATTTTACTCGTATTAGCTATCAACCTTATGATAGTAGAGATATCCCCTGAAGCCTGCGCAGCGGCTATCTCACTCTTAACGCGTTCAGCCTCCTGTTCAGGGGTCTCAGCCGTGGTTGTAATACCTACCGCATCTCTTCTTTCTCTGAGTCTTCGGAAGGCGGCGTCAATTTTTTTACCATCAATCCGTAACACAACTTCAAGAGTGTGTCTAATAGATAAGGTGCCTTATGGAATTTCTCACTCAAGTCACCACCATTGTAAATGAAGGATAAGATTTCCTTACCCTTATGGCGGAACACTACTTCCTTGTTGATAACCATCTCACTTGTTAAAGCAAGGGTATTATCAATAGTAGGTTCTTCTTCGTATGCACGGAGAAGTGTCAAAGGAGGGAGTTCGTTTTCACCTCCTTTGATTTCTACCGATACATCGTTTAACCATGCTCTTCCTTTGCGGAAGTCCTTGAGTATGTTATTATACTCTTTTGAATCGTATTCCATTTTTCTGCCTCCTTATGGTCTTGGAATATTATGCTGTAACTGCTGTAGCATTTTCAGCAGAGAAGTTAACTGTCCAGTTCAGGTAGTTAATTGATACGTTGTAGTTTGGAGCATCGTTACCTGCAAGACCTACTGGGTCTACAGAAGCGATTGTACAACCCTGGAATTCAATTACTGTGTAAAGACCACAGAACTTGAATACTACCTGTATTGTAGCACCTTCTGAGTCACCACCATCCTGTGCCTGCTGAATCTGTGCAAGGAACACAAGGTCGTATACATCATCACGGTCAGGACCGATAGCAGCACCTGTAGGACGATACATCTGTCCGTTTTCATTACCCTCAGGAGAAGGCGTAGAAACCTTAGTACAGTTGATGTTCAATGTACCTGAACGGTTATTGTTTGTGAGAGCAACGGCACCGCCTCCAAGGATTGGAACCTGGATAGAAGATGCAATCTGCTGTACAGCTCTTAAGAATTCGCCATCAAGACGGAAACCTGATACAGATTTGAAACCGTCTGTATTAATGGCGATTGCGCTTCCATTAAGCTGCATAACACTGCTTGGTACAGCAAGTGTATGAGCCTGTCCATTGTAGGAGCCATTGTACTGATATTTAATATCTACGGCACCTACGGCCTGAATACCACGAATAATTGGTTGTGCCATATTAGTCTTCTCCTATATACAAAGTACCTGTAATCTGTACTTCACGTACCTGGTCAACATATGTTGCTTTCCAAGCATCAGGAACGATGATAACATCACCAGCAGCCTTTGGCAATGAACCAAATGCAGGAGGGGTAATGAATATCTTCTTAAGACGACCTGAACCACTTTCTCCGAACAAGAGGATGTAGTTGCGCATGATGTTAATCAAGCGCTCATAGTTAGACTCATTCTTCAAGAAGTTTGGTGTTGTGATAATCTGTGCGATGTTGACTTTTGTCATATATGTGATATATGCCAAAATCCATGTAGCCTGAACTACATCACCTTTAAGTGTTGAAGCACCCTTGGCTGCTACAGAACCAGAGTTATCACCTACAGGTTTGAATGTCTGAATGTTCAGAGACTTCAACAAGTCACGAATAGACTTGTCAAGGTTTGTACCTTCAGGTCCTGATGACGTAATCAACAGAGACTTAATCATGTCCATTGAGTTACCAATGCATGTGCCTGAACCATTCAATGTAGCCATTGCAAGGCCGAGTGAGTACAAGGCTGCGTTACGTGTCTTGTCCTGATGTGCTGACATAAATGCGTCTGCATCAGCTGTCTTAAGAGCCATATACAATGCATCACTTTCAGGTGTTTCAGGAGTACCTGTGCTGAATGGGAAGTAAGGTGCTGAAGAAAGCAATCCCTTATCTGCAGCACAGAGTTTTGCACATTCAACAGCTACATTTGTGTCAATATTGAAGTCTACACCTACAGCAAGTGTTGGAGCAGCACAAACTGTCTTATGGTAAGCATAAGCTTTAAGTTTGGCATAAGCTGTGTCCATTGCTTCAATGAATGCATCAGAAGTAGGGTCTTCAGTATAACTATACTGATGTTCCTCACCTGTAGCCTGAGGTACTACACCTTCAGGAATTACAGCAGGCTGTGTCATTTCAGGGTCAGTAAAGAAGTCAGTACCGTTTGCTGAATAAACGATTACTGTCTGACCTGCATCGTGTGGTGCACAAGCAACAAGAATACAGTCACCTGTGAATCCATTGCAGAACAAATCGTACAGCCAAGAACGCAGTACTCCGGATGTGTATTCTGCATAATCACTCGCTGTAACAGTGAGCGCCTTGATTGTGCTTGAACCCGGTATGAGTGTCCATGCCAAATCCGATGCGTCTACAAAACGGTCTGATTCAACAAAAATCATAACCTTCCAGTAGTTGTCTCCTACTTGCGCAGTCTTGACAACACGGGTTGTAAACGATACGTCTTCGTCGGCTACCGAACCAAGAAAATCATTCGTATCCATATTATCCTCCTATACTCATACCTTATTAAACCAAGGTACTTGTTTAGTATCTACTGTATAAGACGTTTGGGCAGACATGTCAACTATCCACGCCATATCGTCATTATAACCGCCATTACGAACTGGATAGGTAAATGCTGTCCTATCCACATAATTAATTTGGGACTGACTCTTCTCAAACGCAATAGTTACGTCTGTACGGTCTTCCCATAACAGTGTCTGGTCAGCAAGCGTTTCAGCTTGTGGGCCAACGAAAGTAAGCCGGAAGTTTACTTTAACAGGCTTATCCATATTATGACCCATTTGAGCGGCACGTACGTAAGGCTTCTTACTTAAAATACGATAACCTATCCAAGTATGTACTTTATCCTCAGGGTCTGTAGTAGGAAGAAACCAGTTAGTGCTGATTGGGACGAGATATTTATCTTCAATACCGAAGATTTCTTTTAATGTATCTCGTAATATTTTAGCATCAAGCAAAATATCCCTCCTTCACCTGAAGATCTTCCGTCTTATCTATTGTGACACCAGTTACACGTTCAATTGTATAAATGTGATAACCAGCCGCTTTATCATAGCCAACATCATGTGTTAATCGTAATACAAATCGTGGGTCCGACAATTGACGTATGTAAGTACCGATTTGCACTTTCTTACCATTGATGTTATCAATATAAAACTCGTCAGAGTTTGTAATATCAAGACCTGTATTGCCTGAAGTATATTTACGGCGTTTAATTCCACCTCCTTCATTCGGCATGTATATTGCAATAACACGTCTTATGTCAGAAGCATCTTCCTTATCCCACGCTTCAAAAGGTTCTCGCAGTTCAGGAAATACTTCAACAAAGTCTCCGTAAACACCACTCATGCGAACACCATATAGTTTTCAGGGGCACTCTGTATCATTGTCAATGCTTCAATACCATATTGATTAGTAGTAAGCATAGCTAATGTAGATTCTTCCTGACGAACCATATTCTTATATTTAATGAATATAGGTCCGGCTTTCTTTGAACCAATAGGCATTCCGCCTGTACCTGCAACACCCATGGCCTGTTCAGGATATAACTGAACTAACTTCCAAGCTAACAAGTAGTTAATGCACAGTTCTCGCTTAGCGCGTGCATCGTCCGGAGGCAGAAACGACCATAACGAATACACACCTGAAAACTGTGCATTAACTGCTTGTAAAGCAGACATAAGTTGGTCGTCCGTCAAGTCGACGAACTTGTCTTTGAACATGAAATTACCAATGTCAACAAATGACGGACATCCCATACTTATTCTCCATCGCTTTCGCCACCGAGCTTCTTGATTTTCTTCTCAAGCTTCTCAATGGTCTTATCACGTGTTTCGATTTCCAGTGTTGCTTTAGCATCCAGTTCTTCGAGGGCCTTTTTCTTTTCTTCTTCGCACTGCTGACGTACTTCGGCTTTAATAGCCTCAACGTCGATGCCTGATGCGTCTTTGAGCTGTCCCTCTAATTCGGTAACACGTGCTCTGAGGGTGGCATTTTCAGCTTCAAGCTGTGTATTGGTAACCTGTAATGCAGGCACTGAATTTTTTAATTCAGCAGGTTCTTCATCCAACTTCATAATACCACCGGCTTTAAGAAGACTTGCAATTACAGGAGTAGAACTGATTTCAATCCACTCTGCATCATCTACTTTAAGCCATTTATTGTCGGGAGTTTCACATGGAGGAATAATAGCCTGCTTACCTCCTATGTTAACTACCCATGATTTTTGTGTTGTACTCTTTAACCACTTCATTTCTGCCTCTCTTGGTACCAGCCCGTTAAGACTGGTACCGTTTTATTTTAGCCCTGAGTACCGAATCCGGCCCATACCTCTGTAGCAGCAGGTATAGGAGCAATGATACCAGCAACACGTTTAAGTGTCTTGTACTGGTCATTGTACATTCCAGGAATAACAGGGAATACAAACTTGTCAAGAGCTGTCGCCCAGAAGTTTGTAGGCTGCTTTTCGTTCTTAGGACCACCTCCAATCTCAGGAGCCTGGATTATCATGTAGTCGAAGCTGTTTGGATTGAAGATTGAATTAGCCTTCAAGAGTGGGTCTGCTACCCATTCAATTGTAGGTGTAGAACCGTTAGGTCCCTTACCTGCCAAGTAAGACTGAGCGAATGTCTGCATTGCTGTTGTAGCATCGTAAACATCACTGTATGGCATTGAAGTGAGGTAGTTGTAAGCCTCAGGAGAAACAGCAATCTTGATGTGGTCGAACTTGTTGTCGGCACGTGTCAAGAAGTCATTAATCTTACCTGCGATGAGGCGGAATGCGTCAGAACCACGAGTTGTTGACAAGTTGCTGTTGAAGATTTCCTTCATTGACTTGCCTGAATCCCAGTTCTTGATTGGGTTGATATCCATCAAACCGTAAGTCTTTGTCTCTGGGTTACCGTAGTACATCATGATACATTCCATCATGTCCATAACGTAGTTAAGGTAAGACTGCTTACGTGAGAGTGGGCTTGAGCCTACAGGGCCCCAGCTTGAGCGGCGCTTTTCTTCAAGTGTAAGTGAGTATGTACCCATCATGTTGATGATAGGTGCACTCATCATACCATTGAGTACGTTTACGTCGTTGGTCATGTTGTTCTGAAGAGAACCAGTCTGACCAATTACGCCCCAACCTGCATACTGTTCAAGGAACAATGTGAAGATTTCAGCGAATGGGTTGTTTCCTGCATGTTCTGTACGTACCATTTCCTTAGCACGTGAATATGCCAAAGGTTCTTTCCAAACCTTTGAAAGGAATGCAATATTCCAAGGTGAGAACAACTGACCTGCAATTGGGTCAAATCCTTCATCACCTGCCATTACAAACTTCTGGTCGAACTTTCCAGACTCCAAGTTGAACTTTGGATGAATCTGAATATTCTCCGGATGAGCCTTGAGCATTGCTTCAGCTGCAGGAGAAATAAGTTTTAAACCGAGAAGTCCTTCATCACCAGCAAACACTGCGCTGTCTGCGGCGTGTGCAGGAACACCGAATCCAGGGTCAGAAGCAAGACCGATTGCGAGTTCACAATCGCCAAGTGCTTTACGAAGCCCTGCGTCTGAATTGACGAAATCTTCTGTGAGACCTGCAAGACGAGAAAAACCTGTACCTACTGTAAGTTTCATATCTTAGTCTCCTTATGCTACTGTATAGGCAGCTGTAAGAACTGACGATGGGTCGTATCCTTCAGCAACTGCTATAGCTTTAATTGTGACACCAGCTGTGATAACGATTGGGTTATCAGCATTGAATACTGGAGATGATACATCAGGTGTTGAACCATCCATTGTGTAATGGATTGTAGCGCCTGCTGTAGTTGTTGCCAATGTAACTTCTGTGTTAGCTGCAACTTCACCTGCTGCAGGAGAAGCTGTTGGTGTAGCAGCCTGTGTAACAGTTTCACGTGTCTGTGAAACGGTGAATGGAGGAAGTCCGAAGGCAACCTTAGCACCGTTAGGGTCAAGTGTTTCATATACCCAAGCATTGAGCTTTGTATAGCCACTTCCACTGATGTCTGTTCCATTGTTGAATGCCAACATACCATCAGAGTTGCGACACCATACCGTTGAACCTTCCATTGGAGCGCTCTTTGAAATATCGTATTCACGAATTTCAATGATACCAACGGTTGTGGCTGTCATTGGACGGCCTGCAAAATAGTAATTCTGCTGTGCAGGGTCCGCACGCATGATTGTTGGGTCAAGCATTGCGATACCTTTGATAACGCGGCCTGAACCCATACCCATCTTAAATTCTCTACGATTTGAAGCTGGGTCAATACTTACAACGCGTCCGAACTTTACGTTCTCGCCGGCAATACCACCGATTGTAAGTGGAAGTTTGTCCACAAACACAGGAACGCCAGTTACCGGTGCGTTTCCTTTGAAACTTACAGGGTCAAAGGGTCCCATATTTCCATAGTATTCCATGGCTTACCCCCAAATATCTTTCATAAAGTCATCACTTGACTTCACTTCAGTTTTTGAATCTCCACCAAGTGGAGTGTCCAGTTCTTCATCACCTGCTGTCTTAGGTGTTTCAACAGGCTTCTGAGCTGCTAACAAGCGTGCTGCAACTTTGTCTGCAAGAACATCCATGTCGATGCCTTCGTCGCCACCGCACTTGTCGCCTGCTTCAGGCTTCTTGTCCTTGTCTTCATCACCTGCTTCTTTAACGGTAACATCTTTCTTATCTCCGTCTTTCTTGACTTCGATATCTTTGGTTTCTTTACCGTCTTTCTTGACTTCGACGTTCTTTTCTTCTTTACCGTCTTTGTCTTCTTTCTTGACTTCAACGGTCTTTTCGTCGCCAGCAAGATGTTCGTTGTAATAAGCTGTTACAATTTCAACAGCTTTCTTGACTACTTCAGGCTTTTCATCGCCTGCCATTTCAAGTTCACCAAGATATTCGTTGAATGTAGTGTCTGAATCACCTACAATAGCACGAATCTTCTGAACCTGAGCTTTCGGTTCTGCTCCCAGTGCAATTGAGTCAAGATATACAGGAACGAGAGAACGTCCACTGTCTCCGGCTGTTTGCTGCTGTGAACCGAAAATCTTCTGGAAGATATTCATCTTTGTGCCTCCATTTTGATTTTGGTATATGAATCTCTCCAACGGAGATAATTCGTCAAGAGAGTCCATAACCATACATTGTGGTCCGCCTCTCGCGACCTTACATATTAAAAGGTGATTAACGTCATTGAAACCGACTAATTCGGCCTGGTATTCAACTCCATTATGAACACCCTTCTTCCATTTCATAATTGGGTCATACCCAACACTTAATTGACCATAGCGCTCATATGCATCAACACCGTCACCTGCTACGATTGTACCAGTGGTATAGAGATATGTTTCACCGTCGTCCTTATCAACTTCAGATTCAACAGTATCACCTACCATACCAACAACAAGGTCATGTGCATTGTTACGGTCTACTTTAACGTGATGTCCGGTAATAATAGGTACTCTTGCGAAGTATGATTTGTACTTTTCGAGTACAGCAGGAGGGCGATATACGTTTATGAATTCGAGTTCGTCGTACTCTTTAGGTACAGGAGCGAGATGAAGTAGTTCGGCTTCACGACGTGCATAGGTGTAGATACCGGAACCGCATATACGCAAGTTCTTGACTATTCTATCACCAATGTTGGTGCTTTTTGGAGTCAAATCTTTAATTGCCATGTCACCTACGATTTTCATCTATTAACTCCACAATACGGCATCTTTTGTGCTGTCGCGTGTATATGTTCCTTCACCAATTGTGAACTCTGTGTCGCTCACTTTAGCATATTCGCCTACAGTACCTTCGCTGAGGGCAATTACCTCAAATGAGTTATCAGGTGACCCAATTGCGATGCATTTGATGTTTGTAATTGCATCCGGAGCTGTTGCTACGTTAAGGTATACATATTTGTCACTGTTTACCCAAGCATATGCTGTAGCACCTGGGGTAGGAATGTTTGTAAGTGTGAGTGTGTTCTTTTTCATTGATTCGTAATCTGTATCCGGTTTGATTACGACAGGTTCTATGTATGCGGATACATCAATTGTAGACGCTTTGTTTGTCTGAACATCACCACCTGCTGTAGCCTCTGCGAAGGTTCTGCCCTGTAAGTCCTCAGGACAATCATAGCCTGTTGATTTCAACAGGTCACTTAATAACATTGTTTCAGGGATTTGTCCACTCATAACGGTACCTCTCTTTTTATGATATTATATAATTGAAACACGTTTCAATCAATGTCGTTTTTATAACAATAGACCGATTAACAATCCGACTGCTAGGCTACTTATCGCCGTCACGATGAGTCGCAGAATCGAGGATGTCTCTCGCTCGTCTAACAAGGCTTTGAGCTCGTTCGTTCTGCTCTGTTGCTGTTCGATTAAGTTCGCCTGCTCTTCTATTGTCGTCTGCTGCCTGTCGATTATTATCTGCTGCTCGTCCAAGGTCTGTTGCTGTGTCTTCAAGGTTGCGTCTAATTCGTCCAGCGTCCCCTCCAGTTCCACTGCCTGTTCGTCGCTTAGAACGACTTCCGACCACAAGCCAGACGATAAACACAGCGATAAGACTAATACCCCAACTAATCGCTTCATCCACTACTTTCCTCCTAAAGCATTAACAATATCAGGTATGTTAGCTAATATTGCTCCTGCTATCGCAACTAACAAGTAGTTACCGATTGTACGCAATACGTTTTTAGCTTTATCACCATCGGCCTGTTCTAACTTATCAATCCTTGCATCCACTTTGTCGAAGCGAGTGTCGATTTTATCGAACTTCTGATTACCTCTCTGAAGTGAATTCTCAATCTGGTCAAGGCGTGTATCGTGCTTCTGTAACAACTGAGGAACACCGTCTACGGCCTTTTGTATAGTATCAACCTTTGGTACGATATCACTAACAATCTTTACCAGTTCAATCAGCTGTTCCTCAACGTTCATTGTTCTACTCCTGTATGGTATACAACATTCTCAGTCTTAGCAGTAGCCTTCTGTGTTACGTTGCTTGTACAATAAGCTACATATAACGAAATAATTGCAGTTGCCGTACCGTTGTCAAGTTTATTGAAAATGCCTAACACGATAATTGCAACGAGGCACAGCAAAAATGCTATGAACTTCCTACCAATTCTAGGTTTATTTTTCGTTTCTGCCATCCCGGACCTCTCTTTATTTTAATTTTGCTTTATCATTTATCTTGATTATTTTTAATTTTAATTATTTAGCCTTAGTAAAAGAACCGGTTGTAGTTGCCTTACCTTTTACGTTACCCTGAGGCTGTCCCATCTCATTCTTCATCTTACCCATTTCAAGTTGCATCTTCTGTACCTGTTCATATGATTTCTTAGCCTTAGCTAACATCTCATCTGTTACTTTAACTGTTGGGAAGAACTGTGAACTTAAGTCAATTGCTATATCAGGAGATACGCCTGCGTTAACGAATGATGAAACAGACGCAGCGAATCGTGCACCTACTTCGGCTAAGTCTTTTTCGGTACTAATGATTGGCTTGTTGAAGGTCATCTTCAATTCAGCGCGATGTTCCCATTCCTCACTGTCCATGCCGAACACGTGTGCAATTAAAGCATCAGTACATGGCTGCATGCTTCTTTCGAGGAATTTCTGTTTCATCTGTAATGTTTCAGATTGCTTGAGTAATGATTCGGTTGTATTATCGCTGAAACCTTTGTTAGGTGTATGCCATAATACAGGTTCAGGTAATTCAGCCTGAGCAGCTAAGTTAGATTTCATAGCTCCAACGAACTGTTCAAATCCGCTATATGTACGGTCAACTACTTCAACATCACCGACCATGTTAACAGCCTTAGGACTGAGGGCTGACCATCCAGCCATCTTCTCTTCGTTAATCTGCATAAGCTGTTTTACTTTATCCGGACCGATTGTTGCATTTAATGCATCCAATGGCATCTTGTATAAGATGAGTGACATCTGCTGTGCCATAACTGGGATAGACTGACAAACGATTTCGTAACCGTAATATGAGCGTAACCAACCACTCATATCTGAAGGAGCCCAACCGATGTTATAAAGCGATACCCAATAAGGCACTGGCTTAGGTTTAATCATAGCCATTCGTGATGTATGTATTTCTAACGCACTCTGCGGTATATAAATCGTATCCGGTTTCAAATAGTCTTTAGCTGTTACGATGTAAGATGGAACAACGACTGTATTCCAACGGTCTGTATTGACCCATCTGTCGATACAGCCTTTCTGTAACTTTAGTTTATCTAACGGGCGACGGTAAGACGACGGACCATCGTTCTTGAACACCGGGTAAAGGATAGCTCCGCCGTAAATGAATCCGTCTGTTGCTCCATCGCTAATATGGTCATTGAAGCCTGTTACTTCAGCAGCAGCCTCCATCTGTTCAATCTTATCATTAGTCCATACTTGTTTATTCTCTGATTTGAATGAAGCTCCGTGCATTACCATAGCGCGAGCTTTCTTATCTATTATGGTGGCTGGGAGGCCACCTGGGGCGTATACCGATGAGCCTTCCCAAGGACCCATCATAACTGGTATCTGTGAATGTGTAAATACTGAAGGGTCGATTAATGTACCAACCTTATTGACTGGATTAACAAGGTTGTCGCCTGCTATAATTTTGTTAAATGCAATAGCTACATTCTTACGCGCTTCAGCTGGTGTTTCTGGTACGGTGCCATCGCCTTCAATATAATTGGCCTTGACCTGTTCTAGTCCAAGGTTGGTAATTTCGCGACAAGCTGAAAGAGGTATACGCAACATCGGTTCAGAATCACCGGCGATGGTCTTCTCACTTGCGCTTTTAGAGATAATCTCGTATACAGATTTCAGGTATGAGTCATCAACTTTTGTGGCCAATGCGGCAGCTTTACGTATATTCATACTTAACCTCAATCGTGGACCGTGTAAATACGATACTGCTTAATATATCCCTCAGCAACAGTAACCGAATCACGCAATGTGTCAACGTACCTACGGCGAAAGTGTGTGAATCCAGTACGTGGATTAAACCATTCCGCCTCAGTATAATCATTATCCCTTATTTGACCGAGCTTTTCAACGTCCTTTCTAGTCCATTTTCGGCCATCTGTTAACAGCTTCAGAACTTTACAACCATCATCCTTAACATAGAACTCATCATCGATTAGTCCTTTGGAACGGCAGGTACGTATAGCCCATATTAGGTCTATATATTCAAGTCCGTGGCTATGGCGATACTCATCAGCAATCGAACACAAAGTCAAGAAATGGCAAGCTAACTCATGAGCTGTGAGAAATAATGTCTGTAATCCGTCGTAACGTTCTTTAACTGTCATAATTTTATCTTCGCAACGTAAGCAGTACAGGGAAATTATTGTTATTATATACTACACAGGAGCTTCTGTTCCAAGTTACATACCTTTGACCTGAATTATTGCACCAACAGAGGCAGCTAGGTATGTATGGTAGATGCACGTGTCGTATTCATCGTATGTTCTCCTTTAACCGATTCTCATTACCTTAGCCTGACAAAAAGAAGAAGATGACTGCTCACCGGAGATAGAGAGCCATGCACCTGGGGCTATCGCACAATATAGACAAGCTTTTGCGGTAAATATTACGGTACCACCACAATTCTTTATGCCAGCGACCTGATAAAAGAGAATAAGTGGGAAGTTACATCTATTGCAGTAACCTGCGGTATCTCCACTAACAAGGCATATATATTGTTGATTACCATTTGATACTACTGGGTATGGATGTACGTGGTCAGAACGGGCTGCAGTAACAGCTGTACCCGCTGAAGCTGTACCGAGAGGGCAGCCTGCTGTATTACCGAGGGCTGCTACACCTGCTGCTATGCCGGCTGCGAAGTCATAAACACAATATAGGGCTAGTTGAGATGCTGCAACACCATCAGCTGCATTACCGATACAACACGTATACTCGTCACTAATCTTCAAATGACCATAACAAGAGGCATTTCCAACACCGTAAGTGGTCTGGTCACTAGCGTGCATGTTTGGTGCCTTACCACTGATTGCTGTGCCGGTATCAGTAAAGCAGCAGTCATATGTTGACTTGAGTTCGTTTACTGCACCGACCAATGTGCGGGCTGTTGTAGTTAACGAAGCTGCGTTACCTACACAGTTAGCCGTCATTATACCATTGGCATCTATCGATACTTCACCTGGGCATGATGATGACTTTACAGCACCTGCTATTGATGCGTTACCGATTGTTTGACGTATTTTATCGATAGCTTGATATAACTGGTCTGTACAAGAAGGGTTTACACAAACGCCTGCTCCTTGTAACACATTATTAACTTCAGTTATTAAAGCTCCTACAGCACCACGTGCTTGATTTACAGCAGCATTAGTTTCGTGCCACATAGCATTCCACCACGCTGCAGGTAATGAGTCTAATGGAACAACACCACAAGCTAATTGCTCAGGTGATGGTAATTGACAATATGTTGGGTTTGTCGCGTAGTTACATACGGGACATATCGGATTTGATGGTATCATGCAACCTCCTTCTGTGCCATTACATCCTTAACATGATGAACAGCTCTAATAGCTTCCAAAATTCTATCGTAACCATTGATTTGATGAATAATATGCCATATACCGTATTCCATAGCATCGCCCCAATGGTCCAATGCATTAGGTCCTTTACCTTTACGTGGCTTACCAGTATCATCGAAATCACGTGTTTGTAGACACATTTGTAGTTTATCTTGTTTCTCGAACACCTTTAGTTGGCCCATTCTGAAGGCCTTATTAACACCGGTTATGCGTTCCGTAACAGATGGATTGACATTATTCCACCATATCTCAATATCGTGCTGGTCAAACTCCTCAACGAAGCCGGACATAATCTCTTTACCGTTCGCATCCGGTATCATAATAATGCGATGTGTTGGGTACATCTCGCGCAACTTACGAGCTGCATCACCAACATAATCCCAATGTTCTGTATTAACAACATACATCGTATTAGCTCTAGCGATAATCATAACCGCTGCATTATAACCTGCGTTAAAATCCTGACCTACGTATATTGTTTCACCACTGTAATGCTTCTTGCCGCTCTCATCGACCGTTACTTCACCAGTACGTAGAGGGAACGCCATGTAGACGTGCTGCGATGGATCAAACTCTGGATACACGCGACCTACACTTAGGTTAACAAACTCGCCATCTAGGAACGCGCGGGCTTCATCTTCTGTATATAACATGCGTAACAACTTGAGTTGACCAGGTGCAAGGTATGGGTTGTCGGCTGTACGTGCTCTTATAACACTATATGGGACGCCGTTCTTACGAAACTCTTCAGTCAACATATATGTTCCACCCAACCCTTGAGCTGTTGTTGAGAAGAATATGAACGGCTCTCTAGCAGGCATCTTACCATTTATCGAGGCAGGGATCATCGCACGACAACGCTCTTGTATCGCCGTCACGATTTTCTTAACTCTATCTGCCGGTACCTCATCAATCTCGTCGCATATAGCTGCGTGAAAGTTGAAAGCGTATATGTCATCTGGGTTCTGCATAGCTAAATAAACGAATGTTATCTGACCAACGGTTAATGTACCCGCTTGGCTATTATCACGATACGGTATCCCAGCTGCGTCGAATGCGCGCTCTAAGTCAGCGATTACCGTTTGTTTCAGTAGTTTTATAGTGACCCCGAGGATGCCGATGGTGATTGGGGTTGGGCTGTGGACGTAACACGAGTATAGGAACAAGCAAAGCATTACGTCAGTCATCGATTTACCTGCACCGAATCCACCTATGAGGAACACGTAAGGTATTTCAGGGTGCATGCGAATCATATTAATTGATGCTGACTGATGCTTTAGACAGGTTTTAATTGCCATTTGCGGCCTCGTTTGTTGGTTTAACTGGCACGTTGCGTATTGTTACTGTGTCGTAATTGGCTGGGTCTGCTCCATCGATGTGGAGGTGGATGTCAGGCATATCGTTCATTGGCTTACCACTGTAACGAGGGAACATGTGTTCGAGCATCCATGTTGTAGCAGTCTCTCTACCCACCTTAGCTTGTTTCTGACTTATGTCGCCCATTCGTTTAACTAGACCGAACTCGAACTCTTTAATTATCTGATGCCACCTAGTTTGAAGTGTGATATCTTCAGAAACGGCCTCAATTTCTTGAGGTGTGAGTCCTGCGAATATGTAGGCGTCCTCAAGAGCCATTCCGACTATTAAGGCGTTATGTATTTTATCCTGTTTTTCGGTTGTAATTGGCATTGGGGCCTCCCGTGAACACACTAAAGCGGTTCTATGGCTATAATTTTATAGCTGATACGGAAAAAGCTCAAGGTAATTTTTTCAATTTTTCTATCAATATCCGTGCTTTCTGTTTATTAGAGGCTGTAGCTGGTATTAGTCTATATTTTTCATACCAGTCTTCACCGTCCGCAATTTTATCTTCTACATAATTATAGCCCTCTTCCCATGCTCCGTTTACTAAGCACGCTTCCATATCCCTAATCATTTCGTCTTTTCGGGCAGGTTCACGATGCCAATAATCAGCCATTTCTTGTATGTACTTATCTTCTTCATGGTCTCTGATAGCTTCTACCATATACCTACCGTTACTCCATGTTTCATTACGGCTTCGCCTACCCATTATTTCTTCACGGTTCTTACTGTGCCATACGTATACAGGGTCTCCTATAATCTGCATCTCATCAATTATGTAACCCGCCGCAGTGCCGAAATCACTGAACACCTCGGGATGTTCTTGGAAGTATTGATAATTGTGAGGAACCCCTATTACAGGAAACACTGCGTAAGAAAATGGGTCACTTTTACTATATTGATATCCCCCTTCTCTATCAGATCTAGACCCTATCCAAGCTGCTGCGTCATCAGGATGTGACGCTGCGAAAAACCCCTGTCCTGAAGTATCCACATTGATACCTGTTCGTGAGAATGTATTAGTAATAAAATGCTCTTCATTTCCTGCTACAGTGCCGACAGGTGAATATAAGACATCAGGGTTATCAGGGTCAAAACGGAATAATCTATAGTATATTAAGTTAGGGTTTCCTGCGTCGTACTCCTTTTCGAAGTCGACATCATAATGTACGTCAAAATCATAATCATCATCATAAGATTTTAATGCAGCGAAGTTATTGGGGTCTGTCATTAAGTCTTGGTATTTGGAAGCCATATTTCAATTTTAGCGCTATAATAGAAGAAAGTCAGTTTCCAAAAAGGGACATTGAATATAGTGGTCAAAATATTTTGCAGGGCTGCCATGGGCAAGAAGTTATAATGTTGAGAAAAAGGACATTGAACAGGGTGGTGAGGTGCGCGGCGCCGGGATAGAGGGTACATTTATATATCCTCAAACACAGTAAAATTGGGTCAAGGAGGTTTATTATGATCACGTTTTATGTTTACTTACATGGTGAGATCGTGTATGTAGGATATTCATCAACTGAATGTTATGAATATTGTCGTGCTAATGGATTATCCATTGTTAGAAAAGAAACGATGGGTGATAATCGTAATTATTATACAGAGGAGGTATAATATGGCTATTAGAAAAGGAATGTATACAAGAGTATGCATTGAAATTACAATTTCATTTATGGAAATTGTAAGTAGAGATTATGCTCACGTAACAATTGATGGCGACATCCCTTGCAAGACAAGAGATGGTAGGTTAGCTTGGGAAAATGCTAGTGCTTATTATAGTAATCGTTTTCGTATTATGAGAGCTATATATGTAAGGAGATAACTATGTTATTCTTGCTTATTGTACTTCTTGTTATTTGCTTTATGGCAATACAAGATAAGGACGTAGAAGGTAATAACTTTGCTTTCTACTTCGTTGATATCATAATGATGTTTACAATTATTATGATTGGTTGTTACATTGTATATTTAATAATATAACAATGCTGGCGTGCCTATCCGCTTTATAGATAGGCAAGGAGAACTACTATGAACCTTACAATCCAACTTAATGATGCTTGTAACAGATTACGCATCATCATCAACAACGAACAAAATGCTGAACGTTGTAAACAGCGGTGGGTGGAGATGTCTTTGGAATCTACACAATCAAAGAAAATTAAGAAGGAGGCTAACTATGTTAATAAGAAGACACAGCGTTAGTTACTATGTGTATCGTCTGTTATATTCAATAACACTCGATAGGAAATGGCTTCTCAAGTGTGTTGATGTTATTCAACGAGACATTAGAGATGAAGTAATAGCTTTTATAGACAGTAAGGAGGTATAATATGTACAATGTGTTTATTGCTGGTGTCGAATATCCTTATAGAGATATCGACGAAGGTGATGCTTACCGCATCGCAATGCAGGTGTTACATGAAATGAGGGAGGAGACAGTATCAAATCCTGAAATGTTCAGAACACGTGGTTTCAGTGATATCTATAATGCACTGATAAGAAGTGTTGAGGTGACAGCCTCATGTATCAAAGAAGTTCGTAAGGAGGAATAATATGAAACTCACAAGATGGTATCATCTTCATGTACACTGCCCAATCTTACATGCAGTGGAAAACCGTTTTGGCTTCTATTCAAGCGAAGCCAAGATACTCAGGCATATTGAGTGTAGCATTCACAGATGGCATGATCATCTGTGGTATATGGAACTCAGTCGTAGGATTGCAAAATCCTGGTTTCAATGCTGTAGACGCGGTATTGATTTCGGTGACATGCCTTTCAAAGACTTTGTTAAGTATCATTGCCGGGATTGTGAAAAGCATCAATGGTATCGTTTCTTCGTATCATATGAGGAAATCGATAGGGAACTCGACTGCCTTTATGAAATGGCAGCATACGAATAAGGAGGAACAGTATGGAAGGTAAGCTTATTAAGTTCTCCGAGAAGGAAGAACGCATGTGGACTCTCGCTCTCAAAGGGCGAGATATGGAAATACTCAAAGATGTACTGGAAGCTCATCTTGAGTATCTGTATAATGCATTAAAGGATTGTGTCGTGGGAGACGACCTTAAGGTACAATACGAAGACGACCAAGTTCGTATTAGTAAGATGTTAGAGCTCATTGATAAGGAGGACTAATTATGATGACATGGGACAAGTGTCTTGACTACATCGATTCATTTATGAAGTCGATGGAAGAGGTTATTGTGGACGGAGATTTATTCTCTGATGAACAACACAGAGAGGTATTCTTCAAGAGAATGGGTTGTGCTCACCGTATGCTGGATGCGATGAAACAACGGGAACAAGAGATGAATAAGGTCATCGAAAAATTAGGAAAAGGAGTCTAATATGAAAATCACAAGATGGGGTAGCGGAACCTTCTCAAAGCCGCAGAAGGCATTTACTGCCGTGGTCGTACCTTGTAATATCGATAACAAAGTACAGTATCGTTGGGTTACTACCTTATGGGTAGATGGTCGCAAGGAATGGCGTGCAGAAAACAACAAGAAAGCCTACTTATGGGATGACAAACGTGGAGCAGAAGAGTTTGTAACCGCTTTAGCGTGGAGTGGTACTGCGGCGTGGACAGTAACAGTGTTCCCAGACTCAATACCGGAGAATAACTGGTAAAACTCATCGGAGAGAGTTTATCAGCTTATTTATAAACGTTCACATTACATATCCTCTAAAACACAATGGTGCAGCGTATAGATAAAAACTGACTGTTGTTGAAGAGGACAGTGGCCTATGGCACTTAAACACATAGGAGGAACTAATTATGAATAAGAACACAATGGTGCAGGCTATCGTAGCCAAGGTTGACGAGTTGGAATCTTCAATCAAAGCAATGAAGGACAACTTGGAACTGTCAGAGAACACTGTGAGAACACAGACTTACCAGAGAACCCACGAGATTCACAACTTGCTTATCATCAAGACACTCTTGGAAGGTAAGGACCTGGAGGGAGATGTAATGAAGTGGTTTGAGAGTACCACAACTCTTACATCTGTTCGTAAGGCGAGAACAACCGTTGAGTTCCACGATGGAGACAACATGCTGGAAATCATCAGTGCTCATCAGAACATCACTTACAAGAAGTTGATTGCAATGATGGAGGAACAGGGATTCCACATGGATGGTCACATCGTAAAGTCTAACTAATAGTTAGACTGTATCGGAGAGAGTTTATCAGCTTGGTTATAAGCCAAGAAGGAGTTAACTATGAAACTTGATAACAAGTTGACTGTTGTAGCCACTTATAGCTGCGACGACCGTTCGGCTATCGTCTTACACAGGCGATTGGACAACACCTATATCGTAGGAAAGAACTACGAAAGAAATGGTGATGAGGTATGTTGGTGTTGGGGTGCCTATGACATCTCAACAGAGGACATGGCCAGGAAGATAGCTCTTGCCTGGGTATTCTAATTAAATGACCCACCGGTCGGTCAGTAGGCCGGTAAGGAAACTACTATGTTAAAAACATTCTACAAATGCTCGCATGCTCTGATTTATTCTCAGAGACGCAATGGTCGTAAACGAGGAGCTCTCGTTTGCTGGTTCAGAAGAGGTGAGGCTGATTACCTAACTATCTTTAAGAATGCTCCAAACAACTATACTATCGAATTCGATAGTCATGTTCAAGAAAATAGTTGGTGGCACTATGACCTACTCTTGAGAGAGGTTGTATGTGCTATAAAATCATTCGATGGAGGTACCGACATGCTCGGTAACCCATTTCACAATATCAAAGAAGGTACTTTTGAGTACTAAGGAGGTCTAACTATGAACGTATTACTCAAGTCAGTTACTATTACTACAGAGAAAGGTTCTGTGGTAATAAGCAGTCACGTGTTGGATGCAATCATTATGATTGCTACAGACCATGTACATGAGTCTGGTGAAAGTTACAATGTTACTCTTGATGATGTAACAACGGAAGGTAACAAAATCCTAGACTTGTTGTGGGATATTGAGGAGGAACACTATGTGTAAGTTAGTAAGATGGTTCTGGTTAGACGAAGAACTAACCATTGGTATTGTTCTAATGAACAATAAGGAAGTGTTTGTAGCAGAAGAGGCTGTACGCTTCGATGCTCCAAACGTGTATGTAGCTGATAGCTTAAGGGCATTACAGCTACAATTATGGCGTTGGGACGAAGGTGACTATAACAAGGCACATCCCGAAGACAGAAAACAGTTTGAGGAAGACCTCAAACGTATCGAAGCAAAATATAAGGAGGAATCATGACAAATGGTTACAGAGGTCAGATAAGACCTACAGTCTGGTCAATCGACTTTGACGGTAAGTCAGTGTTCGACATTATGGAGACTTGGCAGAAAATGCCATTCGACCATATCAAGAAGGTTATAGTCAACGAGGGTGGCTATATAGATGAAAAGGGTATTGTTCACCGTGGTAATGCTAAAGCACCGGCTACAGTAACGATAGCATAACTCTTGTCGGAGAGAGTTTATCAGCTTATTTACAAGCTAAGGAGGTTAGCTATGAGAATGCCTCAAGCACCATAGTCAGCAATGACTACTAACATTACATTCTTTCTCTGTCTCGTAGGAGACTAGCTTATGGACTACGGCGAATAGTGTATCTCCCGCCCGGAGTCTGCGCGCAACGCCCCTAATTTTTGACCCCCGGGGACTCCCTATTCCCTACGTAGCCCTTCCCTTTTTCACCTGCATATAAAAAATTTTTTCTGTACGGGGTTGATTTATGTGTACTTTTATTATATAATATAAGTATGATAAATAAAAAGATACCGACATCAAATCACTT
>Ga0310696_10000616_pt1 | contig 54307 bp, 41 predicted proteins | sample AusTroGonzalo_MG_4_FD_203885 | JGI IMG/M metagenome (GOLD analysis project Ga0310696, IMG submission 203885) | Bovine rumen microbial communities from tropical cattle in Woodstock, Queensland, Australia - Gonzalo_02 (v2) (version 2) | ecosystem: Host-associated > Mammals > Digestive system >...
CTCACCAGCCAAGGCGGCAATCAAGGTATCGCCAAAGGCGATGAGTAAAAAAACGAATTTCGTCTTCGTGGAATTCCGTTTTTTAGCGTTGCCAACATAAATCTCCACCCACCTTTTCCACTGTCCCTTTATTCTCAGTGTGTATTGCTTCGAGTGGATACATAAAAAAAAACGGGCTTTTACAGTCCGCTTTTCTGCTCCCCAGGTAGGACTTGAACCTACGACCCCCTGATTAACAGTCAGGTGCTCTAACCAACTGAGCTACTGAGGAAACGCGGTGCAAAGGTAGTACATCATTTTTAATTGGCAAACATTTTTTTATATTTTTTTTGAGATATACCAATGTGTTGTGTTGTAGTGTGTTATCAGTAATTTTAGCAGCGCAAAATGTGCTCTTTCGTTAATTTATGTTTGCCTTTTTGTGTGCGAATCTTCGCGTTTTTACTTCTTGCGGTAGATTTTCAGTTTCTGGCCAATCTGTATTTTCGACGGGTCGGAGATGTTGTTCCATTTCAGTATATCATCGGCGGTGGCCCAACTGTAGCGTTTGGCTATGTTGTACGGATTGTCGCCCGACTTTACCGTATATGTTTCTACCAAGGTGTAGTCCTTGGCATTGAAGGTAGCCGATGTGGTGCTTGTGCTTGGCTGGGACTGTTGCTTGGGCGTATTGTTCTTTGCCTGTGATGTCTGGCTGCTGCTCGACGGTTTGCCGTTTTTCCATATTATGAGCGTCTTGCCTGCGGTTATGTTTGTTCCGCTGAGTCCGTTCCATGCCTGTATGTCGCTGACTTTCACACCAAATTTCTGAGCTATCTTGCCCAAATAGTCGCCTTGCTGTATCTTGTACACAATCTTTTCGCCGTTGCCTTCTACGACGTAGTTTTTGGGCTCTACTGGAGGTTTTGGTGGTGGGAAGTATATTGTGTCGTTGTATTTCACAATGCTGTCGTGAAGTGTAGTGAAATCGTTTCGGCGACCGCTTGGCAACCTGAATGTCACTGGATTTCTTCGTCCGTCTATCACTTCGCAGCTGAATGTCGAGTTAAGCGATTTCAGTTCGTTGAGGCTTATGTTCATGACCTTTGAAATCTGCTCGATATGAATTCTGTCGCTTATGTGTATCGTGTCGTATTGCGGTTCTATTCCCTTGACTTCGATATTGCAGTTCCTGTAGTTCTCTGCCCATGAAATCACTGCGCACCAGATGTCGAAAATGTTTTTTCCGTATGGATCGAGAGAGGTGTATATTTCGTATGTTTGCTTGCCTTGTACTTGCATGAGCTTTAGGTTCGATGGCCCGAAAAGATAGGCGGCTAGGGCAATGTCCCACTTTTCAAACTTATTGTGGAAGTCTTGCAACTGGCGTATGGCAGCCGGTGTGGATTGCATGATGTCGTGCCGTCCGTCGCTACATTCGCTGATTTCTACACCGTATTTTATAGCATATAGGTATTGAAGTCCCCAGTATCCGCAATTGCCGTCCTGTTCGTAGTCCTTGTTGAATGCCGATATTGCAAATGGAAGCCATAGAAGTTCGTCGGGGTAGGAGGCTAAGTCCGATTTTCCGGCTGCATGTGCTATTTCCGAATGTGCTTTCAGCATGGCTGTTTTGGTTTCGGCTGGCAATGATGACAATGCGTCGTAGTAGGATATTGCATTCTGTGTCAAGGTGTATGATTCTTCAGAGATGAGAGCCTTGGGGTAAAGGTGCTCGCCGACGTTTGCTAATTGTACCTTGGCCTCGATATACTGCGGATTGTAGCTGCCGAGATTTTTTTTTAATGAAGATATGAAGTCCTTTTGGGCAAATGCCGGAGCAATAGCCAGCATTGCTATGAATGTTGTTGATATGTACTTGATCCTTAATGACATTGCTTAGAATTTTTCATCGTATTTTGTCCAGAGAAAATCGCCGAGCTTCCATGCCTTGTCAACGACTTTTTGTCCCCATTGGTTCGAGTATTCGGTAAGTTTTGCAATGGCATCCTTACGACCATTCTTTTTGTCCATCAAGGCTTTAGCTTCGGCTTCAATGTTTTTCTGGTTGTCGAAAAGCTCTTTTTGCCAAGGAATCCACACGGCGTCGACCACGTCCTTGCGCATGTCGCCCCAGCGCTGATGCGTTAGCGTACCAAGCCTGTTGAATGCCCACCAAGCCGATTCCTGTGTGTAACCGTTTGGACGACCGGGAGTTTCGTAGCATTTGGGAAGTTGGGTTATCTGCGGATAGAAGGGCACATAAATCGATGTTGCAACATTGTCGAGGGCAATCCAGGCCACACCGCCTATTTCGTCGGGCAGCCACGAGCGGCATTGCAAAATGGTGGCGTACATTGTGTACCAGCGTGCTATCGTGCGTTCACCGAGCATTTCAATCTTACCTGTTTTCGAATCGACGTCGTACCAGCTTCCGCGGACATTTTCTATCTTCATCTGGTCGTAAGGCATCTGTGGGTTTGCCATAGGCGAAATAATCTCTTTGCCGTCCTTGTCGGTAACGGTGAGTGCGTGTGTAATGTCGTATGGTGTGCCTTCGTAGTAGTCGCGGAAAATCATCGACAGTTGTTCCAAAGTTACTGGCTTGTCGGGTTTTACCGAAAATGGATAGTCCTGATCGTTGGCATCGAGCTTGAGCGACGGAGCCACAAGGTCGAACACTCGCCATTCGCGGCGGCGGGCGGCTATGCTGTTGCGGCTTTCGGGTGCGTAAGCGTGGCAGAACTCAAAGTCGGCTTCAGACTTGCACCATCCCGAATCCAAAGCCATCTTGAATACATTGTCGCTTGCCATAAACATGTCGCTGTTTTTCAGGTCTATATGCTTGATGGTGCTGGCGTTGGCATTAACGGCAACGTGGTCGTCGGGAACGCGCTGAGCAACCCATATTCCACCTTTCTTGCCTTTGCCCGGACCTATGATTTCAAGGTGCCACACTTCGTTCTTGTCGGCAATGGTGAGGCATTCGCCAACATCTATCCAGCCGTATTCCTTGATGAGTTCGCCTGCAAGCGTTATTGCTTCGCGGGCCGAGGCACAGCGTTCGAGCATAAGCTGGCAGAGCTGCGTGCAGTCGATGATGCCGTTTTCGGAAACCAGCGACTTGCGTCCGCCGAATGTCGATTCGCCAATGCCGAGCTGCTTTTCGTTCATGCAGGGGTAGGCGGTGTTTATATAGCGGTATGTGTGTGCAACCTGCGGAATTTCACCAACTTCCTCGAATTCGTATGTTGGCATTGCGTAGATGTTCTTCGATACGCGCTTGTAGATTTTCTTGGTTGCGCCCTTGGGGTAGTCGCGTGCCGGTTCTATGTTGAATTCCGACTTCGATCGGTGGCTGTCGTCGGTGTGCGAGGTGAATACCGAACCGTCGGCACTGGCTTTCTTGCCAACAGTTATGCTTGTACAACCGTCGGGGTAGTCGCCAACCCAGTCGGTGTAGTCGATTTGAGCGGTGACAAAAGATGCCGAAAGTGCGCAAATGCTTATTAATGAGATGATTTTTCGTGTCATAGTTAATTGTATTTTTTCTCCATGCAAAATTAAAAACTTCTTCCTATATATAATATTGTTATGCAGTCAAGTTTTTAACATAGTTCGTGAATGCTGTCTAATGAGTTGCTTTTCAGAAAGATGATGGCTGGACAGAACTAAAAATTAACCGGTCATTCCACAACCTTTAGCTCACGCAGCGAAGCAAGTAAAGCAGAGTGAACCGACTAAGGAACGTGTCGTGTGAACTCGCTTATGCGGAACTATACTCATGAGCCAAAGGCGAATAATCTCCTTTATTGTGCATATTGCGGATAGTCATAATATTTTTTGTGGTCGTTTTATAAGAGTTCATGTTTTTTATTAATTTTGAGCGCTTGTTTATGACAGAAATAATTAAGAACTGTAATGTTGTATTAATTGTAGTATAATGAGGAAATTTGCTTGTTGCCTTGTAGGTGTATTCTTGTTTGCCTTTTGTTTCGATACGCATTGTATAGCATCATCGACGGATGCGTTAAATACTCAGGGCGCATATAATAGTAGCGTTTCTGATGAAGATCTTGATGCTATTATCGATGAATTTGAGAAATTGGCTAATGAAGCGATTGAATTGGCAAATAAGATTGATTATGGAACTGCAACGGAGAAAGATGAACAAAAATTTGATGATTTGTTGCTAGAACTTCAAGGTCTGGCTAAAAAATTGGAACCATACTATCTTGGTACTATTCAGGGAATGACGTTGGCGCAAAAGAACAGGGTTGATAGAATATTGGCCATGTTGGCGGGGGAATCGTATGATGATGACGTTGAGGACATTGGTTTAACCGATTTCGAATATGCAACAGATGACCTTGGTTATTATGATGTGTATACCAGTGATTATAAATATTCTGATGATGTTGATTGGAATGCTGTTATTGATGAGTATGAGTATTATGCAAAAGAAGTGATTTCTTTGGCTGACATTATAGATTCTGGATATGCAACAGATAGGGAATATGGATATTTTGAGGATGTATTGGAAAAACTCAGTGATCTGGCTGAAAAATTGGAACCGTATTCCTTAGGTTATATTCCGGGAATTACGCCAGAGCAGGAGGCAAGACTAGATAAAATATATTCCATGATATCGGCTGCATACGAAGAGGATGAGTATATCGATTTGGAAGGTTATTATTATGATGGGGATGACCTTGACGATTATAATGAGTATGAAGAGGTTCTAATTGATTATCAGGATTTTGCTGATGAGGATTGGGATGCTCTTATCGATGAATATGAGAAAATTGTTATGAAATTAGGAGAGTTGTATAAAGTTATTTATGAGAATGAAAATGTATATGCTGAAATGGAAAAATTATTGTATGATTCTGAAATCTTGGAGCTAAAATTGTCAGGAGGTATATCTTATATGACTCAGGAACAGATAAATAGGGCGAAAAAGATAGCATTGTATAGGGAAGTGTTGGTAGATTATATAAGAGATAAATAATGGTTGTTTTAACTTTTTTTATAACTTTGCCCTGCAAAAGTTGAACGCTTGTAATGTTTAAAAAAATAGTATATTTAATTTAAGTGAAATGAAGAAAAAAAATCTAATTGGAGCATGTATCGCTTTGGTGGCTTTGGTGCTATTGGTTTTCCTTCCTTTGGTTGAAGTTGGAGAGAAAATAGCGTTGTTTGATTGTTTTAAGCACGATCTGACAGCATTTGCAATTACATGGATTGTATTCCCGGTGTTTTGTATTTTGTCAAACCTAATTGGTAGGTTGAGAGTGATTTCTGCATTACTTATGCTTATTCCATTTTTATGGGGACTCAGCTATATGATATTGCCGAATGTTGATACTGGAATCGGTGTATGGTTTTATGGTGCAATTACTGCAGTCGAGATAATCTTCTCATGGCTGACAAATAAGAAAAATAAGGAGTAAATAATTTTTATGTTTTTTTAAATTTAAGTAAAATGAAAAAGAGTTTTTTATTAATCGTATGCGCATTTGCGTTTGTATTAGGCTATAGTTCTTGTGGCGGTTCTGAAGAAAAGTCCGAAGCTAAGGATGGTAACAATAAAGAACAGACAGAGCAGAAAGATCAGAAAGCTGAAAATGATCAGAATGCTGAAGATGAAGAGGTAAGTGCTGATGATCCTTGTGTATTAATGAAAGCCGATGAAATTGCCCCAGCTCTTGCTGAATATGAGGAATTGGTTGGCAAAAAAATTAAATTAGAGCTAGATGCAGAAGGTTATAAACGTTGTGATTTCCTGAAATCAAAATTGGATTTTAACTTAGTTGAATTAACTCAGGAACAAAAAGATAGATTTGAACAATTAAAAGCAGACTCGGATAAGGGTGATAGAATGTCAGCTATGGAAGAACCTGAGTCAATTGAAGCTATGGAAGAACCTATGCCAGCTAAAGTTGAGGAGTAAAAGAAATTTTAATACTAATCGTTATGGCAGTCGGCAAAATTCGCCGGCTGTTTTTGTTTTGTTATTATTGTTGTGTAGTAGTTTTGGTTTAATTTATCTAATTTTGCAATCGTAATAGAATAGCCAATGGAACAGACGTCTGATTCGGGATTTGTAGGAAAACCGTATGGAGATAAGAGAACAAACGAGTTTACCGATTATGTTGAGATGCCATGCGGTGGATTCAATCGTCTGTTCCGTGCCAAACGCTATGGCAAGTGGTTTGTTTTGAAAGGTTTAAAGCCAGAATACTCGTCCAATCCTTTTTATCATGAGTTGCTAGACAAGGAGTTTGAGCTTGGGATGATGCTTTCGAATCCTAACATTGTCATTTTCTATGGCAGGGAGTTCGATGCCATAGTTGGCGACTGCATTGTAATGGAGTGCGTAGATGGCGTTACATTGGCCGAATTCCTTGAAACAAAACCATCTTCCAGTATTGTAATGAAGGTGGTCGGTGAAATCTTGTCGGCAATGTCGTATTTCCATGGACTGCAGGTTATACACCGCGACATAAAGCCTAGCAATATCCTTGTTACTCGTAATGGTAACAATGTAAAAATCATTGACTTTGGCTTTTCTGATACCGATTCTCATGTCATCTTGAAGCAACCTGCTGGTACTGCCCGTTATGCTGCTCCCGAACAAGTTGCAGGAACTGTAGCTCTCGACAATCGTGCCGACATTTATTCCTTTGGTGTGGTGCTCAAGGACATTGTTGCTGCGACTGGTTTACGCGGTTGCTCGGCTGTGGTGCGCAAATGTACGCAGACCGACAGGGAAAAACGCTACAGAACTGCATCGGAGGTGTTTTCGGCAATAAGGTTGCGTCGTAATTTGATGTTTGTACTGCCTATACTTGTAGCGTTGCTATTACTCATAGGTATCGGAATTGCCATTTTCCATTCTCATAGAAACAATTCAGTTGTAGAAGATGTTGGCGTGCCAAGTTCTGATACTGTTGTTGTTTCGCATGTTGATACGGTTGTTTTGAGCAGAGTGGAAGATATTGATGGCAATGTACCTGTGCAGAATGTCGTAGTAATGTCGCAGGCTTATACTGAGTCTGAACAGAAACTTCTTGATGAAGTTAGGAATAGGATAGAGGCTTTGTATTTGTCATACAAGAAGGATATTGAAAATTATGATTGGTATAGGGAATTCGTGAATTTGAAGCTTGCTTGTTTTTCTAAAGAAGCAATAAATATTGGACAGGAAATAGAAAAGAGGAGTATTCAAGATGAAGATTTGTTCGCCTCTCAATTTGCCAATTATTATGGAACCCTTAATTACAAGTACTATTCTAAGTTGGAAGAGATGTCGCAAAATATCCCATCGTTCCAAAATCAATATAATGATGGTATTATTACAAAGGAGCAATATCTGGAGTTAAGTGACAAATATATTATGTATGCAGATTTGCTTCGTCAAATAGGTGCATTGTATTGAAAACATATATGTTAGGTCGATTCTTATCAACCAATAAATTCCACTATAATACTGTCCGACACGAACATTCCTTTTGGCGTGAGCGAAAAGCGGTTGCCGTCGAACATATAGAGGTCGGGCTGCAAGTTGCTTATTGCTGTGCGGATTTCTGTAACCTGTTCTTTTCCAAAACGCTGTTCAATTTCACAAAGATTAATTCCTTCTGCTGTTCTTAGTCCAAGCATTATCGTTTCTTCAAAGATGTCGGTTTCGGAAAGTGTTTCGGTTGTAAGGCACGAGTTTCCATCGGATATGCCTTTGATGTATTCCTTAACGTTTGCGATGTTCCATGCGCGAATGCCGTTGTAGTATGAATGTGCTCCAGGTCCGAATCCAAGGTATTCAGTTCTGTTCCAGTACGACGAGTTATGTCGCGAACGCATATTCTGTTTGCTGGCATTTGAGATTTCGTAGTGCTCGAAACCATTTTCACGGACTTTGCTGTCGAATGCAAGGAACTGCTGCAGACAACATTCGTCGTCGGTTGGAATGTACTTGCCTTCAGCAGTGTAGCGATGCAGAAGTGTGTTGTCCTCAATTCCGAGACAGTAGCACGAAAGATGTCTTATCGGTAGCGAGAATGCCGTGTCAAGTTGCTTTTCCCACATTTGCCCATCTATGCCCGTAATGCCATATATGAGGTCTATGCTGATGTTGTCGAATCCACATTTCTGTGCGATAAGCACGCTTTCAATGGCTTCTTTTGCAGTGTGGCGGCGTTTTAGGAATTTTAGCGTCGTCTCGTCGAAACTCTGGATGCCAATGCTAAGTCGGTTTATGCCAATGCTTTTCAATGCTGAAAGGTATTCAAAACTTAGATTTTCAGGATTGGCTTCCAGTGTGATTTCGGCATTTTCTGCAATGTTGTAGTTCTTGTAAATTTCTGCAAGTATTGTATCTATGCTTGGATTTGCTAGCATCGACGGAGTTCCGCCACCGAAATATATTGTCTGTATGTGCTTGTCGGTAAGCTGATTGCTGCGCGATGCAATTTCTTTCTTCAGAGCGTTGCAATAGTCGTCAACAAGTGAAGATACCGCTATAGAGTAGAAGTCGCAGTATATGCACTTCGATTTGCAGAATGGAACGTGGATGTATATTCCCGACATTGCATTTTAATCGTCGTCGGACTCTTCGTAGTGGAATCTTATGCGGTCGGTACCGTAGGGGTATACTTCTCCTGTACCGCTTACCCAAATGTCAATAGCATCGGTTGCGTATGCTTCTGTCATGCCAGTGCCAGAACTGTGTATTTCAACATACTGAGCTATAAGATCGTAGCAGTCAACATCGCCAGAACCGCTGTTCTCGATATAAACGTCTCCTGCAATGCCTTTTACAACAATGTCTCCCGAGCCGCTATTGTGTATTTCAACAGCTTCGTGTTCGACATTGAATGCATATATGTCGCCCGAACCTGTGTTGTCGAACTTTATCTTTTTCGATAGCGGTGATTCTACCGTCAGGTCGCCTGCACCATAGTTGTCATAATACAGATAGTCGTTGCGTTTCATGTAAACCGTTATTGTAACTGGTTGTGTGTTACGCAGGTTGTATTTGTTCTTCTCCTTCCTGATGAAGAGTTTGCCTTTCTTGACATATACCGAAAGGTAATCAATTATGTTTGATTCTCCTGTAATGACAACCTTGTTTTCGTTGGCGAAGAAAACTTCCACATCGAATTTTGTATCGTTCCTTACCTCGTTGAAATTTTCGGTAATGTTTATCGTATCGGTTCTAAGTTCACCGTTTCCGTTTATTTTCTTGCACGAGCAGAATGCTACGCACATTATGATTGAAGCGATAACAATATTTCTCATTTCTTATGAATTAAATTTTTTGCAAAAATAATGTTTTGTATTGAATTATCATATATAAAAAATCCTGTCGGGGAGACAAGGACTTTTTAGTAGTAAGTGTATGTATTGTTTCTTTATGTTTAACGTGCGAATGTTAGCTCTATTCCGAAGCATATAGGATTTACTTTTAGCACATTGTTGTATGCAGTTAGGTTGCAAACCGTATAAGTTGTACGAAATGTTACAAGGAAAATGAAAAATGTTATTGTGCAATATTGTTTATATGTATAGGTGTCAGAAATGTTTTGGTTGTAAATGCGAGAAAATATCTCGTCCGTAAGTGCTGATTTTTGATGGTTGCGGACAGTATATAATGAAAATATCTCGTCCGTAAGTGTGTAAATTTTTGAGTTACGGACAAGAAATAATAAAAATATCTTGTCCGTAAGTGTTTAATTTTATACCTTTGCGGACTGGAAATAATAATTAAAGATGGAAGAAGTAATACTTGGCAGACATAGGGAAACAGAGAAGTTTAGGCAGATATACGAGTCGCAAAAGGCTGAATTTGTTGCAGTTTACGGACGAAGAAGAGTAGGGAAGACCTTCTTGATAAAGCAATATTTTAAGAATCGGTTGGATTTTTATGCAACAGGAATTTACAATGGCGCTCCCGAAGAACAATTGGCTCATTTCAATAGGCAGTTGTGCCAATATTCAAAAAGCTTTTTTCCTGTTGTTAACAATTGGTTTGATGCATTCGAGCAACTGAAGAAATATTTGTCTGGATTGAAGAAAAAAAGGATAGTTATCTTTATTGACGAACTGCCTTGGTTTGATACAAAGAAATCACGTTTTACAAAAGCATTGGAACTATTTTGGAACAGTTGGGCATCTGAGCGTGATAATATTATGTTTATAGTATGTGGGTCGGCAACAACCTGGATGATGAGCAAACTTATCGGAAGCAAGGGCGGATTGCACAACCGTTTGACACACAAGATAAAGTTGCAGCCTTTTACATTGGCTGAAACCGCCGAGATGCTGAAAAGTCGCGGATTTGTTTTCAATAGTTCGCAGATTGCCGAATGTTATATGGTGCTTGGCGGAATCCCTTATTATTTGAATCTATTGCAGAAAAATCTCAGTCTGGCTCAGAATATTGATAATTTGTTTTTTGCAAAAGACGCAGAACTTCGTGACGAATACAACTTTTTGTTCCGTTCGTTATTCGATGATTCGCAAGCCTATAAGCGTGTGGTGGAACTTCTTGCAACCAAGCGCAAAGGTATGACGCGCAAGGAGATAATAGAAGCTCTGAAACTTTCTGAAGGCGGAAGTTTGACAAAAGTTCTCGAGGATTTATGCCGATGCGACTTTGTCTCGAAATATTTGGCATTCGAAAAGAAGGAGCGCGATGCTATGTATCAGTTAAACGATATGTTCTCTCTCTTTTATCTGCATTTTGTAGCAAACTACGATGGTCACGATGAAAATCTCTGGAGCAATATGGTTGACAGTCCTTCTCGACGAGCGTGGTGTGGATATGCATTTGAGCAGTTATGTCTCATGCATATAGCGCAGATTAAGAAAGTGCTTGGAATTTCGGGAATCCAGACGAATGTTTGTTCGTGGATTTGCCGCGATGAAGGCGAAGGGGCGCAGATTGACCTTGTTATTGACCGTAGAGATGATACAATAAACTTATGTGAGATTAAATTTTCGATGTCGAAGTATGAAATTACTGCCGACTATGCAGAATGGCTTGAGGATAGACGCGAAATTTTCCGCAAAAAGACCAATACAGGCAAGTCGTTGTATCTTACTATTATAACCAACAAGGGACTGAAGCAGAATGAATATTCGAGTGTGGTTCAAAACGATATTGTTGTTGACGATTTGATTAAGGAGTAAAAAATAATCGATGCATGAGATTAATATCTGGATAGCAAAGGTATTGGGGAAATAATTGTCTGAAAGAATTTGTTGCCAGGTCGAAGAATATCTCGTCCTTAAGTGTCGATTTTTGATAGTTACGGACTGGATATATTAAGAATATGTTGTCCGTAAGTGTAGAATTTTTTGAGTTACGGACAAGAAATAATAAAAATATCTTGTCCGTAAGTGTTTGTTTTTATACCATGATTTTAGTTAAATAGAATTGCCTAATAATAAATTATTTGTATCTTCGCATCGTAGTATGCCGATGTTAAGATTGCTTTCACATAGCGAAATTGATTTTGTCAAGTACGACGAATGCATTGAAAATTCCATGCAGGGCAAGGTGTATGCAATGTCGTGGTACTTGGATGCGGTTTTCCCCGATTGGTCGGCGTATGTGGTTGGCGACTACGATGTTGTGATGCCAGTGCCACTGAAACGAAAATTTGGACTTGTGTACGCATTGCAGCCACAGTTCTGCCAGCAGCTGGGAATTTTCTCAAAGTCGTGGCTATCGAAACTTCAGGCTCGTGAACTCGTTGAAAAGTTGCCTTTCCTGTATCGTCTTTGCTTCAACAGCGGAAATATGGATGTCTGTGCCGGAAAAATTGCTCGCCCGAATTATGTGCTTGATTTGAGTGCCGACTACGAAATGCTTAGCGCAAGCTTTTCGTTGCAATGCCGTCGCAATGTGAAAAAGGCAAAGACATTTGTGCAGCGAGTCTCAGAAATTTCAAGGGACGAATATCTGTCGTTCCTTTGCGAAAATGCAGGGCAATGGATGGGGAAAGTGCAAATTCCTGTTTTGACAAGACTTATCGACAATGCCATTTCGGCTGGTTGTGCCGAGTTCGTGGCTGTTCGCGACGAGCAGAATAATGTTCTTGCTGCTGTATTTTTTATAAGGTGGGGTGGACGGCTGTATTATCTGTCGCCAGTTTCGAGCGAAAAGGGCAGGGAATGCCAGTCGATGACTTTTCTGCTGAACGATATTGTTGAGCGTAATGCAAATTCGACGCTTCATATTGACTTCGAAGGCTCGGTAATCGAAAGCATACGGAATTTCTATGAGGGGTTTGGCGCAAAGGACGAGCCTTATCCAATGCTAGAGAAGAATATGTGGATAGCGAAAGTATTGGGAAGATAATGCTTTTATCCTTTAAACACTTCAACAGCCTTGTCGAATATGCCGCTGAGGTAGGCTAAGGTCATCCCGTAGTTTGAAATTGGAATACCTGCATCAACGGCTGGCTTCAGTCTGTTTATAAGCTGTTTACGCGTAACCATGCATCCTCCGCACTGGATTATCATAGCATAGCTGGAAATAGGCTCTGGAATTGCATCAAGCCCGGCAACAAATGTGAAAGAGAGCTGTTTCCCAGTAAACTTGCTCAATCCGTTTGGAATCTTTACCCTGCCAATATCTTCGCATGAAACATGGTGGCTACAGCTCTCGAGAATTAGGATTTTATCACCATCCTTGAGCATCGATATTGCAGGTGTTCCTTTGAGATAGCTGGTAAAGTCGCCCTTGCTGCGGGCAAGTACAATAGAGAAACTTGTAAGTGGAACGTTCTCCCGAATCAAATTTTTAACTTTGTGAAATACTTGGGAGTCAGTGATAACCAAACGTGGTGTTATTCCCCGTTTGAAAAAACTTTCGACTTCGGTGTCCTGTATTACAATCGATGTGCAATGATTGTCAAGGCAGTCGCGAAGTACCTGAACTTGAGGCAATATTATCCTTCCTTGGGGGGCTTCGCTATCTATGGGGGTTATCAGCAATATGATGTCATCTTTTTTTACAATATCTCCAAGCAATGAGCCGAATGTCCACGTGTTGTCGGGAGCGATTTGCTTTATGGTGTCGAAAACAATGGAAACATTGTCACGATTTGTGGTTGTAAAATCAATGACAGGAACATTAAATTCTTTCTCAAGGCTATCCTTTAGTTCGCTGTCGAGCTGTATAATGTCTGATTTGTTGTGAATTATGAAAAAAGCAGTTTTTAGCTCGTTAAGCCTATTTATTATTTTTCGTTCATACTCGCCAAATTCATTGTTCGAAATGACAATGATGGCCATGTCGATAATTTCTAGAGTATCAACGGTTTTCTTTATTCTCAACTCACCGGTTGCACCTTCGTCGTCAATTCCTGCCGTGTCGATGAAAATAACAGGTGCGTAGCCAAGTATTTCGTACGAGCGCTTTACCGGGTCGGTTGTCGTTCCCTTAAGGTCTGATACTATTGATATGTTTTGTCCTGACAGGCAGTTGATTAATGATGATTTGCCCACATTGCGACGTCCATATATTCCAATATGCGGTTTGTTGTCTTTGCCTTGTTTCATTTTGAGTTAAACTATTTTAGATGCAAATTTAGTAAAATAATGATTCAAGTGGAGATATTAATTTGCTCATAAAATGAAGGACATTGTGCTTGCCATATAAAAATGATTAATTTTGCATTGTTGTTACGCAAAGTATTAATGTGTTTTGTTTGCAACTAAGTTTATATTTTGAAATATGATAGCTTTGGACGATGTGAACAAAACTTTTTAGTATGGAACAAATATGGGTGAATTGTCTTTATATAAGCGTCTTTCGCTGGAATTAAATCGTGCTGTACTTTCTCTTCGGGCAGACGAACATCATTTGCATCAGCTTTTTTGGGAATGTACTTTGCGTTGCAATCTGAATTGCCGTCATTGCGGGAGCGATTGCCGTGTGGTTTCGCAGCAAAAGGATATGCCTCTTGATGATTTCTTGAAAGTACTTGACGATATATGCAAGCATGTTTCTCCGTATGACATAATGGTGATAACAACTGGAGGCGAGCCTCTTGTACGGGCAGATATTGCCCAATGTGGCAAAGCCATAACCGAGCGGGGCTTTATTTGGGGAATGGTTACCAATGGCATGCTGCTTACTAGTGAAAAGCTTGATGAACTTGTACAAAACGGTCTACGTTCCATTGCCATAAGCCTTGATGGTTTTTCGGACGACCACAACTGGATGCGGGGTCATGCCGATAGTTATGACAGGGCAATTGGCGCAATCGAAGCATTGAAAGAGCAGAATGGTATAGTATGGGATGTTATTACCTGTGTGAACAAACGAACCGTAAAGTATCTTTCTGAATTTAGAAACTTCTTGATTGATAATGGAATACGAAAATGGAGACTTTTTAGTGTTTTCCCATCCGGAAGAGCAACCAACGATCCTGATTTACGTCTGAGCAACAACGAATTTGTTCAGATGATGGACTTTATTAGGCTCACTCGTCTCGAAAACAAAATTGATGCAAGTTATGCGTGTGATGGTTTCCTTGGTAGATATGAAGGGGAGGTGAGACGTAAATATTTTAATTGCAGTTCGGGTGTAAATGTCGCTTCTATCCGTGCCGATGGTGGCATATCGGGATGTCTGAGCATACGTAGCGACTACAATCAGGGCAATATATACTCTGATTCATTTTGGGATGTATGGGAGAATCGTTTCGAGAAATATCGTAACCGCAAATGGATGCGCACAGGAGATTGCAAGTCATGCAAAATGTGGCGTTACTGCCAAGGCAATGGCATGCATTTGCGTGACGAATTTGGAAACCAGAAAATGTGTCAGTACAAGATGATAAAGGAAGCTTAGTTGCTGTGGGGCAAATAATAAGATTACCCCACTTTAACTCCGCATTTAACTAAATCCTTTGGTTGCAAAAGAACCAAACGGCCATCGGCATCCTCGGCAGAGAGAATCATTCCTTCCGAAACAACGCCCTTTAGCTTGCGTGGCTCAAAGTTGGCAATGAAGCAAACTTGAGTACCAACAAGCTTTTCGGGTTCGGTGTAATACTTTGCAATACCGCTGACAATCGTCCTTCCGCCCATGCCGTCATCAATCTTGAACTGCAACAGCTTGTCAGCCTTCGGAACCTTGAAGCACTCCAACACAGTACCAACACGAATATCAACCTTCATGAAGTCGTCGAAAGCAACATTTTCCTTAACAGGCTGCGGCTTGTAGTTGTTCTTTTCGTTCTCAATCTTAATGTTTTCAAGGCGCTGCAACTGAGCATCAATAGCAGCATCCTCAATGCGTTCAAACAATAGTTCAGCCTCTCCTATCTTGTGTCCTACAGGAATCAAGTCAACCTTTGTCGTGCTTTCCCAGTCGGGACGCTCAAAGTTCAACATCTTGAACAACTTGGCACTTGTGAACGGCAAAAATGGTTCTGCCAAAGTTGCCGACAATGCGCACAACTGAAGCGAATAGTACAATATGGTGCGTGTGCGTGCTTCATCAGTCTTTACAAGCTTCCACGGCTCGGTGTCGGCCAAGTATTTGTTACCCAAACGGCTTACAGCCATTGCATCCTTCAAAGCCTCACGGAACTTGTAGTTTTCAATGTTGTTTTCAAGGCTTTCCTTAATGCGAGCAATCTCGGCACGGATTTCCTTTTCGTAGTCGGTATCCTCGGCTGGTTGCGGAACATTTCCACCGAAATATTTGTGTGTTAAGACTACTGCACGGTTGATGAAGTTACCCATAATGGCAACAAGTTCGCTGTTGTTCTTTGTCTGGAAATCCTTCCACGAGAAATCGTTGTCCTTGGTTTCGGGAGCGTTGGCGGTGAGAACATATCTCAAAACATCCTGCTTGCCTTCGAAGTCGCGCAGATATTCGTGCAGCCATACTGCCCAGTTGCGAGATGTACTGATTTTGTTGCCTTCGAGGTTAAGGAACTCGTTTGCAGGAACATTGTCGGGCAAAATGTAAGACCCTTCGTGACGTAGCATCGATGGGAAAATTATGCAATGGAACACAATATTGTCCTTTCCGATGAAATGTACCAGCTTGGTATCCTTGTCCTTCCACCATTTTTCCCAGTCGTTGGGATACAGCATCTTGGTATTTGAAATGTAGCCGATCGGAGCATCGAACCACACATACAGAACCTTGTCCTTGCCTTCCTCCAGCGGAACTTTCACGCCCCAGTTAAGATCGCGGGTAACGGCGCGTGGAAACAATCCAGAATCCAACCACGACTTGCACTGACCATAAACATTTGGTTTCCATTCCTTATGCTCTTCTAGAATCCAGTGGCGAAGTTCATCCTCGTACTTGTCAAGTGGAAGATACCAGTGCTTGGTTTCCTTCATTACTGGAGCGTTTCCGCTAATCATCGAACGCGGATTTATCAGTTCGGTAGGGCTAAGCGACGAACCGCACTTTTCGCACTGGTCGCCGTAAGCATCCTCGGCACCGCACTTTGGGCAAGTTCCCATAATATAGCGGTCGGCAAGAAACTGCTGCTCCTGCTCATCGTAGAACTGCATTGATGTCTTTTCTACAAATTCGCCCTTATTGTACAGCGAAAGGAAGAACTCTGAAGCCGTCTTGTGGTGGATTTCGGCACTGGTGCGACCGTAAATGTCGAACGAAATGCCAAATTCTTCAAACGATTCCTTAATAATTTTATGGTATCTATCCACAATATCCTGCGGAGTTACGCCTTCCTTGCGAGCCTTCAGCGTTACTGGAACGCCGTGTTCATCGGAACCGCCGATGAAAAGTACATCGCGGTGTTTCAGGCGGTTGTAGCGAGCATAAATGTCGGCAGGCACATAAACGCCAGCCAAATGTCCAATATGAACCGGTCCGTTTGCATACGGCAAAGCGGAAGTTATGGTTATTCTCTTGTAATCTTTCATTTTCGGAAAATTTTGCGCAAAATTAAAACTTATTTGCGAGTTTGAGATTTATACGGCGTGTATTTTTTCAACAAGGAATAAGCATCTCAAAAATCAATACACAAAACTATATGCATACAATAAAACAAAGGATGGCTTTGGACCGTCCTTGATTGTTGTTTTTTTAGTCTCCTGCGGAGAGAAATTCAACAAATTAAAATAAATTTTACAAATCTTATTTGTTTGATTTGAACCAAATTTGTTAAATTTAACTTCGTTGAGGGCTTCGCCGTTCTGCCCTTTAGGGCACTTTATTCTTTTATAAACCTCCGCTGGCTGAGCGTAGCCGAAGCCGTGCGGATGCGTACCACATACACTCCGCTTCTCAAATCTTCTACATCACAAACCACATTATCTGCATTCACTTCCATTCTCTTTACAACCTGACCCATCACATTTACAATCTCGATTTCCGAAATTGTTTCCGATGATGTGATGTTGAGAATGTCAGATGTTGGATTTGGAAAAACTTTTACATCGTCAAAGCCTTGTTCTTCAATAACTACAGGATTAATGAGATTTAAATTGCGCGTAAAAGAATAGCCAGCCAGACTTGCCGTGATATTCTCGCTGCCTGATGCAAGAATTGTAGCATTTTCGCCAACAATTGACAATCTACTGCCCGATGCCCAAGAAACGCCATTCTCTGTGCCAACTGTAAAATGATGCTGAACCAAATCCACATCATCGTATTCATCTTCACTTTCAGCATACAGATAAATAGGTGTGGCGAAAAGCATTGCAAGCGAATCGGTTTCCAGACCAAGCGGAATTGGGTAGCGACCTTCGGCATAACTCCAACCATCACCGAGCATAGCGCGAAGTTCGGGTGTGTCTCCTGTGAGTTGCGAAGTAAATCTCCATTCATACATTCCTTCTTCGTTGGCGGAAGTATCGGCAAGCATTTGAGCATCGTAGTAATTGGAATCGTAGAAAATGCTGTCACCCAAATCCCAACCTTCGTAGTCGTAATTTCCAGAGCATATTGCAGACCCCTCAACTTTTCCAATATTAAGGCAATGTGCGAGAGTATCACCGCAATATGAAGCAAACGAACCTGCTATACCGCCAACTGCAGATTCGCCCTGGATGTGTCCGGAATTGAAACAGTTAATAATTCTCCCTGTAGGATATGTGTATCCTTCATTAATAACCCATAATGGATCGTTTCCAAAATATTCACCTGCTATTCCTCCAACATTATACATTCCTGTTACATCGCCATAATTAGCACAATTTTCTATGAAAACTGGTCCTATTATCTCACCGCCGACAATACCTCCAACATAAATCGAAGAATCGGCATGTACCGTTCCATAATTTTGACAATTCTTTATCAGGCATTTGCTTATTATACGCGCATCTATATTGCATTCACCAATTATTCCTCCTACATTTCGCATACTTGAACTTGCATCTAATTGTCCAGATGAAATTTCGCCATAATTAGTACAACCAATTATGTTGATGTAAGTAGAATCAAGCTCACTGGGCATAACCCGAGCACATATACCACCAGTAGCTTCTCCGTATATTTTAAAATTGCCATAATTAACGCAATCTACGATATTGGAACTTGATACAGCCATAAGACATATTCCTCCAACAGTAGGATAAGATGTATTGGTGTAGTTTGTACAGGAAATTATATTGCCCCGATTTTCACCAGCAATGCCACCAAAGCCAAATACATGGCCTACCTGCAGTTTTGAAACACATCGATATATAGTTCCTCGATTACCAATACAAATTCCAGCAAAAGATTTATGAGAACTATTTGAGCCAGATGTGAATAATTTGCCAACAACCGTAAGCGAATCTACATATCCACGACCATCGGGTATTAAATGAACATCAACTGAACCAATATGATAAAAAAGTGCTGCATTATGTTCCTCGTCTGCTTCTATATTCAAAGCCACAGTATGACCGCCACCGTGAAAACAGCCTCCAAAACCATGTTGGTCGTAAATATCACTACCTCCAAGCATATTTGTAAGCGAATCGTCAACAATATCATTCATAAGACGAAAATGTCTATCGTACAGATAGTTACCATTGTCTAGACTATCACCTATTTCTTCAAGGTGCGATATTGTATATATGCGGTAAGGATCAGATTCGGTACCAGCGCCACCGCCAAACTGGGCAAAAGAATAAATGCATGTAAAAATACATACTGCCGTAATTAGAAAGCTTCTCATAACTAAAATCATTAAATTTATACTAATTAAAAAAAATGTTCTTATTTCATCACTATGACAACTAAAACATCAATTTCGTTGCCTGGGATTTCAAAAATATTTCAACATTTTTTCAACATAGTGGCAAATGTGCATTTTATGAATACGAAAACTCGTAGAAATTACTGGGCTTCGCCCGTTTAACTTCGTTGAGGGCTACTTGTGCTGAGCTCAGTCGAAGTACGCCGTTCAATGCCTGCGGCGTTTCAATGGGCTAACGCCCGTTTGAATGGCTTCGCCGTTTCTAATTGTTTCTAGGTTAGATGGCTGACGCCGTTTCAAGGTTTGAAAAATCGACAATTTAAAGATTTGCTTGCGCTAGCTAAAGGTTGATGATTGTAGCTGCGCAATACTTTGCAATAATTGTTTATTTTTTAGCCAAATTACCGAACAGAATCCGTCCAAATTACCGGACAAAAGTCAGCCAAATTACCGAACAGAATACAGCCAAATTGCCGAACAGATTTTAAGAAAATTAAAAATATTATTTGAATATCAAATAATTATTGTAATTTTGCAATGTCAAAAAATTACAACAAAATTATGGACATTTATAGGCGTAGAATTGCAGACTATTTATTGGTCGAATTATTGGAAGCATGCGGTTGCGTTTTGGTCGAAGGTTCAAAGTGGTGCGGCAAAACAACAACAGCGGAACAAGCCGCCAAAAGCATCGTGTATCTGGCAGACCCCGAAGACGGCGAACGCAACATACAACTGGCGAAAACCAGTCCGAAATTCCTGTTGGCAGGCGAAACGCCACGGCTAATTGACGAATGGCAGGTTGTCCCCAAACTATGGGATGCCATAAGGTTCGAAGTTGACCACAGAAAAAAGCAAGCCCAGTTTATAATTACAGGCTCGGCTGTTCCTGCCTCTCGCGACGAAATCATACATACCGGCACAGGACGCATTGCATCACTGCTTATGCGACCTATGACTTTGTGGGAATCGGGCGAAAGCAACGGCACAATAAGTCTTGGCGAACTATTTGAAAGTCTGCCGGAACAATTCACCCAACACAACGAAATTGACATCGAAAACCTTGCATACCTCGTGTGCCGTGGCGGATGGCCTACTGCTGCCCTAAACGACAACCACAAAGTTGCACTAAAACAGGCAAAAATATTTTACGAAGGTGTTGTAGGCAAAGCAAACGGAAGCGATTCCGACATCTCACGAGCCGATGGTATTACGCGCAATCCTGAATTTGTGAAACTGCTGATGCGAAGCCTAAGCCGACACCAAGGGGCGCAAGTGTCGATTAGCACCATCTATAACGATATGATTGCCAACGAAAACAGTTCGCTAAACGAAGACACAATCTTCTCGTACATAAAGGCATTGAAACAGATTTTCGTAATTGAAAATATGCCGGCGTGGAATCCAAACCTGCGCAGCAAAACCGCTTTGCGAACTTCCGACACTTTATATTTCGTTGACCCCAGCATAGCGGCTGCAGCATTAAGGATTGGACCATCGGACTTAATCAATGACCTAAAGACCTTCGGACTGCTATTCGAAACATTGGCGGTTCGCGACCTGCGAGTATTTGCCGACTACCTCGATGGACAAGTATATCACTACCGCGACAAGAATGGGCTTGAATGCGATGCAGTTGTACACCTCGCCAATGGAAAATATGGTCTCGTAGAAATAAAGCTCGGTGGCGACAACCTTATAGAAGAAGGTGCTACAACACTAAAAAAACTTGAAAGCAAAATCGACACCGACAGAATGCGAAAGCCATCATTCCTTATGGTTCTAGTAGGTGTCGGCAACTACGCTTACCGCCGCGAAGACGGTGTTATAGTTGTGCCTCTCGGATGCTTGAAAAATTAAGACACTGTCCATTTTTAAATCCAGCCAAATTACCGAACAAAATACAGCCAAATTACCGAACAAAAGTCAGCCAAATTACCGAATAGAATTTAAATTTAATAATGTAATGTATTAAATATAAAATATTTATAGTAGATGTAAATATTCATAAAAAACGCAATAAAAAGAATATGTTTTTTCTCTTATTTCACCCTCATTTTGGCGTGTATTTTTTCAACAAGGAATAAGCATCTCAAAAATAAATACACAAAAAACTATATGCATACAATCAAACAAAGGATGGCTTTGGACCGTCCTTGATTTCTTTTAGTCGCTACGCGAGAACGGCGAAGCCCTCAACGAAGTTAAATCTTACAAATTGACACAAATTTTACAAATCTTATCTGTTTGATTTGGAACAAATTTGTGCGATTTCTGCCCTTTAGGGCACTCCAAAATTAACAAAGGACGGCTTTGTACCGTCCTTGATTTTTTTAGTCGCTACGCGAGAACGGCGAAGCCCTCAATGAAGTTAAATTTAACAAATTTTACAAATATTATTTGTTTGATTTGAATCCTATTTGTCAAATTTCTGCCCTTTAGGGCACTCCAAATTAACAAAGGACGGCATTGCACCGTCCTTGATTATCTATTTTCAGTCTCTTGCAGAGAGAATTGCTTTGCCCTCAACGCAGTAAAATCTATCAAATCATTACAAATTTTACAAATCTTATTCTTCTTTCCACTTGAAAACTACAGGTTCAACAGTTAGACCAGCTTTGCGCAGATGGTTGATGACGCCTTGCTCGCCTGGCAAGTGTGCTGCACCTACAGCGCAGAAAAGCGATTGTTTCTTTGCTATCTTCAGGAAGTTCTTTGCCATGCCAGTGTTGCGGTTGATTAGGAAAGCCTGATTGAATTCTGCTGGTAGCGATGGATCCGAACTCATTTCCAAAGCCTTGTCCAAGTTGAAAGTAAGGTATGCGTCGAGAAGGTCGGCAAACTGTTCTTCTTCCTTGTTGTTTCCGTTGGATGTAGTGTCCTTAATGCCGTCCATGAGCATTTTTACTTGGTCTTCGAGGCTGATGGCGTCAATTGCGTTTATCTGGTCCATGAATTTTTCAACTCCGTAGCACGACTTTCCTGCGTTGCGGGCGTTTTGCAGGAAGTAGAGGTCAAGAGCGGTTTCCATGTCCTGTTGCATTCCTGCCTGCATCATTGCACTACTTATGAAAAATGGTTTCATCTTGTTGTAAAGCATCAGGCTTGCACCGGTGGCAGCTGTGAATGCGCTATCAAGCAACTTGTAGTCTTCTTCCGACATGATCGACTTCAAGGTTTTTCCGTCCTTCATGAGTGTTGCTTCCTGTGATTCCTTAGGATCGATTTCGTCCATGAGGATTTCCATTGCAAAGGCATCGCATGAGTTGAAGGCATCGGTAACTGTGTTGTCGAAAGCGAAAACTCTTTTGTCCTGAATGTGAATTGTTCCGTACAGATATGACGGACTTTTGATTTTCTTGCCTGTAACTTTCCATAATACAGACTGTGAGAAGCAGAAACTTGCTGCTAAAACTAATGCTAATAGAAAAAATATTCTTTTCATTTTACTTTTGAATTTTGAGAACGATGCAAAAATAATAAAAGTTGTAATTTTGCGGTCAATTTTTTTGCAATGTCTGAACTTGAAGGCAATAGGGTAAAAGGATATGTTTGCGGATGTCTGTCGGCAATATGCTACGGCGTGAATCCGCTGTTTTCGCTGCCGGTCATGGAACGCGGTGTAGGCGTGGACTCAATATTGTTCTACAGATATTCCATTGCGGCAGTTGCTCTTGCCGTGCTCATGCTTGTGAAAAGAATTGACTTTAGACTGAAGGCAAAGGAACTTGTAGCAGTTGTGATAATGGGCTCTTTGTTTTGTTCATCGTCTATTTTCCTGTTCGAGAGTTACCGTATGATGCCTGCAGGAATTGCCTCTACGATACTTTTTGTGTATCCTGTACTTACTGCGATATTGATGGCTGTCTTTTTCAAGGAGAGAATACGCTGGTTTACAATAGTTTCGCTTGCACTATCGTTTGGAGGATTGATGCTGTTGTACAAAGGAGACGAGTCGGGATCGGTAACGCTTATGGGAATCTTGTTTGTAGTTTTGTCGTCGTTGACATACGCAATTTATATTATAGGTGTGAACCGTTCCGCATTGAAGGAGATGAACGGGGTGAAGTTGTCGTTTTATGCAATAGTTGTCGGTACTTTTGTGCTGTTTTTCATCCGTCTTGGTTGCGGAACGCAATTGCAGGCTGTTCCCGATGGCTTTTCGTGGCTTTGCCTTGCAGGACTTGGACTTGTTCCAACAACAGTATCTCTAATTGCCTTGGCGGTGTCAATAAGGAATATAGGTTCAACACCAGCTGCCATTCTAGGGGCATTGGAGCCTGCTACAGCTGTATTTTTCGGGTGCATAGTATTTCACGAACCGTTTACCTTGTCGCTTGCATTTGGCTTTGTGCTTATAATAATGGCTGTCATACTGATAATTGCTGCACCGAAATACTTCGCAAATAAGAGTATTATTGGCAAAAAAAGATCGAGGTAATAAAAGATTTGCTATCTTTGTCACGCAAAAAATAAAAATATAAGGATATGAAGAAAAATTTTATGTTTATTGTATGCGCAATTGCGCTATTGTTTATTGTTTATTCTTGCAAGAACCAGAATACAGAAAATGCTGAAGCTGAAAAGACAGATCCAGCTGCAATGTATGACGATAAAAGCATTGATGCAAAAATAGAAGCTCTTGACAAAGCTTGCGAGGATACCGACAAGGATAAGGTTCTCGGACTGGTAAAAGACCTCAAGAAGGCAGAACTTGAACATGGTATTAATGATGCTCAAGATGGTCGTATCAGGGAAATCATTAGCGATTGCGATTGTGCTACCGAAGAAGAAATTGAAGAAGAGAAAAATTTAGTCGTTGAGGAATTCAACAAAAAGAATTAATTCATAGGCCGGTTCCGATTGGGAATCAAGTTATATTAACCATACAACTTATTGTCTTGAGCACAATGGGTTGTGTGGTTATATTTGTTTGTAAACGATACTGAGGAAACGAGTTGGCTGTTTATGGGAGCATTTTTTTGTACACTAACAGATCCATGTCGTAAGGAATGTCCGACTTTATCATCAATACAAATCTGCCAACATCGTATTTCCTGTATAAGGTTTTGTATATTCGATAGTTAAATCTGTCGTCATAGTTTTCTATAACCTCAAAATCCAATGGAAACATGTTGTTTTCTGAATCGACAAAATATAAATTGACTATGCAGAACGAACAGTTGTCGGATGTAGCTACAATGTTGTAGTAAGTGTCAGCTTCAAGCATAAGAGTGTCAGAAACAAGCGGTAGCGTATCTACAATTTTGCCCATAGTTTCGCTTGCTAGTTTGTATCCCTTGTCGTTGAAGTTTTGTTTTAGCTTCTGGTTAAAATTGATGAATTGTTCGCTCTGTCCCCAAACGTTAAGTATGGAAATGGCAAGTATTACTGTAAATATTATTTTTCTCATAATTACTTCATGTAAAAGTTACGTTGTCTTAAAACTTCGAAAACCATTGCCGAAACTGATGTAGAAACATTCAGCGAATCTATTGCTCCGAGCATCGGAATTTTTATTCTGTGGTCGGCATTTTGTATCCATTTTTCGGTAAGTCCAGTAGCTTCGGTGCCGAAAACGAGAGCAGTCTTGCCTTGGTAGTCGTACTTGTGGTAGAATTCGGAAGCACGAAGTTCTGCGGCATAGCTCGTTATTTTATTGTTCCTTAGCCAGTTTATAGTACTTTCGAAATCGGTGCTTACTACATTGTTGCTGAATACGCAGCCGAGACTCGATCTTATTGAATTTGGATTATATATGTCAGTGTGTGGGTCACAAATAATTATTCCGTCAACTTTTGCAGCATCACCAATTCGGCATATTGCACCGAGATTGCCGGGCTTTTCAACTGCTTCGAGGATTATGAACAGCGAATTGTCTTTTATGGGCAGGTCGGAAAGCTTCTTTTCTACAATCTCACCTATAATATATAGTCCGCCAGTGGTTTCGCGGTACGAAATCTTAGAGAAAACCTCTTCGCTGACATCGTAAACTTCTGCTGTGTCGAATTGCTTGCCAGCTAGAAGTCTTGCGTCTGCTTCGCTTATAATTTCGGGACAAAAAAGTATTTTCTTGAATTTTATGTTTGCGCTTACTGCAAGTTCTGTTTCTTTTTTGCCTTCAATCAGCACAATATTGTCGGCTTTGCGTTCCTTCGATTTCGACTGATACGCTATTATTTTCTTTATCAGCGGATTCTTTATGCTGGTTATTGTCGTCATTGTTAAAAAATTAAACGTAAAAAGTTCCGGTGAATTAAGAAAGGTTTGTGCTACTCTTAACCTACGCATTGGCCGGTTATATTTAGTCGCCGGAGAATGGGTGCGAAACTTGAATACAAAGTTAGAAAAAATAATTGACAATGAAATAAAAAATGATGCGAAGATGTTTAATAACCCATAAAAACAGATTACTTTTGCAAAAACATTTTTATGGCACAAGCAACTAAATATCAATTGGTCGATGCTGGGCTTTGGCGCGATTACGAGCTTATTGACAGTGGTAATTTTGAAAAGCTTGAACGTTTTGGGAAATTTGTGATTTGTCGTCCAGAACCGCAAGCTGTATGGGACAAGGCTCAGTCTGCCGAAGTGTGGAAGCAGGCGGATGCACGTTTTGTGCTTGATGTTCAGAATTCTAATGGTGAGAAGGGGAGATGGTCGCGTAGGAATGCTATGCCAGACGGATGGTCAATATCGTACAAGTACAACAATATGAATTTGTCATTTGCATTGAAGTTTAATACGTTCAAGCATATAGGTGTTTTTCCCGAGCAAGCCGACAACTGGAATTTCATTTACGATAATGTATGCCGTATTGGTTCGTCGGATTGCAACGTGTTAAATTTGTTTGCATATACAGGTGGAGCAAGTCTAGCGGCAAGGGCAGCCGGTGCCAAAGTGTATCACGTCGATTCGGTAAAGCAGGTTGTAAACTGGGCGTCGGAAAACCAGACCTTGAGTAAGCTCTCTGATATTCATTGGGTTGTTGAGGATGCAATGAAGTTTGTAAAACGCGAAGTGAGACGTGGCAACAAGTACAATGGCATTATAATGGATCCGCCAGCCTTTGGACGTGGACCGGCTGGTGAGAAATGGATTCTTGAAGATTCGATAAACGAGCTGGTGTCATTTTCGGCTCAATTACTTAAAGATGAAAAATCTTTTTTTGTCCTCAATATGTATTCGATGGGTCTTTCCGCTTTGATTTCTGAAAATATTGTTAGGTCGCATTTTAAAGTTGCAACAACCGATTGTGGTGAGTTCTTTTTTACCGACAAGGCGGGGCGAAGGTTGCCGCTAGGGACTTTCGTAAGATTTGAAAAGTGTTAATAACTACTTCAATGAACTCTGTATATTAGTCTTTTTAGAGTTCATTCCATGTTGATAAATATTGTCTTGACCAATTGTGTCCTTGACATTGAATACGTATATTTGCAGTTGGATAATTTTGATTTGATATGTCTTTGTGCGTTGAAAAGGTTTTGAAAGTGGTAATATTGGTAGCAATATTCTCTTTGCCATTTTTTTATTGTTTCGGACAAGAAACCTATGTTGACAATAGAGATAAGAATACATATCGCGTTGTTACTATTGGCAAGCAGGTGTGGATGGCTGAGAATTTGAGATATTTGCCACAAGTAAACTCTCCAAGTAGTATTGACGATGATGATTATTACAATTCAAAATATTTCGTATACGGATATGACGGGACAGACGTTTCTGAAGCCAAGAAAACTCAGGAATATAACACTTACGGTGTTTTGTACAACATGGTAGCAGCGAAAACAGCCTGTCCGAGTGGCTGGCATCTGCCAAAGGATTCAGAATGGAAAAAATTGGAAAAGACATTGGGTGTGCCTGGCAAAACCATTAATGAGATTGGCTATAGGGGCAAAAAAGAAGGAACATTGTTGGCTGGTGATACAGCCTTGTGGAAATCTGGCGGTAAAGTGAATTTCAAGGATCATATTTCAGGTACATCAGGTTTCAAGGCATTGCCGGCTGGACATGTTAGTATTGACAGAAAGTTCCACGATCTTGGTGAGAAAACAAACTTTTGGACAGCAACAGATTATTGCGAAGGCTATAGTTATTTTAGAAGCATTGGAATAAACAATTTCGCTATCTATCGTAACAATAGCGACTACCGTAGTGCAATGTCGGTACGGTGCATAAAGAATTAATCTGTTGATTTTTTGTGGTAAATGAATGATAGCGATTGATTATTTTTCAATCGCTTTTTTTGTAAATAAAAAAAGCGAACTATTGTTCGCTTTTTGGGGTGGAAGAAGGGATTCGAACCCTCGACCCTCGGAACCACAATCCGGTACTCTAACCAGCTGAGCTACATCCACCATTTCAGACCGCAAAAGTACTCTTTTTTTTTCTGATTGAAAAATACTTTTTGAATATTTTTTCAAAAATATTTTTACAAAAGCTAAGTGCTTGTCGGTTAGTTGACTAACTTTCTTTTTTAGACTTTTTTACTGTCTTTTTCTTTTCTGTTTTAGTTTCAGTATCAGAATTTTTCTTTGTTGTTTTGGCTTTTTTTGTGCTGCTGGCTGCTTTCGACTTAGTTTCTTTCTTTTCCTTAGTAACTTTTTTCTTGTCTTTTGCAGGAGCAGTTTTCTCTTTAGATGCTTTAGTAGCAGTTGCTTTTGCTTTTCCTTTCTTATTGCTTGTTTCTTTTATTTCTGCATCGTCGTCATAGTCATCGTCGAAATCATCCAGATCATCATAGTCGTCGTCGTCAAGATCCAAATCCTCGTCCTCATCATCGTCGTCGTCATCTTCGCCATCGTCTTCAATTCCAGGACCGTATGTTTTGTCATCATCGTACTTTTCGTCGAAATCATCGTCGTCGGACGCTTCTTCTTCCAGTCCTTCAATTTTGTCTGCACTTAACTCATTGTCTTTGATATCATCATCATCGTCGTCGTCGATGTCGGCATATACAATCTTTATTTCGTCGTTGTTTATTCTTACTAGATACATCTTGTCCTCTGTCTCAAACGGCAGTGCACTAACAAGAAGACCATCCTTGTTGGGATACTGAATCAGTTTTTCGGCAAAGCCTTGTGGATAAGTTTCCTTTATCAAATCCTTTACTTCCTTATCAAGTTTGTCGTAGTCCTTGATTACTCTGGGTTTGTTTGTTGTTGCCATTGTTTTTCAGTTAAGTTTTATGCATTAAAATTATGCGGTAAAAGTGAAAAAAATTTTTTTACTACAATAAAAAAAATGAAAAAAAATGTAATATTGTTAATTTATTGATTTGTAGTGTTTTATCGTTATGTAAGTGGGCTATTCAGATAAAAAATAGATAATTGTAGCTTAGGTTCTGTATTATTTGTCTTTCAATAAAGTCAAAAAAGTGATTTTTGCGAATCGAAAATGTAGCATATAGTACATTGAGTTTTGCTGGTTTCTGTTTGTTTGATATTTGTTTATATTGGAGGACTTTTAACAATTACAACCTTTTAAAACTGATTCAATGCATATATATTTGCTCGGCATGCAGAATAATTGATGCAGTAAATTCAATTTTATGTGTCTTATTCTCATTGAAAAATTACAATTGTCTGATTGTCAGTAATGAAAATTCTTTGTTGTGCTGGCGTATAAATCGACAATTTTTATGTAAGTTTGCATAGTTTTAATCATACAATTATTAATAACCAACTAAAATGTATTTATGAAAGCGATATTTTTTATTCTTTTCCTTTTTGTAGCGGTTTGTGGGTGCAAAGGAGAAAAACAGCCTCAAAAAAATGAAGACAATAAGGTTGTTGATTCGGTAAACTATGAAGTAGTGCAGCAAAATGAAGTCACGGTTCTTAACGATGATGGTGTAGTTGAGGAAGTCGTAAGTGAAGATGTGGTAATTAAGGTTTGGAAGAAATACCTTGAATCGGAGTATTGTGATGTGGTAACAGATAATAAAGAGTTGGCTCTTTCATTGATCGACAAAAAAAGTCCTTCGGTAGCATCGCTCGAACTCGATGGGGCGAATCATCCTAAGGTTCGTGAGCAAAGTCCAAGTAGTGATAATGACGAAGATGAAGAAGACTTTTTTGACGAAGATTTTGAACCTACTGTGATCGAAACTTTTGCCTGCTATCCGCTTGATGCTGGAGGATATATTGTGCTATGGTATAATGATGCATCGGACTGGGGGCGCAAAGTGTTTGCTGTTTTCAAGTTTGATGGCTCGGTTCTTACTCGTCTAAAGAATGCGTTTCCTCCATTTGAATCAGATTTTATTGACAAAAATCCTTCATTCGATTGGGACAAACTTGTGAAATTAAGTGGTAGTGAGGTTCTATATTTTATGCAGGATTGTTGGATTGGCGGTTTCTATAATAATGGATTCACAGTGTCGTTGGGTGGTATGGAAGAAACTTTTTACGAATTTAATGGTAAAGATTTTATAAAAGGGAAATAATGATTGTTAGTGATTTCGGCGGAAAAAATGAACCTACTGGCGCAAACGTCATCCGCTATAAGGCTCATTATATAGTTGAATCTGAATGGATTGACGAAAATTCTGTCAGCAACGACTATGACTACGAAAGCAACGAAGGTGTCATTGTCTTGAAAGATGGCGTTACGGAGATTGGTGAAGGCGCTTTTACAGATAGTTTTGACATTGTTTCCGTTGAAATTCCGAATACGATTACAACAATCGGAATGGGAGCATTTGCGTATTCGGTAATCTCGTCTGTGGTTATTCCCAATTCTGTGACGGAAATCTGCGAAGGTGCGTTTAATGGTTGCGATGAATTGAAGTCGATATATATTCCCGCATCGGTGGAACGAATTGGCGTTGAGGCTTTTCTGAATTGCACAAAGTTGAATTCCATCGAGGTTGACAAGTCAAATCTCGTTTACGACTCGCGCGAAAATTGCAATGCCATAATAGAGACCAAGACAAACAAGCTTCTTTTCGGTTGCAAAAATGCTTTTATTCTCAATTCCATTAACGAAATTGAAGATGGTGCTTTTTATTGTTGCGAAGGTTTGAAGTCTGCCGTTATACCTGATTCAGTCAGAAGGATAGGGGAATGTGCATTTTACGCTTGTTATGGGTTGAAATCTATTGTTATCCCGTCGTCTGTAATGAGAATCGGAAATGGAGCTTTTTATGAATGTTGCATGCTGGATTCGATTGAGGTTGACCGGAATAATGTTGTATATGACTCGCGCCAAAACTGCAACGCCATAATCGCAACCCGAACAAATGAACTTATTGCAGGCTGTGTCAATTCGTTTATACCAGAAGGTGTTACAAAGATTGCCGTAGGCGCTTTCGGCGGTTGCGATAGGCTTACGACAATTGATATTCCCGATTCTGTGGAGAGTATTGGCGAAAACGCTTTTTGCACATGCTATCGTCTTACTGAGGTGAAAATTTTAGGCAATTTGACCGAAATTGCCGATGGCGCATTTACCAAATGCGGAGAGTTGAGAAATTTGAATTTCCCTGAATCGTTGAGAAGAATCGGAGTGTCAGCCTTTTATGATTGCAATAACTTGTTGTCGTTGAATATTTCACGTTATGTGGAAGAAATCGGTGAGGGTGCTTTTATGGGCTGTGGCGGTCTGAAATCCATTGTAGTTGATGACCATAATCCATATTACGACTCTCGCGAAAACTGCAACGCTTTAATCGAAACGCAGACCGACATTCTTCTGGCAGGTAGCGAAAATGCAGTAATTCCCGACTCTGTGACAGAAATAGCCATTGGTGCCTTTATGAAATGTAGTGGCTTGAAGTCGATAAATATTCCCGATTCTGTTACAAAAATTGGCGAAATGGCATTCTATTGCTGCGAAGGGCTTACTTCGCTTGTAATTCCCAATTCTGTAACAGAAATCGGACATGATGCCTTTAACGATTGCTTTGGACTAACATCGGTGTCGCTTCCATATTCTCTGACCGAAATCAGCGACAATATGTTCTGGCAGTGCAAGTCGCTTAAGTCTGTCGTTATTCCTAATTCTGTGACGAGGATAGGCAAGACTGCTTTCTGGGGATGTACAGGGCTTGAAACTGTGATTATTCCATATTCCGTAACCGAAATTGGTGAAGATGTTTTTGCGGAATGTGATTCACTTCGCTCAATTACAGTCCCAAGGGGAATGACATATCTGTTCAAGGAAATGTTGGATGAAAAATTGTGGGATAAACTGGTGGAGAAGTAGCACGGTTAACAAATATTTTTCGCCCTAATTTCCAAATTCCGAAAATTGTCTTATCTTTGCAACCGAGTGGAATAGTCGCCTAAAATCGATGCTTCTGCTTGACGGACAACATCTTGGTTATGTTTTCCGTGACCTAAAAAATAATTTATGGATAACAAGGTTAGACTTTATTCTGAAATAGGAAAACTCAATGCGGTTCTGCTTCATCGTCCGGGAATCGAGATTGAGCGTATGACTCCCGAAAATGCACACGAAGCATTGTACAGCGATATTTTAAACAAAAAGTTGGTCGATGGCGAATATGCCAATTTCGAGGGCGTGCTCTCGCGTTGGACTAAGACTTATCAGGTCGTCGATTTACTTGCCGAAGTACTTAAGATTGAGACTGTAAAGAAAAATCTCGTGGAAACTTCCTGCCGTCTCGACGACTGTGGTTTTCTTTGCGATGAACTCTTGTCGCACGATGAAAAGACTTTGGCTCGCGAACTTGTTGAAGGTTTTGAATATAGGAGAGGAGTTGATCCGCAGAAGTACGAAGAAGAACGCTATATCCTGAAGCCTTTGTACAATCTGTTTTTTACACGCGATGCTGCATCATCAATGTACAATATGCTATTGATGAATACAATGTCGTTCAAGGTGCGCATGCGCGAAAACATTATCTACCGTGCAATTTTTGAGAACTATTTTGATTGCGAGTCGATAAATGCTGGCGAATGGGAACCTACTGCGCGAACCGAAGGTGGCGATGTGCTGATAGCTCGCGACGATACCTTGTTCATTGGTAATGGCATCAGAACCAACAAGAAAGGTATTGAGTTTCTTGCCGAATATTTCAAGGCTCGCAGGCCCAAGTTCAACATTCTTGTTCAGGAATTGCCCGAAACGCCCGAGTCGTTCATTCATCTCGACATGGTTTTCACCTTCCTCGACAAGGACCGCTGCATGATGTTTGAACCTATAATCCGCAAGAATGCCAAGTATTCGCACTTGCAGACCACTCATATTGAGATAGATAACGGAAAAATCACATATCACCAGAAGCCGGATTTCCTGCAAGGTGCACGCGATTTGGGTTTCGACCTGAATCCTGTAGTATGTGGTGGCGATGATGCATGGACACAGCAGCGCGAACAGTGGCATAGCGGTGCAAATTTCTTCGCTTTGGGCGAAGGCAAGATTATCGGCTATGAGCGCAACTGGAAGACCATTGAGGCACTAGACAAGGCTGGTTTTGCAGTGCTTAAGGCTGCTGATGTCTGCAAAGGCACGGTTGATATGCACAACTACGAAAAGTTTGTCGTAACCTTTGCTGGCAGCGAACTTCCTCGTGGCGGCGGTGGTGCAAGGTGCATGACTATGCCGATAAATAGGGAAGAAATTAAATGGTAATTTATGTTATGTTTTGCCGATGACAAAATGAGGCATAACTGACTGATGGAATACGAATAAGACAAAAAAATGACCGCAATTAAGCGGCCATTTTTTATATCACTTTATTCCAGAATCTATTTGTGATGTCAACTGGCTTTTTGTTGTTAATCTTGTACATTCGCTGGTTTGTAGTCTTCTTGTCCAGTCCGCCGTATTTAGGATTGTATGGGCCGAGCTTAAGGTACTGGAAGGGGGTTATGTTTTTAGGAAAAGTTTGCTTGCCTGAATACCATGCAACTTTTTTGTTGAATTTAGTGTGGACATATTCAGCCATTTTTATAACTTCATCCTGATTGGCATCACCGCCCATAAAGCAGAAGCATGTAATACATTTATTGTATTTTGAAATCATGTTCGATATGGTTTCTTCGTCAAGTTGCTTGCCAATATCCTTGCACAGGTGAGGACTATGGCATCCCGGACAATGGTTTGGACAATTGCTGATGTTTACAGCCAATGTCACTTCATCGGGAACTTCTTGAAAAACAATGTCGTAGTTGTAGTACTTAAGCATTTTCGGTTTCGTTTAGCTTGTTGTCGTAATATCTTCTGTGTGCTTCTTCCTGACGTGCTTCAGAGAAATTGCTGACGCGCTTCATGTATCCTATGATTCTTGTGAGGTAGTCGATATCGGTGCTGCCACATTCTGGACAAGTTTTTAGGTAGCGCTTGTCGATGTGTCCGCACTTGTTGCATACGGTATTTGGAATGTTGAATGTAAAGTAGTTGCATCCTTCGATAGCGGCTATTTTCAGCAGCTGGCGGTATTGTGCCTTGGTAAGGTGTTCTTCCAAATTGACATGCAATGCCGAGCCTCCGGTGAGATGTTCGATATATTCCTTGCCGTGCAAGCGGAATTTGTCTATTGTGTTGATTTCTTTGTCTTCTACGATGAAGAAATAACTGTTGTAGCAGTCGCGTGGAACAAAATATCCGTCTTCCTTATCCCATTTAGCGTGCTTAACACCGACATTCTCGGCAGGAATCATTTCGCAGTTAAACATAAGTTCTTTTGTGCGGTATTTCTTGTTGTAAGTCTCTATCAGTCCGAGTACGCTCTTAACGTAGTTGCGGTACTGGGCATTGTCGCTGATTTCCATTCCAAGGTATTCTGCTGATTCAACAAGTCCGTTTACACCGATTGTGAGGTACTGTCTGCCTATGTTTATAAAACCTGCATCAAATAGAGGAAGCATACCTTTGTTAAGCAAATACTTAAGGTTTTCGTTGTATGCGCACTGAACTTTGTGCATCAGGTCAACAACTTCTTCGATGTAGCTTAGGAATGGTAGTTTTTCTTTCTTTTCGTACTGTATGCAACGGTTGAGGTTGATGGTAAGTACGCTCTTCGAACCTGTTGAAACACCTCCTGCACCAAGAGTGTAGCTGAATTCGTTGTCGGTGATTTCGTTGCGGAGACGGCAGCAGCTGCTGAGCGAATCGGCATTGTCGCTAATGTAGGTGAAGAACGAATGTCCTTCCGAATACATTTCGGCAGTAAAGTCTCCATATTCCTTGTCGCGAACATCGCCGTCTTCCGAAAGAAGTGCCATTGTTTCTACAGGGAAAGTAAGTACGGTCTTAGTACGTTCCTTGTTAAACCACTTCATGAATCTCTTCTGCAACCAGTTTAGTGAATCCCAGTCGGGCTGTGAGCCATCCGGGAAACGGAAATCACCGAAAAGACTTTGGAAATAGTATTTGTCGTAGTATGAAATGTTCCAGAATACCGACTGGAAGTTTCTAGCGCCTGTTGGCTGGTTTATAGAATATACTATTTGTTCGAAGCAGTCGGTTATTACTTTGTCGATTGTACGTTTTTTGAGCGAAAGGTCAACAACTTCGTCGGTACGCTTGTAGTAATCCTGTCCGTATTCGAGGCCTACGAAGTAGTTCATGTACATGAGGAATTCGGGAGTAGCGCAAGCACCGCTAAGCATGCTCGATACTATGAAAACCAAGTTGATGAATCCACCGCAGAACGACTTGAGGTTTGTTGGCTTTGTAGAGTTGCCGCCAATTATCTGTGTGCCGTTCAGCAGCCATGGGTACATGGTAATGCTTGCGCAATAGTTGGCTATGCTGGTTTCGTCGTTTTTGTAGATGAAATGCTTGTTAAGCAGGCTAAGGTATTTGTCGGCGGTTTCCTTGCCGTACATTTCCTTAATTTTGTCGCATAGCATCTTGCGGTTGAGACGTATAAAGTTCTGTTTTGGAAGTTCGCCTATTAGTGTAGCTATGTTTTTCTTTTCTACATTGGCGTTAGCATCGAACTTGCTTCCTGTTGCAGCGTTCTTGGCCTCGCAGTAGTCGAGAAGAAAGTCGAGCTTGCCCTTGACTTCGCGGTCTTCAAGGTGTTTCTGGCGGTATAGGATATATGATTTTGCAGCATTGTAGTAGCGTTCGGCCATAAGAGCGATTTCCACCTGATTTTGAATTTCCTCAACGCTTATTCCGTCGTAGATGTTTACGCGGCTGAGGATGTTAGTAAGCATTTCTTGAGTGGCGAAACTGCCTACCGACAAAAATGCCTTCGATATGGCTGCCTTGATCTTTTCTACGGAGAACAATTCTCTTTTTCCGTTTCTTTTTACAATGAAGTTTTCGTTATATAACATATCCTATACCTATGTTGTTAAATTGTTGAATATTAACTATTTCGAATAAAAATACACTATTTGTTTTTTGTGTTACAAAGGTATTTCATATACATTCATCGCTGAAGAAAATGTGCATATTTCTATTAACAGATTTTTGAACATTAATAAGCGTTTTACAATCAAACTGTTGCAATTTTTTTGAACTTTGTAACTTAAAAAGTGCCGATTTTTTTTTAGAAAATCAAGTATGAAAAAGTAGTTATTTCCGTCATATTTTATTTGGACGTTTGATTGTTGAGATATAATTCAGCAAAAGTATTGGAGTATTGGCTAAAATAGTTATTTTTGCAACACAATATCTGATGTATTGGTATTTTGTACATGAAAAAGGCTTTGTTTGCGGTATTTTTATTTTTGGCGCTATTTGTGCTGACTGTTCCTGCATTCGGACAGTCGATAAAAGAACTCAAAAAACAAGCAAAAAAAGGTGATGCTGAGGCACAATTTTCTCTTGGAGAAAAATATTATAGTGGGGAAGATGTGGAGCAGTCTTATTCCAAAGCTGTGAAATGGTATCGTCGTGCGGCAGATCAGGGATATGCTGGAGCTCAATATTTTCTTGGATCGTGCTATTATTTGGGTCTCGGTGTAGAACAATCTTTTTCTGAAGCAGTAACGCGTTTTCTATATGCTGCCGAACAGGGTTACGCCAGGGCTCAATGTCAGTTAGGATTATGTTATATAAATGGTGAGGGTGTTTCCCAAAATTATTCCGAAGCTATAAAATGGCTTCATCGTGCTGCAGAACAGGGGGATGCTGAAGCTCAATATTATCTTGGATTGTGTTATTATTTGGGGCACGGTGGAGAAAAAAACTATGAAGAAGCTGTAAGATGGTATCGAAAAGCTGCTGAACAAAGACACGCTAATGCACAAAACAACTTAGGATGGTGCTATTATTCGGGTCATGGTGTTGAACAAAACTTTGAAGAAGCAGCAAAGTTGTATCTTAAAGCTGCAGAACAAGGAGATGCAGAATCTCAATTGAATCTTGGGAATTGCTATTATGAAGGGAAAGGAGTTGAACAGTCATATATTGAAGCCGTTAAATGGTATAAGCTTGCTGCAGAACAGGGGCTTGCTGAAGCTCAGTCAGAACTTGGCTTTTGCTATGCAAAGGGATTAGGGGTACAGCAATCATACATGGAAGCGACAAAGTGGTATAATGAAGCGGCAGAACAGAGGTATAATAAAGCCAGAGCATATTATTATTACAATTTAGGTAATTGTTATTGTTATGGAGAAGGTGTAGAACAATCGTTTACAAAAGCTGTAGAAATGTATCGTTTGGCAGTTAAATGTGGATTCGTTAAGGTTCATTATCAGGTTGCTAATGAAGGCACAGGTAAATATTTTGATGATACAGATATAAAACTTCGTTATGTCGAAGAGGCTCAGTATGCTCTTGGAATGTGTTATAAAAATGGGGAAAGTGTAATACAGTCATATTTCAAAGCTGTGGAATGTTTTCAATTGGCAGCAGAACATGGGAATGCAGCAGCTCAATATGAGCTTGGCTTGTGTTATGAAAATGGTGATGGGGTTGAGCTTTCTCCATCTGAAGCAGCAAGGTGGTATAGGAAATCAGCCGAAAATGGAAATCAGGACTCTCAATACAAGCTTGGTCTTTGCTACTATAAAGGTACGGGTGTAGATCTTTCATACACAGAGGCTGTGTTTTGGTTTAAGCAGGCAGCAGATAGGGAACAGGTAGAGGCTACATATATGCTTGGAGTTTGTTATGAAAATGGTCAAGGAGTTGCCAAGTCGCTCACTGATGCTAGAAATTTTTATAAGGCTGCTGCTAATAAAGGACATGTGGAGGCAAGAAAAGCTTATGATAGATTAGAAAATAGGAAATAGTTAAATTTTTTACTCCTTTTTTCGTATCATCACAATTCCTCCAATGATAATTGGAGTTACTACATTTATAAGATATGTCAGGGTAGACGCAAGTGCGATTGCCGTTTCCTGATATGTGAAAATGCCAATGAAAGTTATTGCAAATGATGTCCTTATGCCTAGTTCGGCTGCTGCTATGCTTGGAATTATATATATGCAAATGTAGGTTGCCGATATTGCTGCAAATGCGTTATAAGCCGAAATGTCAATGCCGAAGAACTTGAGTGACAGGTAGAACTGAGTGCCAAACGTAATGTATCTCAGCATGCTAAGTGCTAATGTAGAAATCTTTTGCCTTAATCCGATGTTGCATTGCGGAACATATTTTTTCAGTCGGTTCTGTACAAATTTGGTTTTCCCCAATGCGTTTACTATGCTGTCGAATTTTATGTACAGGGCAATTATTGCAATTCCGCAAATAGTACCTGCAATCAGGAGTGTATTGTGTGGTATTGTTGCGTTTCCGTAGGAGCCAATCATTAGTAGTCCTGCAATTCCAAATATTAGTGTTGTGCAGGCTTGTGCGGTGTCGCCAAATATGGTCAGGTATGACGCTTTGGCTCTGTTTTCTGGACTTACGAAAAGTATTCTCCCAGCAAATTCTCCCGCTCTGTTGGGCGTTATTGTTCCGATAGTTACACCGGCCATTACTGCTTTTATACTTCTGCCAAAACTTAGGTTATGTTCTATGCTGTGCACTAGATTTCTCCATTTCCATGTCTCTATAGCCCAGTTTATTGGCATAAGAAGCAGAATTGCAGCAAAAGTTAGTCCAAGTGTGATGTCTATATGTGAAAAGTAGGTTGTAAGTTCATCAATGTCAGGCGATGTGGCGATCTTGTATCCGGCATAAGCGTATGCCAGTACTACTATGAGTACTTTGACTGTAACTTTTAGTGCCCGTTTCGATTTGCTGTTCATTATTTATCCTTGTTAACCACAGGTATAAGTGCTGTAGAAATCAAACCGAATACAATTATCAGCAAGGTTTGAAGCCCATGTGCCACTAGAGCGAAAGAAGCTCCGGTTTCGCTTGGGATTCCGTAAATTATGAGTGTCTGTATTATCATAAAATGGTAGGATCCCATTCCGTTGGGCGAGGGGACAATCATCCCGAAACTGCCTGCTACGAAAAGCATTAGTGCGGCAAGCAGGTTTAGGTCGCTTAGCTCGTCGAATGCAAAGAAACAGAAGTAGAGCATCAGGAAATAAAGAATCCATATCAGGAACGAATGAAAAATAATGCCGAGTTTGTGTTTTGTTTTCTTTAAGCTTAAAATGCCGGTCCAGAAGTCGTTTATGAATTTTGAAATTTTCTGGCAAATCGTGAATCTGTTGAGTTTCCCTTTTGCAATGACAATGAGAAGGTACAGTCCGGCAATTACAGCAACGGCAAGAATTGTGATTGTCAGCGGAGAAAATATTCGAGCTAGGTTGTCTTTTATTTCTGGGTGTTGTGCTGCAAAATCGCTGAATACGTATGCTTGTGTTGTAAATGCGACTATTGTAAGAATTGCGACAAGTATAAGGTCGAGAAGTCTTTCGCTGACTACAGTTCCTAGCACTTTGGAGAAATCCTGTTTTTCGTAACGAGAAATGAGAGCGCAACGTGTTACTTCTCCGAGCCTTGGAATTGCAAGGTTTGCGAAATATGCGTTCAGTACGGCGAAGAATGAGTTGACAAATCTTGGCTTCTCGCCGGTTGTTTCGAGCATAAGTTGCCAGCGGCGGGCTCGGCTAATGTGGCTAAGCAGGCTGATAAGTGCAGCTGGAATCAGCCAGCCCCATTTTAGACCGGACAATGTGTCAACAAAGTTTTTGAAGTCAAAGTCCTTGTAAACCAACAAGAATATTCCTATGCCAAAGCCGATGAACAAAGTTATCTTTATGGCTGTCTTCAGTTTTTTATTCATGCTGGAAAATTTTTGCAAATATATCATTTTTTATTCCGACTTTTGTACTATGGTTAAAGCAAAAAAATATCTCGGACAGCATTTCCTCACCGATGTGGGTATTGCATCGCGTATAGCTGAGGCATTGAAAAATGAATCTGATTTTCCCGTACTTGAAATTGGTCCTGGAACAGGAATCCTCACACGTGAACTTGTAAAACGCAACTTTTCAAATCTTACTTTGGTTGAAATTGATACCGAATCGGTTGATTATCTTAAAGATAACTTCGATAATTCGAAGTTCAATCTTCTGGAAGCAGATTTTTTGAAGATGGATTTGTCGGCTTTTTGCGATTCCCAAATGTGCATTATTGGCAATTTTCCTTACAATATTTCCAGTCAGATTTTTTTCAAGGCATTGGAAAACAGGGGAAAAGTCTCGGAAATAGTGTGCATGATACAGAAAGAGGTTGCTGAGCGAATTGCTTCTAAGGAAGGCAGCAAGGTTTATGGCATATTGAGTGTGCTGATGCAATTGTATTATAGGTGTGAATACTTGTTTACGGTTCACGAGCATGTTTTCATTCCTCCGCCAAAGGTGAAGTCTGGTGTAGTGCGTTTTGTTCGCTATCGTTCTGCAATAGAAGATGTTGACGAGAAAAAACTATTTATGGTTGTAAAGACAGCTTTCAATCAGCGCCGCAAGACTTTGCGCAATTCGCTGAAATCAATGCTTTCTGCTGATACTGATATGACGCACAGTTTTTGGAATCTTCGTCCCGAACAACTTGCTCCTGACGAGTTTGTTGAATTGACAAGACTGTTAAAATAGCTGACAACCAGACAAATATAAGACATTCTCTTATTTCTGCTTCTTCTCGAACCACTCGTTTATAATCCTTTTGCCATCGGTCTGTAATGTTGATGCAAATTCTTTTATTTCAATTTGTAAGGCTTCGCTCAATGGTTTTGACATTGTGGCTGTGATTTCATGTTTTGCAGCACGCAGTGCTTCGCGTGGCTTTGCTGCTAGCAGTTTTGCAAATTCTTCTGTCTTGGCATACAGTTCGTTGCGAGGGAAAACATCTTGCACGATTCCATGTTGCTTTGCGTAGTCCACAGGAATTTGCTTGCAAGAATACACATAGTATGCGATGTTGGCAGGGGAGATGTATTTCGACAGGAACGAGATTCCGCCAGCACCGGGGATTATGCCCATATCGACTTCGGGAAATTTCATGCGAGTTTCGGGAGTGCAGAAACGGATGTCGCAGCGCAGTGCGAGTTCCAGTCCACCACCATAAACTATGCCGTCAAGTGCAGCGATGACAGGAATTTCAAGGTTTAGCAGTCCATCGTATATGTAGTGTGCGTTGGTTGCCATCAGGACGGCCTTTTCGTAGTCGGCACCAGAAATTTCATGCAGATTGCCACCAGCGGAGAAAACTTTTTCTGTGCCAAGGATGATTAGCACTCGGCATTCCTTGTCGTTGCGTACCGATTCAACGGCTTCGTGGAATTCCTTTAGGAAAAGCTGGCTCATGGCGTTCATCGTCGGTTCGTTATCGAACTTGATGGTGGTGATTGCACCGCGGGATATTGATAATGTTTCGGGCATGGGAGGGAGGTTTCTAAGTTTCTAGGTTTTTAAGTTTCTGGGTTTCTAAGTTTCTGGGTTTCTGGGTTTCTATGTTTCACGTTTCTGGGTTTCTTGTTGCGTCGTGGCGCGCCGCGACTATATTGTTTCTATGTTTTTTTTAGTTTCTCGTTTCTTGTTGCGTCGTGGCGCGCCACGACTGTACTGGTTTAATGTTCAAGGGTTCAAAGATGTCAATCCTTGTCCCCAAGTTTCAATGTTGCTTATATTATGTGATTCGTTATTCATTGATATTTATTTTGTCGCAAAAATATAGTTTTGGTTTGGATTGGCAAAGATGTTTAAATATCAATTATCCATTGTCCATTGTTAATTTTCTTCTTAAACACTTAGTACACATGTATGTTCAGTGCTTGGATAGTTCTGCAGTGATTCTTTCTGAATTCAACATGTAACCGCTTGGGCGTTACGTAGCAGAACCTTGAAATAGGGTGGAATCGATGCAAAGGTCGTGGACTTCGTTGTTTTCGTCTATTGCCTAGATACCGCGTCCGGTGCGCAGATGTAGTTCGTTTACTGGCGATTCGTAGGCTGCGATATTTGCGAAGTTTCAGAACATTAAAACAAAGCGTAAGTAAAAGCCTATTTCAAATATGTCGATTCATTGTTGAACCGTCACAAAATTCTAACCTTTTCTAAAGTCAAAAAAGATTTGTGGAGTTTTTTTGTAAAAAATATTCGGCTTTCTAATCCTCAAATTGCCAAGTGAAATTGCCTCAGATTGCCAAGTAAAATAGCCTCAAATTGCCAAATATTTTTTTTAATTTGTTTGTTTATAATATTTTGTGTATTTTTGCGGAGTTAAAAAATATCGGTGTGAAAGAGTATAAAAATAGAATTGCAGATGCTTTGTTGCGTGACAAACTTGAGGCTGTAGGTGCAGTGCTTATTGAAGGTCCAAAGGCTTGTGGAAAAACTACCACTGCGGAGCAATTGGCAGAAAGTGTGTTGTATATGGATGCGCCTTCGGATATGGAGCAGAACCTGCAAATGGCTCAGACCAATATCGGGCAGTTGCTGAAGGGTGCTAATCCGCGTCTTATAGATGAGTGGCAGCTGGCACCGCAGTTGTGGGATGCAATTCGCTTCGAGGTTGACCATCGTGGCGAAGACGGACTTTTTATGCTTACGGGGTCTGCTGTTCCTGCCGATGTTAGCAAAATCAACCATTCGGGAGCTGGTCGCTTCGGATGGCTAACAATGCGTCCGATGAGCCTGTGGGAATCTGGAGAATCGTCTGGCGATGTCAGCTTGTCGCAATTGTTTTCGGACGATTCGGTGGTGGAAGGTAGCAGTAACATCACGCTTGAGCAGATGGCGTTTCTTGTAAGCAGGGGAGGCTGGCCGAAGTCGTTGCAGAAGAAGTCGGAGAAGGCTGCTTTGGCTCAAGTTTCGGAGTATTATCAGGCCATTATCCGTTCCGACATATCGCGTGTTGATTCCGTTAACCGCAATTTTGAGCGTGCCCACCGACTTATGCGTTCGTATGCCCGTCATCAGGGAACGCAAGCCAGCATTTCTGTCATCAAGGCCGATTTGGCGGCAAACGAGGCTACCGAAATGAGTGATGTTACAATTGAGTCGTATTTGGGTGCGTTGCGTAAGATATTTGTAATAGAGGATGTGCTGGCATGGAATCCAAACCTGCGCAGCAAGACTGCAATCAGAACTGCCGACACCCGCTATTTTGTTGACCCATCGGTGGCGGTGGCTGCCTTGGGCATAGGTCCAGCCGACTTAATGGCCGACCTGAACACTTTTGGACTATTGTTCGAGACATTATGTGTCCGCGACTTGCATGTATATGCCGATGCTCTGGGCGGGAATGTGTATCACTATCGCGATGGCAACGGGCTTGAATGTGATGCCGTTGTGCATCTTCCTAATGGGAAGTATGGTCTGATTGAGATAAAGCTTGGTGGAGCAAACTTGATAGAAGAAGGTGCGGCAACATTAAATCTGCTTGCATCCAAAATTGATACGACGCGAATGAAAAATCCTTCGTTCCGTATGATATTGACCGCTGTTGGCGATCGCGCATATAAGCGCACTGATGGGGTTGTCGTAGTGCCGTTAGGTAGTCTCAAGGACTGAACAAAGGATGGGTTTTGAATCCTCAAATTGCCAAGCGAATTTGCCTTAAATTGCCAAGTAAAATAGCCTCAAATTGCCAAGTTGAGAGGTTCAAGTCTTTGATTATTATGTGTGTAGTGGTTGTTGAATATTTGTGCTCTTTTTGAGGAAGAATGTTGCATTGCTTTGTGTCGCAAAATGACCGCTATACATTCTTAGTTTTCTCCTTAAACACATCATACACAGGTATATTCAGTGCTTCCGATAGTTCTGCTGTGATTCTTTCTGAATTTAATATGTAACCGCTGGGCGAGGTGGGGTTTACGCAGACGGCAATGAGTTTTGTGCGTAGCAGAACCTTGATTTTTCCCCCTTTCGACAAGTAGGAGTAGAGCGATTCGGGTGTGACGAAAATCCTTGTGAAATCCTTGACAATCAGTGTGGTGTTTTGAATTTCCTTTTGCATTCGCAGAAGATTCAAAACCTTGTCGGTGACGATACCACTGGCGAAAATGGTGGTGCCGCACTCGAAAAGCTTGTCCTTCTTGTTTTCGAGCAATAGGGTGGAGCCGATGCCAAGATCGTGGACTTCGTTGTTCTCGTCGATTGCCCAGATGCCGCGTTCGGTGCGCAGAAGCTGTTCGTTTACAGGCGATTCGTATGCTTCGATGTTAATTAAGCTATAGACGAACTTTGTCTTGCGGGTGAGTTCCTTGTAGTCGTGCGAGACGGCGGCACCTGTCGAAAGTATCATGCATTCGGTAACCGATGGCGAGCCTAACGACTTGCGCGACAATGCTCCGTCGATAATGGTGAGCTGACTGCCGTAGCCTTGCATTTCGGCGATTATGTCCTTAATCCACATTGTGCTGGTAGGTCCTGAGAATATCAGTTTGCCTTGCGATTGCGCCCGTGCGGTTACAAGTCTTCCCAGCGATGTGCTTTGCTTTGAGATGTTCAGTATTTCCGATGTGATCTTGCGTGTGCGGTAATGGTTCTCGGAGGTGATGAACATTGTTCCCGGATATATTTCGATTTCGGGCTTGTGGGTGCTTGTCACCTGGTCGACGCTTTCGCCGTCGATGCCGATTGAGGTTATGGCGATTCTTGTGCCGCTGTCGCGTAGTCTACCTATAATATAATTAAGACACTCCGTCTTGCCGGTGTTCTTTTCCATTCCGACAATTGACAGTGACTTGTGTTTCAGTATTTCGCTGACAAAGGGCATCCGTTGGTGTTTAAAATAAAGGCGTGATTAACACGCCTTTATTCAATCTAGCATATTTCTAATTTATTTCTTTGTGTGACGTTCCTTACGAGCGAGGTTGCTTGGTTCGAGAGCCATCTGTTCGCCCTTCATCAGACGGAGAACGCCTTCAGGCTTAATCTGTGTTTCCTCGTTAGCAGGAGTCTGGTTGTCAACATAATCGGTTGGCTGCGAGTAGGTTGTGATAACGCCTTCGTAGTTGCGGAGGATAACCTTTGTAGGGCTTTCCGAAATCAGGTAGTTAGGCATTACAGGAATCTTTCCACCACCGCCTGGAGCGTCAACTACGAATGTAGGAACTGCGTATCCAGATGTGTGACCACGGAGACCTTCGATGATTTCGATACCCTTTGAAACTGGTGTACGGAAATGTTCGAGACCCATGGAGAGGTCGCACTGGTAGATGTAGTACGGACGAACTCTCATCATAACGAGCTTGTGAACAAGCTTCTTCATGATATCAACGTTGTCGTTGATGCCACGGAGCAATACCGACTGGTTGCCCAGAGGAACACCAGCGTTAGCAAGACGTGCGCAAGCTGCTGCCGATTCTTCGGTAACTTCGTTCGGGTGGTTGAAGTGGGTATTTAACCATATCGGGTGGTACTTCTTCAACATTTCGCAGAGGCTGTCGGTTATACGCTGCGGGCATACAACTGGAGTCCTCGAACCGATACGGATGATTTCTACGTGAGGTATTGCTCTGAGTCTCTGAATGATAGATTCGAGCATAGCGTCATCGACCATAAGAGCGTCGCCACCCGAAAGGAGGACGTCGCGAACTTGCGGAGTGCGTGCAACATAGTCGATAGCTGCCTGTATGCGTTCCGATGGAGACTGGCAGTCGTGCTGACCTGCGAATCTGCGGCGTGTGCAGTGGCGGCAGTACATCGAGCACATGTCGGTGATTAGGAACAGAACTCTGTCTGGATAGCGGTGGGTAAGTCCCGGAACTGGAGAATCTTCGTCTTCGTGAAGCGGGTCGAGCAAATCGGCTGCCGACTGGTGAAGTTCAGCGGCGGTCGGGATAGCCTGCTTGCGGACAGGATCGTTCGGGTCGTCGGGGTTAATGAGACTCAGGTAGTACGGAGTGATAGCCATACGGAGAGTCTTTAGCGACTTTGCAACGCCTTCTTCCTCTTCTGGAGTCAGCTTCACATATTTTTTCAGTTGTTCGAGAGTCTCGATTCTGTTTCTCACTTGCCATTTCCAGTCGTTCCATTCTGCATCGGTAACATTCGGAAACATTTCTTTTCTTCTGCTTGCCATATATTTTCAGTCTAATTAAAAGAATTACAATAAATTAAAATTAAGCCAACTTGATTGACGACCGCAAAGATAAATCTTTTTTGCGAAGATTACAATCTAAAAATTGTGTTTTGCAATAATGACGCACCAATAGTGCTTGTAAGTTCCTCCTGTTGCTGTACCAATTCCAATGTCGGTGCAATTACCCCAGAAGTTATCAATGCCTAAAAGGTGTTTTCTATGCCCTGCATTGTCATTGTTTTTTCCACTGTCATAAATAAGTTGTATTATTGATTTTTCTCCGCTTTCGTTTCCAGCAGCTATACTTTCAAAGTAATTTTTGCTTATTGGGGAACACCAATCATCGGGAAGTTTGTATCCTGCTGCATTTATCTTATAGTTAGTACCATATCCATCAGGGTCAACGTGGGCGAAATAGTTACGTCTAGCCATGTCTTCAGCTTTTGCCTGTGCTACTTTGGCCAATGTCTCGTTCCAGACGAGTGCATCACGTGCTTGTATTCCACTTAAATCAACACCTGCTATTTCGCTATATGCTTTCGGGTCTTTTCGTATATCATTAAGCAGGTTGTATGCTTTCTTTACTTCTTCGTTTTCAATATCTTGAGATATTCTGTTGTGCTTTGGCTGGTATAAATTCGATGGCAGCATTGATAGTGTCAGTACTATCATTATAATATTAAAAAATCTCATAGTTGTATGATGTATTAATGAAATTACATGTTTTTTATGTCGCGAAAATAATAAATTATATGTATTTAATTCAAAAAAGATTACTTTTATTTCAATAATAATTTGATTTATTGCCAGGTTCAAAGTTTCTGGTTTCAAGTTTCTATGGTTCTGGTTTCAATGGCTTCGCCGTTTCTGGGTTCAATGTTTAAAGTTCAATGTTTCTCGTTGAGTCGTGGCGTGCCGCGATAGTACCAAGTTTTAATGTATATAAGTTTCTATGTTTTAAATTTCTGTTTTTAGGTTTCAATGGCTTCGCCGTTTCTTGTTTCACGTTTCTGGTTTTCTAGTTTAAAGTTCAACGTTTAAGGCTTATCGTTGAGTCGTGGCGCGCCGCGACAGTACCAAGTTTTTAATGTGTATAAGTTTCTAAGTTTCTGGTTTCAGTGCCTGCGGCGTTTTTGTTGAGACGCAAAATTTTGCGTCTGTACTTTCAATGTTTGCAGCGTTTCTGGGTTTCAGCTGAATCAGCATCGTTCCATCACATTTTTTCTGTATCTTATCCACATTAGTCCGCCACGGAAAACAAGGAATAGGAGGAAGGCTACCCAAAGTCCGTCGTTGCCAAAAATTGGCTGTAAAATGAAATATCCTGCAAAAAATACCGATGTGGCTACGAACATTATGTTTCGCATTGACTTTGCCGCGGTTGCACCAATGTAAATGCCGTCGAAAAGGAATGCCGAGAATCCGCATAGAGGTATCAGCAGTGTCCAGCGGTTGAAATTCATGGCTTCGCCAACTACATAGCTGTCGCTAGTGAGAATGTAGTATATGTCTTCGCTCCAGAAAAAGTATATTATTGTAAATAATGCCGTGAATATCAGTCCCCAATAAACTAAATATCTGATTGCTTTTTTCAGTGGTTCGCGTTTTTTTGCACCAATGTATTTTCCTACAAGCGATTCGCCTGCGTAAGCAAATCCATCGAGAATGTACGAAAATAGTGTGAACAATTGCATTATCAGTGTGTTGGCGGCAAGTGTAAGGTCACCCATGTTGGCCGAAATGGCAGGAATGAAGGTAAATACGGCGCAGAGGCACAGTGTTCGCAGGAATATGTCTCCATTGAGCTTGAAAAAGCGTTTCATTTCGGCTTTGTGCAGGCTCCCGCGAATGTCGATGAGATGACGCATGTTGCCGTAGTGCTTGAACCACAAGATTATAGCCAATGCAAGCCCTGAATATTGTGCAATAACAGTTCCGAGTGCTACGCCCACAATATCCATTTTCAGCCAAATGACGAAAGCGAGGCTGGCAATTATGTTGACAATATTCAGCACAATGGCAACCGTCATTGGTGACTTTGAGTTTTGCATTCCAATGAACCAGCCCTTCAGTGCGTATAGACCAAGCGTTGCAGGTGCCGCCCAGATTCGTACATAAAAGTATGAAAGTGTGAGATTTAGTGTTTCGTCACTGCAGTTTAGGATTAGTCCCGAAAGTTTTGCAATAGGATATTGCAAGGCGATTAGTATCGCGGCGGCACAAAGTGCTATTGTTAGCCCGCGCACAAGAATCTTCATGGCTTCGTCCTTGTCTCCTGCACCGTATGCTTGTGCGGCAAGTCCGCTTGTGCCCATGCGCAGGAAACCAAAGTTCCAGTATATCAGGTTGAAAAGTGCAGTTCCGAGAGCAATTGCGCCTATGTAGGTTTCGTTGCCAATGTGACCGACAATAGCCAAATCTACCATTCCGAGCAAAGGAACGGTGATGTTGGTTATTATGTTTGGCAGGGCGAGCCTGAGGATTTCCTTGTTCACCTTAGATCAGTTCAACGAGCTTGTCGGCGGCTTTCTTTATTCCCATCCAAATCTGCGAAATAGATGCATCGAGCATATAGCAAGGTGCGGTTATTACGCGTTTTTCGGCATCGTAGGCAATTTCGTCGAAGTTGCATACGGTATTTTTACCGCCCATAGCTTCAATGTTCATGGCAGTACCTTTGTCCTTGCCTGAAGTAACATTTGCTCCAAGAACTTTTGCAACAATTACAGGTGCTATGCAGAGTGCAACTATTGGTTTGCCAGCCTTGTTGAATGCCTTTATTGCGGATTCCACATCGGAATCAACCTTCATGTTGGCGCCATCGTAGAAGTAGGAACAGAGATTCTTTGCTGCGCCAAGTCCGCCAGGAATCCACAGCGCATCGAAGTCTGCAATATTAATTTCATTAATAGGCTTTATGTTGCCTCGTGCTATGCGTGCTCCTTCGACAAGCATGTTCCTTTTTTCAGAATCTTGTGCCTGCGTGAAGTGGTTTACAACCTCAGTTTGATTCTTGTTCGGTGCAAAGCATTGGTATTTAAGACCATTCATGTCGATTGCCAGCAACGACAAAGTTGCTTCGTGGATTTCGCTGCCGTCGCGGCTTCCACATCCCGATAGTATAACTGCGATTTTCTTCATATTTGTAAGTTTGAAATTTGAGGCAAAATTACAATTTATTTGTTTATATTGTTTATGTGGTTTGAAGTTGTTTGAAATGGTTTGATGTTGTTTCTGGTTGTTTGAGATGGTTTGAGGTGGTTTCTGGTTTCTAATTTCTAGGTTTCTGGTTGTTTGAGATGGTTTCTGGTTTCTAATTTCTAGGTTTCTGGTTGTTTGAGATGGTTTGAATTGGTTTCTGGTTTCAAGTTTCTAGGTTTATGGTTGTTTGAGATGGTTTGAGGTGGTTTATAGTTGTTTGAGGTGGTTTCTGGTTTCTAATTTCTAGGTTTCTGGTTGTTTGAAATGGTTTGAGGTGGTTTCAAGTTGTTTGAGATTGTTTCTGGTTTCTAGGTTTCTATGGGCAAAGCCCGTTTCTGAGTTTCTATGTTTAACGTTTCTAAGTTTGAAATTGTTTGAGGTTGTTTGATGTTGTTTGAAGTTGTTTGAAGTTGTCTGTTTACCTGTCCGCATTTTATTCCTCAACATTGTGTTATATACAAATATGCATTACTTTTGTCAACCAAATTTAATCTGATTATGATAGGCAAGAAAATAGGAGGATTCGTTCTTAAGTATAAGCTTGGCGAAGGCGGCATGGCTGAAGTGTGGTATGCAGAAAACATGGTAGGTAAGAAGGCTGCGGTAAAGATATTGCTTCCTAAGTTATGTGATGACGAAAATGTTGTAAATAGGTTTGCTATAGAAGCAAAAATTACAATAATGCTTTCACATCCTTACATACGTCAAGTTTATGACTACGGAGAAATTGATGGACGTCCAACAATTGTGCAGGAATACCTTGATGGCAACGATTTGAAGGCAATGGTGAATTCGGGTAGGAGGTTTTCTGAAGCGGAATTGGAAAAGTGGTGGAGTCAGCTTGTTTCTGCGCTCAACTATACACATAGCAAGGGCATTGTGCACCGCGACATAAAGCCTGCCAACATATTCGTTGACAGCGAGGGCAACATCAAGCTGCTTGATTTTGGCATTGCAAAAGTACGCGAGAGCATAAGTTCCACGCAGACAGGGCAGAAGATTGGCACACTCATGTATATGAGCCCCGAGCAGGTGAAGGACAGCAAGCGCATAGACTACCGTACCGACATTTATTCTCTTGCGGTTACTTTTGTGCATCTGCTTACTGGCCGCCGACCATACGACAGCAATAGGAGCAGCGACTTCGAGATAAGCGAGAATATTGTTTACAAGCCATTGGATATGACTGGTGTTCCATTCAACTGGCAGCAGTTTCTTGAACCCTACCTTGCCAAGGATCCACAGCAGCGTCCAGCACTAATTTCGTTTTGTATCAGGCAGACGTCTTCATTGAATGATTATACTATATCAGCGAACAATGGAAAAGAAAATACTGTTCTATATAGTGATGAGAATAAATCTGGCAAAAATGGTAATAGGTGGATTGGATTGTTTGTGGTTGTAATAATTGTAGCTGTCGTTGTTTTCATGTTGACTAATTATAATAAAACAAATAGTGATATGGAAAGCGATCGTCAGATATATCAACAGGAGCCTCTTTATACAATTACATATAATTCCAATGGAGGTGAAGGAAGTATGTCTCCACAAACATTATCAAAAGGAGATGGGCAAAGGTTGAATGAGAATTTGTATATGAAGGAAAACTATACATTTAAATCATGGAATACCAAAGAGGATGGAACTGGAATTGAATATGAGGATAGAGATTTTATAGAACCTATTACAGAGGATATAACATTGTATGCGCAATGGATATTGAGCAATCCGCTGAATGGTCACAATTGGGTTGATCTTGGACTGCCAAGTGGAACGTTGTGGGCAACCTGCAATGTGGGAGCAAAAAATCCTGAGGATGAAGGTAATTACTTTGCATGGGGAGAAACACATTCTAAAAAAGAGTACAATGATAGTACATATAAATATTATAGAATCTATTATACATACGAGAGTGAATATAATAGTTATATAATAGATGATATTACTATAACAAAGTATTGTAATGATTCAGAATGCGGTAACAATGGTTTTACGGACACCCTTATTACATTAGAACGCTCTGATGATGCAGCAACAGCCAATTGGGGAACAGGATGGCGAATGCCGAAGAGAGAAGAATTTATTGAATTGAAAAGTAAATGTACATGGAATTGTAAATCAAAAGGATATGAGGTAGTCGGACCCAATGGCAACAAGATTTTTCTGCCATTTACTGATTCTCGTTGCGATGAAATTCTTGAGAGTTATCCTGCAGGTTCGTGTTACTGGTCAAATGCTCTTTCTCCTGACAACCCATACAATGCATGCTATCTTGATATTGGTACATATGACTATAAATATCGTCAGACTGCTAATGATAGTCGCTATATTGGTTTTTCTGTTCGTCCTGTGTGCAATAAATAGTTCTGTTGGTTTGAAGTTGTTTGAGATTGTTTGAGATGGTTTCTGGTTTCTAATTTCTAGGTTTCTGGTTGTTTGAAATGGTTTGAGATGGTTTCTGGTTTCAAGTTTCTAGGTTGTTTATATTGTTTCAAGTTGTTTGAGGTGGTTTGATGTTGTTTCTAGTTGTTTGAGATTGTTTGATGTTGTTTCTGGTGGTTTGAGATTGTTTGATGTTGTTTGAAGTTGTTTGAAATTGTCTTTTAGCCTGTCAGCCTTTTGTTTTCAATATTGTGTTTTATACAAATATGCATTACTTTTGTCATCCAGATTTAATCTGATTATGATAGGCAAGAAAATAGGAGGATTCGTTCTTAAGCATAAGCTTGGCGAAGGCGGCATGGCCGAGGTGTGGTATGCAGAAAACGAGATAGGGAAGTCGGTTGCTGTAAAAATTCTGAACAATGACCTTGCTCATAATGCGCAAATAGTAGAACGCTTCAAGAATGAAGCCGTGATAATGGTTAAGCTCGACCATCCCAATATACGTCAGGTTTACGATTATGTGGAGATTGACGGACGTCCTGCCATGCTTATGGAATACCTCGATGGTGATGATTTGAAGGCATTTATGAATTCTGGTCGCAAATTTTCGGAGTCAGAATTGGAAAATTGGTGGAACCAGATGGCTTCTGCTCTCAACTATACTCATTCCAAGGGAATTGTTCACCGAGATATAAAGCCCTCCAATATTTTTATTGACAGCAAAGGCGATGTGCGTCTGCTTGACTTCGGCATAGCCAAGATAAAGGAGGGCATAACCATGACCCAGACTGGAGCCATGATGGGAACATTAATGTACATGAGTCCCGAGCAAGTATGTGACAGTAAGCATATTGACTACCGTACTGATGTATATTCTCTTGCAGTGACGTTTGTACATTTGCTTAGTGGCAGGACACCATACGATACGAATTCATACGATGATTACACAATACGTAAGGGCATAGTTGAGCAGCCTCTTGACATGACCGGTGTTCCTGCCAGCTGGCGCCAGTTCCTTGAGCCATACCTTGCCAAGGATCCGCAGCGTAGGCCAGCACTTGTGCCATTGGGCGGAAAGCAGGCAACAGTTGCTGCTAACTCCGTAGTAAATAATAATGTATACTACCGCAACGAGGAAACTTTTGTTGAAAATGCAAAGCCAAGTACAGTGAATAATCTTGCTCATAAGCCAGAAAAAGAGAAGAAGAGCAGAAAAGGATTATGGATAGGATTGGTGTCTGCGTTGATATTTACATTGATTTGTGTGGGGGCTGCTCTATGGACAATAAGGGATAATTCAAGTGGAAAAATAGGGACTGAACCATCTAATACTATAAATGTACCTGAATATGTTGACCTAGGTTTGCCAAGCGGTACAAAATGGGCGACTTACAATGTCGGTGCAAGCAAGCCGGAAGAATATGGCAACTACTACGCATGGGGAGAAACCAACACGAAGTCAATTTATACAAAAGACAACTACACGTATTCTTCTAATCTAACAACACTTCCAGCAAGTGCTGATGCAGCGACAGCCAATTGGGGTAAAGGTTGGAGTATGCCAACAAAAGAGCAGTTTGACGAATTGATATACAATTGTAAGTGGGAGTGGGTTAGCAAAAATGGTGTATATGGTTATAAAGTAATAGGGAATAATGGAAAATATATCTTTCTTCCTGCTGCAGGACGTAGCCTTTGGTCTAATCTTTTAAATGTAGGAGATCAAGGTTATTACTGGTCAGGTTCACTTGATAAAAAAAATTCTGGAAACCCATATCATTTATATTTCGTTTCTTCCGGACTTGATTTGGATGACACATTTGGCTCTTCTGGATATTCCATTCGTCCTGTATATGCTAGTATTCAAGTGGATAATCGTATAACAAATCCAAGTGCCGAATCTCAAACCTTCGAGGATGCAGCGCACTTTCCATCAGGTAATGATAGTAAAAGTGAAAAAGTTGATAAAGAACCAACCTCGATATCAAGAACAGAAGGCCGTCTCAACTTTGGCAGACAAGTAGGCGGAAGCGGCTCGGGCGGAGGAAGTGGAAGCATTGGCGACCTTAATGGTAGAATTGTAGTAAAAGTAGAACCAGACAACAAGGACAATCTAACAGGTATGGTAAAACTTGAAATTACTGTTAATGAAAAAGGTAATGTTGAAACAGTCAAAGTTATACAATCCAACTGTTCGGAATGTACACCACTCGCAATAGAAACTGTAAAAAAATGGAAATATGAGCCAAAACCAGGTAGTGGAATTGAAAAAGGTATAGTTAGATTTGAATTCTTAAAATAATCCATTCAATAAATTGCTCTTAGAAATTTCTGTCTCTACCTTGTTTTTTATTTGTGTAGGTTCATTTTTGAAACTTTATCCCTTAAATCCAGATAACATTGAAGAAATTTGTCTTCATCCGCTGAGGAAATCTTGCTTATTTTTTGCACATTTCCTCAGTGGATACGGCATTGTTATTTTACTCAAATAACTGATTCTACGTGATCTAATATTGAATTTCGTCTGCAAAATTACCCTGAAAAATTCCATTGGTCGTAATCATTGTCAAGACAACGGATTTCAGTGTTTTTGTCTTCTCAATAAAGGTCAGACGACAATTTTCAAATTTATAAAAAAAACTTCGTATCCACTGAGGAAATCTTACTTATTTTTGTACATTTCCTCAGTATATACGGCATTGTGAATTTGCTTAAACGGTTGATTTAGTGTGATTTAATGTTGGTTTTTGTCTGAAAAAATTATTCAGTGAAATTTTATTGTTCGTAATCGTGTCCTTTTGGATTTTTAACCTTTAGCTCGTCCTATGGGCATTCCGAAAGGCTTAAATATTAGCATTTGTAAAGCGTAGAAAGATCAGTCTTAAGCGGATTACTGCTATGGCAGTGATCTAAAGGTTTAAAATCCTTATATTCAACTTGTCTGGATTACAAATCCAGACAACGTTATCGGGCTGAAAGCCCAGCGAGCGCAACAAGTTTAGGCAACGCCTCAACCCGATATACCTACACAATCACACGCCCTGAAAGGGCAAAAGAAGGGACAGCCGATATATCGGGTGGAGTTAAACGATAAGAATATCTTATCAAACGTGACAGAAAAATCATTGTCTGCATGTTTTTATAACATTCCGCTCCAGCCGCGGGGGCTTTTACTTTTTTGTTGG
>Ga0310696_10000617_pt1 | contig 54299 bp, 38 predicted proteins | sample AusTroGonzalo_MG_4_FD_203885 | JGI IMG/M metagenome (GOLD analysis project Ga0310696, IMG submission 203885) | Bovine rumen microbial communities from tropical cattle in Woodstock, Queensland, Australia - Gonzalo_02 (v2) (version 2) | ecosystem: Host-associated > Mammals > Digestive system >...
TCCCGGCGATGGTTGGTGTAGGGCGAGAGGAACTGGCTGATAAGGTAGCCGTGCCCCGCATGGATCTCCACGCAATCGAATCCCGCCTCGCGCGCCAGCGTCACGGCGTGGCCGAAATCCTCCACGAGCGCGTCGATCTCGTCCACGCGCAACTTCCGGACAAAGGTCGGGGAGTAGAGGTTGAAGCCGCCGGAGGCGCCGACCGGGGTGCAGCCGCAGGTGGCGCGGTGGGTCATATTCCCGCAGTGCCCCAGCTGGATCGAAGCTTTCGCACCTTCGGCATGGATGGCGTCCGTGATGTCCCGGAGCGCCGGGACGATCTCTTCGCGCAGCCACAGCTGGCCGTCGAACGAGAGCCCGCTGCGGTTCACGGAGGCATAGGCAAGGGTCGTCATCCCGACTCCGCCCCGGGCCACGGCGACGTGGTAGTCCTTCAGGTCCTGCGAAGGATTGTTGCCATAGGCCATGTTCTCAAAGGCAGCGGAGCGGATGACCCGGTTGCGCAGGGTCACGGGACCGATCCGGACAGGTGTGAAGATCTTGGATTCGATCATGTCAGTAGATGAACGGGATGATCCGCCGGACCTTGTGGGTGTCCAGCTCGTCCGGGAACTCCTGGCAATAGAGGTCGTAGATGCGGGCGGCGCGGGGCGCGAGGTTGGCGAAGGTCCATAGCGCGAAGACGGCCCCGGACCAGGACCAGGTCAGGACGGCAAAGCCGACCCATTCGACGAATTCCCCGAAATAGTTGGCGCTCGTCACATAGTGGAACATCCCCTCCTTGGGCAGGTAATGTGCGGTGTCGCCGGGCTTGCGGAGATGGCGGATGACGGCGTCGGAGTGGATGTTGACCACCATCCCGGCCAGGAACAACAGCGTGCCGCACAGGAACTGCGGACTGGTCAGCCAGCTGGCCGGATAGGCCTCGGCGGGGGAGAAATAGAAGATCCAGCCGCCCTGCATCAGGGCGTTGAGCGTATTGAAGAGGATGCCCATCAGCACGATGCTCACCGGCATGCGGCTGCGGCCGCGCATCAGCAGGGGGAAGATGAAGGAGCGATGGAAATAGTGCAGCTCGAACAGCAGCAGGAAAACCAGGCGGACGGCATCCTCCCGCCGGTCGGACCACCACCACAGCAGGAGCATCACCACGAAAACCGGCGCTTCCATCAAAATCCAGCCGAGCCGGTTGTCCAGGGCGGGGCCCCATTTGGGGGCGTAGAATTTCCCATACCCGGCATCCACGAAGTAGAGGCTGACAAATACCGCAACGGCCAGGACGGCCATGATGGCCAGGAAGAGATAGAAGGCTGATAATGTAATCACACTCAAAGATAAACAAAAAAGGTGGGAAAACCGAATAAATTACTATCTTTGTATGATATGGCGAAAGAATGCAAGTGGATTCTGAAGGATCCGGCCGACCCTGCGAAGGTCGAACGGCTCGCGACGGAAGTCGGCATCGACAAGGTGCTGGCTGAATTGCTCGTCAAGCGGGGCGTCGAGACTTTCGAGCAGGCGCGCGCCTTCTTCCGCCCCAGCCTGGACGCGCTCCACGATCCTTTCCTGATGAAGGATATGGATATTGCCGTGGAGCGGCTCCACAAGGCCATCACCTCCGGCGAGAAGATCCTGGTCTACGGCGACTACGACGTGGACGGGACCACCGCCGTCGCGCTGGTGTATTCCTTCATCCAGCGTTTCACGGACAAGGTTGATTTCTACATCCCCGACCGCTATGACGAAGGTTACGGCGTGTCCTACAAGGGCATCGACTGGGCGGCCGACGGAGGATTCGACCTCATCATCACCCTGGACTGCGGCATCAAGGCCACGGACAAAGTGGAGTACGCCCGCAGCAAGGGCCTGGAAGTGATCATCTGCGACCACCACCTGCCCGGCGAAGCGCTTCCGGCCGCCGTTGCGGTGCTGGATCCCAAGCGCGAAGACTGCAACTACCCCTTCGACGACCTGTCGGGGTGCGGTGTCGGCTTCAAGCTGGTCCAGGCCTATTCCAAGCAATACGGCATCCCGTTCGAGAGCCTGATCCCCCTGCTGGACCTGCTGGTCGTCAGCATCTCCTCCGACCTGGTCACGATGGTCGGCGAGAACCGCATCCTGGCGCATTTCGGGCTCAAACAGCTCAACGAGAACCCCTGCAAGGGCCTGGCGGCGATGATTACCCTGTCCAACCTCGAACCCGGCCATATCTCCATCGACGACATCGTCTTCAAGATCGGCCCGCGCATCAATGCGGCGGGGCGCATGGAGTCCGGCCGCCTGGCCGTGGAGCTTCTCAAGGCGACCGACACCCATGCCGCGATGCTGATCGGGGAGAAGATCAACGAGAACAACAACGAGCGCAAGAACATCGACCGGGAGATCACCCAGGAAGCCCTGGAGATGGTCCAGTCCGGCCGCTGCCTGGCCAGCGAGAACGCCACCATCGTCTACAACCCCAAGTGGAGCAAGGGCGTGGTCGGCATCGTGGCTTCCCGCCTGGTGGAAGCGTATTACAAGCCGACCGTGGTCCTCACCAAGTCCAACGGCTTCGTGACCGGATCGGCCCGCAGTATCGCCGGATTCGACCTCTACGAGGCCATCGAACATTGCGCCGACCTGCTGGAGAACTTCGGCGGACACGTCTACGCCGCGGGGCTCACCCTCAAGGAAGAGAACATCGAGGAGTTCGCACGGCGGATGGACGGGTTCATCGCCGGCAAGGTGACCTCCGAGATGCTGATCCCGGTCGTGGAGGTCGACGCCAAACTGGACTTCGCCCAGATCACACCCAAATTCTCCCGCATCCTCAAGCAGTTCCAGCCTTTCGGCCCGGGCAACAACAACCCGATCTTCGTCACGGAAAATGTCTATGACGCCGGCTCCGGCCGCAAGGTGGGCGCGGGCGGCGTGCATGTCAAACTTGACCTCATCCAGGAATCGCAGCCCTACCACCAGATTCCGGCCATCGCCTTCAATATGGCGGACGCCTACGACTACATCCGGGAGGGCAACCCGATTGACGTCTGCTACGCCATCGTGGAGAACTACTACCGCGGCTCCTCCTCCATTCAGCTCCGTATCCGCGACATCCGGGAGCGGGAGGACATCCTGTAGCCATGGCTTCTTCCCAGACCAGGACCGCATCGGTCGTATTCCGCTTCATGCCGGGCCTGCTGCTCGCGTGCGGCCTGCTCTTCGTGTTCCTGTATCCCTGCCTCCCGCTGGGCGGGAACGACGCAGGTGTGCTCCGGGAGAAACTCCCCTTGCAGGAAAGGCCCTTCCTGCGGGCCGCCTTCGGGGAAGAGGGCTCGGCCGCATCCTGGATGGAGGCTACCCAGGACCTCTGGGGCTGGGTGCTGCTGGGCTTGAATCTGCTGGCGCTGATCGGCTTCCTGGCCTGTCCGGCCCAAGGGGTGCCGAAGAAGAAGGGTTCGGGCGGCGGGCGCCTGGCCATTCCGGCGCTGTGCGGCTTTCTCGTGCTCCTGGCCTTGCTGGCGATTTGCTGTGTGCCTTCGCTGCTGGCGGGATTTATCCAGTTTGTGGACTGGTACCGCTTCTCGATGGGCGCCGGGCTGCTGCTCCTGCTGGTCCTGATGTACCTGCTGGGCTCGCGCGGCGTACAGCGCATCCGGGAGGCGGAAGGCATCGGCGGCATCCCGCGCGGCATCCGCCTGGCCGAGGGCTTCCTGGTCGCCCTTTTCGCCGCCGTGGTGCTGCTTCCGGCGCTCCGGACGATGCGCATCTACCTGCTGCCGCTCTCCGTCCTGCTGGCCCTGCTGCCCGGAACCTTGTGCGAATGGGCCTGCGCCCGGCGCCGCTCCGGTCTGCGCCTGATGTACCTGGCCCTCCGGACCCTGCGCGGCATCGCCCTGGTCGCCTTCTGCCCGATCACCGTCCCCCTGCTGCTCTTCGCATTGCTCCGGCGGCTATGATGGGACTTTAGCCTTTTTTCTTTAATTACATCGTACTGATATGGAGAAAAAAAAGGCCGATTCAAGAGAAGCGCTGGAATACCCTGAGGTATCTTTTCCGATTCCTCATTCCGTGCGCGTCAGCCGTATGCTTGACATCCTCCCCGCGTTCTCGGACGAGGAGCTCGAAAAGGACGAGAAACTAGCTGATATACTCAAATAAGCAGCCTCCCGTGAGGGCGGGAGGCTGTCAATTGTGACTTTGGATACTAGAACAGCGTCGGTTCTTCGAAGAGGCCGCCGGGGAGGTCCGGGACTTCGGAGAGGTCGGCTTCGGGCTCGGGATTCCCGATCAGGTCGGGAATGACGGCAGGCTCCTCGGGAATGACGGCAGGTTCCTCGGGAATGACGGCGGGCTCCTCGGGAATGACGGCAGGCTCGGTCGGCTCGTCATTCGCCGGCGTGACCGGCGAATCTTTTTCCTCATCGACGATCAGCGGTTCGACGAATCTCACCTTCTTCACCTCGCCGCGCTCGGCGCATTTCTTGCCCTTGGCGGCGATGCCTTTCTTGCCGATCCACTGCTCGGCCTCGACGGCTTCGGGCTCCTTGTCCTCCAGCTTCCAGACAATCTCGTAGCGCGGATGCTTGTCGCCGCTGATGTCCACGAGGTAGGATTTGGGAGCGTCGGAGATGAAGCTGACCGGGGTGTTGTCGCTCAGGACGAAGGAGAAGCGTTTGACGTAGAAACTCTTGACGGCGCCGTCCCAGTAGAGGGCGGTGAAGGTCTTGTCCGGGTCGAATTTCTCGATGAAGAGCACGTCGCCCTGGTACTTGTTGACCAGGTCGAAGGAAGTCGTGTAGAACGTGCCGTTCTTGAACACGGCAAGCACCTTGTCGCCATCTTCGAACTGGCCCAGGTAGAGGCCGTGGCCGTCCTCGTTGAGCTTCTGGATATCAGCATCGTACCAGATATCCTTGCCGGCGATGGTGCTCACGCCCTTGCTCTTGAGGGTGATGTTGCGAATGACGTTCTTGCTGACGAGGTTGCCGCGGGCCGTCTTGCTCTTGATGGCGAGTTCGGAGAAATCGTACTCGAAACTGGTCTTCTTGAGCTTCGGCTTGGGACGCAGCGACACGCGGACCGTCTCGGCCTCGCCGTTGTGGTTGGCGGTGAACCAGACAATCTGCGAGCCGGGGAGTCCGGTCGTGATGTCGTATTCCTTGTCGCGCGTGACGGAGGTGATGGCGAAACGTTTGGCGTAGTAGATGGAAGTCTTGCCTTCCCGGTAGATCACGTTGTAGATGGTACGGGTGTCGCCACGGTTGAACAGGCCCACGTAGAGCAGGTCCTTCCCGAAGAAGGCCTTGTCCTCGACCTTGGTGATGCGGTACTTGCCGTCCTTGCCGATGACGATGATCTCCGACAGGTCGGAGCAGTCGCAGATGAATTCTCCGCCGTCGTCTTTCTTCAAGCCGATGCCTACGAAGCCTTCGGCCAGGTTGGCCTGAAGTTTGGCGTTGTTGTTGATGACCTTGGTCGCAGCGATGGTTTCGAAACCGGTGAGCTCCGTGCGGCGCGGATAATCCTTGCCGTATTTCTTCTTCAGGGACTTGAACCATTCGATGGTGTAGCGGTCGATGTGGGCGATGTCGTCGCGCACGGCATCCATCTGCGCCTCGAGGGCGAGGATCTTCTCGTCGATGGCCTTGGTGTCGAACTTGGAGATCTTGCGGACCGGCTTCTCCACGAGTTTGAGGATGTCGTCCAGGACGATCTCCCGGTGGAAGAGGTCCTGGTACATTTTCATCTGCGTGAAGATGTCGTCGATCTGGGTCTCCCAGTCCTTCTGGTCCTGTTCGAGGACCTTGTAGATGCGGTTCTCGAAGAAGATGCGCTCCAGGGAGCTGTAGTGCCAGTCGGCCTCGAGTTCGTCCAGCTTGATCTGCAACTCCTGGAGCAGCAGGTCACGGGTATGGTAGGTGCCGTATTCCAGGATGTCGTGGACGGTGAGGAACTGCGGCTTGTTGTCTTTGATGACGCAGGCGTTGGGGGCGATATTGATTTCGCAGTCCGTGAACGCGTAGAGGGCGTCGATGGTCTTGTCGGGGGAGACGTCGTTGGGCAGGTGGATCTGGATATCGACCTTGTCCGTGGTCATGTCCTCAATCTTCTTGATCTTGATCTTGCCCTTGTCCTTGGCGCGAAGGATGGAGTCAATCAGGTCCTTGGTGTATTTGCCGTAAGGGATCTCCGTGATGGCGATGGTGTTCTTGTCGATCTTCTCGATGCGGGCGCGCACCTTGACGCTGCCGCCGCGCTTGCCCTGCATATACTTGCTGCAGTCCGCGAAGCCGCCCGTGGGGAAGTCCGGATAGATCTCATAGGGTTTGCCTTCGAGGATGGAGACGGAGGCGTCCAGAAGCTCGTTGAAGTTGTGCGGAAGAATCTTGGAAGCGAGGCCCACGCCGATGCCTTCCGTGCCCTGTGCGAGCAGCAGGGGGAAACGCACCGGGAGCTCGGTGGGCTCCTGCTTGCGCCCGTCGTAGGAGGTCATCCAGGGGGTGACTTTCGGGTCGAACACCACTTCCTTGGCGAATTTGCTGAGCCGGGCTTCGATGTATCGCGGCGCGGCATTGGCGTCGCCGGTGAAGATGTTGCCCCAGTTGCCCTGGCAGTCGATGAGCAGGCCTTTCTGGCCCAGGGTGACGAGGGCGCCGAGGATGGACTGGTCGCCGTGCGGGTGGTATTGCATCGCCTGGCCGACGATGTTGGCCACCTTGGTGAAACGGCCGTCGTCCACCTCGTCCATCGTGTGCAGTACGCGGCGCTGCACAGGCTTCAGGCCGTCTGCGATGTGGGGCACGGCCCGGTGCAGGATGACGTAGGAGGCGTAGTCCAGGTACCAGTCCTTGAACATCCCGGAGAGCTTGAACTTGCGGGCGTCGCTTCCGAGCAGCCGGTCAAAACGGCTGGAGGCTTCAGCATCCTCTTCGATGACTTTATCTTCGTCGTCGATGATTTCGTCCGGGGTAATGATGTCTTCTTCTTCCATAGTTATTCTTCGTATCCGAATTTACGCAGTTCGCGTTTGTTTTCCCGCCAGTCGGGATCGACCTTGACATACACCTGCAGGAACACCTTCTTCTGGAAGAAATCTTCCATATCGAGGCGGGCCTGGGTGGCGACTTTCTTGAGCGCAGTGCCCTGGCGGCCGATGATGATGCCCTTCTGGGACTCGCGCATCACGTAGATGACGGCCCCGATGTCGTAGCGTTCCGCCCCTTCCTTGAAAGATTCGATGCCGACTTCGCAGCAGTAGGGGATCTCCTCCTGGTAATTCAGGAAGATCTTTTCCCGGAGGATTTCCGAGGCGAAGAAACGGAGGTTCTTGTCGGTGAAGGCGTCCTTGTCAAACCAGGGCGGGCACTCCGGCAGGCGCGCCACGACGGCGTCCAGGATGCTCTCCAGGTTGAAGTGCTCCTGGGCCGAAGCGGGGATCACCGTGGCTTCCGGGAGCTGCTTCTGCCAATAGTCGAGCAGCTGGACCACGCGCGGCTGGTCGCTGATGTCGATCTTGTTGACCACGACGATGACGGGGCAACCGATGCGGGAGAGCTTCTCGACGTATTCGCTGTTCTTGTCGGGGGTTTCCACCGTATCGGTCACATAGAGGATGATGTCCGCATCCCCGATGGCGCCGTCCACGAAGTTCATCATATTCTGCTGGAGGCGGTAGTTGGGCTTGAGGATGCCCGGCGTGTCGGAATAGACGATCTGCCAGTCATCCCCGTTGACGATCCCCATGATGCGGTGGCGCGTGGTCTGCGCCTTGGCCGTCACGATGGAGAGCTTCTCGCCCACCAGGGCGTTCATCAGCGTGGACTTCCCGACGTTCGGGTTGCCGATGATATTGACAAAACCGGAACGGTGCGCCATTATACGTATGCCCCCATCTTGAGAATGTTGACTTCGCCTGCGGTGAGGTAGCGCCACTCGCCCTTCTTGAGGCCTTTCTTGGTCAGGCCCGCGAAATAGACGCGGTCAAGCGCCTTGACCGAGTAGCCGAGGGTCTCGAAGATGCGGCGGACGATGCGGTTCTTGCCAGAATGGATCTCGATGCCGAGCTTGCGTTTGTCTTTCTCGTCGATGTATTCGAGCTCGTCGGCCTTGATCTCCCCGTCGGAGAGCTCCACGCCGGACAGGATGCGCTCGTAGTCCTCCTGGGACAGCGGGCGGTCGAGGGCGACCTGGTAGATCTTCTTCTTGTCGTAGGAAGGGTGCGTGAGGCGCTCGGCGATCTCGCCGTCGTTGGTCAGCATCAGTACGCCGGTGGTGTTCTTGTCGAGGCGGCCGACCGGATAGACGCGCGTCGGGCAGTCCTTGACCAGGTCCACGACCGTCTTCTCGGCGTGGGGGTCGCTGGCCGTGGTGACGTAGCCCTTGGGTTTGTTCATCACGATGTAGACCTTCTCTTCGCCCTTGAGGCGCTCGCCGTTGAAACGGATGTCGTCGGTGAAGATGTTCACCTTGGTGCCGAGTTCGGTCACCACCTCGCCGTTGACGGTCACGACGCCGGCCTGGATGAGGGTGTCGGCTTCGCGGCGCGAGCAGACACCGGAATTGGCGATGAACTTGTTGAGGCGGACGGTGTCCTGGATCGGGGCGGTATAGGTCATTTCGGCCTCCTCGCTGCCATTCACGACAGGACGGCGGCTGATCATCCGGTTGATGCCTTCGGTGGATTCGCGGGTGAAGTTGGGTTTGCGGCCGGGTTTCTTCGCACCGCGGGGTTTCCCGGGTCCGGCGGGCTTGCGCGGCCCGGCACCGAAGCTGCGGCGCTCGGAGCCGAAAGCGTTTCCGCGGCTTTCGCCATAAGGGCGCTGCGGGCGGCTCTCACCGAAACTGTTGCGGCTCTCCCCGTAGCTGCGGCCTTCGCCGAAACTGCGGCGCTCACCGTAGTCGCTGCGGCCGGAACCGCTGAAATTGCTCCGGTGCTCGCTGCGTTCGCCATAGGACGGGCGGGAGGAGCCATAGCCCTGCCGCTCACCGTAGCCGCCGCGGCGGTCGGAGCCATAAGCCCCACCGCGGTTCTCACCGTAGGGGCGTTGCGGGCGGCCTTCGCCGAAGCTGCGGCGCTCGCCATAAGGGGTGTGACGGTCGCCGGCGTCGCTCTTGTGGGCGCCCGGCGTGTACTCTACTTTTTCGGAGCGGGGATGATCGCCCGCCGTTTTCCGAGGTCTAAGTTTTCGGCCTTCTTTAGTAAATTGGTCCATTACTACTTGAGATTAAAGAAATAAGTGATTGTGCCCTCCTGCATCGCCGGCGCGTCCGCACTCATGTTGAAGTGCGTTTCCATCGCGGCTTTGCGCGCCGCCGCATAGAGGGTCTTGTCCAATACGGTGGTACCGTCGCCTCCCGGCACGGCCTTGACTACGTTGCCGTAGTTGTCCACCCAGATGTCTACTACGACGATTCCGCTCTCCTGCACATTGTAGACCGGCCGGGGGATGTTCCCCACGGTGTTGCGGCCTTTGACGTGCGCGTTGGGCTTGCCGTCGGTGCGTCCGTTGTCCGTGTTGCCCAAGGCCTGGCCGGCCTTGAATCCTTCGCCCGCCTCCGACGCGCTGTGGGGCGTGGTGATGGCGGTGTCCTTCTTGGCCATCCCGGGGAAGGAGGCACGCGGATCCAGTTCAGGTTGGTCCGGCTCGGGGGCCGGGGTGTCGACGTCGCCGAAGTTGTCCGGCTTCGTCTGGGGTGTCAGGTTCTCCCGGGGAGCCTCTTCGGGGGACTCGCTTTTCTGGGCGAGTTCGATGGGCTGCTCGGGATCGACCTCTTCCGCCTGGGGCTCCTGCCCGTTCAGCTGTTGGGCCATGATCTCAGGCGCGTCGTTGAAATCCAGCAGCATGCTCTGCTCCTGGGGCGGGGGGTAGATGTATTTCAGACCGGAGAAGGAGACGAGCACGAGGGCGCAGGCGTGGAGGGCCACCGTCATCAGGATGCCGGTGACCTTGGCGTTGCGCTCACGTTTCTGTCTGATTATCTGGTCGTTGTTCATCTTGCGTTATTCCGGCTGTGTGGCCAGGATGACTTTGTAGTGGTTGCGTTTGGCAATGTTCATCACCTGCACGATCTCGCCGATCGGCACGCTCTGGTCGGAGTAGATCGAGAAGGTCGGGTCTTCTTCGGTCTGGAGCAGGTCCACCAGCTCGTCCTCCACCTCGGAGAACGGCACCGGGTCCTGCGCGCCGTTGATGTGGTAGGTGTAGCGGTCTTCGCCCCAGTCCTTGATGGAGACGCTCACCGTGGCCTTGGCGCCCACCTGGCCCGTGCTCTTGGGAAGCAGGAGCTTCAGGGCGTTGGGGTTCACCAGGGTGGAGGTGACCAGGAAGAAGATCAGCAGCAGGAACACGATGTCCGTCATCGAGGACATCGCGATGTTCGGGTCTGCCTTGGTTATGCGCTTGAGGGCCATCTTATTCAGTTTTGGGGGCGTCGTTGCCGGTCTCGCCGAGCATGTCGAGGAACTTGATGGTGGCGCTCTCCATGCTGTAAACCAGCGAAGAGATGCGGGCGGTCAGGAAATTGTAGCCGAAGTAGGCGAGGATACCGACGATCAGACCGCCGACCGTGGTGATCATCGCGGTGTAGATACCGCTCGAGAGCAGGGTGATGTCGATGTTGTTGCCGGCGTTGGACATATTGAAGAAAGCCTGGACCATACCGATTACCGTGCCGAGGAAACCGATCATCGGGGCGCCGCCGGCGATGGTGGCGAGGTAGGGAAGGCCTTTCTCCAGACGGGCGACTTCGACGTTGCCGACGTTCTCGATGGCGGCCTGCACGTCGGTGGCGGGCTTGCCGAGGCGGGCGATGCCGGCTTCGACCATCCGGGCCACGGGAGCGTCATACTTGGCGCACAGGGTCTTGGCGGACTTGATCTTGCCTTCGTGGATGTAGTCGCGGATGTCGTTGATGAAGTCCTTGTCGATCTTGCCGGCGTGGCGGATGATCCACCATTTCTTGCCGAAGATATAGATGGCGATGACCGACAGGGCGAGCAGCACCCACATCAACCAGCCGCCTTTCGCGGCCATCTCAATCAGGGAATAAGACATCTCCTGCTGCACGGGGACAGCCTGGGCGATGCCGGTCTGGAGGAGCGTGTAGAACATATTCAGATACTTTGGTTAACCAACAATTTGCAAAAAATCGGCCCAATTAGGCATAATCGTACAAATATACGATTATTTGGCCGAATCCGCAAGTAAAGAGGCGTTTGAGAAAAGGGCTGTCGAGGAAAAACGGAGAAAAATTAATCTTATCGATAAAAATAAATCACGTCTCCTCCGATATATAAGAATATTTCTTGTATTAGCGCGGAAATACCAATGATGATGAAAACAACGATAGTTGCCTTAGGTGCACATTTCGACGAATTCGTCCAGGCCAGTATCGCGGACGGCAGGTACACCAATGCCAGTGAGGTCATTCGTGCCGGATTGAGGCGGCTGGAAGAAGACGAACAAAAGTTGTCTGCCCTCCGCGCGGCTATTGAAGAAGGGGAAACAAGTGGTTATGTTGAAGACTTTAACTTTGAGGGCCACTTGCAGGAGTTGAAAGAAAGTCGCAAGAATAATGGCTAAACACAGGATTTCCCAGAGGGCAATTGCTGATCTGGGCGGGATTTGGAAATACACTGCGGAGACTTGGTCGGAAGAGCAAGCGGACGGTTCCGTCTGGATTGACCGTATCCTTCACGAGAAGATGGATTTCCAAAGACAGTTTTTTGTCCCTGCCGGGAACAAAATGAGGCCATTCTGTTCCCGGCAAGCACTTATTTCGCCTACCAGACATATTCCCCCAGCACTCGGTGCCCGGGTGACGACCGCCGCGAGGAGAACCCTTTAGGTTGAGTTCCCCGCAGCGGCGTGTCGTAGCCGCCGGAGACGGTATATTCCGGCGGCGGCACCTGGTCCACTGACCGGAAAGGTGTTACGCGCGTGAGGCCGGAAGTTTAGTTAGGGGGTGTAGGAGGCCGATTTGCCCCCCAAACCGTCTTTTTTCTGGCAACGGGGGGCAAATTGGGGTCTGTGGCACCCCGAATGGACTTGGTTCCGGCGGGAACGGAGATCCCCGATCAAGTCGGGGATGACGAAGGGGGTCGGGATGACGGAATAGCCGTCAGATGACCTCCATATCCGATTCGTTCAACCAGCCCTGGCGGCCGTCGGCGAGTTCGATGTTGCGCCAAGATCCGACCTGGTCGAGGAGCTTGACCTTGGTGCCTTCGTGGAGGACGAAGAGGTCCTTGGCGGCGTCCTGCCCCGGGGAGCTCTGGACGGTGGTGACGGCGCGCGTGATGATGGCGCTGTCGGCCTTGCGGTAGTCGCTGCGCTGCCAGAAGGCGAACGTCAGGCAGAGCAGCGCCAGGACGAGGGCGACGATGCCGCTGATGAAGCCCGTCTTGCGGACCCCGGTGCGGCCGCCCAGCAGGAAGAGCAGGATGCCCGCGAGCACCGCGGCGAGGAAGATCAGGAAGAGCACGGCCCAGGTGTCGGACGGCAGGAGCCAGCAGACCTTGCGGCCCCAGACTTCCACGAAGAATTCGGGTACGGCCTCGATCTTGTCCTGGACGAGCGTCCGGGTGAATTCAAGGTTGAAGCGGGCGTCGGCGTAGGAAGGATCCAGCTTGAGGGCCCGCTCATAGTTGAGGATGGCGTGGGCGAGGTCGTCCTGCTTGAAGCAGGCATTGCCGAGGTTGTAGTAAAGCTCCGGCGACTCCACGCCCAGGGCGCGGATGTCCGACCAGGCCTTGGCGGCGCCGGTCCAGTCGCTTTCGGTATAGGCGTTCACGCCGGCAGTCCAGAGCGAATCGGCGTAGGCGTTCTGCTGGGCCGAGGCGAAGGGTGCGGGGAGTACCAGCAACAGGGCCAGCAGGGCGGCAGCGGTGCCCTTGCGGGGAATGCGTTTCATTTTCTCGTCGATGGCGGAAATCACGGAGACCGCCTGCTCGTAATGGGTGTTCATCGCCTCGTGGCCGGCATCCGGGGCGTAGCGGGCGAATTCGCAGGCGTCCAGCAGGGCGACGAATTCCGCGGCCAGCGCCTCTCCGGCCCCCGCTTCGGCGAGCCGGGCGGAGATGTTCTCCTTGCTCATCTCGGTGGCGTCCAGGTTGAGCTTGTCGGACACGAAGCCGAGCAGCGTGCGGTGCAACTCTTCGTAGAAGGCGGTGTAGAGGTTGCCCTGGAGGAAGGTCCCGGCCTGGGCGAGGCGCTTGCGGGCCATCTTGGTGGCCGCGCGGTTCTTGCTCCCCACGACATCGGCCCGGCGGGCGTACAGCTTGCGCAGGGCGAAATAGAGGGCGGCGGCGAGGGCAAGCAGCAGGAAGGTCAGGATCCAGAATGCGGCGGAGCCGACGAAGAAGTGGCCGATGGAGGCGAGCGCGGCGGGCTTCGTGGTGATGAAGCGGATGTCGCTCCCGAGGTCGCGGACATCCTTGCCGCGCGAAGTCTGGACGAGCTGCCCGCCCGTCGTGCCTGCGCTGGTATCGACGCCCCGGCCGACCTGGATCGGGAGCGGCTGCGTCTTGAGCGTCACGTATTTACGGGTCGGGAGATCGAAGTAGCTATACTCCACGGGCCCGATGACGAAGTCGCCGGGGCTGCGGGGGATGAAGGGATACTCGAAGACCTTGCCGCCGGAAATATCGGAGGTCTTGACGTCGTAGACTTCGAAGTCGGGCGGAAAGGAGAGCTTGGGCGCTTCAAGCAGGGACAGGTTGCCGGTGCCGGTCACGGTGACGCGTAGCGAGGCGGCGTCGTGCGTCTTGAGCGAATCGCGCGTCAGGGCGGCGGTCATTTTGAAGGAGCCGACCCCGCCGCCGAAGGAGGCAGGAGCGCTGGCGGGCAGGCCGCCCACATGGATGGTGACCGGCTGGGTGGTCACCCGCTTGCGAATGGTCTGGTAATCATCCTGGAAGAAGCTGTCGAAGATGCTTCCGGTAGCAGGGCGCTGCGTGCGGATGTTCACGAGACAGACGAGTTCCGCCCCGTCGATGGTGATTTCGCCCGCTTTCTGCGGCACCAGGTTCCAGCTGCGCAGCACGGCGGCGTTGTAGATCTTGTCGCCGACGCTTTCGCGATGGAATTCAATGTTGGTGGGCGCCTGCACTTCCTGGCTCCAGAATCCGTTGAAAGTCGGGAACTTGGCATCTTCGAAGCCGGCGATGTTGACGCGCTGGTAGAGCTTGAGGGTGGCGGTGATGGTCTCGCCGACCATCACGCTGCGCTTGCTGAACGTCAGACGCAGGAACATGTCGTCGGCGGATACCGTTCCGGTCTGGGCGCTGCTTTGGGAAGAGGACTGGGAGCGCTGGGAACCCTGCCCCTGGCCCTGGCCGGAGGCGGCGGCGCCGTCGCTCACCACCTCGATGGTGGGGCGGTTGGAAGTGAGATGGTCGCCCTTGACCGTGGCCTCGGCGGCAGCCAGCTGGAAGCGTCCCGTGCTCTTGGGCAGCAGGACGTAGGTGTAGGTGGTCTGGGAAGAGCGGGTGCTCTTGCCATTGATGATGTTGACGGAAGTCGAAGTGCCTTTCTGCGGCCCCCAGACGAGCTGGAAATCATTGCCGGGATCCCACTGGAAGTCACTCGGGGCATGCTCGCCGCTGATGATGAACGTGACGTTGAACTGCTCGTTCAGGCCGACGAGGTTGGGCGCCTGGACTTTGAGGGAGGTCTGGGCGTATGCGGTCAGCGCGCAGAGGGCGGCTGTCAACAATGCGATAATGCTTCTCTTCATCACCAATTCTTTTCTTTCTGCCGGGACTTGAGCAGGGCGGCTTTCTCCTTATTCACTTTGTCCTGAGTCTCTTTCTCCTTGGCCTGGATGGCGCGCAGCATCTGCTGGGCCTGCTGGGGAGAAATCTGCTGCTGTTGCTGCTGGTCCTGGTTCTCGTTTTGATCCTGGTTCTGCTGATCCTGGTTCGGATCCTGCTGGTCCTGATTCTGGTCCTGGTTCTGCTGGTCCTGTTGGTCCTGCTGATCCTGATTTTGATCCTGGTTCTGGTCCTGGCCGCCTCCGCCACCGTTTTGCTGCTGGTTCTCCAGCATCTTCTTGGCGTAGATGTAGTTCTCCTTGGCGTCCAGGTCGCCGGGGTCGCGCAACAGGGCTTCCCGGAACGCCTGGACCGCGGCGGCATAGTCTTTCTGCCGCAGGGCGACGTCGCCTGCATTGTAGTAGTACTGCGCCGGCAGGGCTTCCTGCTCCTTGACGGCGTCGAGGGCCTTGGCGGCGTTGGCGTAATCCTCCTGGCGGTAGAGTGCGGAAGCCAGGTTATACTGGGCATGGAGGGAGGTGGAATCCTTGACGACCGCCTTGCGGTAGTCGATCTCCGCTTCCTTGTATTTCTCCCGGGCGAATCTCCGGTTGCCGGCGCGCACGTCATGCCGGTCCACCTGCGCAAACGCGGGCAGCGACAAAGCTATCAGCAGGATGACCAGTGCGTTTCTCATTCGAATAACCTCCTTTTGGGCCGGCGTTCGCCGATCAGCATCTCCAGCACGAAGAAGAACAGCGCCGCGGCAAAGAAATACATGTATTGTTCGTCATATTCCTCGAAGACAACGGAGTTGAAGCGCTCGTCTTCGAGCTTGCGTATCTCGTCCAGGATGGGGTTGAGGCCGAATTCGTCGTTGCCGGCGCGGACGTAGGCGCCGCTGCCCATCGAGGCGATGCGCTTGAGCGTTTCCTCGTTCAGGCGGGTCACGACGATGTTGCCGTCCTTGTCCTTCATCAAGTCGCCGTCGATGGGGATCGGCTGCCCCTGCACGGAACCCACGCCGATGGTGTAGATGCGGATGCCGGTCTCGCCCACCTGTCGGGCGATGTCTACGGCGTCGTCCTCGTGGTTCTCACCGTCGGTGATCACGATGATGGCGCGGCTCTTCTCGCTCTGCGCGCTGAAGCTCTTGGCGGCCGTCTGGATGGCGTCGCCGATGGCCGTACCCTGGATGGGAACGGACTGGGTGTCGATCGAGTTCAGGAACATCTTGGCGGACACGTAGTCCGTGGTGATAGGCAGCTGCACGAAAGAGCTTCCGGCGAAGATGATCAGCCCGATGCGGTCGCCCTGGAGGCGGTCCACGATGCGGGAGATGGCCAGTTTGGCGCGGGACAGGCGGTCCGGCGAGTAGTCCTGGGCGAGCATCGAGTTGGACACGTCCAGGCAGATCATGATCTCCGCGCCCTTGGTCTCGCGCTCCACCAGCTTGGCGCCGATCAGGGGGCGGGCCAGGCCGACGGCGAAGCAGGCGAATCCCAGGGCGAAGAGGACGGTCCGCCACCAGCCTTTCGCGGAGGACCAGGAGGGCATCAGCGTCCGCACCAGCTCCTCGTCGCCGAAGCGGCGCAGGCGCCTTGTGCGCAGGTGGCGCAGCAGCGCATAGCCAAGCAGGATCACCGGCACGAGCAGCAGCAGCCAAAGGAAAAGCGGACGGGCAAAGTACAGCATTACGGCATCCTCCTGATAAACAATATGAGCAGCAGTTCGAGCAGCAGGCAGATCAGTGCCGCCACGCCGAAGCGCCCGAAAAGTTCCTTATAGACGGGGAAGCTGTCCACGCTGGTGCGCGCCTTCTCCATCTTGTTGATTTCTGAATAGATCTCCGCGAGCTTGGTGTTGTCCGTCGCGCGGAAATAGCGGCCGCCGGTGGTCTCGGCAATGCCTTTGAGCAGGTCTTCATCGATCTCGACCTGCAGCTTCTGGATCTCTACGCCCCAGGGCGTCATCACAGGGTAGGGCGCAAGGCCGTTGGCCCCGACGCCGATGGTGTAGACGCGGACGCCATAGGTCTTGGCGATGTCCGCCGCGGTCTGCGGCGCGATCTCGCCGCTGTTGTTGACGCCGTCGGTGAGCAGGATGACCACGCGGCTGGGAGCGTCGGAGTCCATCATCCGGGCCACGGCGGTGGCGAGGCCGTTGCCGATGGCCGTGCCGTCCTCGATGAGGTCGGTCTGGACCTCCTTCATCAGGTTGATCAGCGTGGCGCGGTCGGTGGTCAGCGGACACTGGGTGTAGCTCTCGCCGGCGAAGACCACGATGCCCATCCGGTCGGAAGGGCGCTGGGAGATGAACTCGATCGCGATGTCCTTGGCCGCACTGATACGGTCGGGGGTGAAGTCCCGCGCGAGCATACTCGTGGACACGTCCATCGCGAACACGATGTCGATGCCCTCGGAATCGACCTTCTCCACTTCGGTCGAGGAGCGGGGACGCGCGAGGGCCACGATGATCAGGCAGAGCGCCGCCGTGCGCAGCACGAAAGGCAGGTGGCGCAGCACGGCCAGGGCCGTCGTACCGCCCTGTCGCCAGGGGGCCGCCGTGGACACCCGCAGGTGCGGACGCCGCTCGGCGAGCTCCCGCCAGAGGTAGAGACCCACCAGCAGAAGCGGGATGGAGAGCAGCCACAGAAGCGCCGGGTACTCAAAGTTCATCGTGCGTCTGCTCCTCCTCAAGCACGGTCTGGTAGGTGGTCGTCACGAAACGGACGGCCGTGGGAAGCGCCTTGGCGTTGTCTTCGTCGGAAGCGGTGTGCTTCGCGAACTTGACGAAGTCGGCGCATTCGAAGACGGTCCGTGTCTCCTCGCGGAGCTCCTCCGGCAAATCCTTCGCGTCCTTGAGGGCGGCGAAGAGCTCGGCGGTGGTCATCTCCGGCGCGTCGATGCCGAAGCGGTCTTCGATATAGGTCTTCAGGGTATCGGTGATGCCCGAATAGAAAGCTTTCTGCTTGTCCGGCGCCCAGAACTTGTCGCCGCGCCACTTGTCCAGCTCGCGCAGCGCCACGATGTAGGCGGGGTCCTTCCGCGCTCCGGGCGTTCCGGCAGCCTGTCTGCGGCGGCGCAGCCACCAGACGACCAGCACGATCAGGGCCGCCAGCAGCAGGATGCCGCCCGCCCAGGGGAGGATCTCCTGGAAAGTCAGGGGATAGCGCAGCTGGCCCTTGATATCGTGGATCTGGAAGGTGGCCGTGTCCACGGGCATGGTCTTCACCTCCATCTCCAGCGGATCGAAGACCAGGGTGTCGGCCGGGGCCTCCCCGATCTTGCGGAGCACGGGGATGGGCGGCAGGTGGTAGGTCCCTTCCTCGAAGGGCGCCAGGACGATGCTGCCGCGGACGTTGTAGAGCTGCCGGGGCTGCCGGCTGCCGGGCTGCCGGACCCGCAGGGTCCCCACGGTATCGATCTGCCAGCCGCGGACCAGGGTGAGGGTGTCGTTGGAAGCTTCCCGGAAATCGGGCAGCGCCAGGGCGGTCCCTTCCGGCAGGCTGTCCAGCTGGAAACCATATTCAATCTGGTCGGCGATGAGGATGCTGTCGCGGGGCTGGAGCTGCTTGAGATAAGCCTGCCCCGCCGGCACGACGTCCAGCATCAGCGCCAATATGACCGTCAATACATTCATCTGTGTGCGAACAGGGCCATCAGCCCCTTGACATAGTCGGCATCCGTGGCGATGTCCACGTGGTCGACCTGGTATTTGTTCAACAGGACCGTCTCCCGGGCTGAAAGGTCAGCGAACCAGCGCTCATAGGCGGCGCGGACCTTGCGGCTGTCCGTGTCGATCCAGGCGCCCTCGCCGGTCTCGCTGTCCTTGATGTGCACGAGACCCACGGCGGGCAGGGCCCGTTCGCGCGGGTCATGGACCTTGATGACGCTCAGGTCGTGGCGGTTCACCGCCACCTTGAGGGCTTCCTCATAGCGCGGGTTGCCCTGGGCGTCGGCGTCGATCATGTCGCTCAGCAGGAAGGCGGTGCACTTCTTCTTGATGGCGTTGGTCAGGAACTTGAGGGCGGCACCGATATCTGTCCCGTCGGAGGCGGGCTGGAGCTGGAGCATCTCCCGGATGATGTGGAGCAGGTGCGAGCGGCCCTTGCCCGGGGGGATGAATTTCTCCACGCGGTCGGAGAAGAACAGCGCGCCGACCTTGTCGTTGTTGAGGATGGCGCTGTAGGTCAGGACGGCCGCAATCTCGGCGATACGCTCGCGCTTGGTCTCCCCGGCCGTTCCGAACAGGCCGGAACGGCTCACGTCCACCAGCAGGACGACCGTCAGCTCGCGCTCTTCTTCGAAAACCTTGACATAGGGGGTGCGCAGGCGAGCGGTGACGTTCCAGTCCATTGTGCGCACGTCGTCCCCCCACTGGTACTCCCGCACCTCGCTGAAGGCCATACCGCGGCCCTTGAAGGCCGAATGGTACTCGCCGGCGAAGATCTGGTGGGAGAGCGCCTTGGTCTTGATCTCGATCTTCCTGACTTTCTTCAGGAGGGAGGTCGCGTCGGTATTAAGGGACGATGACGGCATTGATGACCTGCTCGATGATCTGCTCCGGGGTCACGTTCTCGGCTTCGGCCTCGTAGGTCAGGCCGATGCGGTGGCGCAGGACTTCCGGACACACGGCACGCACATCCTCGGGGATGACGTAGCCGCGGCGCTTGATGAATGCGTAAGCCTTGGCCGCCATGGACAGGCTGATGCTCGCACGCGGCGAGCCGCCGAAGGAGATGAGGTCCTTCAGGCCTTTCAGCCCGTAGTCTTCCGGGGTACGGGTGGCGTAGACGATATCCACGATGTAGCGCTCGATCTTCTCATCCATATACACCTCGCGCACGACCCCGCGGGCCCGCACGATGTCCTCCGGACGCACGACCGGGGAGGCCTTGGGGAACTCGCCGCTGTTGTTCATCCGGATGATGAGCTTCTCTTCGTCCCGCTTGGGGTAGCCGACCACCACCTTGAGCATGAAGCGGTCGACCTGGGCCTCCGGCAGGGGGTAGGTGCCTTCCTGCTCGATGGGGTTCTGGGTGGCCATCACCAGGAACGGATCCGGGAGCTTGTAGGTCTGCTCCCCGAGGGTCACCTGCCGCTCCTGCATCGCCTCCAGCAACGCCGACTGCACTTTGGCGGGGGCGCGGTTGATTTCGTCCGCGAGGACGAAGTTGGCGAAGATGGGGCCCTTGTGGACCTCGAACTGCTCCTTTTTCTGGGAGTAGATCAGCGTACCGGTCACGTCGGCAGGCAGGAGGTCGGGGGTGAACTGGATGCGGCTGAACTTGGCGTCGACAGCCTGGGACAGGGTGCTGATGGCCAGGGTCTTGGCCAGACCGGGCACGCCTTCCAGCAGGATGTGGCCGTCGGCGAGCATCGCGATCATCAGGTTCTCGACCAGCTGCTTCTGACCTACGATCACCTTGCCCATCTCCAGGGAGAGGAGATCCACGAACGCACTCTCTTTCTGGATGCGGTCGTTCAACTCCTTGATGTTTACACTTTCCATATAAATCATTAATTTTGCATTCGTATGCGCTATCTTGTCAAGCTTTCCTACAGCGGCGCGGACTTCTGCGGATGGCAGATCCAGCCCGATGCCCCGAGCGTCCAGCAGACGCTTGAGAGCGCCCTTTCCACCCTGCTGCACTGCCCCGTGGCGGTGACCGGCGCAGGCCGGACGGACACGGGCGTGAACGCAATCGGCTACGTCGCCCATTTTGACGCAGCCGGGGAGCTTGACACGCAACAATTATGCTACAAATTAAATGCCATCCTACCACATTCGATCGTGATCCACGCGATTGCTCCGGCGGTCCCGGATTTCCACGCCCGCTTCGACGCCACCCGGCGCGAATACAGCTATTTCCTGCATCGTGTGAAGGATCCTTTCGTGGAGGCGTTTTCCTATCTGTACACCTTCCCGGGGGTGGATTTCGATGCGATGAACGAGGCCGCGCAGGCGCTCCCCGGGGAGCACGATTTCCGCTGCTTCGAGAAGACCGGCGCCGACTCCAAGACGTCCGTCTGTACGGTGTATGAAGCCGCGTGGCGGCGCTACACGCCGACACACCTGCAGCTCAGCGGCCGGGACGGGGGCGACGACTACTGGTACTTCCGCATCGCTGCCGACCGCTTCTTGCGGAACATGGTCCGCGCCGTTGTCGGCACCCTGCTCGAAGTCGGCCGCGGCAAGCGCTCCGTCGCCGACTTCCGCTCCCTGGTCCTCCCTCCGTCTTTCGCCGATCCCCACGCCACATCGGTACGTTCCCTGGCCGGCGAATCGGTCCCCGGCCACGCCCTCTTCCTCAGCGACGTCCGCTATTGATCCTGCCCGCCGCTCGAAGGAAGCTTGACAGGCAGTGCCGCGGGCAAACCCGTGGCCGCCCGTGGTCTCGTGAACGGGAGGGGCCCGCGCCGCAAGGCGTGGGAGGGATGAGCGAAGCGAAGGTTTGCTGCGGCAGCTGCCTGCAAGCCCGGAGAGCGGCGGTTATGGACCCCGTCAGGGGCGGACGACGACGGGCTCAATCCCGTCGCCGTTCGCGCGGTAGTGAGGAGCGTAGAGCGACTCGATCACCGGGACGGGGCACTGGAAGGTACCTTCCTGCGTGACGAAGTATTCCTCCGTCAGCGTGGTATGCTCCTCCGGATAGCTGTCGAACCAGAATTCGGTCCGGTCGGCGAGCACGCTGCGGTAACCCTGCGGGCTGAACGTGATCCAGCCGGAGATGGAGATCGGGCGGGCGATCCAGCCGTAGCGGCCGGAGAGCTGGTTGACGGGGCGGAAGGCCGCGGGACGCGGGGCCGTCAGGCGGACGAAACTGCGGTTCTCCTCGTTCCAGATCCGGTAGGTGGCGACCACCTTGTCCCCCACGTGCAGGACATCTCCGTCCGCCAGAGCCTGTCCGTCGCGGGTGAAGCTGCGCTCCACCGTGAAGCCGTTGCCGGAGGCCTTGATCTCCCGGAACGGCAGGGTCGTCGTGGCGGAGAGGGCCAGGACCTTCGTCTGGAGGGTCTCTTCGGTGCCGTGCAGCACGCTGCCGATGGCCTGGATGTAAGCGGGATCATCCTCCCATTGCTGCGTCTCTTTCTGAACCATCATCCAGAGGCGGATGCCTTCGGCGACTTCGTTGTGGCCACAGTCGGTCAGCAGGTCGCAGATCAGCGCGTGGGCATAAAGCTCGCTCTCGAGCAGGCCACGCCAGGGCATCACCGCATTCGGGTAGTAGGTACCGCCGCTGCGGTGCGGCTCGGCGTACTGGAGCAGGGACTCGATGTCCGCGTCGAGCGAACGGCTGAGCCGACCGGAGGCGAAGAGCGAGATGCCCCAGGCCCGGGCGAGGTCCTTGCCGGCGTCGCTGGCGAGCAGGGCGCGCAGGGTCTTCATCCGGCGGGCCTTGGCGAAGACCTGGCCGTTCAGCCCGCGTTTGGTCCCTGGCACGAGGTATCCCTTCGTCTCTTTCTTGAATTCGCGCATTACCTTGAGGCCGGCGCCCTTCGGGGCAAAGCGGACCTCAGGATAGAGCGCACGGACGTGGAGGTACTGGCTATGGCTGAGGCCGCCGCACCAGAAAGGACGCTTCTGCTGGGCGAAGTATTCGTTGTCCAGGTACTTGACCGCCGACGGGAGAAGGGCGGAAAGTTCCTCCGGGCATTCGGCGCCCAGATCGGCCAGACGCTCCAGCAGCACGACCGTCAGCACGGGTGAGGAATCCATCCCCGCGAACCAGCCGAAACCGCCGTCGCCGTTATGGCAGGCCAGGATCTTCTTCACCATGTCGGCGCGCTGCTCCGCCGTGGCGGCGGAACCCTTGGAACCGGGCAGCCGGTCGATCAGGAAGTTGGCGTAGAGCGCCTCGGACTGGTCGAGCAGGTTTTCGCTCGCGGGCAGGACCTTCTCCGGAATCGCCTCCTGGAGCATCCCCAGAATGGAAATTTCCCGCAGGGACGCCTCGGCGCCGGACACGTTGACGAACTGGCTGCGCAGCGAAGCAAGGACCTCTTCGCGGTTCATCCCGGCGTGCAGCAGGGCGGAGTGGGCTTCGGTGATGGCCTGCACGGCCGGGGAGACCGGCATCACCACGAAGACGGCGTCGGAGCCGTAATCGGCGTTGTCGGCGGTGAAGCTCACCAGCAGGCCGAGATTCTGCACCTTCGGAGCCACGATCTCATAGCTGTAATCGGCGGATCCGCCGCCCGGGACGCTGATATGCGCCCCCTTGTCGGCCAGCACAGGGGCTGTCCGGTAGTCCTTGCCGTCGAGGAACTTGACGGAGATGCGTCCGGCTACGGGCACGCCCTTGCTGTTGGACACGGTCACGCGGGCCACGTAGCGGTCGCCCTCATAGAGGAACTGTGGCTGGACGACGGCGATCTTGACCGGCAGGGTCACCACCATCTCCTGGCGGAGCGTGGCGTTGTGGAAAGCCTTGTCGTGGGCGAAAAGCTGTACATAATAGGTGGAGAGCTTGTCGGCGGTGGTGAAGTTGAAGGTCACGACACCGTCCTTGTCGGAGCGCAGGAAGGGCTCCCAGGCAATCGTGTTGGCGAAGTTCTCGCGCACGGGCACTTCTTCCTGCCCGGCTTCGGCCTCGCCTTCGGCCACCACCTCTTCATCGGTCATTTCGCGCATCACGGGAGCTTCCTCCAGCACCATGTCGTTGGCGGCCGATTTCATCAGCATCCGTCCGGCGGCGGCGCCGGCCAAAACGACGTTTTCGAAAGCGCTGGATTCGTCCTCGCCGAGGGTGCGCCGGTAATCCACATCCGGCAGGGAACGCAGTTGCGGCGTGACGCTGGACCAGACATTGGGCCGGATGGTCTCCGTGCTCTTGTCGAAGATGGTCGCGGCCACTTCCGTCCCCGCTTCTGTCCGGAGGGTGAAGCTGTAGTCGTGGTGCGGCGCCGTGGTATCCAGGAAGCGGGTGAAACGCAACGGGAGCTGGAAGGCCGTCTTCGGCTTGTAGGAACTGACCGAATAGGTGTAGGAGCGCTCGTCGCGGAACCAGAACAGCTTGAGCGTCAGGTTCTCGGGATAGTCGGCCTTGCGCTCGAAGCGGATGATCTGCAGCGAACCGTCCCGGCCGCGGATGCCGCCCAGGCGCACGAGGCGCTTCTCCAGCAGGCGGTTGCCGTCGCCATAGAGCTCCGCCACAATCCAGGTGGGACCCGTCGTGGCGCCGACCTGCAGGGCGATGCTCTTGCCGTCGTCCGGCATTTCCTTGAAGAAACAGCGCACGTCCATGTCCAGGGCGGTGTCGGTATCGGCCGCCTTGACGATCTCGTGGCTGGCCTCGCCTTCGAAGGATTCGCCCTTGTCGTTGGTCGCCGTGGCGAACGCCTTGATCTCATAGAGACCGGACGGGAAACGGGACAGGTCGATGGGGAGGACTTCCCGGTTGGGGGCGGTGCCGGACAGCACCTCCTTCCCTTCGTGCAGGACCTTGTATTGGATCTTCAGGCGCGGGTGGGTCTGGCCGTTGCCGTAGCCCAGCTGGAAGCGGAGCTGCGCGATGTCCTCTCCGATAATGGAGCCGCCGCCATAGCGGTCCACGCTTTCGAAGCGGCCGCTCACCTTGTTCATTACGCTGATCTGCAGGGGCAGGTAGCGGGACATGGTCACGCTCTTGTGGAACTCCAGCGTCTCGCCGGTGGCGTCCGTCACGCGGACGGTGACCACCACGTGGTGGTTGTAGTAATCGGACTTGGGCATCTGGAAGCGGATGCTGAAATCGCCCGATGCGGCGAGATCCAACTTCCCTTCGGCCAGCTTGAGCCGCTCGTCTTCGACCTCGTAGCTTGCGGTGGCCGTGCCGAGGTTGTGGCCGGAATAGCTCCGGATGTTGCCTTCGACGGTGACGTGGTCCTCCGGGAGATAGAAACGGTCGTCGGGTTTCCAGGTAAGCTCAAACGTCGGCAGGACGAACTCGTCCGCCCGCACCTGCGTGGAAGCGACGGTGCGCTTGCCTTCGGTGACCGTGATGCGGTACAGGCCGCCCCGCTCTCCTTTCTTGAGGACGAAGGCGCCCGCCGCCGTGCCGAATTCATTGGTGGTCAGGTCCTCCTCGCCGACCTCCTTGCCGGTGGGGTCGGTCAGCGTGGCGTGGAGCTTGACGCCCGCCGGGCGGGTGGCGTATTCATAGGTGCCTTCGTAGAGGAGCACCTTGTAGTGGACCGTCTCGTCGGGGTTGAAGGCGCTGCGGTCCGTGATGATCATCCCGTGCTGCGTGCCCGGATTGCGGTCGCTGACGGTCTCCCGCTCCACGAAATTGAAATTGTGGCCCGGCGTCGCACGGAGGCGTCCGTCCATTCGCGCGACGGCCTGGATCGCATAGCCCCAGTGGTCGTCGTCGAGGCGTTTGGTGAAGGACTCCGGCAGGTAGGTGAAGCCGTCGATCTGTACGCCGGTGAGCTGGTCCACCTGTTTGTCGTCGTGGTATAGGTAGAGGTCACAGCTCTTCACGGGTTCGCCCGTGAGGTAATCGGCCACGTAGACGCCATAGCCGTCCAGGTCGCGTTTGGTGGCGATGGACAGGGTATATTTGCGGTATTGGCTCTCGGTCTCCGCCTTGCCGCCGGAGCATTTCAGCGTGTAGGTCTTGTCATCCAGGTCGGGGAGCTTGAGGGAGAGGGTGTCCCGCAGGTAGAAACTCTTAACCGGGTTGTCCACCGTGGCGTTCCATACCTCGCGCTTGCCGTCCAGGATACGGACCTTGACGGAAGGCAGGTTGCGGACCTGGAAGGAGGCGACACCTTTGGAGACATTCAGGGAGATCTCCTGGGAGGTCAGTTCTTTCAGGATGCCGTCGGCGCGGCTGGTGCATTTCGCGATGGCCGCCTCCTCTCCCGAGATCTTCTGGCGCTCGGCGATGAGGGCCTGGCAGTCCTGGGCGAGCTGGCGGTATTCTTCGGAACTCCCGTTGTTCCAGTTCAAGAGGTTCCGGCGGCGCGACAGGAGGTAGTCCCGGCCGAGCATGGCGACAGCCTGGCCGGCGTGCGCTTCCACGTAGGCCTCCATCTGTTTCTGGGCCTCGCCGGCATCCCGGCTCTCCTGCTGGATGAGATAGTATTCGACGAAGGCGTCGAAAGGATAGCGTCCAGCGAAATACTCCCGCACCGTCTGGTAGACAGTGGCGTTCTTTCCCTTGCGGAGCAGGCTCCAGAGGGTATATTCGTAGTCGTTGGCAATGCGGGGGAGCAGGGCCGGGGAGAACACGAAGCCGGAGGCGTCGCCGTCGTGGCGGTAGAACTCCGGATTGTGCGTCTGCAGCAGGCGCTCCTTGTGCTCCGTGACATAGCGCAGGGCTTCATCACTGTTCATATAGCCCTTGCGGTCGAAGAACACGGCGACGGGCTCGCCGAAGGCTTCGATGTCGCTGTGGGCCTGGGCGGTGAGTTCGTCCCGCAGCTTCCAGTTGGAGGAGGTGCGGGCGTCCACATATTTCCAGCAGGCGTCGTAGTAGTCCCAGGCCAGGGACTCCCGGGCGGCTTCGGTTTTGATTTTCTCCAGGATGTCGGCCTGGTCCTTGGGCTTGTCGGCATCGACAGCCTTCTGGTAGGCGGCCCAGAGCTTGGTCAGCGTGTGGCCGTCGTCATCTTTGGCGCAGGCGGGTAAGATCATTTGAGTCAAGGTTAAAACAACAAGGGTTATCAGTTTAAGCGTCTTCATACGGCAGGGGTTTTCCGTGGTTGAACAATCCAATGGCTTCTGCTACAACAAAATTGCTGCCACCGATGTATAAGATGCACCCAGGGGTAGCGGATGCTGCATCAAGTGCCTGTCTGACACCGTTTTCCACGCTGTCGCATACCGTGCAGTCCAGGCCCTGCAGGCGCGTGGCCAGGGCCTCGGCGGGCAGGGCGCGGTCGCCCCGGGGGGCCACCAGGAACCAGCGCGCACCGACGGGCATCATGGGACGGATGGCCTCCAGGTCCTTGTCGGCCATGATGCCGAAGACGATGACCAGGGGTCGGCCGCTCTCCCGCAGGCGGGCGAAATTGATCTTCAGCGCCGGCGGGTTGTGCCCGATATCGCAGATGACTTCCGGCTGGCGGCAGAGGTGCTCCCAGCGGCCGCGCAGGCCTGTCCTGGCCGCCGTCTGCGCCACGGCCTCCCGCACGGCGGGGTCCGCTTCCGCGGAATAGCCGAGCAGCTCCAGGGCAGCGAGCGCGGTCCGCAGGTTGGCGGCCTGGCAGGGCCCCGTTAGGTCCGTCGTGAAGGGCGCCACGTCAAAATCTTCGGCGAAGAAAAGCGGGCAGGGAACCACGCTGGCGCGAGCTTCGAAGACGGGGGCGGTCTGCTCGTCCCGCTCGCCGCACAGGGCGGGTACGCCGGGCTTGAAGATGCCGACCTTCTCGGCGGCGATCGCCCCGCGCGTGCTGCCCAGCAGGGCGCAGTGGTCCAGCCCGATGCTCGTCACGACGGACAGCTCCGGCGTGATGATGTTGGTGCTGTCCAGGCGTCCGCCCAGCCCGACTTCAATCACGGCGATGTCCACCTGCTCCTCGGCGAACCAGCGGAAGGCCAGGCCGGTGGTGATCTCGAAGAAAGACAGGTCGCCCAGCTCCTGCTCCGTCAGGAAACGGAACACGCGCTCCTTCGGAATCATTGACCAGCCGTCCGGACCGACGAGTTTGATCCGCTCCCGGAAATCCGCCAGGTGGGGAGAGGTATACAGGCCTACGCGCAGGCCGGCCCCGGCGAGCCCGGCCGCCAGCATCGAACTGACGGAGCCTTTGCCGTTGGTCCCGGCCACGTGGATGAAGCGGACCTGCTCCGACGGGCGGCCCAGCGCCGCATCGAAGCGCCGCATCGCCTCCAACCCGGGCTTGTAGGCACCCGTACTGAAGCCCGCCGTCTGGACGGATGGGTGGCGGGCGAAAAGCGTCTCGAGAAGACGCGTGTATGTCTCTTCTGTGTAAATCATAGTTGCAACTGAATTCAAATTTAGTTATTTTTACACGCTTTTATCATCCTATGGCCGAAAAAACTTCTGCATTGCACGCCATCTACGTCATCGACGGAGTCCAGGAGGAATACACCCCTGCGCAGTTGCTCGATGCCGTGACGGAGCCTGTGGGCCGGCACCCTGCCGAGGGCCCGGTCGAGGCGCGGGCCGTGGATGAATCGCTGGACCCCGTGTTCCGCGGGGAGCGGCCGGACGCCGACCGCATCGATGAATACCTCCAGCTGATCTTGGACCTGCCGAAGCAGCTGCCCCTGGCGGCCGCGGATGCCTATACCCGCGTGCGGGTGGCCTGCACCCTGATCGACGCCATCTGGCGCTCCGGCCATTTCCGCCTGGGCGACCTGCGCCTGGACGCCACCTGGCGCTGGGACGACGCGCCGGTGGGGGCCCGCGCGGCTTTTTACACCTCCGTGCGCACCGCAGCGGACTACGTGGACGCCCTCGGGCTGAAGTTCAGCGCCTACCGCTGTTCGCGGACGACCGGACCGTCGGAGCTCCTGCTCAAGCCGCGCCTCGCCCATGATGCCGACGAAGAGGATTTTGCCTTTGTCAGCGAGCCCTTCCAGTCGGAGCACCCAGTGCTTGGCTCCCGGCGCAACTGCTCCGCCTGCTTCGCCCCCGACCCGCAGAGCTGGGTGGTCTTCATCCCGTTCGACCCGGCGGACTTTCGCCTGGGCGGCTCCCTGCTGGCGCAGGCGCTGGGACTGGGCGGCGGCCCGACCCCGCAGGTCACCGACGCCGACTACTTCATCGACTGCTACGAGGTGGTCCGGGAACTGGTCGAGGACGGTATCCTGCTGGCCGGTGCGACCGTGGGCGAAGGCGGTCTGCTGCGGACCGTGCGCAGGATGGCGGTGGACTGCGGAATGACCGTGGACGTGTCCGACGTGATGCGGGCCTACCAGGAGCAGGATCCGGTCCGGATTCTGTTCTCCGAGGTCCCGGGCGTCGTGGTGCAGATCCACGATGCGGACTTTGACTACCTGGATGCGGAACTGCTGCTGCAGGACGTCGCCTTCTTCCCGCTGGGTCACCCGGACCCGACGACGGGCGACATCCACGTGCTGGCTTCCGCCAAATCCGGCATACAGACCATTTTGGAATCCCTGATGCAGAACGCGGAAGGGGAAGACTGACACTAAAACGAAATATGGGTAAACCCAAGATTTTCGTGCTGGATACCAACGTCATCCTGCACGACCACAAGGCCATCCGGAAGTTCCGGGACAACAACCTCATCATCCCGGTGGCGGTGATCGAAGAGATCGACAAGTTCAAGAAAGGCACCGATACCCTGTCTTACAATGCACGTGGGTTCATGCGCGACCTCGACCGGATCACCTACGGCAAGGATTTCGGCCAGGGAGGCCTGCCGATCGGCCGCGAGCTCGGCTGGATCAAGGTGGAGCCGAACCACCCGTTCGACGGCGAGCTGGCCGACTTCTTCAAGGACGACATCCCCGACCACCGCATCCTCTCTACGGCGATGTGGGTCCGGGACCACAACCCGGACACCTTCGTGGCGCTGGTGACCAAGGACATCAACCTGCGGATGAAGGCCAAAGCCGTCGGAATGGCGGTCCAGGATTACTTGACCGACAAGGTCCAGGACGCCCGGATCGAGGAGGCGCAGCGCGAGATCCAGACCCTGGAAGTGGACGGTACCGTCCTGCAGGAACTCGCTTTCGGCCCCCACGCCTCCATCGAATGGAAACGCATCCTCAAGGTGCAGCCGCAGCCGAACCAGATGTTCAAGTTCCGCTGGAGCGGCGGCAACGACGAGACCGTGTGCGCCCGCTACGACGCCGTGCGCGACCGGATCGTCCTGGTCAAGAGCCACGAGGCCTACGGCATCCGCCCCCGCAACGATGAGCAGAAGTTCGCCCTCGACGCCCTGTTGAACCCGAACGTGGAGCTGGTCTCCCTGACCGGCGGCGCCGGCACGGGCAAGACCCTGCTCGCCCTGGCGGCGGCCCTGGAGCAGGAGCGGGACTACGAGCAGATCTACCTGTCGCGCCCGACCGTGATCCTGGGCAACCAGGACCTCGGTTTCCTGCCCGGCGACCAGAAGCAGAAGATGGGTCCCTTCCTGCAGCCGCTGATGGACAACCTCAACGTCATCAAGACCCAGTTCCGTCCGACATCCAAGGAAGCGCAGCGCATCGACAGCATGCTCACGCAGGAGAAACTCATCATCGAACCGCTGGCCTACATCCGCGGCCGGAGCCTGGGACGCTGCTTCTTCATCATCGACGAAGCCCAGAACCTCACCCCCCATGAGATGAAGACCATCATCACCCGGGCGGGTGAAGGCACCAAGATGGTCTTCACGGGCGACATCTTCCAGATCGACCAGCCTTATCTGGACCAGTGGTCCAACGGCCTCACCCACCTGGGCGAGAAGATGTACGGCCAGGCCCTCTTCCAGCACGTCTTCCTGCGCAAGGGCGAACGCAGCGAACTGTCGGAACTTGCCGCAAAATTGCTATAATGAGAAATTTATCGTAAATTCGCGGTCCCAAAGAAATTAACTTATACCTAATATCCTATGTTTGAGATGAAAAAACGCGTTTATCGCTTCGGCGGAAAGACCGCTGAGGGCGATGGAACTATGCGCGAGCTCCTGGGTGGAAAGGGAGCCAACCTGGCCGAGATGAGCAAGCTCGGCATGCCTGTTCCTGCAGGTTTCACGATTACGACTGAATGCTGCGCCGAGTACTATCAGCTCGGCGGCGGGTACACCGAAGACCTCAAGATGGAGGTCCGCGGCGCCCTCAACGCGACCGAGGCCCTGATGGGCAAGAAATTCGGCGACCCCAACGACCCGCTCCTCGTGAGCTGCCGCTCCGGCGCTCGCTCCTCGATGCCGGGTATGATGGATACCATCCTCAACATCGGCCTCTGCTCGTCCACCATCCCGGGGATGATCAAGAAGACCGGCAACCCCCGTTTCGTCTACGACGCCTACCGCCGTCTGATCATGATGTACTCCGACGTCGTGATGGAGAAGGCCGAGGGTATCGAGCCCGCCGACGGCCAGGGCATCCGCCAGCAGCTGGACCGGATGATGAACGAACTCAAGGAGAAGAAGGGTTATGCCTCCGATACCGAAATCACTGCCGATGAACTCAAGGTCCTCTGCGACAAGTTCAAGAAGAAGGTCAAGGAAGTCCTCGGCGTCGAGTTCCCCGACACCCCGCAGGCCCAGCTCTGGGGCTCCATCGGCGGCGTGTTCAAGTCCTGGAACGGCAAGCGCGCCATCGCCTACCGCCGCATCGAGAAGATTCCCGATGACTGGGGTACGGCCGTCAACGTCCAGTCGATGGTCTTCGGCAACATGGGCAACACTTCCGCTACCGGCGTGGCGTTCTCCCGCAACCCGGCCAACGGCGACAACCACTTCTATGGCGAATGGCTGATCAACGCCCAGGGCGAGGACGTGGTCGCGGGTATCCGCACCCCGAACCCGCTCAACGAGCTCACCAAGAACGACCACAACCGCAACCTCGAGTCGCTCGAGAAGGCGATGCCGAAGGTCTACAAGGAGCTTGACGACATCCGCAAGCGCCTGGAGAACCACTTCCACGATATGCAGGACATCGAATTCACCATCCAGGAAGGCACCCTATGGATGTTGCAGTGCCGTATCGGCAAGCGCACGGGCCTGGCCGCCCTCCAGATGGCGATGGACATGCTCGACGAGGGGATGATCGATGAGAAGACCGCCGTGATGCGCGTCTCTCCTTCCCAGCTCGACGAGGTCCTGCACCCGATCCTCAACCCGGCTGCCGAGAAGGAAGCCGCGGTCGTCGCCAAGGGTCTGCCCGCTTCTCCGGGTGGCGCCGTCGGTACCCTCGTGTTCACGTCCGAGGCTGCGATGGAAGCTGCCGCTGCCGGCAAGAAGACCATCCTCGTCCGTGAGGAGACCTCTCCGGAGGACATCCAGGGTATGCGCGCTTCCGCCGGTATCCTGACCACCCGCGGCGGTATGACTTCCCACGCCGCCCTCGTGGCGCGCGGCTGGGGCAAGTGCTGCATCGTCGGTTGCGAGGCGATGAAGATCAACCTCGGGGCCAAGAGCCTCACCTTCGCCGGTGACGACAAGGTCTACAAGGAGGGCGACTGGTTCTCCCTCAACGGATCCAAGGGCCTGGTCTACGCCAAGCAGATCGACATGATGGACGCCAGCGAGAACCCGACCTTCCTCCGCTTCATGAGCATCGTGGACAAGTACCGCCGCCTGGGCGTCCGTACCAATGCGGATACCCCGGAGGATGCCCAGAAGGCCCTCGATTTCGGCGCGGAAGGCATCGGCCTGTTCCGCATCGAGCATATGTTCTATGGCAAGAACTCCGAAGTGCCTCTCGCCAAGCTGCGCAAGATGATCCTCTGCACCACCGACCAGGAGCGCAAGGACGCGCTGGCCGAGCTGGAGCCGTTCATCAAGGCTTCCGTCAAGAGCACCCTCAAGGTGATGGACGGCAAGCCGGTGGTGTTCCGCCTCCTCGACCCGCCTCTCCACGAGTTCGTTCCGACCACCAAGGAGAAGACCGCCGAGGTCGCCAAGGAGCTGGGTATCAGCGCCGCCGAGGTGACCCGCCGCGGTGAGAGCCTCCACGAGGTCAACCCGATGATGGGTCTGCGCGGCGTGCGTCTGCACGTGGCCTACCCGCTCATCGCCGAGACGCAGTACCGCGCCATCTTCACGGCCGTGGCCGAGCTGACCCGCGAGGGCTTCCACCCGCAGCCGGAGATCATGATCCCGGTCACGGTGTCCGCCCGCGAGCTGGGCTTCCAGCGCGCCATCTGCGAGCGCATCAAGGCCGAGGTCGAGGTGCACAACGAGATGATCATCCCGTACAAGTTCGGTACGATGATCGAGATCCCGCGTGCCGCCCTGACCGGTGACCGTATGGCCCGTACCGCCGAGTTCTTCTCCTTCGGTACCAACGACCTTACCCAGATGACCTTCGGCTTCTCCCGTGACGACGTGGGCACCTTCATGGGCGACTACCTCGGCCACAAGATCCTCGATAACGACCCGTTCCAGACCATCGACACCAAGGCGGTCGGCAAACTGGTCGAGATCGGCATCCAGGGCGGTCGCGCCCGCAGGCCGGACCTGAAGTGCGGCGTCTGCGGCGAGCACGGCGGCGATCCGGATTCCATCGCCTTCTTCAACAAGATCGGTGTGGACTACGTCAGCTGCTCTCCGTTCCGCGTGCCTATCGCACGCCTCGCTGCTGCGCAGAGTGCGATCAACCAGGCTGCGTAACCGCTGCCTGCTGAAGGCTCAATGACGGGGGCGTTCCCCCTCCCCCGAAACCCCCTGCGTCGCTTCGCTCCGAAGCAAACCAGGCAACAAGAAAGAACCGGCGTCATTTGGCACCGGTTCTTTCTTCGTCATTCGCCGACTTGATCGGCGAATCTCCTACTTCTTGATAATGACGGAGACGTCTTCGATGGCGAGGCGGACCTGCAGCCAGCGCTCGATGCGGAGGCGTTCCTGCTCGGAGAGGGGCTTGTCGCAGTGGATGATGGCGACGATCACATCCTTCCCTTCATCCTGCCCGGCAGCAATGCGTTCGCCGCGGGTCAGCGTGACATCCTGGACGCCGGCATACTGGGCGGCGAGTTCGCGCGTCAGCAGGGCGGCCGGGATCTGTTGCGCCTTGTACTGGCTGATCTCGAGATTGAGGTCCTGCACCTGCTTCTCCAACTGCTTGACCTCGCTGTCGTGCCGCTCGATAATGCCCTGGATGATCTCGGACTCGGTCAATGCCTCGTTCTGGTAGGTGGCTTCGTCGTGAATTGTGATCTGGCTGCGGGTGATGCCGAGGTTCTCGGCCTGGACAAAGAGATGCTCCCGCTCCACGGGCCCCAGTTTCTCGCCGGCTACGAAAAGTTCCAGCGTCTCGGGGGTGCTTTCCACATCGGCCTTGTAGTCATAGATGTAGCTCTTGCCGATGTTCTTGTTCTCCATCACGAGGAGCTGGGACTTGCGCAGGAAATCGTTGTCCTGGATCATCTGGATGCCGGACAGGACGCTCGGGACGATCAGGGCGATGATGATGACCGCGCTCCAGCGGGCGCTGCGGCGGGTGCGGATTTCGTCGATGCCCGGCGTGACCGGGAAATGGAGATATTTGACCGTGACGACGGTAGCCAGCGTGATGAAGGCGGAATTGATGAGGAAGAGGTAGAACGCGCCGATGATGAAACGCGGCTCCAGGTGCGAAATGCCGTAGCCGACGGTGCAGAGCGGGGGCATCAGGGCGGTGGCGATGGCCACGCCCGGAATCACGGTGCCGGTCTTCTCGCTGCGGGCATTCTCGAGGATGCCGGCGAAGCCGCCGAAGAGGGCGATCAGCACGTCATACAGGGTGGGATTGGTGCGTGCCAGCAGTTCCGTCTGCTCCTCGAGCTCCAGCGGGGAAATCAGGTAGAAGAGGGAGGAGGCCAGGATGCTGATGACCACCATCACGAGGAAGTTCTTGAGCGCGTCCTTGACCAGGGCGGTGTCGTTGGTGCCCAGACCCAGGCCGAAGCCGAGGATCGGCCCCATCACCGGAGAGATAAGCATCGCACCGATGATCACGGGGATGGAGTTGAGGTTGAGCCCCACCGACGCGATGATGATCGCGCAGATCAGGATGAAGATGTTGGGTCCGCGGAAGGAGATGCCGTTCCGGATGCTGACCGCGGCGGACTGCACGTCGACATGGTCCTTCATATTGATCAGCGCGCGGAAAAAACGGGTAACCTTGTTCATAACATGCGTGCTTTTCGGGACAAATATAATACAAATAAACTATCTTTGTAAAATCAGCACTGAAACGACTATGACCGGGTACAACAAATCCTTCATCTATTTCATCTGTCTCGTCTCCGCCATGGGCGGCCTGCTGTTCGGCTACGACTGGGTCGTCATCGGCGGGGCGGTCAAGTTCTACGAATCCTTCTTCGGCCTGGGCGGCAGCCCGGTCCTGCAGGGCATCGCGACCAGCGCCGCCCTGGTGGGCTGCATGTTCGGCGCCCTGACCGCCGGCGCCCTGGCGGACCGCTACGGGCGCAAGCCGCTGCTGATCACGGCGGCCGTCCTTTTCACGGTGAGCGCCGTGGCCACCGGTCTGTTCAACGTCTTCGGCTGGTTCTGCGCCGCCCGCCTGCTGGGCGGAGTCGGTATCGGACTCGCGTCGGCCATCTCCCCGATGTACATTGCGGAGGTCTCGCCCGCCGACGTGCGCGGGCGGCTCGTGAGCCTGAACCAGATGACCATCGTGCTGGGTATCCTGGCGGCCCAGATCGCCAACTGGGCCATCGCCCGGCCGGACATCGGCGGGCAAATCGATCCCTGGAATATCGAAATGGGCTGGCGCTGGATGTTCTGGGCTGAAACGGTCCCGGCGGCCGCTTTCCTCGTGATGGCGTTCTTCATCCCCGAGAGCCCGCGTTGGACCGCCCTCAACGAGCGCGTTGCGCAGGCGAGGGCCGTGCTTTCCCGCGTAGGCGGGGAGACGTATGCCGAGCGCGAACTGACTGCAATAGCCGCCTCCGTCGCGGAGGCCCCGGCGGAGAAGGCAGGCCTGAAGGAACTTTTCCGTAGGCGCTACGCCCGCGTGCTCTTGCTCGGTATCTTCATCGCCGTGTTCCAGCAGTGGTGCGGCACCAACGTGATCTTCATCTATGCGCAGGACGTGTTCGCCGGAGCGGGTTATTCCGTCAGCGAAGCCTTCCTCAATATCGTGGTGACGGGCATCGCGAACGTGATCTTCACCATCGTGGCCCTGCAGGTCGTGGACCGCTGGGGCCGCCGCAGCCTGATGCTGCTCGGTTCGGGCGGGCTGGCGCTCATTTATTGTGTCCTCGGCCTGTGCTTCCGCGCCGGCGTGACGGGCATTGTGATGGTGCTGCTGACGGTGGCGGCCATCGCCTGCTACGCGATGACCCTGGCGCCGGTCACCTGGGTGCTGCTGTCGGAGATCTTCCCCAACCGCGTGCGCGGCATTGCGATGGCGGTCTGTACCTTCGCCCTGTGGGTGGGCAGCTGCACGCTGACCTTCGCCTTCCCGTCGATGAACGCGTCGCTGGGCTGCAGCGGCAGTTTCCTCATCTATGCGGGCATCTGCCTGGTCGGCTTCCTCTTCTTCCTCAAGGCCTGCCCGGAGACCAAGGGCAAGAGCCTCGAACAACTCGAAAACGAACTCTGATATGGTCAAAGCCTGGCGAGAAACCGTAACCATCCCGACCTATGAGGCGGGAGTGCCGGAGAAGAATCCCATTTTCCTGGAGAAACGCGTCTACCAGGGCAGCAGCGGGGTCGTGTACCCCTATCCCGTGATCGAATCCATCTCCGATGAGAAGGTGGACAAGGAGTACCAGGCCGTCTGGCTGGAGAACGAATACATCAAGGTGATGATCCTGCCGGAGCTGGGCGGGCGCGTGCAGATGGCCTGGGACAAGATCGCGCAGCGGCATTTCATCTACTACAACCAGGTGGTCAAGCCGGCCCTGGTGGGCCTGGCGGGCCCGTGGATCAGCGGCGGCATCGAGTTCAACTGGCCGCAGCACCACCGCCCGAGCACCTTCCTGCCGGTGGACTGCACCATCGAGGAGCACCCGGACGGGAGCGTCACCGTGTGGTGCAACGAGATGGAGCGGATGTTCCACCAGCGCGCGCAGGCGAGCTTCACCCTGCGCCCGGGCTGTGCGTACCTGGAGATCAGCGGCATCCTGTCCAACCGCTCCGAGCTGCCCCAGACCTTCCTTTGGTGGGCCAATCCGGCGGTCCACGTGAACGACGCCTACCAGAGCGTGTTCCCGCCGGACGTCAACGCCGTGTTTGACCACGGCAAGCGGGCTGTGAGCACCTTCCCGATCGCCACGGGCGTCTATTACAAGATGGACTACAGCGCCGGGGTGGACATCTCCAACTACAAGAACATCTACGTCCCGACCTCCTATATGATCGCCCAGTCGAAATACGACTTCGAAGGCGGTTACGAGAACGACACGCAGTGCGGGATGCTGCACGTGGCGAACCACCGCGTCTCGCCCGGCAAGAAGCAGTGGACCTGGGGCAACGGCGACTTCGGCCGCGCCTGGGACCGCAACCTCACGGACGAGGACGGCCCGTACATCGAGCTGATGGCGGGCGTCTACACGGAGAACCAGCCCGATTTCAGCTGGATCATGCCGGGTGAGGAGAAGTCGTTCGTGCAGTATTTCTTCCCCTACCGCGAGCTGGGTGTCGTGAAAAATGCTTCCAGGGACCTGGTGCTCAACCTGGATCCCGCCGGGGAAGGTGTGGCGCGCATCCGCGTCTTCGCGACTTCGCGGCAGGAAGTGTGCATCAGCCTGCGCGGCGCGGACGGGACGGCCGTGTTCGAGCGGCGGACCGTGCTGAGCCCGGAGCGGGTCTTCGACGAGACCGTCCCCACGGGCGGCGTGCCCTTTGCGGAGCTGACCCTCCAGGCGGGTGCCCTGAGCTGGCACCCGGAGCCGGAGGACAGCGAGATTCCGCCTGCCGCCGAAGCCGCCCTGCTGCCCAGGGAGATCGCCACCTGCGAGCAGCTCTACCTCACGGGCCTGCATCTGGAGCAGTACCGCCATGCGACCTGGAGTGCGAAAGACTATTACGAAGAAGCGCTGCGGCGCGACCCGCTCGACGTGCGCAACAACAACGCCCTGGGCCTGTGGTACCTGCGCCGGGGCCGTTTCGCCCTCGCGGAGCCCTACCTGCGTACGGCGGTCAAGGTCCTGCAGAAGCGCAACCCGAACCCCTACGACGGTGAGCCGCTGTACAACCTGGCCCTCTGCCTGAAATACCAGGGCCGCAGGTCCGAAGCCTACGACGGGTTCTACAAGTCCACCTGGAACGCCGCCTGGCAGGAGCCGGGTTACCTGGCCTGTGCCCGCATCAGCGCTGCCGAAGGCCGCTGGGAAGACGCGCTCTGGGAAGTGGACCACGCCCTCTGGCGCGGCTGGCACAACCACCAGGCCCGCGCCCTCAAGGCGGCGGTGCTGCGCCGCCTGGGCCGCAAGGACGAAGCCCTGGCGCTCATCGCCGAGTCGCTGGAGATCGACAAGTTCAACTTCGGCTGCCGCTGGGTGCAGTACCTGCTGGACGGCAGCGCTCTGAAGGAATTCGCGACCCTGATGCGCGACGAGCCGGAGAATTACGACGAGATCGCCCTCGACTTCTGCGCCGCCGGCCTCTTTGCCGAGGCCGACGCCCTCTGGGCCCTCGGCGCCGCCCGTGGAGCCCTCAGCGAGATGTCTGTCTACTACTGGAAGTATTTCTGCTCTCCAGGCGGAGCGGAAGCGGCAGCAGCCTCCGGAAACCGTGCCACCCTCGGCATCGTAAGAGGGGGGACCGCGAAGCGGTGGGGTCCGAAGGACGTTTCCGGGGGCTGGCTGACGTGCAGCGACGCCTGGAAGGAACGAATTGTATTTCCAAATAGGTTAGAGGCAATCGAGGTGCTGGAGGCGTTCGCGCAGGATCCGCGGGCGGCGTGGCTCCTCGGCAACCTCTGGTACGACAAACGCCAGTACGACCTGGCGGAAGCGTGCTGGGAGCAGGCCGTGGCGGCGGATCCGGACTTCCCGGGCGCCTGGCGCTGCCTCGCGCTGGTGCGCTACAACAAGCGCCACGATGCCCCCGGCGCCCTGGCGGCGATGGAGCGCGCCTACGCCCTGGACGAGCGCGACGCGCGCATCCTGATGGAGCTCGACCAGCTCCACAAGAAGCTCGGCAGCCCCGCGCAGGAGCGGCTGGACCGACTGCAGGCCCACCGGGCGCAGGTGGAGAGCCGCGATGACCTCGTGCTCGAAGAGATCACCCTGCTGAACGACCTCGGCCGCTACACAGAAGCGAAGGAAAAGCTGGACGCCCACCGCTTCCACCCTTGGGAGGGAGGCGAGGGGAAGGTCCCTGCGCAGTACCAGCGCTGCCGCGTCGAACTGGCCCGGCAGGCGATCGACACCGGACGCTGGACGGAGGCGGTCCAGCTGCTGGAGGAGTGCCTGGAGTACCCCCATCACCTCGGCGAAGGCAAGCTCTACGGCGCTCAGGAGCAGGACTTCTACTACTGGCTGGGCTGCGCCTGGAGCGGCGCTGGCGAATCCGGCAAAGCCCGGGAATGCTGGGAAAAGGGCTCCAAGGGAGACCTCAAGCCCGTGCCCGCGCTCTACTACAACGACGCCAAGCCCGAGAAAATTTATTACCAGGGCCTCTGCCTCGCCGCCCTCGGCCGCACCGAAGAGGCGCGTGCCAAGTTCCAGATGCTGCTCGACTATGGCCAGGAGCACCGCGGCGATGCGGTCGTGATGGACTACTTCGCCGTCTCGCTGCCCGACCTCGCCATCTGGGACGAAGACCTGCAGCAGCGCAACGCCGCCCACTGCGACCTGATGGCGCGTCTGGGCAGAGAAGGCCTGGCGGTTTGCGGCGTTTCTGCAAATAAGTAATACTGAATGTTTTATGATTTTGCTCCGGGGTATTTTCCCCAAGGCGAAAAAACAACAAAAGAATAATCAATCAATTACCAAAACGGCAACTTATGAGAAGAATGCTGCTGACGGTGCTGCTCGCTCTCTCCGGGACCTTTTTCACAGCCCGGGCCCAGTCCCCGACAATCACCTGGGACAAGCACAGCCTGATGCTCGACGGCCGGCGTGTGGTCCCTGTGATGGGAGAAATCCACTATTCGCGCCTCCCCGAAGCGGAATGGGCAAACGAAATCCACAAGATGAGAGAGGGCGGCGTGACCGTCATCGCCACCTACGTGTTCTGGAGCCATATCGAGGAGCAGGAAGGCATCTTCGACTGGAGCGGACAGCGCAACCTGCGCCATTTTATTGAGTTGTGCCAGGCGGAGGGTCTGCCCGTCTGTCTGCGCATCGGCCCCTTCTGCCACGGTGAAGTGCGTGGCGGCGGAATCCCCGACTGGGCGGTAGAGAGCGGTTGCGAACTGCGGAGCCTGGACCCGCAGTTCCTGGGCTACGTGGAACGGCTCTACCGCCAGATCTTCACCCAGGTGCAAGGTCTGCAGTGGAAAGACGGCGGTCCCGTGATGGCGACCCAGTTCGATAACGAATTCGGCGGCGACGGGGTTTACCTGATGGCGCTGAAGCAGATGGCGCAGCGTATCGGATTCGACCTGCCGTTCTATACCCGGACGGGCTGGCCGGGCCTGACCAAGCCCATACCCTATGGGGAGCTGCTACCGCTCTTCGGCGACTATGCCGACGGCTTTTGGGACCGGGAGATTACCGAGGGGGCGGGCACCTACTGGCGGGCGTTCCACTTCACCTCTTCGCCCACCTCGGGCGCCATCGGCTCGGAACAGCTCACCTACGCTGACGGCAGGGAGCAGGGCGAGGGTGTCAGGGGCTATCCTTACTTCACCTGCGAGCTGGGCGGCGGGATGATGACCTCCTATCACCGACGCGTCTATCTCTACCCCGAAGACGCTTATTCGATGGCTTTGGTGAAGCTCGGCAGCGGCTCGAACCTGCTGGGTTACTATATGTACCACGGCGGCACCAACCCCGAGGGCCATCTGACCTACCTGAACGAAGAGCAGCGCACGGCGTTCACCAACTACAACGACCTCCCCGTGAAGACCTACGACTTCCAGGCTCCGCTCGGCGAGTTCGGCCAGCGAAATCCCCAATATTACGGGCTGCGTCCCCTGCACCTCTTCATGCAGGACTTTGGGGAGCAGCTGGCGCCGATGGAGGCGCGTTTCCCCTGTGCAGGTCACAGGCCCAGGCAGTATGATGATTCATACCTGCGCTGGAGCTACCGCACGGCCGACGGCAAGAGCGCCTTCGTCTTTGTCAACAACTACGAGCGCTTCGCCGACCTGACGGCCAAGAAAAAGGTGCAGTTCGAGGCCTGCGGAGTGAAGTTCCCCTGCAAGCCCGTCACCATCCCGGCCGGGATGATGACCCTGTTCCCCGTCAATCTGCCCGTAGGCGACGCCATGCTCACCTATGCCACAGCCCAGCCTGTGGCGCAGCGGGACGGGAAAATGTGGTTTGAGAAGAAGGAAGGCATCCCCGCCGAGTTCTGCTGGAACGGCAAAGTGCAAACCGTGAAATCGACCAGCCTGGAGAAGCCTTTCGCGACTCTGGGCGGCGTTAGCCTCTACCTCCTCTCCACCGAACAGGCGGGATTATTGTTCCTGGACAAGGTGGAAACAGATGCTGACCGTATCCTGACAACCCTGACTTGCCATAAGATCCAGGAGGCTGGCGCGCTGCGCACCATCACCATGGGCATTGCCGGAGCAGCCGAAGAGCCGGTGGATGCCGACTTCGACGCAGCGGCTGTCTATCGCATCTCCCTGCCTGCCGATGCCACGGCGCGCCAGTCGCTGATGCAGATCCGCTATCGCGGCGATGTGGCCCGGCTCTATGCCAACGGGAAGCTGATTGATGACAATTTCTACAACGGTCGTCCTTTCCTGATGGGCCTGTGGCGACTGCCGGCAGAGGTGACTGAACTGGAGTTACGCATCCTGCCCCTGCAGAAGGATATGCCCGTCTATTTCCCCCGCGAGGCCGACAAGACACCGGGCGAGGAAGTCCTCAGCATCCAGATAACGCCAAAGCCTTTATAATAAACTGATAATACATCCCATATGAAGAGAATACTGGTACTCCTGGCCTTTCTGGCCATCTCCCTGACCCCGCTGACGGGGCAGGTGCGCGAGCGGGTGTCCATCCTGGGCGACTCCTATTCCACTTTTTCCGGCTACATTCCGGCCGAGTACGAACAATGGTACACCGGGGACACGAAGATGACCGACGTGACGGACGTGCGGCAGACCTGGTGGTGGAAAGTGGTCCACGACGGCGGCTACCTGTTGGAGAAGAACGACTCCTACAGCGGGTCGACCATCTCCTACCACGGCTACAACAATGCCGACTACAGCGAGCGCTCTTTCATCACGCGCCTGACGCGGCTCGGCAGTCCGGACATCCTGCTCATCTTCGGCGCCACCAACGACAGCTGGGCCGGCGCGGAGGTCGGATCCTACAAGTATGAAGGCCAGACCCGGGAGGACCTTTTCACCTTCCGTCCCGCCATGGCCAAACTGCTTTCGGAGGCGCAGAGCCGCTTCCCCAACGTCCGCATCCTCTTCCTGATCAACACCGGCCTGCGGAAGGAGATCACCGAGTCCATCATCGAGATCTGCAACCATTACGGCGTGGAGTACCTGCAACTGAATGATATCGGCAAGCAGACCGGCCATCCCAACATCGCCGGAATGCAGGCCATCGCCGACCAGGTCCTGGCCGTGCTGCAACCTTAACCATTTATCCGTCTATGAGAGTCCTGCCATCTTTAATCCTTTCGCTGGCAGTGTCTGTGCTGCCGCTTCCGCTGGCTGCGCAAGAGCACCTTCACCGTATGCCCGACCCTGATTTCCAAGCCCCGGAACATATCCGCGACGCCGCGCTCTACGGCAAGACGATGGTCATTTTCGGCGACAGCTATGTCAAGAACCACGTCCGCCCCATCGAGGAGACCTGGCATTACAAGCTGGCCGTGAAATACAATATGGAATACCGCAACTTCGGTTGGAACGGCAACTGCGTGGCCTATGACCGCACGACCGAGAACTTCGGACCGGCGATGTACGAGCGCTACGAAGTCCTGCCGGAACGGGCCGACTACGTCATCGTCTGCGCCGGGCACAACGATGCCACGCAGATGGCCCGGCGGGGCGAAGGGACGGAGCTGTTCCGCGAGAAGCTGGGTGTGCTCTGCGAGGCCCTGATCAAGAAGTTCCCCGAAGCGAAGATCTGCTTCGTCACCCCCTGGCGGGTGCCACGCCCCATGTTCCCGGAGATGACGGAGGTCCTGCTGGAGGTCTGCGCCTCCTACAGCATCCCGGTCTTCGACGCCACGCGCTACAGCAACATCTTCGTCTGGGACGAGGATTTCCGCAAGATCTATTTCCAGAATCCCGGCGACACCGCCCACCTCAATGCGGCCGGACACGACCGTTTCCTGCCGACGATGGAGCATTTCCTGCTGGGACTGTAGAACGAATTGTCAGAAATATTGCGTAAATTGCAAGACATTTAACACGTAATAACCAAGAACCCCTATGTGCTGCTTTCTCGTCCCCCTCGCCCAGGCAGTTGCGACCACCATCTGCCGTCGGCGTCTCTGTGATGCCAATTCCCGCGCGGACGCCTCTCCGCTGATCCGAGAACTCCCCGCCTTGGAAAAGATGCTCTGGGGCGGCACGCTGATGCTGATCGTGGACCATATCATCAACGGCGAGCTGACCTGGCGCTTCCCCTTCTTCACGGCCCTGACGGAGACCGGAGGCGGGGGCGTGATGCTCCGCGAGATCCTGACCGTGGGCGTGCCGATGTCGCTGGTGCTGACGGCCGCCTGGGTCGTGTATGCGCTGATGAAAGAACGTAAATCCTTGAAGCAGTCCATATGAAACCCCTCCGACTTCTCCTCCCCCTGCTCCTGATCGGGAGTTCGTTAAGCGCGCAAACGGTCCGTTATCCGCAGGGACAGCTGCCTTACGACAACCCCTATGCCTTCGGGCAGGACCTCTCCTTCGTGCTGCAGGCCGAGCGGCGCGGCGCCGTCTATTCCGACATCGACGGGACGCAGAAAAGCCCCTGGCAGATCTTCCGCGACCACGGATTCAACTGGGCGCGCCTGATGATCTGCAACGAGCCTTCCCGCCTGGGCCAGGACCTGGCCTATGTGAAGGAGGGCGCCTTGAAACTCAAGGAGTACGGCTATCATTTCGCGCTCGACTTCATGATGGCGGACGGCTGGTCCAACCCGATGACCCAGCCCACGCCCTCCAGCATGGTCGATATGACCCACGAGCAGCGCGTCGTGGCCTTCCACGACTATGTCCATCACGTCATCAGCGCCCTCAAGGCCCAGGGGACGACCCCGGAAATCGTGCAGGTGGGCAATGAGATCAGCAACGGCGCCTTCTGGCCCACGGGGCGGATTTTCTACGGGGAGGAAAAGCGCGACCGCAGCCACTGGAAAGAATTTACGGACTACATCAAGGCCGGCGCACAGGCCATCCGCGAGGTGGATCCGGGCATCCAGGTGATGCTGCACCTCGATTTCGGCGGCGATCTGGAAATGAGCGACCTCTTCTTCGGCAAGATGATCGAGTACGGGGTGGACTACGACCTGATCGGCTTCTCCTTCTACCCCTGGTCGCACGGCACGCTGATGGACCTGCGCGACAACCTCTACTACACCATCCGCAAATACGGCAAACCCGTCTACGTGATCGAGACGGGCTACTACAGCGAACCCTCGAACTATTTTGAGCTGAAGGGCGTGAAGGGACCCTATCCCGAGACCCCGGAGGGCCAGAAGCAGTGGCTCCAGGCGGTAAACCAGATCGTGATGGCGGCGCCGGACAACCTGGGCCGCGGCGTCTTCTGGTGGGAGCCGATGTTCCGCGGACGCGGTTTCTTCGACGATCGGACCCGCGTGGCCAAACCCATCGTGGAGGCCTTCGAGCCCTGGGCCCTTCCCGCCGCCCGCCCCGACGGCAACCCCCGCATCTGGGACTTCGAGGGCGACGAGCGGCCATAATTCAGTTTGACTATAACAAAAAGGAATCGACGATATGGCAAAAAAACAGAAGACCGGATATCCCTGGAAATACTGCTCCCTGGGGGGCGTGGTCCGGGTGAACATCACATCGGGTGAGGATATCGCCCATCTTGGAGAACTGGACCAGAAACTCTGGACCGTGCTCAGCTGCCCTACCAAGGACCTGGCGTTCGACGAACGCACCCTGCAGCTGATCGACACCGACGGCGACGGCAAAATCCGCGCAGCGGAGATCGTCGCGGCGGCGCAGTGGCTGACTTCCGTGATCAAGGACAAGGACGCCATCCTGAAAGGGGAGAGCGTGCTCAAGCTCGACGGCATCGACACCGGCAACGAGGCAGGGCAGAAGCTCTACAACTCCGCGAAGCAGATTCTTGCCAACCTGAAGCTCGACAAGGACGAGATCAGCGTGGACGAAGCGGCCGACAGCGTGGCCATCTTCGCCGGGACCGGCGCCAACGGCGACGGCGTGATCACCCATCTCTCGACCGCCGACGAGAAGCTCCAGGCGCTCATCGCCACCATCGTGGAGAAAATGGGCTCCGCGACCGACCGCAGCGGGGAAGCCGGCATCACGGCCGACCACATCGAGGCATTCTACACCGCGCTCGCCGATTACGCCGCCTGGCAGGAAGCTGCGGCAGCGGACTGGAAGAATATTTTCCCCTATGGCGACAACACCCCGGCCGCCCTTGCCGCGTGCGAAGCGGTGAAAGACAAGGTGGCGGACTACTTCATGCGCTGCAAGCTCATCCGCTTCGACGACGCCGTCGCCGGAGCCGTGGACGTGTCGGCGGAGAAACTGGGCGCCATCAGCGACCGCAACCTGGCCACCCAGGCCGAGGAAATCGCCACCTACCCGCTGGCCCGTCCTTCCCAGGCGGGCGAACTGCCCTTCGATGCCATCAACCCGGCCTGGCAACCGGCGTTCAATACCCTCAAGGCCCTCGTGCTGGATGTGGACTTCCCGAAGGCGGACCACATCACCGAGGCGCAGTGGGCGGGGATCCTCGCCAAGTTCGCCGCTTACAGCGCCTGGATGGGCGCGAAGAAGGGCGACGCCGTGGAGTCCCTGGGCCTGGACGAAGTCAAGGCCCAGCTCAAGGCGGACCGCAAGGCGGACCTGCTCGCGCTGGTCGAGGCCGACAAGGCGCTCGAGGCGGAAGCCAACTCCATCGACGATGTCAAGAAGCTGATGCTCTGCTACCGGGATTTTGCCAAGCTGCTGCGCAATTTCGTGATATTCACGGACTTCTATGGCCGCAGGAACGGCACCCGCGGCATCTTCGAGACGGGCCGCCTCTTCATCGACGAGCGCTGCTGCGACCTTTGCATCAAGGTCGCCGACATGGGCGCCCACGGCGACATGCCCAAACTCAGCGGGATGTTCCTGCTCTACTGCAAGTGCACCTCCAAGACGAAGGGGAAGACGATGGACATCGTGGCCGTGATGACCGACGGCAACACCCGCGACCTGCGTCCGGGCAAGAACGGCCTCTTCTACGACCTGGACGGCAGCGACTGGGATGCCGTGATCACCAAGGTGGTGGAGAACCCGATCAGCGTCAAGGATGCGTTCTGGGCTCCCTACCGCAAGGTGGCGCGCTTCGTCTCCGACAAGATCGACAAATCTGCGGCCGACAAGGACGCCGACGCGCTGGCCAAACTGCAGACCAGCACGGAGAAACCGGCCGCCGATGCGGTCAAGCAACCTTTCGATATCGCCAAGTTCGCCGGCATCGCCGCGGCGGTGGGTATGGCCCTGGCCGGGATCGGCGCCGTGTTGGTGGCGCTCGGTGCGGCCGTCAAGAGCCTGGTCTGGTGGAAGTGGTTCGTGGTGATCGCCGCCGTGATGCTGGTCATCTCCGGTCCGTCCTGCTTCATCGCCTGGCGCAAGCTGCGCAAGCGCAACCTGGGACCCGTGCTCAACGCCAACGGCTGGGCCATCAACTCGATGGTCCTCGTGAACATCCTCTTCGGCAAGCAGCTGACCAGCGTGGCGAAATACCCCAAGATGAAGCTCGACGATCCGTACGCCCGCCGCACCCCCTGGTGGCGCAAGCTGCTCTGCTGGCTGATCACCCTGCTGATCATTGCGTTCGGTGTCCTCTTCTTCACGAACAACCTGAAATGGATGGGTATCGAGCGGAAGCCGAAGGCCGAAGCGGTGGAACAAGTGGAAGAGGCCCCTGCCGGGGAAATCGTGGAAGAAGTGATCGAGGCGGAATAAGATGGACAAGCCGACGATTTTCTCTCCGGAACGGGCCAATGTCGGCCTGTTCTGCGACGTTTTCCCGCCCGTGATGGACGGGGTGTCGGTATGCATGGAGAACTATGCCTACTGGCTCCAGAAGAAAGTGGGCGGCGTGTGCGTGGTCACCCCCGATGTCCCCGGAGCGGACTATAGTGTCCACGACTACAAGGTTTTCGACTATTTCTCCGTCCCCGTGCCCAAGCGCGCACCCTACGTGACGGGCATCGCGGAGATAGATCCGACCTACCTGGCCAAGATTGCCACGACGCGCTTCAAAATCCTCCACGCCCACTGCCCGTTCGGCTCGGGCATGACTGCGGCGCGCATCGCACGGCAGCAGAAAATCCCCCTTGTGGCCACCTTCCACTCCAAGTATCGCGACGACTTCGCACGCATCCTGCCCAAGATGGTCGTCGATATGTGGATCGACTCGATCATTGATTTCTACGAGCGGGCCGATATGGTGTGGGTGCCGCAGGCGTCCGTGGTCGACGTGATCCGGGAATACGGATTCAAAGGGCACGTGGAGGTGATGGACAACGGCTCCGACCTGGTCGCGGACTATCCGGAGAAATACTTTGTGGAAGCCCGTCAGCGACTGGGTCTCGCACCGGAGGAGTTCGTGCTGCTCTTCGTGGGCCAGCACATCTGGGAGAAGAATCCGCGCCTGGTCATCGAGAGTCTTTCCCGCCTGCCCGATGTGCCTTTCCGGATGTTCTTCGTGGGCGTGGGCTATGCGGCCGAGGAGATGAAGCAACTGGTCTCGGAGAAAGGCCTGGACAACCGGGTGACCTTCGTGGGCTCCATCACCGACCGCGCCAGGCTGACCGATTACTACGCCGCCGCCGACCTTTTCCTCTTCCCGTCGCTCTACGACAACGCGCCGCTGGTGGTACGGGAAGCCGCAGCCCTGCATACCCCGGCCGTGATGGCCCGGGGCGCGACGGCCGCCACGATCATCCGCGACGGCGAGAACGGCTTCCTGGTGGAGAACGATCCCGATCAGATGGCGCAGCTGCTGCGCACGCTGAGCCACGATCCGGAGCGTGTGCACCGCGTAGGCGTACAGGCCTCCAAGACCATCGTACGCTCCTGGGAAGACTGTGTAGAGGAGGTCATCGACCGCTATAACGCGCTGCTGAAGAACCGCAAGCTGCCGCTTATCGAACGCTTGTAAAGACGCTGTGCGCCGAGAGGCTCCGGCCGCTCTGGGTCAGCCCCTCCGCCACCGCTTCAAAACGTCCGCTGTAGGCGGGCGTTTTGCATTCAATGATGCGGGACTCTCCCGGGGCGAGGGTGAGCAGCGGATGCCAGTAGAGGGTCTGCCGGTAGTCGGGATACTCGGCATCGACGCCCTCGCAGGTATAGGCCAGCGGCAGGGAGCAGCCCTGGTAGTCCACGATGCGGACGTTGTCCTCGAACTGCATCGACGGCAGCGTCCCCTGGTAGGTGACGAAATTGACGACGCCGGTGAAGCTGCGGCTGCCAAGCAGGTAGGAATAGGGATAGATATCAATGCGCTTGACCAGCAGGGGGTCGTAGCCCAGGATCTTCTCCGTATCCAGCACCGGTACGCCGTCCAGCAGGATCAGGGCGTTGCCGCGCCGGAAAGAGCCGTCTCCGCTTTGGTTGGTGGTCAGGACCTGCAACTCCCGCTTGCCGTTCACACGCCGTACGCGCAGTTCGGTGATGAACTCCGTAAAGAGTTCCTCCATCACCGGGAACCGGGTGTAATCGTCCAGGATATAGCTTCGGGATTCCCGGGGGTCGAAGACCGGGTGTTCGTGGAGCGGCAGGGCGGCGTAGAGCGTATCTGCCTCGAAATGGTGCTCCAGCTGCATCCCCAGGCTGCGCAGCTCCAGGGCCGGTGCATAGGCCTCGCTGAGTTGCAGCGCCGGGATGTCGCCGGCCGGCAGGTTCCGGAAGGGGCTGAGCAGCTCGAGGTGGCAGACATTGTCCACATCCTCAATCTCCAGGAACATATTCTGGTCGCCGTAGATATTGGAAGTGAAGAAGGTGACGGCACCTTCGTCGTCCAGGGATTCGGTGTAGAGGTTGCTGCCGTTGCCGGGGGTGGAGATAAAGGCGTGCTTGAAGCGGAGCGCACGGAGACCGGCGGCGTCGGTGCCGCTGACGCGGGCGCGGATGATTTCCCCCTCGTATTCGAGAATGCTTCTCCCGTCGAAACTGCTGGCGGCGGGCAGGCGGGACAGGCCGTCGATGAAGTCGGTGATATGCTGCCCCTGCGGCGCAGGAATGCCGTCGTCGTGGCGGACGCCGAGGCTGAACTGGATGGGTTCGTCGCCGTTGTTGGCCAGGCGCAGCGAGGTGGTCCCGTTCGCCGTGGCCGGGCCCGTCTCGATCTGCAGCGGACCGCCTTCCCGGAAAGCGGCGGCTTGCGGCGGGGTGCTGACCACCGTCACGCCTTCTGCGATGCGCTCGTTGCTGAAGGTGTTGAAAACGGACAGCGTGCGCGCTCCGGTGCCGGGATCAAAACCCTCCTCGGAGGCCCCCAGCGCCGTATAGGCGATGAGGCGGTAGTTGCCCGTCGGCAGGGAAGCCGGCAGAAACAGGCGTCCGGCGCCACGCCCGTCCTGGAGGGCGATCTTGGCGGTGCGGACCATCGCACCCGGGGAATGCAGCTCCACATAGGCGATCTTGCTGAACGTGGAAAGCCGCCCGCTGGTGGCATCCACGCACCAGGCCGACAGCCACACGGCCTCTCCGGCCACGTAGACTTCCCGGTCGGTAGAGAGGTACACGCGCTCCCGGAGCGGTTCCGCTCCGCGCAATGCGGCGGACGGCAGCAGGATCAGAAACAGGCAGTATGTCAGGATTCTTTTCATCGTCATTCTTGGTTGCTGGGCCAGTCGGCCGGTTTCGTCGTGGTCCCGCCGGACCTGCGGCAATCGATACAGATGGCTGCTGCCCACATGTAATGGGTAGGCACCGTGGTGATGCCTTCATAAATCTGCCGGTACGGGAGGTAGCCGGACCGGTAGGCTTCAAGGTTCGACAGGGGATCGATGGGCACCTGCATCTCCAGTTTCTCATAATAGCCTCCCGGAGGATCCTGGTGGTATTTGGCGACGCTGTTGTCGTAATACATCTGGGCCTGGGCCACCTGGGCTGCGTTGAGATAGCCCAGAACCTGGTAATCGGGGTGCGAGGTGCAATGGACGTTGCTGGCGAGGGCGCTGGGGGTGGGGGCGAAGATGGAGCCCTGTTCCTCGGTATTCTGCCGGACGGTACGCCAGTAGGCGTAGGCGTCTTCGCTCAGGGCCGTCAGCTGGAGGGTGATGCGGTAGAGCATCTGGAGACGGCGGTCCGCCAGGGGGATGTGGTGGAAGTCGAGTTCCTCGAAGCGGTCTTCGATCTGGTTCTCGGTGGAGAAGATGCTGATGTGGGTGGCGTCCTCGTGGCGCCAGCAGTAATAGACGTCCCCGCCGCCCATCAGGACGGTCCCGGTCTTTTCGTCGAAGTGGTAGGGGGACAGGATGTCGCTGTGGTACTCCCAGTCCTCGGAATAGGTCCAGCGGAAGTGGCTGGAGCCCTGGCAATGCATGCTCAGGCCGATGTCCAGTTCGTCGCGGGCTTCGTCCAGGCTGTAGGACAAGTCGTCGATGACCGGAGCCGGACAGACCGTCAGCCAGTCCGATTCGAAACTGCGCCGCTCGAAGCTGAAGCCGCCTGCCTGGGAGTCGGAGTAGAAGCTCGAGGACAGGATGTCCGGATAGAATGTGGTTTCCGCATCGAAGTGCAGTCGGTAGCGCTGGTCCGGCCGGAGCTGGGAAGTATCGAATTCCAGGATGTTATAAATCTGGCTGGTGTAGCTGATCGGGGCGGATCCGTCCACGCGGGTGCCGTCTTCCCCTTCGATGTAGCCGGTGGTTTTGATGGCAGGCGGGTTGTAGGCTTTCTTGTCCAGCGGTTGGGAGAAAGACAGGGTGAGGGTGGACTTGCCTCCGATCTGGATGTCCCCTTCGACCACAAGCGGATAGTCTCCCCGCTCAATCTCAAGTTCGTAGGGATACTTGCAGGCGGCTGCGAGGAGCAGCATGGCGGCCAGGGCCGCGGTGCGGATGAGTTGGCTCGTATGCATCAGAACTTCAGATTGAGGTTGATATAGGGGATCGGGCAGGCGAAGACCGAGAGCAGGTAACTGCCGGAATCGGTGTAGTACACGGAGTAGGCGTTCTTGCGCGCGGTCACGTTGTACACGCCGAGGGTCACGGACATATGGGAGAACTGCCGCAGGTAGTGGCCCGGGTCGATGTTGACCGCGAGGTCCAGCCGGAAGTAGTCCGGGATGCGGTGGGTGTTGCGTTGGGAATAGGCCAGGCGCCAGCCGCCGCCATAGTAGTAACGGGCGACGGGCAGGGTGACGGGCCGGCCCGTGGCGTATTCGAGGTTGGTCGAGAAGGAGAAGCGGTGGGTCAGCTTGTAGTTGGCGACCAGCTTGACTTCGTGGGGCTTGTCGTGCGGGGCGTTGTACCAGGCGCCGCCGTTGATGGTCTCCACGCCGCGGTCCTGCATCTCGCGCAGCAGGGAGCGGGCGTAGGTGTAGGAGACCCAGCCCGTGAGCTTGCCGGACGTCTTCTTGGCCATCAGCTCCACGCCCCAGGCCTTGCCGTAGGTCTCCACCAGGTCGTCGGCGAGGTTCGGGTTCATCAGCAGGGTGGCGCCCGACTTGTAGTCGAGCTGGTGGGCGGTGCGCTTGTAGTAGGTCTCGAGGGTGAGGTCCACCGCTCCGTCCGCCACGGTCCAGTAGAGTCCGGCGGCGGCCTGCCAGCCTGTCTGCGGCCGGATGCGGTCGGTACTGAGCTGCCAGGTGTCGATGGGGGAGATGGACGAGGTGTTGGAGATAAGGTGGATGAACTGGCTCATCGTGTTGAAGCCGGCCTTGAGGGACAGGTTGTCCCGGATGGAATACTTGCCGGACAGGCGCAGCTCCGGATAGAAATAGAACTTGTTGGGGTGGAGGGCCAGCAGGCCGCTGAGGCGGACGCCGGCATCGAGGGTGAGCTGCGGGCTGACGGTCCAGCTATCGCTCACGAAGAGGGCCGGTTCCAGCGCGTTCTGGGCATCAAGCACCTTGTGCTCCACGAGGGTGGGCTGGTAGAGCGGACTCATCTCGCCGGGCATCAGGTGGTAGAAAGTGGCGTTGGCACCGAAGGAGAGGTTGTGCGCGTCGTTGACGGCATAACGGAAGGTGGCTTTCGCGAAGCCCTGGCGGATGCGGGTGTTGACGCGGTAGCCGGACAACTGGTTCTCGCCGAGGGTGTTGTCGAGCTGGGCGCCGTATTGGTCGTAGCCGGCCGCGGCCACCAGGTTGAGGCGTCCGCTGAGGCGGCTGCGCCAGCGGAGCGAAGCGTTGAGGTTGGAATAGCGGAAGGTGGTGTCGCGGCTGAAGCCGAAGGAGTCGCGGGACCAGTAGGCGTAGGCCTGGAGGGTGTTGTTGTCGTCGATTTTGTGGGTAACCGATAGGTTGAGGTCGCTGAAGGAGGCCCGTCCGCCATGGTAGTTGCTGTTTTCCGGCAGGAGGTTGAGGATCCAGTTGGAGTAGGTGGTGCGGCCGCCGAGGATGAACGTGGTCTTGCCCTTGACGAGCGGCCCTTCCAGGTGGAGGCGGCTGGTCAGCAGGCCGATGCCCAGCGAGCCGGTGATCTTGTTGGCGTTGCCCTCCCGGCCGCGCACGTCGAGCACGGAGGAGATGCGTCCGCCGAATTCGGCGGGGATGCTGCTCTTGTAGAGTTCCACCTCGCTGACGACATCGGGATTGAAGGCGGAGAAGATGCCGAAGAGGTGCGTGGGGTTGTAGATGGTGCCGTCGTTGAAGAGGACCAGGTTCTGGTCCGTGGAACCGCCGCGGACATTGAAGCCGCTGGAGGCCTCGCCCACGGACTTCACACCGGGCAGGGTGAGCACGGCGTGGATGATGTCGCCTTCGCCGAAAGCGGAGGGAATCTTGTTGATGACCTCCATCCGGACGCGCTCGATGCCCATCTTGGCGTCGCGGTGGTGGGAGATGGCGTCGGCGGAGACCACGGCCCCGGTCAGGGCGGTGACTTTCTCTTTCATCACGATGTCCAGGGTGCCGTCATCGAAGACCTTGAGCGACAGGTGCATGTCTTCGAGGGAGTAACCGCTGCAGTTGAGCGTGTTCTCGCCCGTCGGGAGGGCGATCCGGTAGAAGCCCGCCCCGTCGGTGACGGTGTAGGCGCCCGTAATGTCGTCATAGACGGACACGCCGGCGAGCGGCTCCCCGCTGGAAATGTCGCGGATATGGCCGCTGACATAGGCCTTGCCGCTGCGTTGGGTGAGCGGGTCGCCGATGTCGTAGACCTTGTTCTGGAAGCTGGCGACGGCGTTCTGTTCCTGCAGGTACTGCTGCAGGCCGCTGTCGTCGACGAGCCGGCGCTGCGTGTCGTCGAAATAGCCGGACGGCAGGCCGGTGAGTACGGATTTGCCGTGGAGGAGGAAGTATTGGTCGCCGTAGCGGCTGATGACGTAGCCCTTGTCACGCAGGGCGTCGAGGGCCGCGTCGAAGAACTGTCCGCGCGGGGCGCTGACGGTGAAGGAAGACTGCTCGGCCGGGTCTTTGACGTAATAGATGTCGGCCTGAAACTCCTGGCGCAGGAAGTGGACGAGCGTTTCGAGCGGGACGCTCTTGAGCTCGAGGCGGCTCTCCTGGGCGGCCAGGCGCCCGGTGTTGCAGCAGAGCAGCAGGAGGAGGAGAAGGAGTTGTAGCTTTCTCATAGGGCGGCGGCTTGCAGCGCGGCTTGGCACCAGGTTTCAAAGGGAATATCCGAGCGGTCTGCTTTCATGCGCTTGATTTCCTGGCGGATGAAGCGCCGGCGCTCCGGCGGGAACTGGCGCAGCAGGCCTGCGCGGTCCCGGATGCGGGTGAAACCGCCCTCTGCATCCCGGAAATACCAGCTGAGCCGGGTGGAATAATATTGGTAGATGCGGGTGGTCTCATTGACTGTGGTGAGGAACTTGTCCACGCGCTTCCAGACCTGTTCGGGCCCGTCCCCGATCACCTCGTAGAAGCCCTCGGGCAGCCCCTCTTGCAGGAGGGATCCGGCAAAGTGCTTCCCGTCCAGCCGGATGCTCTGGACTTCGGCCGGCGAGAGCGAGACGGAGAAAATGCCGGAAGACAGCTGCACCAGGGCGCGGTGGGCACAGGCGTCGATCAGGATGGGGAGGCCCTGATAGAGACGGTCCTCGATGACAATGTCGCCGGGGAGGTAATTATCCCCGTACCAGTAGGGATGCCCTTCGGCCTGGACGGTATAGGGTTCCGCGGCTTTGCCCCGGAACAGGACGGAACGGTCGCCGGCAGCTTGCTGGAAGGCCTGCAACTCCATGGCGCCGTCCTGGGCCGTGGCAGACAGGCAGGAAGCCAGCAAAGCGAATACACTACTAAGAATAACTAAGGTTTGCTTCATCAGCACAAATATAGGATTTTTTGCGGGAAAGAATGCAATGCTTTGGAATTTCGCGAAATATGTCTAAATTTGCACGCTTTTTCCCGCGGTGGGAGAAAGATTTAGTATTAATCCTTAACTTTTTTCTGAAATGGCTGAATATTTGATGCCTGAGAAGAAGCAAGAGATTTTCGCGAAGTACGGGAAGTCCAATAAGGACACCGGCTCTCCTGAGAGTCAGGTTGCTTTATTTTCCTACCGTATCGCTCACCTTACCG
>Ga0310696_10000618_pt1 | contig 54228 bp, 35 predicted proteins | sample AusTroGonzalo_MG_4_FD_203885 | JGI IMG/M metagenome (GOLD analysis project Ga0310696, IMG submission 203885) | Bovine rumen microbial communities from tropical cattle in Woodstock, Queensland, Australia - Gonzalo_02 (v2) (version 2) | ecosystem: Host-associated > Mammals > Digestive system >...
TCTGGTCGTCGTCGATGTAGGCGTACTGTTCGGCGCCGGGCCGCCAGGCAATGCCGCGGATATTGTCGATGACGTAGCGTTTCTTGAAATCGATGGTCTGCCCGAAAACGGGAGCCAGCAGCATCAGGAAAGCGATGCTCAATAAGAAGTTTATTCTCTTCATATTCAGTATTTTATAAATCTCAAATTATTGCACAATCGTAATTTCCTGCATCAGGTTCTGGGCGTTGGCCATTTTGTCGATGATGAAGAGCAAATAGCGTGCATCCATACAGATGGTGCGCTGCACTTCGTTCTCGAAGGAGATGTCGCCGCTCATGGCCTCCCAGTTGCCGTCGAAGGCCAGACCGATGAGGTTGCCCTGCGCGTCGATGACCGGGCTGCCGGAGTTGCCTCCCGTGATGTCGTTGGTGGTGATGAAGTTGACTACCAAGTCGCCGTTCTTGTCGGCATAGCGGCCGTAGTCGTGGTTCTCCCACAGTTTGATGAGGTCTTTCGGCAGGTCAAACTCCCAATCGCCGGGTTTGTACTTGGCCATTACGCCGTCTAGCGTGGTGTAGTAGTTGTAGGTCACGCCGTCCGCCGGCTGGTAGTCCTTCACACTGCCGTAGGTAAGGCGCATGGTGAAGTTGGCATCCGGATAGAAGTTGCGGTCTTTCTGCATCTCCATCAACCCTTCCATGTACAAACGATCAGCGCGGCCGCACTCTACCTTCTCCGCAGCTTCTCCCAGTTCGATATATGAGTTCACAATCTCCTGCATCAACGCAAAAATCGGATCTTTGGCAATAGGTTTCGGATTTTCCAGCCAAGCAGTGAGTTTGGCTTTATCCACAAAGATAGATTTTGCAAACGCATTATTCACAAAGGCTGTGAAATCGCCACCCGTTTTATCGCCCACTTTCTTGATAGTAGCAGGTAATTGACTGGGATCCACATCTTTGTAGAAAAGGTTCAGCAGCGCGATAGTGGCGTCGCGGTCCAAATCCTTGTCATAATCTTTGAAGAAATCCTCCACAGTGCTTTTCATTTTCTTGGTATAGGACACGATATTGTCTTGCGGGATTTTCTCTGCAAAAGCATTATCAACGCTTCTGAATCTCATCGAAAAACGAACGGCTTCGCCACCATTCCAACCCGCTTCGCGGTGATAGAGCAACGCTTTGGTGTACTTGGACTGATGTGCCCAATATTTGTCGAAATCATCGAAGATACCGGCATATTTGGCCTTTCTTTGGGGATCGGCGTTGGCCCATTCGCGGAAAGCCTTTTCCTGTTCCAAACGTTTCTCATACACTTTGTTGCGTTTCAACTGCTTGATTTGACCGATGGAGTATTTCCAATAGTTGCTCACGCTGGCCTGCTTGGAAGCGTATTGGATGAATACGGCGGGGTCGGCATCCATGTGCTTGCGATATTGCTCCAGTTTGGTGGTGCGGCAGGCGACGATGGCGGGATCTTCCAACTCAATCAGATTTTTGACAGAACCAGAGGTCGAATAGCGGTCGGTGGAACCGGGATAACCCAGAATCATAGTGTAATCGCCTGGTTGAACGCCTTTTAAGGAAATCGGCAGGTAGTGTTTCGACTTCATCGGGACATTATCCTTGCTGTACTCGGCGGGAGAGCCGTCGGGAGCGGTATAGACGCGGAAGATGCAGAAGTCGCCCTTGTGGCGCGGCCAAGTCCAGTTGTCGGTGTCAGCGCCGTATTTGCCAATGCCCCACGGCGGACAAGCCACCAAACGGACATCCTTATAGACGTCATATACGAACAGAATGTACTGATTTCCATGATAGAAGGGGACGATTTCCACGCGCACGTCGCGGTCTCCTTTTTTCTCCGCCTTCAGTCGTTTGCTGTTTTCGGCGATTTTCTGCTCGCGGTCGGTTTCGGACATATTGTCGGTCACACCTTTGAGCATCGCAGCCGTCACATCCTCTATGTAGTTGAGGAACAGCACGGAAAGGCCTTCGTTGGGCAGCTCCTGGTCCTTGCTTCTGGCCCAGAAACCGTCTTTCAGGTAGTCGTGCTCCACGGAGGCGTGGGCCTGCACGTAGGAGAGGCCGCAGTGGTGGTTGGTGAGCAACAGTCCCTCAGGGGAGATAAGCTCGCCGGTGCAGCCGCCGCCGAATTGCACGATGGCGTCTTTGAGGCTGGGCTGGTTGAAACTGAAAATCTGTTCGGCCGTCAACTTACAGCCAAGTCGCTGCATGTCAGCGAGATTCTGTCCGTTGATGGAGTAGGGCAGCCACATGCCCTCGTCGGCGCGGGCGCACAGGAAAAGCATCATCAGCGCGATGCACAAGAGGTTGGTTTTCTTTGTCATAAGGCTTGTGAAATTGAAAGCGCAAAGGTAGCAAAATTTTCGTTTGTCCGTGTCGGTAATTTGTCTATCTTTGCGCCCAAATCCGAAAAGTATGAAAACATTACGACAGGAATTCTTAGCTCATGTGGGGCAAACGTCGCCGGAACCGCTGCTCATTGAGGTGGCACGCGCCGAAGGGGTCTTTTTTTACACGCCGGAGGGAAAACGCTACTATGACCTTGTGTCGGGGGTCTCGGTGAACAACGTGGGTCACGCCAATCCGGAAGTGGTCGCCGCTGTACAGCAGCAAGCCGCTGATTATATGCATATTATGGTCTATGGGGAGATGGTCGAACGGCCGCAGGTGCATTATGCGCGACTGCTTGCCGAACGGCTTCCCGATCCGTTGGACAGCGTCTATTTCGTCAACTCGGGCAGCGAGGCGGTGGAGGGCGCCCTGAAGCTGTCCAAACGCTACACCGGCCGCCACAAGATGATGTCGATGCACTGCGCCTACCACGGTTCCAACCACGGTTCGCTGAGCATGATGGCCTCCCCCGAGGGCGACACGTGGAAAGCCCCCTTCCAGCCGCTGCTTCCCAACGTGGAATACCTGTGGTTCAACAACTTTGACGACCTTAACCGCATTGATAACCAGACCGCCTGCGTGCTTGTGGAGCCCGTGCAAGGCGAAGCGGGTGTCATCCCGCCCGCCGACGGATACCTGCAAGCCTTGCGTCAACGTTGCAACGAGACGGGCACAATGCTGATATTCGATGAGATACAGACCGGCATGGGCCGCACCGGCAGCCTCTTCGCGATGCAGAAATACGGGGTCACGCCCGACATCGTCTGTCTCGCCAAAGCCTTCGGTGGCGGTATGCCCCTCGGCGCGTTCATCTCCTCAAAAGAGGTTATGGACTCCCTGCAAAGCAATCCGGTGTTAGGCCATATCACCACTTTCGGAGGGCATCCTGTCTGCTGCGCCGCTGGCCTCGCAGCCCTGAATTACATCCTTGACAACCAGCTTGTTGACGAAGTGGAGAGGAAGGGGAAACGTTACGAGGATGCGCTGAAAAACGCCCCGAACGTCTTGGAGATCCGCCGCAGCGGCCTGCTGATGGCTGTGGAACTGGGTTCCTCCGAAAAGATGTTCAAGATGATGGCTCTTTTCAAGGAACAGGGTATCATGAGCGACTGGTTCCTCTTCTGCGACACCGCCTTCCGCATCTCACCGCCGCTGATTATCACCGATGAGGAGATTGACGACTCCTGCCGGATTATTCTGGAGTGTTTGAATCAGATTTGAGACTTGAGACTTTGAGACTTGAGACTTTGAACTTGGAACCTTGAACTTGGAACTTTGAACTTGGAACTTTGAACTTGGAACTTTGAACTTAGAACTTTGAACCCGACAATGACCACCACCGACATCCTCCAGACGCCCATCGAATTCCTGAAAGGGGTGGGCGAGAAGCGGGGTGCTGTGCTCCGAAAGGAGTTCGGCATCCAGACGTTCAACGACTTGCTCTACTATTTCCCTTACCGTCATATAGACAAATCGCATGTCTATCACGTGAGCGACATCGTGAACGACGGCGGGTACATCCTCCTCAGGGGCACGATTCGCGACGTGCGCATCGTCGGGCAGATGCGGTCGCAGCGGCTCACGGCGACTTTCACCGATGAGACCGGTAGCATTGAGTTGGTGTGGTTCAACGGCATCCGCTGGGTGAGCGATGTGCTGAAGTCGCGGAAGGAGTTCGTCATCTTCGGCAAGCCCACGCTTTTTAACGGGCGCTGGAATATCACTCATCCGGAGCTCATCGACCCCAATCAGCAGGACAATTCCCCGATTTCCTTGCGGTTCCAGCCCATGTACAACACGTCGGAGACCGCCAAGAAGAAGTCGCTGGATTCCAAGGCCGTAGCCAAGCTCACAGCCAATCTTTTGACGCAGGTCAAGGATGTCATTCCCGAGACGATGCCCCGCGAGATGGTCGAGGAGCTGCACTTGATGACACTCCGCGACGCGCTGGTCAACATCCACTATCCCGAAGACAACCAGAAACTGTCGCAAGCCACCCTTCGGCTGAAATTCGACGAGCTCTTCTTTACGCAGCTCAAGATGCTGAAGCTCAAACTCATAAACACCAATCGATTTGAGGGTTTTGTCTTCGAGAAGGTGGGCTACTATTTCAATACCTTTTATAAAGAATGTCTGCCGTTCGATCTGACCAATGCGCAGAAGCGGGTGCTTCGGGAGATTCGCGGCGATGTGGGTAGCGGTCACCAGATGAACCGGCTGTTGCAGGGCGACGTGGGCAGCGGCAAGACCATTATTGCGTTGTTCAGCATGTTGTTAGCCATTGACAACGGTTTCCAGGCGTGCATGATGGCCCCGACGGAAATTTTGGCCACCCAGCATTACGAAAAAATGAGCAAGCAGCTGGAACCCTTGGGGTTACGGGTCGAGTTTTTATCCGGCTCCACCAAGGTTGCCCAGCGCAGGCGGATTCTCACCGACTTGAAAAACGGGCAGGTCAATATCCTTATCGGCACCCACGCACTCATTGAGGACAACGTGGTCTTCAGCAAGTTAGGATTGGTTGTCATTGACGAGCAGCACCGTTTCGGGGTGGAGCAGCGGGCGAAATTGTGGCGTAAGAGCGGCGCCATCCCGCCGCATATCCTCGTGATGACGGCCACGCCCATTCCACGCACGTTGGCCATGACGCTCTACGGCGACCTTGACGTCTCCGTTATTGACGAGCTGCCGGCGGGCCGCAAGCCTATTGAGACGAAGCATTACTACGAAAAAGACCGGTTGAAGGTCTTCGGTTTCATGCAGCAGCAGATAGCCGAAGGGCGGCAGGTTTATGTCGTCTATCCGTTGATTCAGGAATCGGAGGCGATGGATTTGTTAGACTTGCAGGCCGGTTACGAAGCCATTGAGCGCAGTTTCCCGCCGCCGACTTATAGCATCGGGGTGGTCCACGGACGGATGAAGGCCGAGGAAAAGGACTACATCATGGACCATTTCAAGAAGAATGAGATTCAGATTCTGCTTTCCACTACCGTAATTGAGGTGGGCATTGACGTACCGAACGCCACGGTGATGGTGATTGAGAACGCCGAGCGGTTCGGCCTTTCGCAGTTGCACCAGTTGCGCGGGCGCGTGGGTCGGGGCGGCAACCAGTCGTACTGCATCCTCATGTCCAAGTACGAGCTTTCCAACGAGGGGCGCAAGCGTTTGGATGCTATGGTGGAGACCAACGACGGTTTTGAGATTGCCAACATCGATTTGCAGTTGCGCGGTCCCGGCGACATCCAAGGCACGCGGCAGAGCGGCATGTTGGATTTCAAGATTGCCGACCTCACCAAGGACGAGAAGCTGGTGGCCTACACCCGCAACTATGCCCAGCAGATTCTCGAAAAGGATCCGGATTTGTCGTTGCCTGAGCACAAGCGACTTGCCGAGACGTTGGAGAAAATGATGCAACGGGACACCAACTGGAGCGTGATCAGTTAGGGCTTGGCCGTTCTCGCACGCCAATAACCAATAAAAATTGTACTTTTGCCATTCCAAAAATATAAGGAAGTTATGAGAAGGAACTTTGTTGTTACCGTTTGTATCTTATTGATACTCTGTCTGATTTTACCTGGATGCCGGAAGAAGAACAAACCGGTGGAGGTGGCCACCCCAAAACTGACCCAAGAACAGGTCAAGACGGCCAAGAGCATCGAAATCAAACTATTGCGCTATGAACAGGATTTGTTCAACATCGACCAGAGGAACATGGCGGCGGCTTTCGCGGCGATGTACGGGAAATATCCCGAAAACATCATCGCCAACGGCGCGTGGGATAACCAGGAGATGCTCCAATCCATCAAGGGGTTCATCAACGACCCTGTGATCCAGGATATCTATAAGGAGACGGAGGCACAATACGCTGACATGTCGGACTTTAAGAAGGAAATCGACCCGGCTCTGACACTTTACCTGACGCATTTCCCCGGCGAGCAAATCCCGGATTTCTGCACATTGGTGTCCGGTATCGACTTCCAAATGCCGCAGGTTTTCGGTTATCAGAACACCATCTTCATCTGCCTTGACATGTACCTCGGCAAGGACTGCAAACTCTACGGTCAGGCAGGGATGCCCAAGTATATCGCCGCCCGCTGCGAGAAGAAGTACATGGCGACCGACTGTTTCTCCAAATCGTTGGTGTACAAGCATCTGCCCGACAAAACCTTGGTTACAGTGTTGGACAACATGGTGGATGCGGGCAAGAAGATGCTCTTCACGCAGACGATGTTCCCGACGACCGACCCGCAGGACATTTTGGGTTACAGCAAAAGTCAGTATAAGTGGGCCTTGTCGCATGAATCCGCTATTTGGCACCGGATGATTGAGAAGAATATGGTATACGACAAGAGCGAGGACATGGCGCGCCGACTGATTGACGAGACGCCGTTCACGCGCGACTTCGGCAACGATTCTCCCGGTCGCCTCGGTGTCTTCATCGGTTTCCAGATTGTGCAAAGCTACATGAAAACGCATCCTGGCACTACTCTGAAAGACCTTATGAACATGACAGACAGCCAGAAATTGCTGAAAGAATCGGGTTACAAGCCAAGTTAAAATATTGATAATAAATACAATAAATATTTATCAACAATTAACACTTGATAACTTTTTCAAAAAAGGGGTTTAAAACGCATTTTGCGGTTGTATTTTTGCCGTGAACTTAAAACTTAATATTATGTCAGGTATTAACAAAGTAATCCTAGTGGGTCATTTAGGAAAAGACCCGGAAATCAGAACTTTTGAGAACGGCAGCAGAAAGGCGAGCTTTTCGCTGGCAACGTCCGAGTACCGCAAGGACATGGACGGCAACCGTGTGGAAATGACCGAGTGGCACAACATCGTGATGTGGGGCAACTTGGCGGAGCTGGCGGAGAAGTATCTCCGCAAAGGCCGGCAGATCTATGTGGAGGGCCGTCTGCGAACCCGAAACTGGGACGACCAGAACGGTGTGAAACACTACTTCACGGAGGTGGAGGCCAGCACGTTCCTGTTCCTGTCGCCAAAGGAGACCAGCGGCCCGACCGTGACGCAGGTGCCTAACCAGACCGCCGTCATCCCGACGCCCCCGCCGCCGCAACCCACCCCGCCGGAGCCGAAGGTTCCCGAGGAGAACTTCGCGGACGACCTACCGTTCTGAGAGACATGAAAAACGGCGACCGATTGGCCGCCGTTTTTGTAAATGCATTTTCGTAGGAACGCGCAAATAACGCGCCGGTGTGGAGACACAAAATGTTGCGCCGCTACACCAGTTTCTCTTTCGCCAGTTTCACAGCCTCCGCGACCGCTGCCAGGACCCCGTCGGGGTTCTTGCCGCCTGCCATGGCCAATGTCGGCTGTCCGCCGCCGCCGCCCTGGATGAGCTTGCCCGCGGCACGCACCAGCGTCGGTGCATCGAGCTTGTCGGTCAGGTTGGCGCTGATGGCGACCACCAGGTTCGGCTTGCCATCATGCACGCTGCCCAGCACGGCCACCCGGTTGTCGCTATCCTTCAGTTGGTACGCGATTTGGCGGAGCATGTCGGCGGAGAAATCGGTCACTTGGGACATGAAGAATATGCCGTTGACGTTCTCAGCGTTGTCAACCAGCGATTTGCCGAATTCCAGTGCCATTTGCCGGTCGATATCTTCCATCTTCTTGCGCAATGTCGCACTCTCGTCCTGCAGCCGCTTCACCGCTTGCGCCAGGTCGGGGGCGTTCAGCATGACCTTGAGTTGGGCGATGGTGTCTTGATCCTCGTAGACGAGATGCTCGGCGGCCTCGCCGGTCACCGCCTCGATACGGCGCACGCCGGCGGCCACAGCGCCCTCGGACACGATCTTGAACAGCCCGATGTTACCGGTGGCGGAAGTATGCGTACCGCCGCAGAGCTCCACGGCATCGCCGAATTGGATGACCCGCACGGTCGCGCCGTACTTTTCGCCGAACAGGGCGATGGCGCCGCGCTCGCGTGCCTCCTCAATCGGAACGTCCACGAATTCCTGCAACGGCAGGTTCTTGCGAATCATTGCGTTCACCATCTGCTCGGTCTTGCGCAACTCCTCGTCCGTCACCTTGGCGAAGTGCGAGAAGTCGAAACGCAGACGGTCGGAGGCCACCATCGAACCCTTCTGTTCCACGTGCGTGCCCAGGATGGTGCGTAGCGCATGGTCGAGCAGGTGCGTGGCCGAGTGGTTGTTGGCGGTCCGTTGCCGTTTCTCCACATCAATGCGGGCGGTGAAATTGGCCGTCACATAAGCCGGAATTTTATTGGCGTGATGGATGACGAGATTGTTCTCTTTAGTGGTGTTGTATATCTCCACCGTCTCCGTGCCATTCGTCAGCACACCGGTGTCGCCCACCTGACCGCCCGACTCTGCGTAGAACGGGGTCTTGTCGAGCACAATCTGGAAATAGGTCTTGTTCTTGGCAGTCACCTGTCTGTATTTCAAAATCTTACAGGCGCACTCGCTCTCCTTGTAGCCCACGAAAACGGTGGAATTCTCTTGCGGGAACAGTTCCGTCCAGTCACCGGCGGAGACCGACGTGGCAGCACGAGAACGCTCTTTCTGCTGGCGCAATCCTTCCAAAAAACCATCCATGTCGACCGTCAGCCCTTTTTCGGAGGCCATCAGACGGGTCAAGTCGATGGGGAATCCGTAGGTGTCGAAAAGCTCGAAGGCAAAAGCACCGTCAATCATCTTGTTGTCCTGCATCTTCTTGACATAGTTCTCAAACTTGACGATGCCCGAATCGAGGGTTTTGAGGAAAGAGGTCTCCTCCTCGCGGATAACATTCTCAATAAGCGTCTGCTGTGCCTTGATTTCCGGGAATTGATGTCCCATCTGCGCCACGAGGTCTGCGACCAGCGCATTCAGGAAGGGCTCCTTGAAACCGAGGAAGGTGAATCCGTAGCGGATGGCGCGGCGCAGGATGCGGCGGATGACGTAGCCGGCGCCCGTGTTGGAGGGCAGCTGCCCGTCGGCGATAGCGAACGTGACGGCACGCAGATGGTCGGCCACCACACGGAGCGCCACGTCAACATCGTGTTTCTCGCCATAACGCACACCGGCGTTACCCGCTATCTTTTGGATAATCGGCTGGAAAATGTCGGTGTCGTAGTTCGACTGCTTACCCTGCACAGCCATGCACAAACGTTCGAATCCCATGCCCGTGTCGACGTGTTTGGCGGACAGTGGGTGTAACTCACCGGAAGCCACTCGGTTGAACTGCATGAACACGAGATTCCAGATTTCAATGACCAGCGGGTTGTCCTGATTGACCAACTCGGCACCGGGCACTTTGGCGCGCTCGCTGTCGTCGCGCAGGTCAATGTGCACCTCCGAGCAGGGGCCACACGGACCAGTATCGCCCATCTCCCAGAAATTGTCCTTCCGGTTGCCTTTCAGAATACGGTCTTCCGGCAGGTAATCCTTCCAGAAATCGTAAGCTTCCTGGTCAAACTCGGTGCCATCCTTCTCATCGCCGGCAAAAACGGTGGCATAAAGGCGGGATTTGTCGAGTTTCATCACCTCGGTGAGGAACTCCCACGCGTATGCGATGGCTTCCTTTTTAAAATAGTCACCGAACGACCAGTTGCCGAGCATCTCGAACATCGTGTGGTGGTAGGTGTCGCGGCCGACCTCCTCCAAATCGTTGTGCTTGCCGGAGACGCGAAGACATTTCTGCGAGTCGGCCACACGCGGGAACTCACGGGCGGTGTTGCCAAGGAAGATGTCCTTGAACTGGTTCATACCGGCATTGGTGAACATCAATGTCGGGTCATTCTTAATCACCATCGGCGCGGAAGGCACGATGTGATGGCCTTTGGATTTGAAGAAATCCAGAAAAGCGGTGCGTATTTCGTTGGATGTCATAATCGTTGGATTTTAAAGGCGCAAAAGTACGCTTTTTTTGTTTATTTTTGCAGCTTGATTTTGAAAGGCTTCGGCGAATATGGAAAAACGAAAAAAAATCCTGAAGGACATCCTCAAGACCATTCTTTTTATAGGACTGGGTGTGTTTTTTATCTGGTTATCTGTCAAGGATTTAAGTAAGGATGACATCCAGATGATCATCTCTTCGATGTCGCTGGTGAACACCCCTCGCGGATGGCTTTTCATCGGATTGTCGGCTGCGGCCATTGTGCTGGCTGACCTCATCCGCGCGGAGCGTGCGCGACTGCTGCTCGAACCCGTAGGCTACCGTCCTCGCTTCTCCATGATGTTCTACTCCGTCATGGTCTGCTATATTGCCAACCTCGCCTTGCCCCGTCTTGGCGAGATTCTCCGCTGCTCCTTCCTGCAACGTTACGAGAAGGTCCCCTTTGAAAAATCGCTCGGCACCGTCATCTTGGAACGTGCCGTCGACGTGGTCTGCTGGCTCGCCCTTCTTATCGTCGCTATGTTGCTCAACAATGGGCTGCTTTCCCAACTGGTCGTGGATCAGAGCACTGGAATGACCATGCAGGAGTGGTTCGCGCATAAAGGACTTAGTTATATCGGCAACTATTTGATATACATCGTATTGGCTGTTATTATCTTGCTTGTCGTCCTGATTCGCATCACCCGGAATTGGTGGCGCAAGCGTCCTGCGTTGGTCAAAGTGGCCGACTTTTTCAAGGGAATTTGGCATGGTTTCATCTCCATCAAGGATTTGCCCAAACCGTGGCATTTCGTCTTCTGGACTGTCGCGATGTGGGTTTGCTACTTCTTCGGGGTCTATTTCTTCTTCCATGCCCTGCCGTACCTGCAGCACATCGGTGCGGGCGCGGCCTTCACGGTGCTGGTGTTCGGCACCATCGCGTTCATGATTTCCCAAGGCGGCCTCGGCTCTTACCCGCTCATCACTGCCGGCATCGTCATGCTATACGGCATCTCCTATACCGAAGGACTCGCTGCCGGCTGGATTGGCTGGATTCTCCAAACGGCTGTCTCATTGATACTCGGCCTGCTCGCTCTCGCCATCACCCCGCTGCACCAACGTCGCGATTCTGCCATTAAACCCGACGAACAATGACCTCCAGTATAGTAAATATTGAAGAAAAGATAGTGCCTCGCGATTTTTTTGTACGGCACGACCTTAAACGACAGGGGCGGAAAATCGTCTTCACCAATGGTTGTTTCGATGTGTTGCATTTCGGGCATGTGCATTATCTGCTGCAAGCCAAAGAGTTGGGTGACATTCTCGTCATCGGCTTGAACAGCGATGATTCCGTGCGACGGCTGAAAGGCCCGACCCGTCCTATCAATGGCGAGAAAGAACGTGCTTTTGTGCTGGCGGCACTGGCCTGCGTTGATTATGTTGTTGTTTTCGACGAAGACACGCCCAAAGAACTCATCGAAACGGTACGGCCGGATGTGCTGGTCAAGGGTGGCGATTATACCCTCGACAACATTGTGGGCGCGGATTTCGTCACGCAAAACGGTGGCACCGTAACCACCATCCCCTTCGTGGAAGGATTCTCTTCCACTCGGATAATAGAAAAACTAAAACCTTAATAATGAAAAAGTTATCCTTATTGATTCTGACGTTTCTCGCCTTTACATTGACGGCGCAGAATCTTGATGTGACCGCTTATTCCCAAAACATTGCGCTGGCTGATTCGTTGCGCGTGGCAAAGGAAGTCCAGCGTCAGGTAGCTGCATATCCCTCCATATCAGAGTCTTATGAAATCCCGGCGTATGGCCTTTATCAACGCTATTGGGATACCCTGCACTTGCGTGCCCGATTGCTGGAAATTCCGTTTTCCAACGACCGTCTCATGCTGATGCTCGTGCAGGATGCCAACAACCCGTTCGTCATGCCGTGCCAATTCGACAAAATCCGTGCCACATACGGTGAGCAGAAAAACGGCGGCTTCCATCCGGGCATCGACCTCAAGACGGAACCGCAGACGTTGGTGAAGAGTTGCTTCGACGGCGTGGTGCGCATGGCCCGCGATTACGGCGATTATGGAACACTCGTGGTGGTGCGTCATTACAACGGCCTCGAAACCGTCTATGCCCACCTCGACAAACTGTGCGTGAAGCCTAACCAAATTGTCAAGGCTGGACAGGTAATCGGGCAGACTGGCACCACGGGAAATGCAAAAGAGTGTGTGCTGCATTTTGAGACTCGTTTTATGAACGAATACTTCGACCCAGAGACGGTCATCGATTTCGAAGAGGAGGATGTGTTGCAAAACAATATGGCCCTGATGTCGCGGGACTTCAACATCCTGCCGCTCAACGAGGTGGGCAGTTGGAAACCTGCCGCGCCAAATCCGAAAGTCGCTGCTCCGGAAAGCAAACCCGAACCGGCAAAGGTGGAAAAACCGGCAGAGGCCCCTCAAACCGCCATGCCGTCCGTAGATCCTGACACGAGGTCTCCGGAAGTGTCCGGTACCCCCGTACCCAACCCACAACCGAAAGCAGAGCCCGCCACAACGGAAGTGGAGTCTGCAGCCGTCTATCACACGGTCGCAGCAGGCGAAAACCTCTACCGTATCTCCCTGAAATATAATACCACGGTTGACAAAATCCTCAAACTCAATAATTTGAAGAACGCCGACCGGATTGTTGAAGGACAAAAAATCAGGGTAAAATAAAAATGTAGGGATACCATAAAACGTAGGGATGTCACATTGTGGCATCCCTACGTTTTTAAATCTGGAATTGTATCAACATTAAGATTCCGTAGGAGTCGTTTCCTTACCTTCTTTGAAGGCGAAGATGAACGCCACCGCGACCACCAAGGCGTAAGCGGCGAAGATGAACCATGCTTGCGACCAACCCTCCATAACCATCGTCGGATCAGCACCTTGTCTCGCTGGGTTAAATACAAGACGGTTAAGAACAGCTTGTGCGCCGAAAGTTCCGATAGTAGCGCCGATTCCGTTCGTCATCAGCATGAACAGTCCTTGCGCGGAAGAGCGGATGGAAGCGTCTGTCTGCTGATCCACAAACAGCGAACCGCTGATGTTGAAGAAGTCGAAAGCGACACCATAGACGATGCAAGAGAGAATGAAGAGCCACACGCCGGGTCCCGGATTGCCCAATCCGAAGAAAGCAAAACGCAGCACCCATGCGAACATGGCAATGAGCATTACTTTTTTGATACCGAATCGTTTCAAGAAGAAGGGAATCAGCAAGATACACAACGTTTCTGAAATCTGCGAAAGTGAAATCAGCATGTTGGCATGTTTCACGCCAAACGTGTCTGCATATTCGGGAAGGTGACCGAAGCCGTGCAGGAACGGATTCGCGAAACCGTTTGTGATTTGCAACGAAACGCCTAAAAGCATCGAGAAGATGAAGAAAACGGCCATCTTTCTCTGTTTGAAGAGCGTAAATGCCCGCAAACCGAACATATCCACAACCGAGGTGACCTTGCCGTCATTGTTGCTGTTGCATACCGGGAGGGTGAACGCATAGAGGCCCAACGCGAGGCCGATGCATCCGCTCATCACGAACTGAGATGCGGTCGCCTGAAACCCCAGAAGGTCAACACACCACATCGACACGATGAAGCCGATGGTGCCGAACACGCGAATCGGAGGAAAATTCTTCACGCGGTCAAGTCCAGCCGCCTCCAAGGCATAGTAAGCCACCGAGTTGGAAAGCGCGATGGTGGGCATATAAAACGCCACGCCGATGGTATATAAGGTGAACAGCGGACCGAACTGCACCGCATCACCCGCACCCAATCCGTACAGACCGGCGCAAATCATCGCCGCTCCCGAGATCAGATGGCTGATACCCAGCATCTTCTGTGCCTGAATCCATCTGTCGGCAATAATGCCGATAATGGCGGGCATGAAGATGGAGACGATGCCCTGTATCGAATAGAAGACACCAATCTGACGGCCCAATCCATGCGTGTGCAGGTAGGTGCCCATACAAGTCAGATAAGCCCCCCAGACGGCAAACTGGAGGAAATTCATGAGAATGAGCCGGAATTTTACGTTTTGCATATCAAATCACACGATATAAAAGGAACAAACTTAGAAGAAGTTGATATTCAGGGCAATCTCCACGCAGCCGAGGTTAGCGCGCTGGTCGAGTTTGCTGAGGCTGTTTTGCGCCTTGCCCTTGCCCTTGAAATAGTTGGTGAATGACTGCACATAGTTGATCATCACGCCTGCGCGCATGGTCGGCGTCACTGAATACTCGAAACCGACACCTGCGATGAACGCTTCTTTCATGAAGGCTGTCTCTTCCGAAGTATGAGCCGAGCGTGACCAAAGTTCTTCGTCGAAGAGGTAACTATCTGTGTTTGTGGAGTATAAATTAAAGCTATGCAGCAAACCTAAATTGCCCGTCACATAGAAATTGTTGAGGGAGTTGGTTTTCATCGTGATCATCGTCGGCACGGTGAGATAGATGGTCCGGTAGGCTCTTTGCGTGAGTGTGCTATCGGCGATACCCAAGGAGCCGATGGGGATGTTGTCTAAGAACTTCATCTTACCGCCGCAATGTTCTCCGAACAGACCGGTGGAGAAGTAGAAGTTTTTCTTCTTGGTCAGGTTGATGTTGAGGTTCACGCCGTAGCGCATCCCCATGATGACACCGCCTTGCTCATAACCTTCCGTGTGCGGATACATCCAGGAAATGGTCGGGGCGAAGGTGACACCGAAGTTGACGGGACCACCGAAACCCGGGTCTTTGATGTATGTGGAGGACATCCTCCCAGGATTGGGAGCAGGGGCAGGAGTGGGGTGATATGGCGGCGGAGTGCTGGGGACTTGTGCGAAAGTCACGGCTGTTACGGCGCACATTAAGAGGGCAATCAGCAAAACTTGTCTTTTCATAATTATTGGTTTTATTGAAGCCGCAAAAGTACAATTTTTACGCTTTGAACGAATAATCGAAAAAAAACTATCTTTGCACTTTCAAATCGAAATCAGTTAGTATCATAAAAAGCATAAAGAAATGGCAAGAGTACTTATTATCGGAGCGGGCGGCGTTGGTTCCGTCGTGGCTCACAAATGTGCCTCCGTGCCGGAGGTGTTCACTGAAATCATGTTGGCTTCGCGTACGAAGGCCAAATGCGACGCCATCGCGGCCCATATCGGTGGCAACCGCATCCAGACCGCCCAGGTGGATGCCGACAACGTGGAGGAAACCATCCGGCTGCTGGAGAGCTATAAGCCTGATTTGCTGATTAATGTGGCACTTCCCTATCAGGATCTGCCGCTCATGGACGCCTGTCTGGCAACCAAGACGAACTACATGGACACGGCCAACTACGAGCCCCGCGACAAGGCGAAGTTCGAATACAGCTGGCAGTGGGCATACCACGATCGTTTCAAAGAGGCCGGCATCATGGCGCTCCTCGGCTGCGGTTTCGACCCCGGCGTGACCAGCATCTACACCGCCTACGCTGCCAAGCACCACTTCGATGAGATGCACTATCTCGACATCGTGGATTGCAATGCCGGCGACCATGGCAAGGCTTTCGCCACCAACTTCAACCCCGAGATTAACATCCGCGAGATTACCCAGCGCGGTAAATATTGGGAAAACGGCCAGTGGGTGGAGATTGACCCGATGTCAATCCATCGTCCCGTGGAGTATCCCAATATCGGCGAACGAGAATCATATCTCCTTTACCATGAGGAACTTGAGTCGCTTGTGAAGAGCTACCCGACCATCAAGCGCGCTCGTTTCTGGATGACCTTCGGACAGAAATACCTCACCGTGCTGAATGTGCTGCAGGAGATTGGCATGACGAGCATCAAGCCCATCCACTATCAAGGTATGGATATTGTTCCGCTGCAGTTCCTGAAGGCGGTGCTTCCGGAACCCTCCTCTCTGGGCGAAGGCTATCACGGCCAGACCTCCATCGGCTGCCAGATCAAGGGCGTGAAGGATGGCAAGGAGCGCACTTACTATGTCTGGAACAATTGCGATCACGCTGCCTGCTTCAAAGAAGTTGGCGCGCAGGCCGTTTCCTACACCACCGGCGTGCCCGCCATGCTGTGCGCCAAGATGATTCTTACCGGAAAATGGCAAGGCAAGGGCGTTTTCAATGTCGAGCAATTCGATCCGGATCCCTTCATGAACGAAATCGGCGGCTACGGCCTGCCTTGGAACGAACAAATCGACCAGCCGCTGCCTGTATACGCACACGAATAATTTCTTCGTCAAAGTGTACAACAAATACTAAAAAAATATATTTTTGCCGTAGTTAATTTTAAATCCCAATATTATGGAAAAAAGTTCTAAGATTTGGCTGGCTATCGCTGGCATCGCCCTCATCGCATTGGGCATTGTCTGTTTTTGCTATCCTGTGCAAACACTGGAAGGTAGTGCTTGGCTGTTAGGATGTTTCATCCTTCTTTCAGGTATTTTCACTCTGATTTTCACATTCAAAACACAAAAATTCCTTCCGAACAGCGGTACCCGAATGCTGTCATCCCTGCTGCAGATTTTCATTGGTATTTTCTTCCTCTGCAACAATTGGGCTGTTACTGCTTCATTGCCGTTCGTGTTTGCTTTCTGGATTATGATTGAAGGTGTCACCCTCTTCATCGAGTCCTTCGATTTCAAGAAATTCGGATTTTCGAATTGGTGGTGCATCATGATTCTCGGTATAGTGATCGCCGTGTTGGGTATTCTCGGTTTACGTAATCCCACGGCCTCGGCTGGAACCCTTGTTGCCTTCATTGGCATCGGCCTCATCCTCGCTGGTGTCTCTTACATCGTTGCCCTGTTTGGCATCAACAAGTTCGAGAAGAACGTCAAGGAATTCCAGAACCAGATCAACGAGCAACTCAACGGTGGTAAAGTTACGGAGTAATCTTTAGGAGCGTCGCATTGTGACGTTCTTACCTATATATAATAAAGTAGAGACGTGGCCTATCCGCGTCTCTACGTGTTTTAAAGGGTTTCTGGTTGAGGAAATCTCAGCGAACAGCGTCTTTACAAATCCAACGGCATTTTCCAGACAATGTGTTGGTTGTCAATATAATACAAAACGTTTTTGGCGATGTGGAAATCCAAGATTTCCGGCAAATCCAGCGATATGGGCTGGAGGTTCATCGGGGCGATGGAAGAGGGCAGGTCGTAGAGCCAAAGTTGGCCATTGCGTAGATAGACGATGCGATCTTTCATCAGCTGCATACGTTGTATGCCGGGAATCGGAATCTCCCGCTCGAATGTGCCGAAGAAGTCGAAGAGACAGATGCCGTGGAGGGTGTCTAACAGGGCGATGCGGTGTTCTGGAACCACCTGCATGTCAACAGTGTGGAACTCACCTGGAAAAGAGACATGTGTCCGACTGATGAGATTCAGGCTGAGGTCGGTGATGAGCAAGTCTTGGTAGGTGTCGTCGTAGAGTACGATTTTACTGGAACTGCCCATGGCGGCCAACGAAACAGTCATCTGCGATTTGTCGAAGAGGTTCAACGGACTTCCGATAGGTGCTAATTCGTTGTTCAGTAGCGTGATAGTGCCGTTCTCCCGGTAGAAGACGAGGATTTTGGAGGCGATGCCTGCGTCCACGGTCGTGATGTTGCCCGCCGTCTGTTCGCTGTAGTTGCGCAGCAGTTTTCCGTCGGGTGTGTAACTCTCCAGCAAATTGTCGTTGGTGAGATAGACAACCCCTTGAATGTCAGTGGTTACACGCTCGTAAGGCTTCTCCGTAAAAAAAAGTCGCTCCTGCGCTTGGAGGCTCAGGGCGACTGTTAACGTTATGATGATGATGGGGATGATTTGCTTCGTCATGAAGTCAAAGTTCAAGGTTTCAGGTCCTAAGTTTTAGAACTTGCAGCCGATGGTGGCCACTACGCTGTGGGTCTTGGACTCGAAGTTGCAAGGCATGCCGTAGGAATCGTACAGCCAGTAGGAATCCTTGCACATGCGCAGCACGTAGGCGAGGTCGAAGAACATGACTTTGCCTTTGAAGCCCAGACCTGCGGAGATGAAGTGCGTGGTGTTGTTATAGGGGCTTTCGGTCATCTTGTAAGGAGAGGTTTTCAGTCGATAGCCGGCGCGGAGAGCGAATCCTTGCGTGATGTTGACTTCGGCACCCACACGCATGGTGTGCGATGTTCCATATTTGGTCTTAACCGCTTCATTTTCTACAACATAGTCGTAGTTGTCGGCATACATCGAGGCCATTCCGTAGTTTTGGAACTCGTATTCGGCGGCAATGAATGCGCGCTTGGCGATGAGGAACGATGCATCCACGTTGAATTTCAGCGGGGTGGTCAGGGAGAACGTGTTGACGTTTTCGTAGCTGTAGTCCAATTGTGTGGCCCCGTTGTCAAGCGGGCGAGCGAATTGCGTAACGAGCTCGCGGGTGAAGTAGTCCCTGATTTTCCAGTAATAGGTCGGGGTGTGGAAAGATGCGCCAATGCGCATAAAATCAACAGGTTGGTAGATAACACCGATTTTCAGATTGACACCGGTTCCGGAGTTCCGTTGGGAAGAATAGAGTGTGTAACTGTTGATGCCATAGAGGTTGTCCATGTTGGCGGGAGTCTCTTTGTAAGTCGTATTCTCCTTGAAGTCGAGGAACGGGAAGGCGAGTGTCGCACCGACATAGAGTTTGTCGTTGTAGTTGCCGCCGACAGAGAGTTGCATCTCGTCGATGGCACCGCTCCGCACGATGACTGCCGATTGGTCGACGTTGTATCCGCGATAAAAGCCTTGGTAGTGGCTGTTGTCGCCCCACAGCGTGTCAATGAGGAATCCGTACCAGGCCAAAGAGGCGTCGCCGGTGAGATTTCCATAGTAGGTGCCGTCGGCGTGAGCGGCAATGGCATCTCCTATGGTGCTGTTAATCTGCGTGTTGGCGCGACGTGTCTGATTGAAGTCTGTAATGCGGTTATAGCCAAAACCGAACTGCCACTTCTTCCAGCCATTGTTGTTTTTGATGTCGCGCGCCATCACGATGCCAGCTTCCGGTAACGTGTATTTGAACTTCCGCGCGGAACTTTTTTCGCCGTTGTACCACGTGTCGGTGTAGTTGAAATTGAGCTGCATCGGGGAGAACGACGTCTCATAGCGTTTGTAGAGGCCAATGGAGGCCGGGTTGGTGCTCAGCGCGGAGAAGTCGCCGCCGGTGGCGCCGAATGCGCCGCCCGCACCCATGAAGCGTGCCGTGCCCCAATAGTCTGACTGCGAGAAAGTGAACGCCTCGTAGTCGCCCTGCGCCCGCACGACGCCGACCAGGGCCATAATCACGATGATGAATGTTGCTATTCTTTTCATTTTCTTTCTATTATCATATTTAATTATCTACGGTCACTGCTTTATTTGTTATCTACGGCCACCGCTGTGACTTCCGCCACCACCGCTGTGACTTCCGCCACCGCCGCTGCGACCGCCGCCGCTGTAAGAGCCTGAACTGCTGTGAGATGAGCCGCTGCTATAGCTGGAACGACTGCTGCTGGAAGACGGGGAACTGTAGCTTGAACGGCTGCTGCTGGAAGAGGATGAGGATGATGAGGGACGGCTGTTGTAGCTCGAACGATTGTTGTTTGACGAAGACGATGAGGGACGGCTGTTGGAAGAGGGTGAGCTGTAGTTGGAGCGGCTGCTCGGTGTGCTGGAAGATGCCGGGCGATTGTAAGAGGAACCGCGGTTGCTTGAGGGTGAGCTGCTGCTGCTCGGACGGGTCGTGCTTGACGAACTGGGATGAGAGTTGTAATTTCCTGAAGGATAAGATGTTGATGAAGACGGACGAGTCGTGGGTGTGGGGCGATTGCCGGAGGTGGTGGCAGGCCGCGTGTTCACGCTGGAAGGTGTCACCACGGTGCGCGTCACCGTTCTGGTGGGTTGAGAGGTTGCGGATGCGGATGCGGCGGGCCGGGTTATGGTCGTGGTGCTGGTGCCAGCCTGACGGGGAGCCGTCGGTGTGGCAGGCGTAGCAGATGAGCCAGAGGCGGTCGGCACGGCATCGGTTCTGGTGGCATTGCCTGAACTGCCTGAGACATTGTTGCTTACGGGTTTTTCAGGCACACGGTTGTTCGTGGGTTGAGTGTTGCCATTGACCGGTTGGAGTGGGTTGGCAGGGTCGTATTTGTGTTCCAGTTTGTTGGGGGTGGAATTGTTAACTCGTGTGCTGAGATTGCTGGAACCGCCGTTGTTGGTAGCACTGCCTGCGCCCGTGGTGCCGGCGACAAGATTGTCGTAGCGTTGGTTGAAGGCCACCGGCGAGGAGTTTACGGAGTAGTGGTTGTTGGTCTCGCCGTTGCCGTGGCCGACACCGCCGTTGCCTCTGCCATCAGGCAGTTCGCCTCTGTCACCGTTGCCCACCGACGGACCGATATTGTTGCGGTGTCCGTAGTAGTAGGCGTGGTTCGGATCGTGGTGGTTGTGGTAGTAGTTGATGGGTTCGTAGCCGTGATGGTGGTGCCAGGGATCGCAGTAAGCGTAGGGGTAGTGCGGACCGTACCAGCCCCAGCCATAGCGGAAGCCGTAGTCATACCAGTAGGGCGAATAGTAGTAGGGACGGTAGTAGTAGCCCGGCCACCACCAGTTGTAGCCAAGGTAAATGCTTAAGCCCCAGCTTGCTGGATAATAATCATACCAATACACGTTCGTGAAATAGGGATCGTAGTAGCCCCAGCCGGTGTAGTAGTTTTGGTGGAACCGGCGGATGCGAGAACTGTAGTAGTAGTCGTAGTAGTCATCGGGGTCGTAGCCGTAACTGCCGGCGGCCGAAGCGGAATCCGCTCCATCGACCTCCGTATAGTTCGTGATGACCGGCTCCGAACTGCCCGGATAGTAGGTCAGCGTGCGCAGCAGGTTGCCGTTCTCATCCGTCTCGTAAATGATGGAATCGGCCACCAAAGTCGTGCCATTCGGGTCTGTCGGGGCCGACTTCTGTACGGCTTTTTCGCTCGTGGACGTATATATGTCATCGTAATAGGCGAAATTCGCAGTCGAACAGGCTGTTAATAAGCCTGTTATAACGCTTAAAACGATTAAAATTTGTTTCTTCATAATGTCCTCCTTATCTCTTATTTTTTTATTTTTGCACCTTAATTTTCAAATAGACGGCAAAAGTACTAAAAAGTTAATTTATATCAGTTTTTATGGCAAAAAATTTTTGTACAAGAGCAGAGAATTATTCGCAGTGGTACAACGACATTGTGAAGAAAGCGGATTTGGCGGAGAACTCTTCCGTGCGTGGTTGTATGGTGATTAAGCCCTATGGCTATGCGATTTGGGAGAAAATGCAGCGCCAGTTGGACCAAATGTTTAAAGATACAGGCCATTCCAACGCCTATTTCCCGATTTTTATCCCGAAATCGTTCTTCAGCCGTGAGGCCAGCCATGTGGAGGGTTTCGCCAAGGAGTGCGCGGTGGTCACCCACTACCGTCTCAAGAACGATCCTGACGGCGCAGGCGTGGTCGTCGATCCCGATGCGAAACTCGAAGAAGAGCTCATCGTGCGCCCCACCTCTGAAACCATCATCTGGGATACGTACAAAAACTGGATTCAATCCTACCGCGACCTGCCCATCCTTTGCAACCAGTGGGCCAACGTCGTGCGTTGGGAGATGCGCACCCGCCTTTTCCTCCGTACTGCCGAGTTCCTCTGGCAGGAGGGCCACACCGCTCACGCCACTCGTGAGGAGGCTCTTGAGGAAACCGACAAGATGATCCACGTGTATGCCGATTTTGCGGAGAAACACATGGCCATCCCCGTCATTATGGGCGTGAAATCCCCGAATGAGCGTTTCGGCGGCGCCCTTGATACCTATTGTATTGAGGCGCTCATGCAGGATGGCAAGGCACTGCAGGCCGGTACTTCACACTTCCTCGGTCAGAATTTCGCCAAGGCTTTCGACGTGAAGTTCCTCAACCAGCAGAACGAGCAGGAGTACGTCTGGGCCACCTCTTGGGGTGTCTCCACCCGACTCATCGGTGCCCTTATCATGACCCACTCCGATGACAACGGCCTTGTCCTGCCGCCCGTCCTCGCCCCCATCCAGGTGGTCATTGTGCCGATTTACAAGAACGATGAACAACGTCAACAGATTGCAGCAAAGGCAGATACGCTGGTTCAACAGCTCAAAGCTCTCGGCATCTCTGTGAAGTTCGACAATGACGACACCAAGCGTTCCGGCTGGAAATTCAATGAGTACGAACTCAAAGGTGTGCCCGTGCGCGTGGCCATCGGACCGAAAGATTTGGAGAACAATGAAGCCGAAGTCGCCCGCCGCGACACCTTGGAGAAATACAATATTTCCTTTGACTCGCTCGTTGAGCATATTCAGAAACTCCTCGACGAAATCCAGCAGAACCTCTACAACAAAGCCCTGAAGTTCAGGGAAGAACACACTTACAAAGCCGACACTTGGGACGAGTTCGTCGATCTGCTTGACAACAAGCCCGGCTTCGTCTATGCTCATTGGGACGGCACCCCCGAAACCGAGGAGAAGATCAAGGACCTCTGCAAGGCGACCATCCGCTGCATCCCGTTCAACAACCCGAAGGAGGAAGGCAAGTGCATCCTCACCGGCAAGCCCTCGCACGAAAGAGTGTTGTTTGCCCGCGCGTATTAGCAGTTAGTAGTTAGTAGTTATTCTCAATGGAACAAACCGATAAATACGCCGAATCGTTGGCGGCCTTCCGGCATCTGTTAGAGATCATGGATGAGTTGCGCGAGAAGTGCCCGTGGGACCGTGCGCAGACCTTCGAGTCGCTGCGCAACCTTACTGTGGAGGAAACCTTCGAGCTTGCCGATGCCATTATGGAGAAGGACTATCCCGATATGTGCAAGGAGCTCGGCGACCTGCAACTGCATATCGTCTTCTACGCCAAAGTGGCTTCCGAGATGGGACTTTTCAATATCACTGATGTTCTTAACAAGCTGTGTGATAAACTGATACGTCGTCATCCGCATATATATGGCGAGGTAAAGGCCGACTCGGCTAATGAGGTGCATGACAACTGGGAGAAGATCAAACTGCAGACGGAGGGTAACCGTTCCGTGCTGGGCGGTATCCCTTCCGGCATGCCCGCCATCACGAAAGCCTACCGTATCCAAGACAAGTGCGCCGGTGTCGGCTTCGACTGGGACAATAGGGAACAGGTTTGGGACAAGGTGCAGGAGGAACTCGGCGAGTTGCAGGAGGAAGTCCGCAGTGGAGAAAGTCAGGATAGGGTGGAGGAGGAGTTTGGCGATGTGCTGTTCTCCCTCATCAACTATGCCCGTTTCCTCGACATCCATCCCGAGGACGCCCTTGAGAAAACCAATCGCAAGTTCATGCGCCGCTTCCAGCTCCTTGAGCAGATGGTCAAGGCTGATGGTCGCCAGCTCACCGACATGTCCTTGGCCGAGATGGATGCCTACTGGGAAAAAGCAAAGCAGTTAGTAGTTAGCAGTTAGTAGTTAGCAGTTATCCTGCATTATTCATAATTGACTTTGAACCTTGAACTTTGAACTTGGAACTTATGAACCAACGATATGTACAATAAATTAAATATCGTATATATAGTATTAATGTGTATCTTTCTCGGTGTTTTGCCGGAGATATTGTTCGCACAGAAGACTTCCAAAGCCGTCCCGCTCTGTGAGAAGGCCGGGCAGGCGATGAACGTCCAGGACTTCGACAAGGCGATGAAGTACCTCGACCAGGCGCAGGCCAAGGATCCCAACTATCCCGACCTCTACATCATGAAGGGCGACATCTACAACTTCCGTCTCCAGTCCGATTCGGCGATGCGATGCTACCAGCGTGCCATCGACCTGATTGGAGAGCCGGACCCGATGCTCTACTACATTGCCGGCAACGAGGGTGCGAAGTGCGGTGCCTACGAGTATGCCCTTCGCACGCTGGAGACCTTCTTGCTGAGAGGGTTGCAGTATGCCGATGTGCTCTCCGATGCGCAGAAGACTATTGCCAACTGCCGCTTTGCCATTGAGGCGATGAAGAGTCCGCACAGTTTCGAGCTGGTGAACCTCGGCAGCGGTATCAATTCCGAGTGGGATGAATACCTTGCGGCCATCACGGCTGATGACGAGCGGATTATCTTTACCGTGAAACGGCCTCGCGACAACGGCACCGTCTGTGCTTTCTGTCTTAACGAGGAGGACCTGTATGCGAGCCGGAATGTCGGTGGTGACTGGCAACCCCGCGAGCCGCTCGGTGCACCGGTGAAGACCGGTTACAACGAGGGGGCGCAGTGCCTCTCGCCGGATGGGAACTACTTGCTCTACACCATGTGCGATGCCGACTACGGTATGGGCAGCTGTGACCTCTACTGGGCCAAGCGTATCGGCGAGCGTTGGTCGCGTCCCCGCAATTTCGGCGCACCCGTGAACACGCAGTCTTGGGAAAGCCAGCCTACCATGGCGGCCGACGGCATGACCGTCTACTTCGCCTCCAACCGCCCCGGCGGTTTCGGAGGTATGGACATCTGGCGGACTACCATGACCGCCGAGGGTGAGTTCTCCATCCCCGAGAACCTCGGTTCTGCGGTCAATACGCCGGGTGACGATGCCGCGCCGTTCATCCACAGTGACGGTCGCACGCTCTACTTCGCCTCCAACGGTCGCACCGGTATGGGTGGCTATGACCTCTACTACACGACTTTGCAGGCTGACGGCAGTTGGAGTGAGCCGCAGAACATGGGCTATCCCATCAATTCGCCCGCCGATGAAATCAATATCTTCATCAACGCCGCTGGCACCATGGCCTACATCTCCTCCGACAAGGATGGCGGATATGGTGGCCTTGACCTCTACAGCTTTGTCCTCGACGATGGGCTGCGTCCCAATCCTGTCACCTACATCAAGGGTCACGTGCGCGACGCCTTCACCGGCGATCCGCTCTCGGCACGCATCGAGATGATTGACCTCCACACGAAGCAGCTGCTCACCGCCACCACCTCCGATCCGCAGACCGGCGGTTATCTGGCCTGCATCCACACCGGCGGCAATGTGCTGCTCAACGTTTCCCATCCCGATTACCCGTTCTATTCTGAGAACTTCCAGGTGGAGAAGTCATACACGGAGTTGTCGCCTTTCCTTAAGGACATCGCCTTGCAGCCCACCGACGTGGGTACGGTTGTCACGCTGCGCAACGTCTTCTTTGATTTTGATAAAGCCGAGTTGAAACCCGAGTCGTTTGTGGAGTTGGACAAGCTGGCTGCCTATCTGCGCACGAACAACATCCGTATTGAGATCGGCGGTCACACGGACGACCAGGGTAGCGACGACTACAACGACCGACTTTCCGAGAACCGGGCCAAGGCCGTCTATGACTATCTCGTCTCGACGGGCATTCCCGCCGACCGGTTGCAGTACAAGGGCTACGGCAAGCGCGTGCCCGTGGCCGGCAACGATACCGACGAGGGCCGTGCCGCCAACCGCCGCACGGAGTTCAAGATTGTCCGTTAGGGAGTCAATTGCGTTCCAATGATGAATAACCGATGGCAAGGCCATCGGTTTTCTATTATATATATACTATCATATTATTAGTAGCGGACGCTTCCCAGTATCCCAAGTAACAGTCGCTCGGAAGTGTCTGCCACTGTAACCATACCATCCCACTTTCGTATAACATAATAGCGGTAAAAGCATAAAAAGAGATAGATCTGGCGGGTTGTTTCGGCTGTTAATACCGTGTTGATAAATTCTGATAACTAAATCGAATGTTGTAAACCACTGAATATAAGGCTGTTAGATAATTTTTCAAAAAAAACGAAAAAAAATACCGCGAAAAGATAAACAATGAAAAAAAAATGTATTTTTGCAGGTTAAAAATTATGTATAATGTAAAGTAATGTATAGTGTTGACTTAAAGGAAGAAAAACGATTTCAAAGAGAGAAAAATAAATAATATAAGTTACAAATTAAACAAAAACAGTATGAAAAAACTATTATCAATTTGCTTTTTAAGCATTCTGCTGGGGCTCTTGAGCTTCAGCACGCAGGCGCAAAGCAACAATGGTAGCAACAGCTGTGCAAGCGGGTTCTGGATAGAGAACCTGCAGCCGACGACAATTCACGACATCGTGAATTTGCCGGCTGACATGCCGAACACCGGCGATCTGCCGTTGACCCACACCCTGGGTCAGCTGTGGTACGGCTCCACTGGCCAGTATCTGGGCAACGCCCATCCGGGTCAGACGGAGTTGTACGAGCTCCATTTCTGCAACACGTGCAATCTGGACCCGAAGACGAAGGTGTCCATTGACTGGTTGGTCATCCGCGATGGTGACACCATCAATGACCACTTGTCTGATTACATGGAGTTCAGCATCTACACGTTCTACAACCAGCTGAACCAATATGGCCAATGCCAATCCATCGGTTGGATGGGTGGCCAGGTGAATGATGGATTCGGCTACTGTGAGCCGGTTTCAGGCAACTACACCCTGTACGATTCCATTCACGGATTGAACACGGGTTGCCACACCCCGACGAACTATCCCGGTGCCCTGCAGGTGACGCAAGGCACTCCCCTCAGTGTTATGACCCAACTGGGCCAGGTCGTCCCTGCCATGGGTCTTAACCATGTTTACACTGAAGCTCTTGACTACTTCTACCTCGATTTCTTTACCCAGACCCGTAACATTGTCCAAATTAAATGGAAACAGGTCGGTGACTACAAACTTGTCATGCGTATCCGCGAGCGTACCGGTGGTACTGCCTACAATAACCTTAACTGGAATGACAACGAGACTACCGACTTCATCGGCGGTCATCAGTCCTGCTGCGGCAATGTGATCGCAGAGGATGTTATCAGCTTCCCCTCCTTCGGCGAATCTTGCATGGAAGTTTGCGAGAACGAAACCTACACTGTCGGACGTCCTGCCTACACCTTCACTCAAACCACTCCCGACACCAATGTCGTCTTCGGTCAATATGTGTTTGACGGCACCAACTGCAAATACTTCCAGGCTGACAGCATTTACAAATTCCATTTCTATGAGAGACACACCCCGCAAGTGGTGGTCCTCAAATCGAAAGACACCCTCTGCAGATGTGAGTCCTTCACGACTGCTCAGTTAGCTCAGATGATTAAATTCGACACCGTCGATTTCCAATATGCTTCTGATCACTATTTCTTGTGGAACCACGGCACAGCTGCAAATCCTACTTGGCTTCCGGAATTCCCGACCCTGAACAACAATCTCGGTACCCATACATACCAAGTGCTCCAAGTGAATAAGTACAGCACTTGTGGTTTCGACACCCTCTGCACGGGTAACCCGGTGACCCTCACCATCACCTTCGTGGAGATGCAGGTCCCGACCATCACGGCTCCGACTGTCGAGTACTGCTTGGATTGGATTGTGGACGACAATACGCTCCAGTTCACCGCTACCTCCACCCCGGATCCGAGATGTGCTACCACGACCCGTTGGTACACTACCCTCAATTCCGAACTTCTTTACGGCTGGATTGCCGATTACCCGAACTACCGCAAGCTGTCGAACATTGTCACTTCTTCAATGCTTGCCGGACAAGGCAATGACCTTGCGGTGAATTTGGCGGACTATGTTCCTTCCACGAACAAGGACACCGTCCTCTACTTCTTCGCCACGTCATACGATCCCGTGTTGGATTGCGAGTCTCCCAACTTCAGCTTCATCACGGTGAAGTTGTATCAGACCCCGGTCTTGGCTCCGCATATTACCAAGACGGTCTATTGCCCGGGTTCCGAAGTGGAGATGCAGGTGACGATTAACAACGGCACCAGCTACAACGCCCCCGATTACACATACCGTTGGGGTGGTGATGTGACGGAAGTCAAACTTGATGGTACAAGAGTTCCCGCTACTGCGATGCAGGTGAAGACTGTTGGAACTGGTACATATAACAGTTCGTATCTTCCTTTGTATTCTTATAACAAAAGAACGTACAGCCAGCAGATTTTCACTCCTGCGGAAGTCGGTACTGGCATCATTTCGAAGATTGCTTTCCAGAATGCAACAACAGGTACGCTTGCCAATTATGTGAGAGATGTAAAAATCTATCTCGCCCTTTCTGATGATGAAACTTTCAGCACTAATTCAACTTATGGAAAAGAGTGGTGTACTGAGGGTATGCAACTGGTTTATCAAGGTCAGCTTGATTGCAGAAAGAGCACTGAGGAGTGGCTTGAAGTTCCGTTCACTACACCTTATCAATACGATGGATCTAAGAACCTTGTCGTTGTTGTTCACGATCAAACAAACGGTTATGCAAGTGGAGTCAAATTTCTGGCAACTGCAAAGAGTCAGGCAGCCATGTATGCTACGGCTGATGGTTTAGCTCCTAATCCTGCTGACATTGCAAAAGGAAGCAGAAATGTTTACGGTTATCGTAACAACATTAAGTTCTATGTTGAGAGCGAAGGTTTCACCACGAGCGCGAAGAACCAGTATGCTTACTATCAGATGGATCCCACTGACAGCTGTAAAACGGCCTACACCACCACCGCTTACGTGATTGACGGTCACGGCTGTAAGTCCGCTCCTGTTTCCTTCAACTACATCGCCAACGATACCGTTAATCCTACGGTGAGCGTGGCTACTGTGACGACGAACGTTAATGCTTGTCATCTTAATACGACCAATGCTCCTATTTACACGACGGTTGCCGAGCTTGAGGCTGGTGCCAATGTCACGTTCAGCGACAATTGCGACCATCAGTTCCTCCACATCGATGGCGTGACCAGCGTTGTGAACAGCATTTCTGACACGACCTGCCACGAGGTTGTCACCAGAACCTATACGATTAAGGATCACTGCGGTAACCCTGTCACTTTCACCCAGGTGTTCGTGAGCCAAGATACCGTGAAGCCTTCCTTCGTGACTGCCAACGGCGCTTTCCCGTATGTGCGTCTCTTCCCCGTTGAGGGCGGCAACTGCACCTTCAACTCTCCCGACAGCATGACATTCGTGAATGCTGTTGCTCCGTTCGTGCATGACAATTGCACCGACAGCGCTTATTTGATGAGCACCGTTAAGTTCACCTGGGAGAACAACACAGAATCTCCCATTGGTAAGACCAATATTTTCATCAATAAGAATCACCTTACGGTTAATGCCACCATCACTGACAGATGTGGAAATACAACCACAGCGATGGTTATCTACATTGACCGCCCGATGAAACTTTATATTGACGATGCTGTTAATTCTGCTATTTCTGGTCAGCACGATATCTGTGAGGGCGGTTCTGTTACCCTCAAGTTCGACACGACCTTCATTAAGGACGACACCATTTCTGGCCCGTTCGTGCCTTACACTTACGAGTGGTATGAGGTGAACGGCAGAGCTGTCACTTTCACTCCCGCCAATGACACTGTTACGACTGTGACCTTCGCTGGTACTGGTGACTACACCTTCGCTATGAGAGTGACGGATAGAAACGGTTGCTTTACCGAATCAAGACCTGTTACGATGAATGTTCGTACTCTCCCGCATGTGGTTATCAACCAGGTGCCCGAAACTGGCAAGCAGGAACCCTATTGTCCGACTTATGGTAACCTTACTGTTGTTGCTCAACTGGTCAACCCTGTTGCTGGTCAGACTGTTTCCAAATATGTTTGGACTGGCGAAAGTGTGAATATCCATTCCGTCATTGACACCACTTGGGTGACTATCGTTCCTGACTGGTGCGACACTGTTTACTATCCGACCGTTACTGTTACGGATGACCGTGGTTGTGTGAATAGTTACACTGATACTGTGGATGTCACTTCTCCTGGCCCGCAGTTCAAGTCTACGATTCCTGACACTACCCTTGTGATGGTTTCTGGTTGTAAATTCGTTATTCCTGATTTCAAACCGTTCATCGATGCTAGCATGGTTGAAGATGAATGTTACACCTTCTCTCAGCTGAAGTACGATAATGACTCTTTGCGTGATGGTAAGCTCGTTGAGCGTAAAGCTGGCGATGCTCATGGCGCTTGGTTCAAACAAGAACCTGCTTATAATACTCCTCTTACTACAGATCAGGGTATCGTAAAACTTATTGTCACCAACTGGTGCGGTATTTCTGATACATTGGAAGTTGTAGTGAAGAAACCCGCCGATCAACTTACGGTTTCTGTCAATCCGACTTCATACGCTGTTTGCCAAGATGAGATTGAGAACGTTGGTGTTGTCTATCATTCCACTGTTGAAAATGCTCATGGCACTGTCACCTATAATTGGAAGGCTGTCAACGCTCCTACTATCTTGTCTCACAGTGACTCTCTTGAGGTTAAGGAAGCCAAGAATCCTGGCAACTACTCTTATGTCCTGAATATTACGGATGCTCTGGGTTGTCCTGCCACTTCCAATACTGTCAATCTGACCGTCTATTATCAGGGTGCGGATCCGATTTTCCGTACGTGGCCTAACACTTTGTGTGAGCGCAGAAACGGTGCTATTGCTATCGACACTGCTCCTACTGGCTATGCCTATCGCCTTACTCATGATAATTCTGGTGTTGAGCGTTTCAAGACTTCTGACGTTCCTGAGCACCACGACCAGATTACCGGCTTAGATTGGAACACCATCGTGTTTGACTCTCTTGATTATGGTTGGTATTCTCTTAGAGTGTACACGGATCATGACTGCGAACGCTATTACCCGCATCATATCTATGTTGATAACATTGGCAACCAAGCTAAGAATCCTGCGATTGACACTGTTGGAGTTAGCGTTTGTAACAACAATAATGGTCAGTTGACTATCCATTCTCTTGCTGGTTATACCTATTCAGTTTATCATAACGATGCTGACAACACTGATTTCGTTGGTAATGCTCTTACCTACAACAACCTTTCAGCTGGTAAGTATCGTATTCACTCTGTCCAGAATTCAACCCATTGCTATGCTGACACTACGGTGACAATTACTTATCACCCGACGGAATTGCCCCCGACAGTCACTGCTTCTCAGAACAATACTCTTTGTGATGAAAACGGTAATACGACCTTTAATGGTGTTATCTCCCTGCAAAATGGTTACACCTATACCGTTTTCTCTCTCAATGGTGTTGACACAACTTGGTACACGGTGAATAACAACAAAGTTAGTGGTTTGTACGCCGGTAAGTACTATTACACGGCTTATAATCCTGCTAATGGTTGTAATTATACTGGTGATGTTCAAGTTAACAATAACTTTGATAGACCTAAATTTACGTATACTTCCACGCCTAATCATTACTGTGCTGATACTGCCGATGGTACTATTACTGTCACGAATGCTAACAAATATCTGCATTTTGAGTTGAAGAAGGGTGCTGATTCTATTGCTGACAACACTTCTACTCCTTGGGTTTCTCTCTATGAAGGTACCTACACCATTTCTGGTTATACGACTAAATACTGTACTGTGAGCGATACTGTTTTCCAGATTCAGAAAGAAACTGTTACTCCCATTGTTCTTGCTTCTTCTACTAAAAATCAATATTGTAATCCTGCTCAATTCAATGGCTCTATTAAGCTTGAGATGAAGAAGTGGACGTGGACAACTACTGATAAGACCAAGAGAACTGATGCCAATATTGGAAATACTTCTTTGGGTTATTATTCCTCTATTGATGCTCGTTCTTATAATTTGAATGGTTCCTCATACGACTCTACTATTGTCACGACTGCCAACAATGTCACTTATAGCGGCCTGAACAGTGGTGACTACAACTATTCTGGTATTAGTAGCTTCAACTGTCCTTCTACAGTCAAGTCTATCCATGTTGATCAGTATGAGCTTCCGACGATGATCCTCGATTCCACGCCGAACCACATGTGTGCTCCGACCTTTACGAAGCCTGGCGATGGTACCATCACGATCATTAGACCCACGAATATCTCTAACCCGGGTCATACTTATGAGTATAAGTTCTACGATGCTGCTGGCAATGAGATGACCGTTCCTTATGATCTCCCGTTGACTCACACCAAGTACTGGCTTGCAGCTCAAAAGTATCGCGTGGTGGCTTATGAACCCGCTACTGGTTGCTCCGTCGAGGATTCCATTACCGTTTTGGATGACCTCTACACTGTCGATTTCGACTTCACGACCACTAGAAACTACATCTGTAACACCTCTACGGTTGGTAATGGTTCTATCACGGTTGTCAACCCGACCAGCACGAACCCGGATGCTAACCTCGGTGTCTTCGTCTACAGCATGGATGGTACGAATTACCAATCCAACCCGACTTTCACCGGTCTGAAAGATGGTGTTTACACAGTCTATGTTAAAGATACAACCTATCAATGTGAGAAGATTAAGAATAATATTGTTGTTAACTCTACCGACAGCTGTGCTCCGGTTATCACGATTTGTGACAACAACGGTCTCTGTGGCGACCAGTTCGATTACTGTATTGGTTCTAATGCACAGCTTTGTGGTACTGTGAACGACACCTGCAATCCTGCCAACACCTATTCATACGCTTGGTACGCTCCTTGTTCCGACCCGAGTACCTCTAACACGAATTGTATCAATGTTCAGACTGACCACTATGTTGTGAACAGTTGCGATTACCACTTCACCGCTACTAACACTGTTACAGGTTGCTCCTACACCAAGACGGTTCACGTGGCTATCCATCCGAATCCCGTGCTTGTCTTTACTATCAATGGTTTACCTGCTACCCAGGATCAAAGAAACTGGTTCTGTGAGAATGAACCTTTGCACATCGCTGTACATTCTAATAACCCCGATGTTATTCTTGATACTACTTCTATTACGTGGACTCAAGGTATTGTTGGCACTGGTTTCACTGAGTTCGATACTATTGGTACTAAGATTACGGGTGACCATATTACCTTCTGCGTGCGCGCTAACAGCGAGTTTGGTTGTCCTTCCGGTATTGCTTCTCTACCTGTGAGCTTCGTCCGCACCGATACGATTAACTTTAAGGATACCGTTTGCTCAAGCTTCCTTGCCAAGGCTGATGATTATGACAATCCTGCCGATGTGACGATTACTCCTGCGTCTTATCCGTTCGATACCATCGTTGTCCGTAAGTATGTCAAGAGCACTCCTGTCCATGGTCAGTATTGCGACAGCGTGGAAGTCCACAATGTCCGTATCGTAGCTGCTCCTGTCATGACTCCTGCCGCTGTGAACGTTGATCCGTTCTGCGAGAGCGCCGGTCACACGCTTGCTGACTTCGTTGACAGATTCAGCGTAGCTTGGAATGGTGATACTACGGGTATGAAGTGGATTGCTGCTCCGTTGTATGACACGGTTTATACCTTCTCGAGAGTTAACAATATTTCTGATATTACTGATGGTAAATATATTGTCACTAATCAAGGTTCTACTCTAGCAATGGTTAATGAACCTGTTAACGAAACTACAGCTGCTAATTATGCTTTGAAAGCCGTTAGTGTCAATATGTCTTCTCTTTCCAATCCTGCTGCGAATATGGTTTGGGACCTCACAATTAATTCCGATGGTAGTTATTCATTCTCGAATGCAGGTAAGTATATCGGAGGAAGTAGTTCGAATATCTTTACATTCCCCACTACTATCACTGATGTTGCAAAGTGGACAATTTATAACTCTTGGTTGTCTAGTGGTAATAGATTTTATGCTTTTGTGAATAGTTCTTTGTCTGGTCGTTATATTAAGTGTAATGCTAGATTTGCTTCTTATGGTTGGGGTAGTGCAGGTAATTGGATAGCTCTTTATAAAGTTGTTACGACCATTAATCCTCATACTCCTACTGCTGCTGATTATGTTGAAGTTGCTGACGCTACTGCTCTCACGTATGATTATGTGACTACTCACGACATCAAGAGAGTTGCTTCCAACTGCTGCGGTGCTGATACTTCCGACATTACCTTCACGGTTTACAAGCAACCCGCCATCAACACCTTCAACGTGAGTAATCCGTACTGCGCTTCTAATACCTATGACTTCACCGCTAATGTTTCTACATACGGTACTCAGGCTACAGCTAAACTGTACATTGAGGGTAATACTACTCCTTTGGCTACTAAGACTGTCAATGGTTTGAACCAGACCGTTACGTTCAACAACATCAAGACTCCTAAGGCTTACAATGGTAAGAACCTCACTCTTGAAGTTGTCAACACGAATGGCTTCTGTGATGCTGTGACAGCTGCTAACCTGCTTACGGTTGACACTGCTGAGATCACTGGTTTGGCTAATACTCATACGTATTGTGTTGGCGATGTGATGGATACGCTTGACTTCACGGGCACGGGCTTTGTTCCTTCAAATTACACGTCTCTTACTCTGAAGCACATGCTTAACACTGCACCTGCTACCACTGATCCTGTGATTACGCTTCCTTACACGTTCGCTGACAGATCTCTCAATGGTCAGAAGGTCTATTTCGTTGCTACGAATAGTTGCTACAGCAACATCGTTTCCAACGCTGTGACGTTGACGGTGAACGCCAAGCCGGTTGTGACAGGTCATACTGATATTAATCAGTGCGCTTCCTCCTTCACGGCTCTGCCTGACATGCCGATCACTTGGAATGAGTCTTATGATGCTGCTATTTGCGATTCCGGTTGGCTCCTGAAGGGTGCTTCTGGCTCATACGCTTCGGCTACGTTCAATCAGATCAAGACGGCTGCTACTTGCCCGAATGTTGCTCATGTCGGTTACTTCGCTCATGGCTTCTGCGGTAATGATACAACGTTCTTTGATATTACGCTTGCTACGCTTCCGACAGTTTCTCTCGCAATTGGTACCCAGTGCCCGGATACTTATGTTTGGGATTCTTTGACCACCAATACCATGAGTTACAATTGCAGTCCTGTTGCCAGTAATTCTGATTCTTGGACTTTCACCAAAGCTGATGGTACCTCGCCTATTACATGGTTAGATCCCAGCACCTCAACTCTTACCTTTGCTGCTGTTAAAACCGCTGGCTATGATGGTGGTACTTTAACGCATTCTGCTACGAACTCTTGCGGTACCACTACGGCTTCTGTTACCATCAATGTGTTGACCAACACGTACACGAATGCTACCTACAAGTATTCTTGTGACGGTGATACCCTTGGTGCTTTCGTTGCCACGGCTCCCGTTTGGACTGGTACAGCTTCTGTCGGCAATACTGGTAAATGGCAGATTAAGATTGGTTCTACTACAACTGATGCTACACTTGCCACCGTTATCAATTATGCTGATAACCCGCAGGTTGCTTACACTTGGACAACCCAATGTGGTGACGTTGTGACCACTCCGTTCGCGGCTCTCGAAATTCACAAGAAACCTGCGATTACGAAGAAAACCGTTGCTGCTGTTTGTGCCGGTCAGTCTATTAATCCTACTACCGCTATCGACCATATTAACTATTACGGTAATGAAGCTGATTACGATACTACCTACACGATTAATGGTAATGTCATCACGACCTCTACCCCGCTTCCGTATTCTTACAATGGCGAGTATTTGGTTATCACGCTGAATGACAATGGTCAGGCTTGCGGCGTTGTGAAGGATTCTGTGGTCATTACGATCAACCCGATTCCGAATCCGACCATCACTGGCCCGGCCAAGGCTTGTGCCGACATGCCGCTCAGCACGCCGTTCACCGCTGGCACTGGTTATATCAACTATGTCTTCACGGTTAAGGGTGATGCGACTCCGACTCCTGCCACGCAGAACGGTCCCAGCAACACCTATAATCCGGTCTTCTCTCTCAGCACTCCGCTGAGCAGCGCTCATGACACTGTCTACGTGACCGTCACGGATCTCAACGGTTGTATTGGTACTTCCTCTACCCCGGCTATCATCCGCGTCACGAACGCTCCTGAGTTCATCTTCAAAGACTCTACGGGTACGGAGACCCACACCTTCTCTACTATGACAGGTGGCGATGGCCTTTCCTACACTTGGTTGGTTGGTGTTGACTGCTACGCTCCTGACAAACTCGTCTATGTGGAGTATGACATCTATTACAACGATGTGTTGATTCCGAATGCTAATATCGGTGATTACCTCAATACGCAGCACACTGCTGCAACGCCTGGTCACCCGGCTAAGGATTTCGTTACGAAGAACTACTACGAATGGTGTGCCACGGATGGTACTCCGCGTTCAGATGAAATTCTTTACAACTACTCTATGGCCAATCCGTCAATTGGTGAGAGCGGTAACCACTTCCCGTATTCTAACCTCGGTTTGGGTACTGGTCACAACTATCTCGATGACCTGTGGCTCAGCTTCCTCGCTGAACGTCCGGTTAAGAAGACATTTGTGCCGTTCCTCCGCAATGGTGAATACAAGGTTGTCTATCGTTTGATTGCTACTGACAACAATCAGCAACTCAACGAGTACTACTCACCCACCTGTGCCAGTATTACTGACCTGTTCCCGATCGGTGGTCACAGTGCTCTGTCTTCTGGTTACGCTCAGACGTTGCTTGCTATCGACTCTATCACGATCCACGTGGGTGGTCCTAACTTGACTCCGTCTACCGATCCTACTAACGAAGAGCCTGTCACTCCTGAGCTTGCTCCTGTTATCAGCAATGTTGAGACCGTTGCTCCTGATATGGAAGTTTGGCCGAACCCGGCTCCTGCCGTCGAGACCACTCTTAAGGCTCGCGTCCACAACATGAGCGGTGACGCTACTGTCACCCTGACGAGCCTCACTGGTAAGCAGGTCTACTCTGGTAACATCTACATTGACAATGACAACTACTACTTCGAGTTCAATGTCAACAGCCTGTCCGTCGGTTCTTACATCATGACCGTCCGCACCGATGCTGACGTTATCACGAAGAAGGTGATTGTCTCTCGTCTTGCGAAGTAATCATTCTAATCTATGATACGAAGGAGTTGTGCGCACACAGCGTGCAACTCCTTTTTTTTAGTTCAAAGTTCCAGGTTCAAAGTTCTAGGTTAAAGGTTTAATGTATTGATAATGTTGCGTAATTTCATCTCCCGTTATGCCGTGCGGTTGGCTGGTGTCTTCCTGCTGAACGTGGTTTATGTGGTGCTTACGGTTTTCGTGTTTGTGATGATCGAGCCGTTTGTGAAACTGCTGTTCAGGGGTACATTGGAAGGACTGAGCCCGGTGTCGGCATTTGTGATGGACAAAGTTTCAATGGTGATACCGTTGGACAGTCTGTCGCAGTCGATGGTGGTGGTGATTATGTTCGCGGCATTGTTGTTCTTTCTACGTAATCTGGCGGCATACGCGTCACAGTGGGTAATGGCACACGTTCGTAGCGATTTCCTTTATCGGCTTCGCAACCGCCTTTACGACAAGATGATTTCGCTTCCGTTGGGCTACTTCACCAAACAGAGTCGCGGCGATTCGATTACCCGTGCGGTGAATGATACGCAGGAAGTGGAGTATACCGTGTTGACCTCTATCCAGAAGTTCCTCACTGACCCTGTGGCCTTGCTCTGCTATTTGACGTTCCTCTTTTACATTGACTATCAGCTTTCGCTTTGGGCGGTGCTGTTGATGCCGGCCTCGTTCCTCATCATCGGTTTCCTGTCGCACCAACTCAAGCGTTCCTCTAAAACGTATCGGGAACGTTTAGGTGTCTTGCTCTCGCATGTTGAAGAAACATTGTCGGGCTTGCGGGTGATTTACGGCTTTAACGCGCAGGAACGTGCCTATCGCAAGTTCTGCAAGCTTAATGATGAGTTTCACACGAATCAGAAGAAGGTGTACCGTCAAAGTTATCTGGCGAACCCGTTAAGTGAGTTTCTTGGCGTGACTTCTGTGATGGTCGTGTTGGTCATCGGCGGTACTCTGGTTCTTTCGTCACGATCCTCGTTAACTGCCGAATTGTTCATTACTTACATCGCGCTTTTCACACAGATTATCACGCCTGTCTCAAACTTGTCGTCTGCTTTTGCCGACTACCGTAGAGGAGAGGCGGCGATGGATCGTATACAGGAGTTCCTTGCTATAGAGGATGCTGTTGAGGATGTGGCCGATGCGCAGCCGGTGAATCGTTTTGAGGAGGTAATCCGCTTTGACGATGTCTCGTTCGCGTATGCGGATACGGATGTGCTGCGCCACGTCAACGTGACGATACCGAAGGGCAAGGTTGTGGCCTTTGTGGGGCCTTCAGGGGCTGGCAAGAGTACGCTCGCCGACTTGTTGATGCGTTTCTACGATGTCACGAACGGGACTTTGCTTTTGGATGGTGTGCCTGTGACACGATACAAGGTGTCGGATTACCGGCGTTTGTTTGCACTTGTCTCGCAGGATGTGATGCTTTTTCACGACACTATTTTCAACAATATCACCTTGGGTTGCGAGGCTACAATGGAAGAAGTGGAGGCAGCTGCGAAGGCAGCCAACATCTACGACTTTATTGTTTCGTTGCCCGATGGATTCAACCATGTAGTTGGAGACCGGGGTGTGGCGTTGTCCGGCGGGCAGCGTCAGCGGGTGAGCATCGCGCGTGCGGTGCTGCGCAAAGCGCCAGTTCTGGTCTTGGACGAGGCCACCTCGGCGATGGACACCGAGTCGGAGCGACTGGTGCAGGAATCGGTGGAGGCTTTGTCACGACAGTGTACGGTGGTGGTCATCGCGCATCGTCTCTCTACCATCCAGCATGCGGACTGTATCTGCGTTCTGGACGAAGGTCGTGTTGTGGAGCAGGGCACCCATGAAGAGTTGATGGGACAGAAGGGAGCATACTACAAGTTAGTAGTTAGTAGTTAGCAGTTAGCAGTTGAGATTCACGGGCCCTACTAGTCCCTAATATTTGCATGTCCTTTGGCTAGTACTTTCATTAACCAATAACCGATAATCAATAACCATTATAATGTCAAAGCATAAGTTAGAACGATTCGCGGAGAACGCGACATTTGAGAATTTGTTCCAGCATACGGAATATGATAGGATAGGGGAGGCGTTCCCATTGCGGGGACGTTGGCGGGAGGATTATTTCCGCAACGACCGCCCCATCGTGTTGGAGTTGGGATGCGGCAAAGGCGAGTACACGGTCGCGATGGCCAAGCGTTTTCCCGAGCGCAACTACATCGGCATCGACCGGAAGGGAGCACGGCTTTGGCGCGGCTGCAAGGACGCGATAGAGCAGGACTTGGAGAACGTGGCCTTCCTGCGCATCACCATCGACCATATCGGCTGGTATTTCGCGCCGGGCGAGGTCGATGAGATCTGGGTGACGTTCCCGGACCCGCAAGAGAAGAAGGAGCGCAAGCGGCTGGTGGGCCCGCACTTTGTCAACGATTATTACCGCCAGATTTGGCCTTCAGAGGGCGGTCTCCTGCATCTGAAGTCCGACAGCGATTTTCTGTACGAATACCTGTTGGAGACGGCGAAAGAACAGCGCTGGGAGATTCTGCAGGACATTCCGGACGTCTACGCGGGCGACGCGGATCCGCTGTTGACAGAGGTGCAGACGTTTTACGAGAAGATGTGGCTGGCGCAGGGGAAGACGATTCACTACGTGAAGTTAGCAGTTAGCAGTTAGTAGTTAGTAGTTGGGGTAAAAACGGAAAGCCTCGACAATTATCAAATATCCTTTCTAAATTATCAATTTTTTTGTACTTTTGCGCTTTCAAATGTCATCAACAATTAAATTTAAAAACAATATGAAAGAAACCGTTTACAGAGCGAAACATGAGGCGTTGGGCGCCAAAATGGAAGAGTTTGCCGGCTTTTACATGCCGATTCAGTACGACACCATCACCAACGAGCACCTGCAGGTGCGCAACAAGGTGGGCGTGTTCGACGTGTCCCACATGGGTGAGTTCACCGTGAAAGGCCCCAAGGCTTTGGCTTTGCTGCAACACATCACCACGAATGACGTGGCCGCGCTGTTCCCGGGCAAGGTGCAATACAGCTGCTTCCCGAACGGCAAAGGCGGTATCGTGGATGACCTGTTGGTCTACAACCTCCACGACGAGGACTATCTATTGGTGGTGAATGCCGCTAACATCGACAAAGACTGGGCATGGGTGGTCGAGCAGAACAAGGCTTTCGGTGCTGACATCGAGAACATTTCCGACAGCATCTCCCAATTGGCCGTCCAGGGTCCGTTGGCGCTCAAGGCCATGCAGAAACTGACCAGTGCGAACGTGGTCGACATGGAGTATTACACCAACCAGATCATCACCTTCGCCGGTATCGACAACATCCTCTTCTCCACCACGGGTTACACCGGCAGCGGCGGATGCGAGATTTACTTCAAGAACGAGGATGCCATGAAGATTTGGGACGCCGTGTTCCAAGCTGGCGCCGAGTTCGACATCAAGCCGATCGGTTTGGGTGCTCGCGACACCCTGCGTCTGGAGATGGGCTTCTGCCTGTATGGTCATGAAATTGACGACACGATTTCCCCGATCGAGGCCGGTCTGGGCTGGATCACCAAATTCGTGGACGGCAAGGACTTCATCGACCGCAAGTACATGGAAGACCTGAAGGCCAACGGCGTGACCCGCAGAATTGCCGGTTTCGAGCTGATCGACCGCGGTATTCCGAGAAACGGCTACGAGGTGTGCGACGCTGAGGGCAATGTCATCGGCGAGGTGCGCTCTGGCACGTTTGGCCCGTCCGTGAACAAGGGCATCGGTACGGCTCTGATTAAGAAGGAGTTCGCGAAATCCGGTACGGAAATCTTCATCAAGGTGAGAAATCGCCTGCTGAAGGCCGTGACGGTGAAGATGCCGTTCTACAAAGCGGAGTAAGCGAATTGCGAATAGTTGAACAAAACGAAACGTCCGGGCAGGGTCCTGTCCGGACGTTTTGTTATTGAAGGTTATGGGTTAAGGGTGTTGTAGAGGTGCGATTGATCGCGTTTCTACAAGTTGGGGTATCTCCGACGGACGTTCTCGGCGATGAACTGTGCAACTTGGTCGGTGGTGAAGCCCGTCACGTTGAGGACGACGTCGTAGTTGCGGGCGTCGTAGCGGGAGGTCTCAGCGAACGTTTGGGTGTAGTTCTCGCGGGATTTGTCGGTGCGTTCCATGATGTCGCGGGCGCCTTTCTCGTCCACGCCCTGACGTTCCATCAGCCGTTTGATGCGGTGCTCAGTGTTGGCGATGATGAGCAGACGCATGGCATTGGGGTCGTCCTTGAAGATGTGGAAACCGGTGCGTCCCAGGATGATGCAGGATTCCTGTGCGGCGATATTTTTCAGGAGCTTGGCCTCCTCATAGTAGAGTTGTCTCGAATTGACCTCGAATGATTCGTAGGCGATGGCGGCGGTGGTGCCGAACTGCTTGTAGAACCGGCAGAAGTCTGCCCACCAGCCCGGTTTCGTCGCTTTGATTTTCTCGACTTCCTCTTCGGAGAGCCCGAATTTTTCGCGGATGGAGACGAGGATTTCCTTGCCATAGACTTTGAGGCCGAGCAGTTCGCCCAGCTTTTTGGCGATTTCTTTGCCGCCGGAACCGGATTCACGGTTAATGGTAATGACGAATTTTGGGTTTTCCATATCTTTTTTTGTTTATTTCAAACGAGTGGGCAAAAATACAAATTTTTAGGGAATAGAAGAGGGAGGAGTTTTGGGTTCCAAGTTCCAGGTTTCAGGTTTCAGGTGGCTGAATCTTGAAACTTGAAAAAATGTTACTTTTGCGCCCTGAAAAATCGACCGATATGGATAAATACGGCAAGCTATACCTTATTCCCACTCCCATTGCGGAGGGCGCGTTCGAGACCTTTTTCCCGATGGTGAACGCGGATGCGATCAATGAAACGGACTATTACATCGTGGAGGCGCTGCGGACGGCGAGGCGGTTCCTGCGTTACGCGGGCATCAAGAAGCGCATCGACGAGCTCACTTTCTTCGAGCTGAACGAGCACACGCAGGGTGTGGAGCTCAACGACTTCCTGCAGCCCTGTCTGGAGGGCAAGAACGTCGGGGTGATGTCGGAGGCGGGCGTGCCGTGCGTCGCCGATCCGGGACACAAGGCGGTGGAGAAGGCCCACCAGCTGGGCATCGAGGTGGTGCCGCTCATCGGGCCGAGTTCGCTGATCCTTGCGCTGATGGGCAGCGGCATGAACGGACAGAGCTTCGTGTTTCATGGATACTTGCCTGCCGAGCAGTACGACAGGGAGAAGAAGCTGGTGGAAATCGAGGCCGTGGCGGTGAAGACGGGCCAGACGCAGATGTTCATCGAGACGCCCTACCGCAACAACCGGATGACGGCATCGATTTGCAAGGTGTGCAAGCCTGCCACGCGGGTCTGCATTGCCGCCAACTTGACGGCCGAAAATGCGTTGTTGAAGACGCAATCGGTGTCGAAATGGCGGAAATATTTCGAGAAAGAGGAGAACCAGCTCGGGAAGATTCCTTGCATATATCTGATTAACAGGTAGATAAAATTTTTTATCAAAAGTGTCGGCGATAACGAAAAAAATGTATTTTTGCGCCGTCATTTTCGGATGACACGTTCATTGGAAAATGTGCTGCCATGGTGGTGGAATGGTAGACACGAGGGACTTAAAATCCCTTGCCCGCAAGGGCGTGTGGGTTCAAGTCCCACCCGTGGTACGACAAGCGGAAGTAGCTCAGTTGGTAGAGCACGACCTTGCCAAGGTCGGGGTCGCGAGTTCGAGTCTCGTTTTCCGCTCTTTTGTAGAGACGTTGCGCGCAACGTCTCTACGTGTTTTAAACGCAATACAATCAGTGAATAACATTCGCTTAGCTACATCTATTTAACGGCTTACGAACTCCACGCCGAAGTCTTTGCATAGGGTTTGGGCGGTGCGGTGACCGGTTACCGCTGCGGGGGGAAGGCCGCCGGAGAAGTTCACCCGCTGGCCCGTGAAATAGATGCCGGGGATGAAGCGGATGGGGGCGTGCGGGACGCGCGTGAAGGGCTCCCAATGGCTCATGTAGCTGCCTTGGTAGGTGTCGCAGTAGCGCTCGTAGGTGAGCGGCGTGGCCATGTCGGTTACCTCCACGGAGGTCTTGAGTTCGGGAATCCTGTCGGAAAGGTGGTCGATTACCAGCGCTATGGTCTCCTCCTTCTTGGCCCCATAGCTGCCGTCGGACTTGGCTGCCGCCCAATAGTCGTAGCTGTTGCCATGGAGGAGACAGGTGAGCACGGTGCAGCCTTCTGGAGCGTAGTCGCTTTCTTTTGCGTAGTTGTTGACTATCAACGTTTTGTAGAGGATGCCCGCCACGGTGAAAGGCCGGGGGAGCACCATTTGCATGGAGCGGGGATAGACGCTCAAATCGGCTTTGACGCCCAGGCCGATGAACATGCATTGCGTGGTTTTCAGATTTTTACGCATCCGTTTCGCCCAGTGCACCTGCAGGGGCTCGCCAAAGAGCTTGTCGATGGCTTTGCGGGCGTCCATGGAGATAATCACCGCGTCGGCTTGGAGCGTTTCGGAAGCCGTTCGCACGCGCACGGTGTCGCCGTCCTTGGCGATGGAGAGGGCAGGGGTGCGATAGCGGATTTCGCCGCCGAGGGAGGTGAGGCAGTCCGCCATGTTCTGCGCCATCAGAAGGGAACCGCCTTGTGGGTATCCGCTGTCGCCGGCGCTGAAGGTGCTCAGGGTGTAGATGAAGGAGAGCGCGTTGATGTCGGGGTCCACCACCGCTCTCAGCAAGGTGCGGATGCGTGGGTTTTTGAATCGCCGTGCATAACCGGTGGCACTTTCCATCAGTAGGAAGGGCGTCAGGATGACGGCGGGCAGCATCCGCACGAATTCCATGGGATGGAAACCGCGGGGATAACGGGATTTGAGTCCGGCCATGTCCAGGATGGGGGAGTGGAAGTTGCGGAAACAGGCCAGATGAAAACGTAGCAAAGCAAGGGCGAACTTGTCGCGCAAGCCGGTGATTTCCAGCTCTTTCAGATTCCTTCGAAGGGGCATTTGCCCTTTATCGTCCACCAAAGTGTAAATAGGGTCCTTAAAAAAGACTGGGTTGTTCGCTTGCAGCGCCCCCGTCTCTTTCCACACCGCATGCAGCGGGATGTCCTCCTTGGCCCCGATAAGCCAATGCACGCCGCCCTCAAAGGTGTAACCTTTACGGTTCCAGTTGGTGGAGACGCCTCCAGGGCTTCCCGCCTTTTCCAACACCACTACCTCAAAACCCGAGCGACGCGCATAAACCGCCGCTGTCAAGCCGGAAATACCAGCCCCGATGATGATTACTTTCTTCATATCTCTTGAATCTCTTTCCCCCTGCAAAACCGTCTTTCTATTTGTCTGTCGTCGCCGATGTAGATGAAGCGTTCCAGACGCTCCAGAAGCGAATAGTTGTCGTGGTTGAGGTCGCGGTCGTCGAGGACGAGGGCGTCGAACTCGTAGCCGGGCTCGAAACTGCCCACCCGGCCGAAGAAGCTGCCGGCCGACTTCGTGGCCATCCAGAATGCCTCCGACAGGGTGAGAAACCGGCGCTTTTTATTCCGCTGGTAGTGCAGCTTGCTCATCTGTATCGCATAGACCATCACCCGGAAGATGCTCAGGTCGTGGCCGCCGCTGATGTCGCTGCCGAGACCTACCCGCATGCCCTCGTCGAGGAACTGCCGGATGGGGGCGATGCCTGTGGTCACGTTGAGGTTCGAGGTGGGACAGTGGGCCACCATCACCCCGCGCCGCTTCATCAACTCCAGCTCCTTGCCTTCGGTATACACGCAGTGGGCCATCACGGTGGGCGTTTGTCCGAAAAGACCGTAGCGGTCGTAAGCATCACCGTAGCAGGCACTTCCAGGTTCCAACGTCTGCGCTAAGGCGATTTCATCCCTGTTTTCGGAAAGGTGCGACTGCACAGGCAGTTGGTATTTGGCCGCCAACTCACCACAGGCGCGGAGCATCTCCGGCGTGCACGACGGCACGAAACGCGGCGTGACAATCGGCCGCACCAACGATTGTGCGTTAGGCATTGTACATTCTTCATCGATCAAAGATTCGTACCCTTTCACCATCTCCTCCACCGACTCCGAAAGTCCTTCGGGGCAGTTGCGGTTCATGCCGACCTTGCCGACCAGCGCCCCCATTCCGGCCTCCTGGAAGAGACGCATCAGGATGCGGGTGCTCTCCGTGTGGACGGTGGCGAACACGCAGGACCGCATGGTGCCGAAACGCCACAAATCGCGCACAAATCGGCGGTACATCCGTTCGGCATAGTCCGTGTCGGCATACTTCATCTCCTCGGGGAAGGTGTAGTTCAGGAGCCACGGCAGCAGTTCCAGGTCCATGGCAATGCCCTGGTTGCGGTACTGTGGGGCATGCACATGCAGGTCGTTCATGGCAGGAATCAGCAGACGGTCGCCAAAATCGATGATTTCGGTGTCGTCGGAATCCAGTTCTTGACGTCTGGAAGCGTCGGATACTAATGATGACAAGTCTGTTGACACGCCTGTCACGCGTCCGTCGCCATCCACGGCCACATAACCGTTCTCCAGCACTTCGAAATTGGTTGGCTCCTTCGTATAGAGTATATGGGCTTTGTAAACCTTCTTCATAATAGGGTTTTCATTGCTTCTATATAACATCTGTTATTTGTTTGTTTGTAGTAGGAGGCATCGCCATCCTTGGCGATGATTTCCGCGGCAGGGATGCCTCGGACTCCTTGGGTGCTGCAAAAATACATTTTTTCCAGCTTGGCCGAATCTTGTTCCTCTTCTAAGAGAATGTACCCACCAACAGAGGCGTTTGGAAATGAAGACAAAAAATGAATACAAGCATGTTGTTATTTGAAAAACTTTGCTAATTTTGCGACTTCATTGCGGATTATTGAATTATCCGCAATCAATTTGTAGAACTTAGCATGGTAAAGGACTATTCATCGAAGGATTATGCATTATACGGCCCGGCTTATCGCGACTTCAAGGTCAGGGAAGGGGTATATGTCCCGGAGCCGGAAGTGGAATTCCCCGGGGACAATCCGTTCGCGAGGATGACCCCCATACGCGGGAAGTCCAAGGATATAAAGTTTGACGAAACATATCCCTATCTTGATAAATCGTTGAAATTCAGAATCTTGCATTTTTTCATATATTTTACCACCTGGATTGCGGCTTTCCCGCTGAACCGTATCCGTTTTGGTCTTAAGATTGAAGGTCGTGAGAAAATCCGCCAAAACCGCCAACTTTTCGCCAACGGTCTGATGACTGTCTGCAACCACGTTCACCGATGGGACATGATTTGCGTGCTGCAGGCGATGCGCTACCGCAAGGCTTGGATTCCGATGTACGCCCAGGCTTTCAACGGGAAAGACGGCTTCCTCATGAAAACCATCGGTGGCATTGCTATTCCCGAAAACTACAACGGTCTTAGGAAATTCGATCAGGCATTGGATGAACTGCACGCCGAGAAACAGTGGATTCACATCTTCCCCGAAAGTTGCAGCTGGTATAACTATGCGCCGCTAAGGCCTTTCAAGACAGGCGCTTTCAACATGGCCTACAAATACTCCCTCCCTGTGCTCCCCATGGTGATTTCGTTCCGGCCCCGCACCGGCTGGCGCAAAATCTTCAGCAAAAGCGGTCCTCTGCTCACTATTCACGTGGGTGATCCAATTGTGCCCGACCCCAACGCGCCCCGGAAGGAAGAGGCGGCGCGGATGCGCGATCTTGCCCACCAGGCTATGCTTGACATGGCGGGCATAGTTTCCAACCCGTGGCCATCCTATATCAATTGACTTGAAACCTGAAACTTGAAACTTGAAACATAACAATTATGAATTCCATCATCGACCCCGTACCCGTTGAACTGCTTAAAGCGGAACTGACCAAATCCAAGAAATTGGAAGACACGAACAAAGGCCACAACGAACTTTATATTGTGACCTGGCAAGATTCTCCCAATGTCGTCACAGAGGTCGGACGGCTGCGAGAGCTGACCTTCCGTGAGGCGGGCGGCTCCACGGGCAATGCCATTGACTTGGATGAGTATGACAAGATGGAAAAGCCTTATAAACAGCTGATTGTCTGGGATCCGGACAATGAGGCGATTGTGGGCGGTTACCGCTTTTTCTATGGCTCAGACGCGGTCTTCGATGAAAAGGGGCAGCCGGTATTGGCCAGTTCCCATCAGTTCCGTTTTTCCCAGAAGTTTATCGACGAATATTTGCCGCAAGTCTTGGAACTGGGTCGCAATTTTGTGGTTCCGGCCTATCAGAGTTCCAAGAATGGAGCGAAGTCCATGTATGCCTTTGACAACCTGTGGGATGGTTTGGTGGCTATTATCATGAAGAATCCGAAGCTGCTCTATTTCTTTGGAAAAATCACCATCTATCCTTCCTACGACCATATCACCAGAGATTTGATTTACCATTTCTTTAGGAAACATTATGGTGACAAGGAAGGGCTTGTCTGTCCGTGGGATGACCAAGTCATAACGCCTGATTCTGATCCCGAATTGATGGATTTGGTATTGAATAAGGAAGACCTGTTGGAAGATTACAAATTGCTGAAGGGGGCGGCCAGGATGAGAGGGGTAAACGTTCCGCCGAATGTAACGGCGTATATTTCCATCACTTCCGAGATGCGTGTGTTCGGTACGGCGGTAAATCACTTGATGCACAACATAGAAGACACCTGCGTGCTGATTCCGTTCGACTCCATCTACCACGAAAAGAAGAGTCGCCATATCGGGGCATACATCCGATTTACCAACGCCAGGAGACGCAAAAAAGAGGTTTTGGATATCCAAGAGACGGAAGATCAGATGATTGAGGAGTGGCTGTTTAAGCGGCATCGCAGAGTGCGGCGAATGCTCAAGAAGGCAGGTCGAAATGTATAGCACTGCCTTTCACCAGCAAAACAACCCTGTTTGGTGAAAGTTGAGGTCGTGATGTTCTGTCGCGGCAATCGTGTTTGCAGATTTTTGGCTTGGTTTTTTATGATTTTTTTTATTTTTGCGCCTTTAAAATCTGAAAGAATATGAAGACTCGCATCGCAATTATTGGTTACGGCAACATCGGAAAGGCCGTGGAACAGGCGGTTTTGGCTGCCGAAGACATGCAACTCGTTGGCATTTACCATCATAACGACAATCTGGACAACATCGACGCGGATGTGGCGGCTTTGTGTACGCCTACGCGCGAGGTGCCCGCATTTGCAGAGAAACTGCTCAAGCGCGGCATCTCCACTGTCGATAGTTTCGACATTCACGGTCAGATTTACGACCTGCGCAAGCAGCTGACCCCCATCGCAAAGGAGCACAAGGCAGTGAGTGTCATCGCCGCAGGTTGGGATCCCGGTTCCGACTCCATGGTCCGCGCCCTGCTGACCGCCATCGCCCCGAAAGGCATCACCTACACCAACTTCGGTCCCGGCCGAAGCATGGGTCACACGGTGGCCGCCAAGGCTATCCCCGGCGTGAAGAACGCGCTATCCATGACGATTCCGTTGGGCACGGGCATCCATCGCCGTATGGTCTATATCGAGCTCGAAGAGGGTGCTGATTTCGCTACTGTGGAAAAACTGCTGCTTGCGGACGATTACTTCGCCCACGACGAGACCCACGTGATTCCCGTTCCCTCAGTGGATGCGCTCAACAACGTGGCGCACGGCGTTCATTTGGTGCGCGACGGTGTGAGCGGCGAAACCCACAACCAGCGTTTCGAGTTCAATATGACCATCAACAATCCCGCGCTTACCGGTCAGGTGCTGGTCGCCGTTGCCCGCGCGGCTATGCGTATGAAGGCCGAACAACGTTTCGGTGCCTTCACGATGATCGAACTCCCGCCGATTTACATGCTGCCGGGGGACGAGGAGATGTTGATTCGTTCGTTAGTGTAATGTGAGATACATGTAGGGGCGAAAATTTTTTCGCCCCTACAGATTTAAAAAACACTGAGGCGCAATATTTTTCGCCTCTTTTCGTTACATGATGTTTTTGTAGCTTTAAGTTGCAATATTATGTCCCGCCGCATCGTCATAGTCTCGTTGCTATGTTGCCTGTTTTGCTCAGGTTTGTCCGCCCAAACGTTCTCATTGAAGCGGAACAACGATACATGTAACGTTTTGGTGCTGACCACGGATTCCATGTCGGATGAGTGGTTGCTGTCTTATCCCGTCTATCAGTTTCGCACCGGCGATGTGGATGGCGATGGGGTGGAGGAGGCGTTAGTAGGCGTGGTGAAGTCCACGCGGTTTTATCCCGAGAAGGGAAATCGATTATTTGTTTTCAAGAACCGCGACGGAAGGGTCCGGCCGCTATGGATGGGATCGCGATTAGGCGAGGAATTGGTGGATTTCTGCGTGGCGGACGGCAAGCTTATCAGCATTGAGAAATGCTGGAACGGGCAATATAACCTTGACGAATGGGAATGGTCAAGGTTTGGACCCCGTTTTTCGCGATATATCATAACAAACGCAACACAAGAAGAAGTACAACAAGCTTTTAATCAATATGAAAAGAATCCTGGTCACAGTTCTACTGTCGATGCTCATCCTCATGGGATGGAGCCAACAAGATGAAAAAAAACACTACATTCTTCCTGGCAAGGGAAAGATAGACGTGGAGATGCTGAACAAGAAGATAGACCTCAACATGGATGTCTCCAAGCTCAGCATCAACGAGTTGCGGGTGTTGCGTAATTCGTTCTACGCCCGTCAGGGATATGCTTTTACAATGTCCGATCTGCGGTCGGTGTTCGATCAAACCACGTGGTACTATGATACGATGATGGGCAGATGGGAACTTGAGATGGAAGCTGACTACAAAGGGGAAAAGGTACCAGAATACCAATTCACCAAAGAGGAGCAGGCCTTCATGGCAAAGCTCAAGGCCAGGGAAAACGAACTGCTGAAGCAAAACTTTGTCAATGGTAAACCGTTGATTGATAATCTGATAAACCGTTTTCAGATTGAGAACCCTGACCCGAAGCTCTTGAATATGCTTTCGCGACAGGGCTTCGCCATCGTGCCCGACACCTACGACCAGCTGTTCCAGGTGTACGAGAACAACGACTATCACGACTTCCCCAGTTTTGTCACTACTGACCTCTATCTGCAGCTCTACCACATGTATTTCGACTGCATGTTGCGCAGGGCCGAGGAGGGCAAACTGTTCGATGCGTTGCAGGACTTCTGTCGCAAGGGGTACCAGGAGAGCACGCGTGCCATCGCCAAGCCTATCAACAAGCAGGATAAGGAACTTGCCGAGTTTAGCCAGGCCTATTTCGCCATCGCGCTGCGGCTGCTCGACCCCAAGGAAAAATGCGATGTTGCCTCACAATATAAGGGAATGGTGGACGATGAGGTGGAAAAATGCACTTCCGCGAGCACCGCTTTTTCGCCTTTCATGGAATATACGAAGGTGATGTTTCCCTACGCGCTGTTCCAACCCCGTGGACATTATACCCGCACGGAGCGACTGCAGCGTTATTTCCGCGGCATGATGTGGGTGCAGACGGCCGCTTTCGACACCGACAAGCCCAATATGATGCGCAGGGCCGCTTTCTTGGCCAAGACCATCTGCGGGAACGCCGAACTGAATGCCGCCTTCAAGGCCATTTTCGATCCGATGACGTTCATTATGGGCCAACCCGACAATATCACCCTGATGCAGGTGTATGAGATTCTGCAACGGCACGACTATGCCAAGCTGATTGGAAACGACAAGACATTGCAGAAATTCGTCGCGGAGGTGGATGTTTTGGCCGAGAAACAGACGCGCATCCGTCCGAAATTCGAATATTCAGGCCATAACAAGGTCAACCTGATGCCCCAACGTTACCAACCCGATGCTGAGGTGCTTCAGGAGATGTACGACTGGAAAAGCAAGGAGTCACAGCGTTTCTGTCCTAAGGGAATCGATTTCTTTGCTGCGGGAGGCAGTCCGCTCGCCCTCCAGTTGGACAAGGATGGGGAGACCTGGAATGAGTTCGACGCGAATATGAGCCGCATGCAAAAACGGATGGGCGAAATCGATTGGAAGGAGAACATCGCCGTGCAATGGCAGCGGGTGCTCCTTGAACTGTCCAAAGGGCGCCATCCATCGAACGCCCCTTATTTCATGAACGGTACCGCGTGGGGGAAGAAAGACCTGAATGCAGCTTTGGCTTCCTACGCTGAGCTGAAACACGACGCCATCCTCTATGCCAAGCAGCCCTTCGCTGCTGAATGTGGCGACGGCGGGCCGGAACCCCCCATCGTAAAGGGGTATGTGGAACCGAACATCGATTTCTGGGTTGCGGTGATAGACTTGCTGAATGCCACGAAGGAAGCTTTCGGTGCTTTCGGAATTATGACCGATGAGATGCTCGCCCTGACCGACGATATGGCGGAAGAGGCGCAGTTCTTACTGAATTGCAGTAAAAAAGAGCTTGCCGGCAAAACGCTGAGCGAACAGGAGTACCGTCATCTTGAAATTGTGGGTGCTGTGTTCGAGAATATGACGTTGAGCATGATGCGCAACGAGAACGAATATTTTAAATGGGAAGATATAGAGAGTGCCGACCGCAAAGTGGCATTGGTTGTCGATCTCTATACGGCCAACGGTGACAATGTCCCTATGGAGAAAAAGGCCGTACTCTATAATGCGGTAGGTCCCGCCGATGTCATTTACGTCGTCGTGGAGATTGGTGGCTACTTATACCTCACGCGCGGCGCCGTCTTCTCCTATCGGGAGTTTCACGATGCCTTAAACGTGCCCCGCCACACCGACGAAGAATGGCAGAAGATGCTGGAGACCAAGCCCCGCCTCGGCGTCCCTAAATGGATGGAGAGCATCATCGCTCCCATTGAGGTGCCGAAGGATGATGATTTGATTTATTATAGTACGGGGTGTTGAGGGTTAGGAGCTTAGGAGCTTAGAAGCTTAGAAGCTTAGGAGCTTAGGAGCTTAGGAGGTTAGAAGGTTAATGTTGCGGTATAATATTTTTTTGGGGGTTGTGATGGCGGTGATGATGTCTTTACAGAGTGGCAAAATGCCGCCTGCGGGGGCATCGGGTGGGGACACATTGACGATTGCCTTTACGGGTGACATTCTCCTTGACAGGGGTGTGCGGCAGAAGATAAACGACCACGGCATTGAAAGCCTATTTGACAAAAAGTCGGATTCCGTGTTCCGCTGTTCTAACCTTGTGGTGGGGAATTTGGAGTGTCCTGCTACCACGCTGCGTACGCCGATGATGAAGAAGTTCGTGTTTCGTGCGGAGCCGGAATGGCTGGAGGCCTTGCGCGCCCACGGTTTTACCCATCTCAACTTAGCCAACAACCATTCGGTGGACCAAGGTCGGCGCGGTTTGGTGGACACTTGGCACAATGTGGAGCAATACGGCATGATACCCGTCGGAGTGGGCAACGCAATGGCGGAAGCCGCGCAGCCTGTCTTGTTGGCGGAATATCCCCGCAAAGTCTGGCTTCTCGCCTCCCTGCAAATGCCGTTGGAGCATTTCCCGTACCTCCCCGAAGCACCCTCCGTCAATCAGGAATCCATTGACTCCATGTTGGTTCGCATCCGTGCGTTACGCGTGGAGGACAGCACTGCCGTCATCTTGGTGTCGTTGCATTGGGGACAGGAACACACCCTGGAGCCAACGCCGATGCAGCGTAGAATTGCCCACCGCCTGATCGATGCCGGTGCCGATGCACTGATATGCCATCACACCCATACTCTGCAGACCATCGAAGAATATCATGGAAAATACATTTACTATAGTCTCGGAAACTTTATTTTCGACCAAGAGCGGGACATCAATCGTCGAACCTGCATTCCCCAACTGATAATCACGCGGGACACCCTTCTGGTGACGAATCACTTCATTACGATTTGACAATCTTCCACTCCCCGGGTTGGAGTGCGCCTAAGCTAAGATCACCGATTTGGACGCGGATGAGTCGCAAGGTTGGGAAGCCAACAGCTGCGGTCATGTGTCGCACCTGGCGGTTTTTGCCTTCGGTGAGGGTAAGGCGAACCCAACTGGTAGGGATGTTGGCGCGATAACGGATGGGCGGCACGCGCTCCCAGAGGTTTTCCGGCGGCAGCGCCTTCTCTGCCTTGCAAGGTCGGGTACGATAACCTTTGATGACAACGCCCTTTCTCAGCTTTTGCAACGCTTCATCGGTAATTTCCCCATCGACTTGTGCGAGATAGGTGCGCGGGTGCGCATTTTTCGGGTCCAATAGCCGCTTCACCAGCCGTCCGTCGTCCGTTAGCAGCAACGCTCCCTCGCTGTCGTGGTCCAGCCGTCCCGCCGCATATACTCCGGGCGGGAATCCGAACTCGTCGAGGGCCCGGTGCCCCGCCTCGGGGGTAAACTGGCTTAGCACGCCGTAGGGTTTGTTGAAGAGGATGACCATTTTTGTAGGGATTCTTTTTTGAGGGGGCAAAGATAGGAATTTTTAGGCAATAGGCAACAGGGAACAGGCAATAGGGAACAGGCAATAGGGAAAATAAAGTAGAGACGCACGGCCGTGCGTCTCTACAGGTTTTAACGAGCGGAATAGTGCGCCGTGGTGCGTGCCCTTAGCCGAGGGCGAGGGTGGTCAGATACTGCGAGCGGCCGTACTGGAAGCTGCCTTCGTCGGTGCGCATCATCAGCGTGTAGGCATAACCGTTGTCGGAGGAGTTCTCCGCCCCGTCGGAGCCGCCGGTAAGGCTGAGGCCCGACGATGAGAGCGACATGGGCACGGCATAGATGTTCGCTACATTGCCGGTTTCAGTAGTTTGCGTGTCGAGGCTGATGGCGGTCTCTCCGGCGGGCAGCACCTCGTCGTTGGTGTCGAATGCCTTCCTCTGGTCTTCCTCTGGTGTAACTCTGGTGTACTCTGGTCCTTGATCCAAACAATAAATATAAACCATCCCACGTTACACTCACATTGTCATTTTAGTCTCAGTCTTTTTTATGTCGCCCCGCATTTTCAAAAGAAAAATAAAAGCAACGAACCTGTGGCTCATCATCGGGTTCATACTCCTTTCGCTCTTGCTCGCCTTCATACTCTATATGGCCAGTATATTCAATGCCGAGTGCGACACCAGTTATTACAAACCAATCACCTTGCCGCACGACACCTCCACGGCCACTCCTGTGAAAGTGCCGGAAATGGATTGGTCCCGAGCCACCCTCAACGGTC